>Ga0126312_10001179_pt1 | contig 16859 bp, 20 predicted proteins | sample Plot104A_FD_92537 | JGI IMG/M metagenome (GOLD analysis project Ga0126312, IMG submission 92537) | Serpentine soil microbial communities from UC McLaughlin Reserve, CA, USA - Plot104A | ecosystem: Environmental > Terrestrial > Soil > Grasslands | place: USA: UC McLaughlin Reserve, Lake County... | reverse complement strand
GATCCCGGTGATCAGCTCGCCCACGCGGTCCTGGTACTCGTTGAACATCATGTCGCGCTCCGCCTCGCGGATGCGCTGGAGGATCACCTGCTTGGCGGTCTGCGCCGCGATGCGACCGAAGTCGTCGGGCGTCACGTCGCGCTCCTCGATCTGGTCGCGGTACTGCATGAGCCGCTCCTGGTCGATCTCGGGCGGCTCGGGGTAGACCATCTCGCCCGTCTCCGGGTCGACCGTCGGCTCGCCCGCCTCCTCCTCGACCTCGTCGAGCAGCTGCTCCTCGAGGTCCGGCGGCAGGAGCAGCTCGTAGACGCGGAAGTCGCCGCTCCCGCGGTCGACCTCGACGCGCGCGTACTTCGCCGCCTCCGGCGTCTTCTTGTATGCCGACAGAAGCGCATCCTCCAGCGCCGCCATCAGGCGATCGGCGGAGATTCCCTTCTCGCGCTCGAGGACTCCGACGGCTTCGACGATCTCTTTGGTCATCGCTCCCCCTCGAGCAAGTTGCTCCGGTTGATCTCCGAGTACGGGATCGCCACGACCCCTGTGTCGGCGGCCACCGTGACCTCCTCGTCACTGGCGCCGACGAGCTCACCGGTGAAGCTCTTGTGGCCGTCCCGCGGCTCGCGCAGGCGCACGCGCGCGCGCCGGCCGAGGAAGCGGCGGAAGTGGTCTGGCTTCGAGAGCGGACGCTCCGGGCCGGGCGAGGAGACCTCGATCCCGTAGTCCACCAGCAGGTCGCGCAGCTGCTTCGTCACGCGCTCGCAGAGCGCGAGATCGACTCCGTCCGGATGGTCGATGAACAGCCGCAGGCGCTCGGGGCCCGCCTTCTCGCAGGCGAGGACCTCGACGTCCGGCTCGGCCGTCGAGAGGCGCTGCTCGATGTCTGTTTGAAGGCTCTGAATCTGCATTTGGTCGTAAAAAAGGTGGACCCCTCGGCCCACCTTCAGTTGCCACCCGGGGGGCGGCGGACGACTGAAGTTGTGAAGACGAGTGTAGCCGCTCAGGTCTCGATCAGGAGGGTGACCGGGCCGTCGTTTGTCAGGGCGACGGACATCCGCGCGCCGAACACGCCGCCCTTCGCCCCAAGCGCCGAGCGGACGCGCTCGTAGAGCGGCTCCGCCTCCTGTGGCGGCGCGGCGTCCACGAAGCTCGGGCGGTTGCCCTTGCGCGTGTCGCCGTAGAGCGTGAACTGGCTGACGCACAGCACCTCGCCGCCGGCGTCGCCGACCGAGCGGTTCATCTTCCCCCTGCCGTCCTCGAAGATCCGCAGCGCGAGGAGCTTGGCGGCGATCCGGTCAGCCTCCGCCTCGCCGTCGCCGCGCCGCACGCCGAGCAGCACGAGCAGGCCGGGGCCGATGCTTGCCACCTCGGCGCCGTCCACGCTGACGGAGGCCTCGCTCACCCGTTGCACCAGCGCGCGCACGCCCGCGTACTCTGCCCGAATGGCGGCGGTCGACGAAGTGGAGGCCTACCTGTCCGGGGACCCGTACGGCGCCAGCGCCGCGAGCAGCGGCTCCCCACTAGGGCGGGAGAAACCACGTCAGGAGGCTGTCCCAGATCGCCGCGCCGCGAGGCCACGATGAAAATCATCAGCCCGCCGACCAAGATCAGCGCGCTGCCCCAAACGTGTGAGCCCTTCGCGATAAACAGCCAGACGCCCGGCACCCACAGCACGAGGCCCAGGGCACCAACAACCCCGCGTGCCCTCACGCTCGGCGGCCGACCCGCCGCTAGGCGGCCTGGAGCCGGTCGCGGAAGGCCTGGTAGTCCTTCCGGTCCGGGCGCATGTTCGCCGCGAGGGCGGCGTGGCGACGGGCCTCGGCGCGGCGCCCCGTCTTCTCCAGCGAGCGCCCCAGGCAGAAGTGGGCGTAGTCGTTCACCGGGTAGCGCTCGACCAGCGCGGCGAACTCCTCCGCGGCCTGCTCGAAGCGCGCCGAGCGGAAGTACGCGCGGCCGAGCGCCTCGCGGATCGAGCCCTTGTCCGGCTCGAGCGAGCGGGCGCGCTCGAGCGGCACGGACGCCGCCATGAAGTCGCCCTGCTCCAGCAGCTCGCTGCCCTTCTTGAAAAGCTCGTACGCGTTCTCTCCGCTCATTGCTCCGGTTCTACGGTAGTCGGCGCGACAGCCTTCGTCCTCAAGCGCTCGACCTCGTCCAGGACCGCCGCGGCGACCTCCACCTTTGGGCGCCGGCCGACCTCCCACTCGCCGTCGGCCGACACGATCGTTACCTCGTTCTCACCGCTGTCGAAGCCGATGTCCCTGCGCGAGATGTCGTTCACGACTACCGCGTCGAGCCCCTTGCGGGCCAGCTTCGTGCGGCCGCGCTCGACCGCTCCCTCGCCGTGCTCGGCGGCGAAGCCGACAACCGTCTGATCGGGCCTGCGGGCGGCCGCCACGCCGGCGACGATGTCGCCGGTCGGCTCGAACTCGAGCGTCAGCCGCTCGTGCCCCTCACGCTCGAGCTTCGCGGCCGCTGGGTCCGCGGGGCGGAAGTCGGCGGGGGCGGCGGCCATGATCAGGACGTCGGCGCCCGGGAAGCGCTCGCGCACGGCGGCGTCGAGCTCGGCGGTCGTCTCGACCGCGACCTCGTTCACCCCGGCGGGCGCCGGAATCGTCACGTTCGCGGCTACGAGCGTCACGTCGGCGCCGCGCCGGGCGGCCTCCTCCGCCAGCGCGAGGCCCATGCGCCCCGACGAGCGGTTGCCGATGAAGCGGACGGAGTCGATCGGCTCGCGCGTGCCGCCGGCGGTGACGAGCACCCGCAGGCCATCGAGAGAACGCGGGGTGTACTGGCCGCCGGAGAGAACCTCCTCGATCACGCCCAGGATCTCCGCCGGCTCCGCCAGCCGGCCCACGCCCCACTCCCCCTTCGACGCGAGCCGCCCGCGGCCCGGCTCGACGACGCGGGCGCCGCGGGAGCGCAGCAGCTCCAGGTTCGCCCGGGTCGCCGGATGCTCGTACATCCGGCTGTTCATCGCCGGGACGAGCACGAAGGGCGCGACGTTCGCAAGCGCAGCGCTCGTCAGCAGGTTGTCGGCCAGTCCGCCCGCCAGCTTGGCGAGCGTGTTGGCCGAGGCGGGCGCAACCACGAAGACGTCGGCACGAGCCACGAGCTCGAGGTGCGACATCGGGTCGTGGTCGGGCGCGGGGTCGCCGGGGAAGGCGCCGCGCGCGGGGTCGGCCTCGAACTCCTCCACCAGCACGGGGGCGCCCGTGACGCCCTCGAACGTCGCGCGGCCCACGAACTCGAGGCTCGCGGGCGTCTGGATCACGCGGACCGAATGGCCCGCTCCGGTCGCGAGCCGAACCAGCTCAACTGCCTTGTACGCGGCGATCCCGCCGCTTACGCCGAGCAGGATCCGGGCCAAGTACGCCTCCTACCGGTAGCGGTACTTGATCTTCCCGGCGCCGATCTCCTCGAGGGCGATCTTCAGGTAGTTCTTCGACCCGGTCTCCACCATCGGAGGCGGATACTCGTCGAACGTCCCCTCGCCGAGGTTGTGGTAGTAGGAGTTGATCTGGCGGGCGCGCTTGGCGGACACGAGGACCACGGCGTAGTGGGAGTCGACCCGCTCGAGCAGTTTGTCTAGGCGTGGCTTGATCACCGCGGACACATGGTAGCGGCCAGCTCCGCAAGCTCCTCGACTGCACGATCGAGGTCGTCGTTGCAGATGCGGTGGTCGAACTCGTCGCGCGCCTCCAGCTCCTCGCGCGCGGCGGCCAGGCGCCGCTCGATCTGCTCGGGCGAGTCGGAGCCGCGCTCCGTGAGCCTCTCCACGAGCGCCTCGAACGACGGCGGCTCGATGAAGATCCGCGCCGCTTCGGGCAGCGTCTCGCGCACCTGGCGGGCGCCCTGCACGTCGATCTCGAGCACGATCCCGCGCGCGGGGCGCTCGAGCTCGGTGCGGAGCGTCCCGTAGCTGTTGCCGGCGTAGAGGGCGTGCTCGACGAACTCGCCGGCCGCCACGCGGCGCTCGAAGTCGGCCTCGCTGAGGAAGTGGTAGTCGATCCCGTTTACCTCTCCCGGGCGAGGGTCCCGCGTGGTGGCCGAGACCGCGAGTTGGAGCCCGGGAACCCGCTCCAGGAGCCGTTTTATGAGGGTTCCCTTGCCGACGCCCGAGGGTCCCGTGATGACCAGGATCGGGGCTATCGGCGCAGGTACGAGACGAGCTCGTTGCGCTGCCGCTCGGAGAGCCCGCCGATGGTCTTGCTGGGCGAGATGCGGCAGTGCGTGAGGATGCGATTCACCTTCACGCGCCCGTACTTCGGCACGGCCAGGAGCAGGTCGAAGACCTTGGCCGTGAGGACGTATTCGGGCGGATCGAGCAGCAGTCCGTGGATCTGCTGGCGGCCGGCCTTGAGATCCCGCTTCAGCTTCGCTCGCCGTGTCCGGATCTCATTTGCGCGCTGGAGGGCGTCCATCCTCTGTGTAAGCGAGCGTTCGGGAGCGAGGCCCGCGGAATGAGTCTTCGCGGGCGACTGAGGGGCGACCGGCATGGGCGGCGATAGTACACGCTGGGTCGCTGACGTCGAGGGTGAAGGCGCAAAAAATGCGCTAATTCACCTGGACCTCGACCTTAGCTTCAGGCTGGTTGGGGGTCCTTGAGCGTTTTTCCTCGGTTTGCAGGGGTTTTATTTGAGCAAATTGGCGTAGCCGGTGAGTTGGGGCGAAAGATCCCGCATCTTGCGGGGAAACCACCGCCCGGCGCCCCCCAAAACGGCTCAAACGGGTGTCGAAGCAGGGGCGACCTCGATTCCGGTAAGGGACAGATCGGCGAGCTCGGCCCCGATACGGCGGCCGGCGAGCGGGTCGCGGAAGTTCTCGGTGCCGACGGCCACCGCGAAGGCCCCGGCGGCCATGAAATCGGCCGCGTGGCGGCCGCTCGCGATCCCGCCCATCCCGATCACGGGGATTTCGACGCTCGCGGCCACCGCGGCGACCTGCTCGAGGGCGATTGCGCGGATCGCCGGGCCCGAGACGCCGCCCGTCCTGCCCCCGAGCCAGGGCTCGCGGGTTCGCGGGTGGAGCGCCATGCCCTTGAGCGTGTTGACGAGCGAGACCGCGTCCCCACCGGCGTCCTGGGCGGCCGCCGCCACCGCGCAGGGATCGGTGGCGTTGGGCGTGAGCTTCACGATCAGCGGCTTCTCGGTCTCCGACCGGACTCGCTCGAGGGCGCGGGCCGTCTCGGCCGGGTCCGCGCCCATGATGAGGCCGGTCTCGACATTCGGGCAGGACACGTTCAGCTCGACCATCGCGACCTCATCCCTCTGGCCGGTCGCGGCCACCAGGGCCGCGAGCTCGTCGCGGCTGGAGCCCATGACGGAGACGATCAGCGGAACGGGCACGCGCGCCAGCTCGGGCAGGTCCGACGCCAGGAACCCCTCGAGGCCCTTGTTCGGCAGGCCGATCGAGTTGATGAGGCCGGCGGGGGTCTCCCAGAGGCGCGGTGACGGATTGCCCTGGCGGGGCTCGAGCGTGATCGTCTTGGAGACGAAGGCGTCGAACGGGAAGCGCTCGAACAGCGCGTCGCCAAAGGCCTTCCGGGCGGCGATGGCGTCGAAGGTGCCCGAGCCGTTGAGGACCGGGCCACGCAGCCGAATGCCGCACAGCTCGATGGAGCGGTCGCCGGTCAATGCCCCGCTCCCTCGACCAGGGCGGTCTCGAGCGTGTCGGCGTCGATCACGGGGCCGTCGACGCAGAGCCGCACGTAGCCGTCCGTGGTCGGGACGACACACCCGAAACAGGCTCCGAAACCACACGCCATGCCCGACTCCATCGCGAGCTGGGCGGCGACGCCGCGTTCGGAGCAGAGCGCGCGGACGGCCTCGAGCATCTGCGGCGGGCCGCACGCGTAGACGGTCGCCCGCGGGTCGCTGTCCAGTTCTGCCGCGAGCAGCTCAGTGACAAGCGCCTGCCGCCCGACCGAGCCGTCGTCGGTCACCACCTGCGGTTGGCCGGCGAAGAGGGCGGCGGCCTGAGCATGGGCGGCGCCGCGAAAGCCGAGGAGCAAGGACGGGGAGGCCGGGCTCGCCAGCTCCTCCTGCCAGCAGAGGAGCGGGGCCGCTCCTATTCCGCCTCCCACGAGCAGCGGCCGGGTGCCCTCGGCGGGCGGGCGGAAGCCCACGCCGAGGGGGCCAAGCAGCGCGAGGTCGTCGTCGGGGCGCAGCTCGGACAGTCGCTCTGTGCCCGGCCCGACCGCCTCCAGCAGGAAGTCGAGCGCCACGCCGTCCGGCTCCACGCGTGCGCGCGCGTAGGAGAAGGCGCGCGGCAGGTAGGGCCGCTCGTCGCCGCCTCCGCCCCACCCGGCCGCCGCGGCCAGCATGTAGAACTGCCCCGGCCGCGGGTCGGTCGGGCCGAACCGGTCCAGCGCGGTGATCAGGTCATAGGCGCCGAGCCGCTCCACGCCCGAGACGCTCGCAACGCGCCGCTCCGGAGGTGCCAGCGTCCGCGGCTCGCTCAAGTCGAGCGTCCCGCCTCAGCGGAAGGCCCGTCCGCGTCGGCGAGCCGGGGGTCCGCGGCCCCCCCGTCGGCGTCTCCCGCGTCGGGCCCGGCCGCGAGCAACTCGCCGAGCCCGCCGTGCAGCTCCTGCAGCGAGATCACCGAGCTCTCGCCCGCGCGCCCGGCTCGGATCGCCCGCTGGGCGGCGCTTGCGCCGGACATCGTCGTGAGGCAGGGAATCCCGCGGCCGACGGCCGCGCGGCGGATCTCGTAGCCGTCCGCCCGGGCACCGGAGCCGGTGGGCGTGTTGATCACGAGGTCCACCTCGCCCGCCTCGATCCGCTCGACCACGTTCGGCGAGCCCTCGGACAGCTTCAGGATCCGCTCGACGGGCACGCCCATGCGGCGGATCGCCGTGGCGGTGCCTCCGGTGGCCACCACCCGGAACCCCATGTCGTGGAAGCCGGCGGCGAGCTGCGTGGCCGCCGACTTGTCGCCGTCGGTGACGGAGATGAAGACCGTGCCGGAGGCCGGCAGCTCGGCGCCCGCGGCCGCCTGCGCCTTCCCGAACGCGGCCGGATAGTCGGACGCGACTCCCATCACCTCGCCCGTCGACTTCATCTCGGGGCCGAGCAGCGCGTCGGCGCGCGGGAAGCGGCCGAACGGGAGCACGGCCTCCTTGACGGACACGTGCCGAGGCTGGCGGGGGATGCGGAGCTCCATGTCCCTGAGCCGCTCGCCGAGCATCAGGCGGCACGCCACCTTCGCGAGCGACACCCCGATCGCCTTCGAGACGAACGGCACCGTCCGCGAAGCGCGCGGGTTCGCCTCGATCACGTACAGCTCCTCGCTGTCGCCGTGGACGGCGAACTGGATGTTGATGAGGCCGACCACCCCGAGCGCCAGCGCGATCGCCCGGCTCGCCTCCTCGACGTGCCCGAGCATCTCGTCGCCGAGCGACATGGCGGGGATGACACAGGCGGAGTCGCCCGAGTGCACGCCCGCCTCCTCGACGTGCTGCATGATCGCGCCGATCTCGACGTCCTCGCCGTCGCATAGGGCGTCCACATCGATCTCTATCGCGTTCTCGAGGAAGCGGTCGAGGAAGATCGTCCGCCCCGCGACGCCGTTCGTCCTCCTCAGGTAGTCCTGGAGCTGCTCGCGCGAGTAGCAGATCTCCATCGCCCGCCCGCCGAGCACGTACGAGGGGCGCACCAGCAGCGGGTAGCCGACGCTGTCGGCGCCATCGAGCGCCTCCTCGTGCGACTCGGCCGTCGCGTACGGCGGCGATTTCAGCCCGAGCTCGTCGAGCAGCGCCCCGAAGCTCGGCCGGTCCTCGGCGCGGTGGATCGACTCGACGGGCGTGCCCAGCAGCGGTACCCCCGCCGCCGCGAGCCCGGCCGCGAGCTTCAGCGGCGTCTGCCCGCCGAACTGCACGATCACGCCCTCGGGCCGCTCGAGCTCGATCACGCCGAGCACGTCGTTGAGCGTCAGCGGCTCGAAGTAGAGGCGGTTCGAGGTGTCGTAGTCCGTCGAGACCGTCTCCGGGTTGCAGTTGATCATCACGGCGTCGCGCCCCGACTCGCGCACGGTCATCGCCGCGTGCACGCAGCAGTAGTCGAACTCGATCCCCTGGCCGATCCGGTTCGGGCCGGAGCCGAGGATGACCACGCTCGGCCGGTCGCCTCGGCGCACCTCGTGCGCAGCCCGCCGCTCCCAGCCGGAGTAGTAGTAGGGCGTCTCCGCCTCGAACTCCGCGGCGCACGTGTCGACCGACTTGAAGCTCCGCTCGAGGCCCTCCTCCGGGTCGGCGCCGCGCGCCAGCGCCGCCATCTCGGCCATGAACCAGGGGTCGATCCCGGTGCGCGCGCACAGCTCGGCCTCGGCGTGGCCGCGCTTGGTCGCCTCGAAGAGGATCTCGTAGCGGTCGTGGGAGGGCGACTCGAGCCGCGCGAGCAGGTCGTCGTCGCGGTCGAACGAGGGCAGCACATCGAGCTCGCGCGAGCGCATCGCCTTCACGAACGCCTGCTTGAAGGTGCGGCCGATCGCCATCGCCTCACCCACCGACTGCATCGAGGTGTGGAGCTGGCCGTCCGCCCCCGGGAACTTCTCGAACGCGAACCGCGGCCACTTCACGACCACGTAGTCGATGGTCGGCTCGAAGCTCGCGGGCGTCTTCCGCGTGATGTCGTTGTCGATCTCCTCGAGCGCGTAGCCGACCGCGAGCCGCGCCGCGATCTTGGCGATCGGGAAGCCGGTCGCCTTCGACGCCAGCGCCGACGACCGCGACACGCGCGGGTTCATCTCGATGACGACGATCTCCTCGGTCTCCGGGTTGACCGCGAACTGGATGTTCGACCCGCCGGTCTCGACGCCGACCGCGCGGATCACCTTGAGCGCCTGATCGCGCAGCTGCTGGTAGAGCGCGTCCGAGAGCGTCTGCTGCGGCGCGACGGTGACGCTGTCGCCCGTGTGGACGCCCATCGGATCGACGTTCTCGATGGAGCAGACGATCACCACGTTGTCATTGCGGTCGCGCATCACCTCGAGCTCGAACTCGCCCCAGCCGATCACGGACTCCTCGACGAGCACCTGTCCGATCGGGCTGGCGGCAAGCCCCTCGGCCACGACCTGGCGGTACTCGGTCTCGTTCCAGGCGATGCCGCCGCCGGCGCCGCCCATCGTGAAGCCGGGCCGGACGATCGCGGGGAGGCCGACCTCGGGGAGCGCCCGGTCTGCCTCGCGCATCGACTTGACCGCGGCGCTGCGCGGCACCCGGAGGCCGGCGCGCTCCATCGTCGCCCGGAACAGCTCGCGGTCTTCGGCGCGGCGGATCGCGTCGTAGTCGGCGCCGATCAGCTCGACGCGGTGCTTGCCGAGCGTCCCGTTCTCCGACAGCTCGCGGGCGAGGTCGAGAGCGGTGCCGCCGCCGAGCGTGGGCAGCAGCGCGTCGGGCTGCTCGCGCTCGATCACCCTCGTCACCGACGCCGGCGTGAGCGGCTCGATGTAGGTGCGGGTCGCGAACTCCGGGTCGGTCATGATCGTCGCCGGGTTCGAGTTGACGAGGACGACCTCGTAGCCCTCCTCCAGCAGGACCTTGCACGCCTGCGCGCCCCAGTAGTCGAACTCGGCCGCCTGCCCGATCACGATCGGCCCGGAGCCGAGGACGAGGATGCGGTGGATGTCGTCCCTGCGCGGCACTAGCCCGGCACCGTCAGCTGATCGAGGAAACGATCGAACAGGTGGAGGGCGTCGTGCGGCCCCGGGCCGGCCTCGGGGTGGTACTGGACCGTCGAGGCGGGCACGTCCCTCAGGACCAGCCCCTCGACGGTTCGGTCGTAGAGGTTCAGCTGCTGCAGCTCCGCGACGCCGAAGTCGGTGTCCCAGCGCACGGGCTCGTCCGTGTCGATGGTCCTGCGCCCGCCCGGCCCGAGCACCGCGAAGCCATGGTTCTGTGACGTGATCTCGATCTTGCCGGTCTCGAGGTCCTTGACGGGATGGTTCGCGCCGCGGTGGCCGAACGGCAGCTTGTAGGTCTCGAGGCCGACCGCCCGGCAGAGGAGCTGGTGGCCGAGGCAGATCCCCCAGACCGGCACCTTCCCTACCACTTCCCTCACGGTCTCGACGATGTAGTCGAGCGCGGCCGGGTCGCCCGGTCCGTTAGCGAGAAACACCGCATCCGGGTTGCGCGCGAGCAGCCGCCCGGCGCTCACGTCACACGGATGCAGCTCGAGGTGCACGCCCCTGTCACGCAGGTTGCGGACGATCGAGCCCTTGATGCCTGTGTCGATGGCGATCACGCGCGGCCCGTCGCCGTCGAGGATCACCGGTTCGGAGGGAGTGACCTCGCGGGCGTGGTCGGCCCCGGTCATGGAGGGCTCTCCCATGACCCTGTCGTGGGCATCGGGCTCGGGCACATCCGCCGCGAAGATCCCGCCCCGCATCGCCCCCTTGTCGCGGATGTGTCGCACGAGCGCGCGCGTGTCGACGCCGGAGAGGGCCGGGATGCCGCAGTCGGCCAGCCAGGTGAGCCAGCCGCCCTCGGCGTGGACGGCGTCCTCGCGGTCGACGCCCTCCCGCATGATCACCGCGCGCGCGTGGACGCGGTCGGACTCCATGTGCGCCTGCGCGACCCCGTAGTTGCCGATCAGCGGATACGTGAAGACGATGATCTGGCCGGCGTAGCTCGGGTCCGTGACCGCCTCCTGGTAGCCCGACATGGAGGTGTTGAAGACCACCTCGCCGAGACCGGGGACCGCGGCACCGACCGACTCGCCGTCGAAGCGCGTCCCGTCCTCGAGCAGGAGGTAGGCCGCCGTCATGCGACGGCGCCCAGCGCGAAGCTCCGCTCGCGGTAGGCCACGGTCCCGTCGGCAATCGTCATCCGGACCCTGCCGGTGAGGCGCTTCCCGGCGAAGGCGCAGTTGGCCGAGCGGCTCTCGTAGCCGGCCTCGCCTACGTCCCAGTCGGCGTCGAGGTCCACCAGGCAGAGGTTTGCAGGTGACCCAAGCCGAAGCATCGGCAGCTCGAGCCCGAACGGCGCGCCCCCCGCCGTCATCCGCTCGACCAGCAGCGACAGCTCGATCACGCCCGGGAGCACGAGCCCGGTGTGGAGCGCCGCGAACGCCGTCTCCAGTCCCGTGACCCCCATCGGCGCCAGCTCGAACGGCTGCTCCTTCTCCTCGCGCGCGTGTGGGGCGTGGTCGGTCGCGATGCAGTCGATCGCCCCCGACCGGAGCGCCTCGATCAGCGCCCGCCGGTCGGCGTCCGAGCGCAGCGGCGGGTTCATCTTCATGTTGGTGTCGAGCGTCCGCACGGCCTCGTCGGTGAGCAGCAGGTGGTGCGGCGTCGCCTCGCAGGTGACCTGGCACCCGGCCGCCTTCGCGCGCTCGAGCGCATAGACGGTCTCACGCGCGGACACGTGCTGCACGTGGATCCGCCCCTCCTCGTACAGGGCGAGGTCGCAGTCGCGCGCCACCATCGACGACTCGGACACCGACGGGATCCCCGCCACCCCGAGCAGCGCCGACATCTCGCCCTCGTGCATCGCGCCGTGCCCCGACAGCGTCGGGTCCTCCTCGTGGAGCGCCAGCACCCGGCCCGCGAGCCGCTGGTACTGAAGCGCCTGCCGCATTACCCCCGCCGAGCGCAAGGGCAGCCCGTCGTCGGTGAACCCCGCCGCGCCGGTGTCGGCGAGCTCCGCCATCTCGGTCAGGCGCTCGCCGTCCTGGCCGACCGTGATCGCCGCCATGAAGCCCGTCGGGATGCGCGCCTCGGCACGGGCACGCTCGCGCAGGGAGCGCAGCACCGGCGCCGAGTCCACGACCGGCTGGGTGTTCGGCTGGGCGAGGATCGCGCAGAAGCCGCCGGCCGCGGCGGCACGCGTGCCCGAGTCGATGTCCTCCTCGTCCTCGCGGCCCGGCGTCCTCAGGTGCACGTGCGGGTCGACGAACGCCGGGAACGCGTGCAGGCCCTCGGCCTCGACGATCTCGGCTCCGTCGGGCGCGTGGACGGTCGCGCTGATCTCCGCGATGCGCCCGTCGCGCACAAGCACGTCGCTCACCCCGTTGAGCCCAGCGCGCGGATCGAGCAGGCGCGCGCCGCGGACCAGCACCGTGGCGGGTGGAGCGCCCGCGCAGTCGAGCTCGACCGCGCTCGGTCCCGAGCCGTTCGTGGGAGCGGCGGCGGCGCTCATGCGGGCTGGGGCTCCGTCTCGGCGCCGGCGCGCACTCCGGTCGGCGCCCCGCGCCCGGCGAGCAGCTCGTACAGCACCGCCATCCTGACGACGACCCCCGACTCGACCTGCTCGGCGATCAGCGCCTGCGGCGAGTCGATCACCTCCGCCGCGAGCTCCACCCCGCGGTTCACGGGCCCTGGGTGCATCAGGAGCTGCGTGGGCCCGAGGCGGCGGCCGTCGATCTGGTAGCGCGCCGCGTACTCGCGCAGCGAGGGGACGAACGACCCGGTCATGCGCTCGCGCTGCATCCTGAGCGCGTAGACGACGTCGGCCGAGCCGAGCTCGTCCAGCGTGTACCGAACCGCGCAGCCGAGCGACTCGATCCCGCGCGGGATCAGCGTCGGCGGGCCACACACCGTCACCTGGCAGCCCATGCGAGTGAACGCGAGGATGTTCGAGCGCGCCACGCGGCTGTGGAGGACGTCGCCGACGATCCAGACCTTGAGGCCCTCGAGCGAGCCGGCGCGCCGCTTCAGCGTGTAGAGGTCGAGCAGCGCCTGGGTCGGGTGCTCGTGCTTGCCATCGCCCGCGTTCACGACGGCGGCGGAGGTCCAGCGCGCCACGAGGCCGGCTGCGCCCGCGTGCGGCGAGCGGATGATGATCGCGGCCGGGTCGTAGGCCGAGAGGGTCTGCACCGTGTCCTTCAGCGACTCGCCCTTGTCCACCGCGGAGCCCGCGGCCTTCAGCGTGATCAGGTCGGCGCTCAGCCGCTTTGCGGCGAGCTCGAAGGACGACTGGGTGCGCGTGGACGCCTCGTAGAAGAGGTTGATCACGGTGCGCCCGCGGAGCGTCGGCACCTTCTTGATCTCGCGGCCGGAGACCTCGGCGAAGCTCTCGGCGCGGCCGAGGATCAGCTCGATGTCGTCGCGCGAGAGATCGTCGACCGACAGCAGGTGCGGGTGCATCAAATCGTCTCCTCCAGCTCGGCGGCGGCGTCGATCGCCACCTCGTCAATCCCGTCTATCTCCTCGACCCGCACGTTGACCCGCTCCCCGCGGGCGGTCGGGAGGTTCTTCCCCACGTAATCCGGCCTGATCGGCAGCTCACGGTGCCCGCGGTCGGCGAGCACAGCCAGCTGCACGCGGCTGGGGCGGCCGTAGTCGAACAGCGCGTCGATGGCGGCCCGCACGGTGCGGCCGGTGTAGAGCACGTCGTCGACCAGGACGACCGTCGTATCGGCGACAGCGAAGTCGATGTGCGTCGAGTGGACCACCGGCTGGTAGTCCGGGCCGCGGATGCCGACGTCGTCGCGGTAGAAGCTGATGTCGATGTCGCCGAGCGGCACCGGCTCGCCGACGAGCTCGGCCACCAGGTCGCGCAGCCGCGCGCCCAGCACCGCGCCACGACGGTGGATTCCGACGACCGCGACACCCTCGCCACCCGTCTTCTCGACGATTTCGTGTGCGATCCGCACCAGTGTGCGCCGCACGTCTTCGCGGTCCAGGACCGTCTTCTCGCTCACTTCACCGCCCCTTCCTGGCCTCACCGGACCGGGTTAAAGGAACCGCGGCGAGCCTAGCAGCCGCGGTCGGACGCCAACATGGGTCCAGTCTGGATGACACCCACCTCGAACACCGCTACTGTGAGATCAGGTGACCCCCGAGCGCTCCAAGGCATATGGCAGGCTCATGAAGATCGTCTCCGCCACCGGCGAGGGCGAGCTCGAGCCTGCCGAGAAGGAGATCCTCCGCGAGGCGGGCGACGCGATGCTCTTCTGCGAGGACATCGCGCTCGACGACGACGCCCGCGACGCGCTCGCACGCGTGAGTGACCTGGCCGGCGAGCTCGTCGGCGCCGAGCGCTGGGACCCGGAGCTCGCCGAGCAGGTGCTCCAGGACCTCGAGTCCTGCGGGCCCCCGCAGCTGGTGCGCCTCGGCGGCGCGCACTGAGCGCCAACCTCGAGCGCCTCAGCGAGATCTGCCCCGGCCTGCCCGAGGCCGAGCGGGAGCCCGTCACAGACGTTTAGGCTGCAACGGACACGGAAAAAGCCCCACTTGATGGCCACCCAGATGGAGCCGCCCGTGTATGCCGTTTGTGAGCACTGCGCCTTCTTGCGGGCTTTCGGACGCTCCGCTTCGGGCACGCAGGCACCTGAGCGCTGCCCGGTCTGTGGCCACGAGTTCAGCCTTCACAGCAGCCGCGAGCGCTTCCCCTCTGCCTACGTGGGCCGCACCTCGCGCAAGCTCCACCAGACCCCTCCGCTGCGCGTCTGAGCACGCCTTTTCAGGCGACCGGCTCGCGCTGGGGCGGCCGGTCCGATGCCCTGATATGCACCGGCTCGCCCCGCTCCGGGAAGGGGATCTCGACCCGGTCGAAGTCGCGCGGCACGATCACGTTCGCGAACGCCGCGCGGGCCTCGTCGCGCACCTCGCCGCCCGTGTAGCGCGGCGAGATGTGGGTGAGCGCCAGCATCTGGACGCCCGCGGACGCTGCCAGCTCGGCCGCCTGCGCGGCCGTCGAGTGACGGGTCTCCGCGGCGCGCTCGGCGTCCTCCTCCATGAAGGTTGCCTCGTGCACGAGGAGGTCCGCCTCCCAGGCCACCAGGCGGGTCATGTCGCAGGGGGCCGTGTCGCCCGTGAGCACGATCTTGCGCCCGCGCCGGGACTCCCCCATCACCTGCGAGGGCTGGACGCCGTCCACCGCCTCGCCCTGCTGGAGGCGCCCGAAGTCCGGCCCGGGCCGCACGCCGAGCTCGCGGGCGCGCTCGGGGTCGAACTGCCCGGGCCGCGGGTCCTCGACCACCGCGTAGCCGAGCCCGGGCCCGCCGTGGTCCACCTCGAACGCCGCGATCCGGTAGCCGTTGCGCTCGAGCTCATCGTTCGCCTCGAGCTCGTTGAGCTCCACCCGGAAGCCGAGCCGCCCGATCACGGGGGCGAGCAGGTCGTACACGCGCCGGAGCCCGCGCGGGCCGTAGACGACGAGGTCACGCTCGCGCTGCCGCAGCGCGAACGTCTTCAGCATCCCCGGGAGGCCGAGCACGTGGTCCGCATGGAAGTGCGTGACGAACAGCTCCTCGAGCTCCATCAGCCCGACCGAGCGCATGAGCTGGCGCTGCGTCCCCTCGCCGCAGTCGAACAGCAGCCGATCGCCGCCTCGCCGGACGAGCGTGGCGGGCAGGCCGCGCTGCGGGCTGGGTGACGAGCCGGCGGTGCCGAGGAAGAGGACGTCGAGGTCCATGGCCCTATGTTGACTCAGCCGCTCGCGTGAGCGCCTCGATGTCAGCGAGGTCATGCTCGCGTCCTGCGGCTCGCTTCATGCGAATGAGGTCGGAGAGGCCGGCCACCGGAACATCGGCGCCCTCCAAGTGCACGACGAGCGCGTCGTCCCGCAGCGCGTCATAGCTTCTGGGCGCACCGGCGACGTGTTCGACGTTCACCACGTCCAGGGGACCCGCCCTGGTCATGAGCGGCACGTGCGGCGCCTGCCGAAGCTGGTGAGGATCGCTGAGCTTCAGGGTGCCGGTCGTCCGGAGCTCGGCCTCGAGTTCGGTAAAGGCTTCGCTGAGGCGGCTCAGGTTCAGCGTTGTCGGACGCACTATGACGTCGAGATCTTGAGTGAGACGGATGTAGCCGTGAGCCTGCACGGCGACGCCGCCGATCACCACGAACTCCACGCGGTGCGCGACGAGCACGCGGATGATCTCGTCCGCCTGGAAGATGCGGTCAGGCTGCGGCATCCCGGGCGCGCGCCTTGGCGCCGGCAATGGCGAGCTCGGACCCGAAGCGGTTGAAGTTGATCGCGCTCGCCAGCCGCGCCTCCGGCGACATCGCCCGCTCTCGCATGAGGTCGTGGAAGTCGTAGCGGCTTCGGAGCCGTCTGCTCTCGAGCACGGGCTCGTCGCCCATCGCGGCGAGAATCGACGTGAGCCGCTTCCACGTGATGTCCTCGTCGCCGCTCTCGATCCGCGCGATCGCACTCTGGCTGGTGCCGGCGCGATAGGCGAGCTCTCGCTGGCTCAGCGAGTGCTCCATGCGCAGCTGCTTGACCAGTTCGGCTGGAGTCATGATGCCGTATACGGTATCAGAGAGATACGAGCTCACACCGCGCTAGGCCGTCCCGGACGTGGATCAGCCCCATCGTGTGGCTCGGTGCTCGGCGGCGCTCCGTCGGACTGCCGGGGTTGAAGATCTGGAAGCCGTCCGGCGCCTCCTCGTGGAGCGGCAGGTGCGAGTGGCCGAACACGACCACGTCCACCCTGTCGCCGAAGCGCCGCCGCATCCGATCGAGCCGGCCGCGGCGCGGCCCGGCGTCGTGAACCATCCCGATCCTGGCTCCCTCGGCCTCCACGATCCGCTCGGCCGGCAACATGCGGCGCACGTCCGCGCTGTCGACGTTCCCGTGCACGCCGGCCACCGGCGGCCCGATCGCCTCGAGCTCGCGGAGCACGTCGAGCGTGGAGAAGTCGCCCGCGTGCAGGAGGAGATCGGCGGCCGCGATCCGCTCGACGCACGCCTCGGGCAGCCGCCGCGCACCGCGCGGGAGGTGCGTGTCGGATACGACGGCGATCAGCATCCCGGCACTACACTGACCTCTCCGGGCGCCCGTAGCTCAGTGGATAGAGCGCTGCCCTCCGGAGGCAGAGGTCGAAGGTTCGAATCCTTCCGGGCGTGTACCCCTCCCCTCCCGGCGCAATACTGGGCTGGCGATGTCTGAGAATGCGGAACGGCTGCGCGCCTCTTGCGAAATG
>Ga0126312_10001177_pt1 | contig 16861 bp, 14 predicted proteins | sample Plot104A_FD_92537 | JGI IMG/M metagenome (GOLD analysis project Ga0126312, IMG submission 92537) | Serpentine soil microbial communities from UC McLaughlin Reserve, CA, USA - Plot104A | ecosystem: Environmental > Terrestrial > Soil > Grasslands | place: USA: UC McLaughlin Reserve, Lake County... | reverse complement strand
TCGGCCACGTGATCGAGTTCTCCGGCGACGTCATCACGGGCCTCTCCATGGAGGGTCGCATGACGATCTGCAACATGACGATCGAGGGCGGCGGCCGCGCGGGCATGATCGCCCCGGACGACACCACCTTCGAGTGGCTCGTGGGCAAGCCGGCGGCGCCGGACGACTTCGAGGGGGCCGTGGCCCAGTGGCGCGAGCTCTACACCGAGGACGGCGCCACGTTCGACAAGGAGGTCGTGGTCGACGCGAGCGCGCTGTCGCCCCAGGTCACCTGGGGCACGACGCCGGAGATGGTCGCGCCCGTGACCGGCGCGGTGCCGGAGCCCGAGCACGAGGGCCACGAGCGCGCGCTCAAGTACATGGACCTCGAGCCGGGCACGCCGATAAGCGAGATCAAGCTCGACCGCGTGTTCATCGGCTCCTGCACGAACTCGCGGATCGGCGACCTGCGCGCCGCCGCCGAGGTCATCAAGGGGAGCAAGGTCCACCCGGAGATCCACGCAATGGTCGTCCCGGGGTCGCAGCAGGTGAAGCTGCAGGCCGAGCAGGAGGGCCTGGACGAGGTCTTCAAGTCCGCGGGCTTCGACTGGCGCAGCGCCGGCTGCTCGATGTGCCTGGGCATGAACCCGGACACGCTGTCGCCCGGCGAGCGCTGCGCGTCGACCTCGAACCGCAACTTCGAGGGTCGCCAGGGCAAGGGCGGGCGCACCCACCTGGTGTCCCCGCAGATGGCGGCCGCCGCGGCGATCGAGGGCCACTTCGTCGACATCCGCGAAAGGGGCTAGCCGAGCATGGAACCCGTCACGAAGATCAGTGGCCCGATCTCGGTGCTCCGCCGTGCCGACGTCGACACCGACCAGATCATCCCCAAGCAGTTCCTCAAGCGCGTGGAGCGGACCGGCTTCGGCCAGTACCTGTTCTACGACTGGGCCAAGGAGCCGGGCTGGGACCTCGACCCCAACGAGATCCTCGTCACCGGCCGCAACTTCGGCTGCGGATCGTCGCGCGAGCACGCGCCCTGGGCGCTCGAGGACTACGGCTTCAAGGCCGTCGTCGCGCCCTCGTTCGCGGACATCTTCTACTCCAACTGCACGAAGATCGGGCTGCTTCCGGTGCCGCTGCCGGAGGAGGAGGTCGAGCGGCTGATGGACGCCGGCGAGGCCGAGATCGACCTGGAGAGCCAGGTCGTGGGCTTCGACGGCCGCGAAATCCATTTCGATATCGACCCGGAGATCAAGAACCGGCTCCTGCACGGGCTGGACGACATCGCCGTGACGCTCGAGCAGGCCGACGCGATCGACCGCTACGAGGCCGAGCGCGAGCGGCCGGGGCCGGTGACGACCATCCTGTGACGCCGCCCCGCGACTGGGACGCCGGGGCCTACGCCCGCATCTCGGACCCGCAGTTCGAGTGGGCGCTCGAGGTGCTCGACCGCCTGCCGCTCAGCGGCGACGAGACCGTGCTGGACGCCGGTTGCGGCTCCGGCCGGGTGACCAAGGAGCTGCAGGCGCGGCTGCCGGCCGGCCGCGTCTTCGCGGTCGACGGCTCGCCCTCGATGGTCGAGAAGGCCAGGGAGACGCTCGACCCGGACCGCACGACGGCGTGGGTCTCCGACCTGGTCGAGCTCGAGGTGCCGGAGCCGGTCGACGCGATCCTGTCGACCGCCACTTTCCACTGGGTTCCGGACCACGAGCGGCTGTTCGAGCGCCTCCACGCGGTGCTCAAACCGGGCGGCCGGCTGGTCGCGCAGTGCGGCGGCGCCGGCAACGTCGAGCGCTTCACCGACCAGCTGACGGGCGCCGCCGACCTGCCCGAGTACGCGTCGTACTTCGACGGCATGCAGCAGCCCTGGAACTTCGCCACGCCGGCGCAGACGGCGCAGCGGCTGGCGAAAGCCGGCTTCGTGGACGTCGAGTGCTGGCTGCAGGACAAGCCGGTCACCCCGCCCGAGCCGCGCGAGTTCGTGCGGGTCGTGTGCCTGGGCCACCACCTGGACCGGCTGCCCGACGAGCTGAAGGAGCCGTTCGTCGACCTGGTGTGCGAACGTGCCGGCTCCCCGCTGGTGCTCGACTACGTGCGCCTGAACATCGACGCGCGGAAGCCTGCCGATGCCTGACACCGCGAAGATCGTCACGCTGCCCGGAGACGGGATCGGCCCCGAGATCATGGACTCCGCCAAGCAGGCGCTCGACAGGCTCGGCGGCTTCCAAACGACCGACCACCTGATCGGCGGCGCCTCGATCGACGCGCACGGCACCGCGCTGACAGACGACACGCTCGCGGCCTGCAAGCGCGCCGACGCCGTCCTGCTCGCCGCGGTCGGCGGCCCCAAGTGGGACACCACGAGCCCCGACGCCCCGCGCCCCGAGCAGGGGCTGCTGGGCCTGCGCAAGGGACTCGAGCTGTTCGCCAACCTGCGCCCGGTCCGCCCGGCGCCCCCGCTGCTCGACGCCAGCCCGCTCAAGCGCGAGCGCATCGAGGGCACCGACCTGCTCGTCGTGCGCGAGCTGACCGGCGGCATCTACTTCGGCGACTCCGGCCGCAACGCCGACTCGGCCTACGACACCAACACCTACTCGACCGCCGAGATCGACCGCATCACGCGCGTGGCCTTCAAGTTCGCCCGCACCAAGGTCACGAGCGTGGACAAGGCCAACGTCCTGGAGACCAGCCGCCTCTGGCGCGCGACCGTCGAGGCCGTCGCCCGCGACTATCCCGACACGCCGCTCGAGCACCTGCTGGTCGACAACGCCGCGATGCAGCTGGTCTCGAGGCCCACTGATTTCGACGTGATCGTCACCGAGAACCTGTTCGGCGACATCCTGAGCGACGAGGCGGCGATGCTGACCGGGTCGCTGGGCATGCTCCCGAGCGCCTCGATCGGCGACGGCAGCGGGCCCGGGCTGTTCGAGCCGGTGCACGGCTCGGCGCCCGACATAGCCGGCACCGGCAAGGCCAATCCTCTCGCCATGCTGGGCTCGGTGGCGATGATGCTGCGCTACGGCCTGGGTCGTGAACAGGAAGCGGCCGGGTTAGACTCGGCCATAGACCGCGCGCTGGCGGATGGGCTGCGTACGCCCGACCTCGGCGGCGACGCAACCACCGAGGACGCCACCCGGGCGATCCTCCAGAACCTCTGAAAGGGGGGAGTACGTGAACACCGCAGACCTCATCTGGCTGAACGGGGAGTTCGTCGCCTGGGAGGACGCGAAGGTACACGTACTCACGCACTCGATGCACTACGGGACGGGCGTCTTCGAGGGCGTCCGCGCGTACGAGACCCCCGAGGGCGAAGCCGCGATCTTCCGCCACGACGACCACCTGGATCGCCTCGAGAAGTCGGCCGAGCTCTACTACATGCCGATGCCGTTCTCGCGCGAGCAGCTGCGCGAGGCGACCCACGAGCTGATCGTTCGCAACGGCTTCCGGTCGTGCTACATCCGGCCGCTGGTCTACCGCGGCTACGGCCCGATGGGGCTCGACCCGCTCGACAACCCGGTCGAGGCGATGATCGCCTGCTGGGAGTGGGGGGCCTACCTGGGCGACGAGGGCAAGCTGAACGGCATCCGCGCGCACGTCTCCTCGTGGCGGCGGATCTCGCACGACTCGCTGATCCCGCACGCGAAGGCCTCGGGCCAGTACCTGAACTCCGTGCTGGCCAAGATCGCCGCGCGCAAGGCGGGCTACGAGGAGGCGATCCTGCTCGACGAGCACGGCTACGTCTGCGAGGGCACCGGCGAGAACATCTTCCTCGTCCGCGACGGCGTGATCTACACGCCCGGCCACATGAACGCCATCCTCGACGGCATCAACCGCAAGTCGATCTTCGAGATCGCCCGCGACCTGGGCTACGAGATCGTCGAGCGAGGCATCGCTCGCTCCGAGATGTACCTGGCCGACGAGTTCTTCCTGACCGGCACGGCCGCCGAGCTGACGCCGGTCCGGGAGATCGACGACCACGTGCTCGGCCCGCCCGGTGAGGTCACGCGTGCGATCCAGCAGGTCTTCGAGGACGCGCTGTCCGGTCGCGACGAGCGCTACGCCAAGTGGCTCGACCGCGTGCCGGTAGCGTCGAAGGCGTGAGCGCGGAGCGCGTCGAGATATATGACACGACCCTGCGTGACGGCATGCAGGGTGAGGGCATGTCGCTCTCGGTCGACGAGAAGGTCCAGGTCGCTCACGCGCTGGACCGGCTCGGCGTCGACCTGATCGAGGCCGGCTTCCTGGGGTCGAACCCGAAGGACGCGGCGCTGTTCGAGCGACTCGCGCGGGAGCGGTTCGACCACGCGCAGATCGCCGCCTTCGGCATGACCCGGCGCCGCGACGTCAAGGCCGAGGACGACGCGGCCCTGCAGCTGATGGCCTCCTCGTGGGTGCCGGTCTGCACGCTGGTGGGCAAGACCTGGGCGCTGCACCTGGAGAAGGTCACGAAGGTCTCGCGCGAGGAGAACCTGGCGATGATCGCCGACTCGATCGGCTTCCTCCGCCAGCGCGGCAAGCGCGTGGTCTACGACGCCGAGCACTTCTTCGACGCCTACCGCGACGACGCCGCCTACGCGGTCGCGTGCCTGGAGGCCGCGGCCGGCGCCGGCGCGGAGACCGTCGTCCTCTGCGACACCAACGGCTCGTCGCTGCCGGGCGACGTCACGCTGGCGGTCCTGGCGGTGTGCGAGCGGATGGGCGACCGGGCGCGCATCGGCATCCACACCCACGATGACGCGGGCTGCGGCGTGGCCAACGCGCTGCTGGCCGTCCAGCACGGCGCGCGCCAGGTGCAGGGCACGATGAACGGCTACGGCGAGCGCTGCGGCAACGCCAACCTGGTCTCGATCGTCCCCGGCCTCCAGCTCAAGCTGGGCTTCGACTGCGTCACGCCCGAGCAGCTGGCCACCCTCACCGAGACCGCCCACCTGATCGACGAGATCAACAACTTCACGCCGAACCCGGATCAGCCTTACGTGGGCCGCAACGCCTTCGCGCACAAGGGCGGGATGCACGTCGCCGGCGTGATGGCCGACGCCCGGACCTTCGAGCACATCGATCCCGCCGCGGTCGGCAACGACCGCGAGGTGCTGATCTCCGAGCTGTCCGGCAAGGGCACGGTGCAGACCCGCGCCGAGCAGCGCGGACTGGACGTCGATGCCCAGGCCGCCGCGCGCATCGTCGACCGGGTCAAGGCGCTCGAGCACGAGGGCTACCACTTCGAGGCGGCCGACGGGTCATTCGACCTGCTGATCCGCAAGGAGACCGGGGAGTACGAGGCGCTGTTCCGCCTCGAGTCCTGGCGGGTGATCGTCGAGAAGCGCGAGAACGGCCGGGTGGAGACCGAGGCCACGATCAAGATCTGGGTCGACGGCGAGCGCTACGTTCGCACCGCCGAGGGCAACGGCCCGGTGAACGCGCTCGACCGCGCGCTGCGCGCCGCGATCGGCGAGACCTACCCGCACCTGCGCGACATCGAGCTCACCAACTTCAAGGTCCGCATCCTCGACGAGTCGAAGGGCACCGGTGCGGTCACCCGCGTGCTGCTCGACGCGGGCGACGGCGTCGAGTCGTGGGGCTCGATCGGCGTCTCCGAGAACGTCATCGAGGCGTCGTGGGAGGCGCTCGTCGACTCGCTCGAGGCCGGCATGCTGCCCGGCCGCGCCGAGCACGTGCGCCCGCTCGCGCGCGAGCGGGCCCCCATCAAGTGATCCCTCTCGCCCGCCCGGTGCTGGGCGAGCGCGAGGAGGAGCTCCTGCTCCAGGCGCTGCGCAGCGGCCGGCTGTCGCTGGGCCCCCGGGTGACCGAGTTCGAGGAGGCGTTCGCCGCTCGTCTCGGCACGCCGTACGCCGCCGCGGTGTCGAGCGGCACCGCCGGCCTGCACCTGGCCATCCGGTCGACCGGCGTGTCGGAGGGCGACGAGGTCATCACCTCACCGTTCTCGTTCGTGGCCTCGGCCAACGTGATGCTCTACGAGCGCGCCCGGCCGGTGTTCGTCGACATCGACCCGGTGACGCTGAACATCGCGCCCGAAGCCGCGGCCGCAGCCGTGACCGAGCGCACGAGCGGCCTCCTGCCGGTCCACATCTTCGGCTACCCGGCCGACACGCCGGGCTTCGAGCGGCTGGCCGCGCAGCGCGGCCTGTGGCTGGTCGAGGACGCCTGCGAGGCGCTCGGCGCAACCCACGCCGACGCCACGGTCGTCGGCGCGCGCGGCAACCCGAGCGTGTTCGCCTTCTACGCGAACAAGCAGCTGACCACGGGGGAGGGGGGCATGGTCGTCTGCCCCGACGCCGAGGCGAAGGCCCGCATCGACTCCGAGCGCAACCAGGGCCGCGCCCCCGATATGGGCTGGCTCGACCACGACCGGCTGGGGTTCAACTACCGCCTGTCCGACCTGGCCTGCGCGCTCGGGATCGCCCAGCTCGAGCGGCTCGACTCGATCCTGGCCGATCGCGCGCGCGTGGCCGCGCTCTACGAGCGGGCTCTGGGCGACGTCGAGGGCGTCGAGCTGCCGATGGCCGTGGGCGCGGACGGCGCGCGCCGCTCCTGGTTCGTCTACGTGGTCAAGCTGCCGCACGGCGTCGACCGCGACGGGGCCGTCGAGGCCCTGCGCGCCCGCGGCGTCGACTCGAAGCCCTACCTGCCGTCGATCCACCTGATGAGCTTCTATCGCGAGCGCTTCGGGCACCGCGAGGGCGAGTTCCCGAACGCCGAGGACGCCTCGCGGCGCTGCCTGGCCCTCCCGTTCTTCCCCCAGCTGACCGAGGGCGAGGTAGGGCAGGTGGCGGAGGCGCTCGCCGACGTCCTGGCGGCGGCGCCTGCGCGCTGACCTGTCAACCGTCAACTGTCAACTGTCAACTCGTTTGACGTAGGCGACCGCACCCGGGATGTCGCCCACGGCGTCCGACCGGCCCGAGCGCTCCATCCCGAAGCGCTCGTAGAGCGCCTGCGCCGCCAGGTTCCGCTCCGCCGTGTCGAGCGCCACCGCCCGCAGGCCCAGCGCCCGCGCGCGCCGCTCCGCCGCCTCGAGCAGCGCGGTGGCGACGCCACGCCGCCGGACGTCGGGGTGGGTGGCCAGCGCGTCGACGTAGAGCGCGTCGGCCGGCGCCGGCGGCGTGAGCTGGCCGCCCAGGCGGAAGACCCTGAGCGTGCGCGGCCACCGCCAAGGCGGTGTGCGCGACAGCGTGAGGCGCAGGAACGCCCGTGCCCGTGCGTCGCCCTCGGCCACCGGAAAGGCGGCCATCGCGCCGGCCACGTGCGTGTCCACCTCGGCCAGGCTGATCACCTCGCGGCTGGCCGAGTTGCCATCCCTCGCGTACGCGGCCCGGAGCACCTTGGCGGCGCGCTCCCGGCCGCCGGCGAACAGGTCGTACATCCCCCCGGCGGTCTCGTACAGCAGGTGGGCGACGACGTCGGCTTCGTCGTCGCGGGGCGGCCGGATCGAGATCACAGGGCGGCGACCGCCGCGGCGAGCCCGTCCTCGAGCAGCGTGGGCCGCCAGCCCAGCTCGTCCTGCGCCTTGCCGGAGTCGGGCGCGGCGTCCCACAGGAAGAACAGGAGCTGGCCGCGCGGCAGCAGCGGCGGCTTGCCCAGCCGCCGGGCGATGGGCTCGCCCAGGGCGGACACGAAGTGAGCCAGCGGCCGGGGCATGGTCGGCGGCACGCGGCCGCGGTGGGCGACGCGCACGACGGTCTCGGCCAGACCGCGCAGCGAGATGTGGCGGTCGCTCAGGATGTAGCGCTCGCCGTCCTCGCCGCGCTCGGCCGCCAGCAGGTGGCCGCGGGCCACGCCGTCGACGTAGACGACGCCGAAGCCGCCGGGCGGAAGCGCGGGCAGCTTCTTCTCCACTATGGGGCGGATGAGCTCGCCGTCGAGCGACGCGCTGGCGGCCGGCCCCGGGCCATAGACCGCGCACGGGTTCACCACCACAACCTCGAAGCCCTCGGCCCGGGTGGCCAGCACGAGCTGCTCGGCCCGCTGCTTGGAGCGCTCGTACGCCGTGCCCTTCGGGTAGTCGGCCACCCGGCTCTCGTCGAAGCGGCCGCCCGGCTCGGCGTGGAAGACGTCGATCGTGCTCGTGTGGACGAGGCGCCGCGCGCCCGCCGCCCGTGCGGCCAGGGCAACGGCCTCGGCGCCGCGGGCGTTCACGCGGTCGAAGACGTCAGGGTCAGCCACCCACTGCTCGGGCAGGCCGTGGGCGGTGAAGACGAGCTCGCAGCCCTCGACGGCGGCCTCGATCGACCCCTGATCGGTGACGTCCCCGCGGACCAGCTCAACCCGCTCGGGCAGCAGCGCGCGTGCCTTCTCCGGGTCGCGCACGAGCGCGCGCACCTCGTCACCCCGGCCGGCCAGAGCGCGGGCCACCGCGTTGCCGACCTTGCCCGTCGACCCCGTCACCAGGACTCGCACGGCTCGGAGGTTACGAGGCGATGCAATGATTCCCGCTCCTTGCAGCACGCACCGCCGCACTTGCGTCCTGGCCCGCACGACGGGATCCCGCATCGCACCGCCCGCCTCCTCGGGTGGGCCGGGTTCACGTGCGCGCTCGTCGGCCCGCTGATCGTCTGGCGCCAGGCGATCCGCGCGGTGGCCACCGACTTCACCTGGGAGCTCGACTACCTGGTGATGGGCTGGACCGGCTATGCGCTGATGGCCGCCGGCCTGTTCTTCCTGCTCCCCGTCTTGATCTCGATCGGCCGCCTGCCGGGCGACCGCTTCTACCCGCGCAGCCGCAACGCCTACGCCGGCTGGGGCATCACGCTGTACCTGCTCGGCTGCGGGATCGCCGTCCAGGTTGCGGAGATCGCGTCGGGATACGGCGACACGTGAGCTCGCAGCGGTTCGCGTCGCCGCAGGATCCACTCTTCCAGCGGCTCAACTCCTCGATCGCGTTCGACTACCGGCTGGCGCCGTACGACATCGAGCAGTCGCTCGCGCACGTGAAGATGCTGGCGCTGACCCGCATCATCGAGCCGGCCGAGGCCCGCGAGATCGCCCGCGGCCTCGAGGCGGTGCGCGAGGAGATCGACGCCGACTCCTTCGAGGTCCATCCCGACGATGAGGACATCCACATGGCGATCGAGCGCCGCCTGACCGAGATCGTCGGGCCGGTCGGCGGCAAGCTCCACACCGCGCGCTCGCGCAACGATCAGGTGGCGACCGACGTCGCGCTGTTCGTACGCGGCCACGCGCTGAACGCCTACGAGCTCCTCACCGACCTGATGGCCACGCTGCTCGACGTGGCCGAGCGTCATCTGGACTGGCCGCTGCCCGGCTACACACACCTCCAGCGCGCGCAGCCGGTGTACCTGTCGCACCACCTGCTGGCCTGGTTGTGGAAATTCAACCGCGACCGTTCGCGCTTCGACTTCGTGCTCGAGGCGGCGGACGAGCTGCCGCTCGGCGCCGGGGCGCTCGCGGGCGTGAACTTCGAGACCGACCGCTCGGTGGTGGCCGAGGAGCTGGGTTTCAGCCGCGTGTCGCCGAACTCGGTCGATGCAGTGTCGAACCGCGACTCGGTGCTCGACTACCTGGCCGCGGCGGCCACGTGCGCCACGCACCTGTCCCAGCTGGGCGCCGAGATCGTGCTCTGGTCGAGCGAGGAGTTCGGCTTCGCCGAGGTCGACGACGCCTGGGCCTCGGGCTCGTCGATCATGCCCCAGAAGAAGAACCCCGACGCGGCGGAGCTCCTGCGGGCCAAGGCGCCGCGCGTGGTCGCCCACCTGAGCGCGCTCCACGGCGTCATGCACGCGCTGCCGCTGACCTACAACAAGGACCTGCAGGAGGACAAGGAGCACCTGTTCGACGCGGTCGACACGCTCGAGCTATCGCTCCAGGCGGCGGCGGGGATGCTCGGCTCGATCGGCTTCCGCCGCGAGCGCATGGCCGCCGCGGCCGCCGACGAGTTCCCCGCCGCCACCGACGTGGCCGACGAGCTGGTCCGCCGCGGCGTCCCGTTCCGCGAGTCGCACGGCATCGTCGCCGGCCTCGTGCGCAAGGCGATCGAACAGGGCAAGCAGCTCTCCGAGCTCGACCCGGTCGAGGTGGCCGAGGTCGCGCCGCAGCTGGGGGAGGACGGGCTGGGGCCGGTGTTCGCCGGCGGCTTCATCGACACGAAGGTCTCGCAGGGCGGCACCGCGCTCGACCGGGTGCGCGAGCAGCTCGACCGGGCTCGGGCCGCGGTGGCCGGGGCCCCGCGCTGACGGTGCTCGACCCGCGCGAGCGCGTGTTCTACGACCGGGACGTCCACGACGTGGCCCGCGACCTGCTGGGCTGCGTCGTGCGCCACGGCCGGACCGCGGGCCGGGTCGTCGAGACCGAGAGCTACCACCAGTCAGAGCCGGCCTGTCACGCCCACGTCGGCCTCACCCCGCGCACGCACACGCTGTTCCAGCCCGCGGGGATCGCCTACGTCTACCGCTCGTACGGCATCCACGCGCTGCTGAACGCGGTGGTCGACGACCACGGCGTCGGCGCCGCCGTCCTGATCCGGGCGATCGAGCCCACCGAGGGCGTCGACCTCATGCGCGAGCGCCGCGGCGGCATTCCGCGCCTCGAGGACCTGGGCAACGGCCCGGGCAAGCTGACGCAGGCCTTGGGCATCGGCCTGGAGCTGAACGCGACGTCGCTGATCGACGGCCCGATCCGCATCGATCCACCGGCCCCCGACGACCGCGCGCCGGAGATCGTGCTGGGCCCCCGCATCGGGATCACCAAGGCAGCCGACCTGCCCTGGCGCTTCTGCGACGCAAGCAGCCGCTGCGTGTCGAAGCCCTGGCCGGGGGTGATGCGGCGGCGCACCGGCGCACCGGCGCGGGCTGTCTGAGACCCTTGCTCGCGGGGTGCATCGAGGCCAGGGGATTCGCGGTGCTCTGATCGGACTGCTCTGCTCGGTCCTGCTCGGCGCTGCGCCCGCGTCAGCGCAGCTCCCGCTTCCTCCCTCGGGCGGCGGCGGCTCGAATCCCACGCCGCCCGCGCTCGAGGTGCCGGCCTTCGGCCCGTTCCGCTCGGTGCTCGCGCAGGGCGAGGGCCAGTCGGTCAGCGCCGCCGACCTCGCGGCCTTCGAGGCGACCGGGCAGCGGCCCGCGACCTTCGAGAACCAGCAACCGCTCTACGTCGGCGTGATGCCGGCGGCGGCGAACCTGTCCGCCGAGGACCTCGACCGCTACTACAAGCGCACCGACTTCGGCGCGATGCCGGGCGGCGTCGCGTCGGTCTCCGAGCCGCTGCCGGGCGCGAAGATCTTCCGCGACAAGGCGTTCGGCATGGCGCACATCTACGCCGGCAACCGCCACGACCTGATGTTCGCCACGGGCTACGCGTCCGCCGAGGAGCGCCTGTTCCTCATGGACGCCCTGCGACGCACCGCGAAGGGAACGCTGGCCGGCCTGCTCGGCCCGAGCGCCGCGGCGGGCGACGCCGAGCAGCTGACCGACCAGGACTTCTCCGACGAGGAGCTCACGGCCCAGTTCGACGCGCTGCCGCGGCGCTTCGGCGCCGACGGCCAGCGCGCCCACGACGACATCCAGGCCTACGTCGACGGCATCAACGCGCGGATCGACGAGGTCAACGCCGATCCCTCGAAGATGCCCGCGGAGTACCCCGCGCTCGGCACGAAGCCCGAGCGCTGGACGGTCGCCGACTCGGCCGCCGAGGCCACGCTGCTCGTCACCCAGTTCACGGTGTCGAACGGCAGCGAGGAGGTCAACGCGCTGCTTCAGGCGGCGTTCCGCGACCGCTTCGGCAAGCGCTGGCGGCGCGCGTACGGCGACCTGCGCGAAGCCGAGGACCCGGAGGCGTTCACGGTGGCGAAGCGGCGCTATCCGTCCGACAACCCAGGCCGGGCCCGGCGCGGCCTGAACGCCATGCCCGACGGCGGCTCGCTCAAGCCGCGCAATGCGCTCGCCTCCGGCCCGGGCGCCGGCGAGCAGCGCGCGTCGGCGGCGGCGCTCCCGGCGTGGGCACGCTCGCTGCTCGGCCTGCGCAAGGCGTTCCCGCCCGACGAGTCGAACGCGGTGATGGTCAGCGGCAAGCTCACGACCGACGGGCGGCCGGTGGCCGCGATGGGTCCGCAGGTCAGCTACTTCTCGCCCCAGATCTTCGTGGAGTACGAGCTCCACGGCGGCGGCATCGACGTCGAGGGCGTCGCCTTCCCCGGCGCCGCACCGTACGTGCTGATCGGGCATGGCATCACGCGCACTACGCCGCTGCCGCAGCGCCCTGCTGACGACGCTGCGGGAGGCCGCGGCCGAGGTCGCCGCCAAGCAGGGGGCCGATCCGGCGCAGTGGAAGGTGCCCGCCACCTGCCCGGTCACGAAGCCGCCCTCGTGCGACCAGAACGTCCCCACGACCGCCGGCGCGATCGACACGCCGCCGTTCCCCTGGCAGAACCGCGGCACGTTCCACCAGGTCATAGGGCTGAGCCAGCACCGCTAGAGCGCGGTCACCCCGTACCCGGCGTGGCAGTCCCGCCGCCACCGCCGCCGGCGGGCGGCGTCTGCTGCGGCGTGGCCGGCGTCTGCGGCGCCTGCTGCTGCGGCTGCTGCGGCGGAGCTTGCTGCGGGGCCGGCGTGGCCGGAGAAGCGCCGCCCGGGTCCGGGGGCGCGCCACCGCCCTGGTCGGGCGACACCGGCGTCTCCTGGGGCGCAGTCGGCGTCGTCGACGGGCCCGCGCCGCTCGGCGAACCGGGGACCGACTCCGCGTCGTCCTCCGACTCGTCGCCCTTCCCCTTGCCGCGGCCCTCGTCGAGTTTGATCGCCGACGTCATGAAGTCGTGCCAGATCTCGGCCGGGTAGGTACCACCCGCCACCGGCTGGCCGTGGTACTCGGTCTTCATGTACTTGAGCCTGTCCGGGTAGCCCACCCAGACCGCGACCGTGTAGCGGTCGGTGAAGCCGACGAACCACGCGTCGCCGTAGTTCTCGGTGGTGCCGGTCTTGCCCGCGGCCCACACGGGCACGTTGGCCCGCGTGCCGGTGCCGCTCGTGACCACGTTGTGCAGCAGCCCGCGCGCCTGGTTGGCCACGTTCTCGGGCAGCACGCGCGCGGTCTTGCGCTCGTTGCGCTGCGACTCATCACCGGCCTTGACCTTGGCGATCGCCACCGGGGACTTCTTGGTCGAGGAGAACGAGCCGTACACCCGCTTGCCGTGGTTGGCGATAGTCGAGTAGGCGTAGGCCATCTCGAGCGGGGTCACGCCCTCCTTCAGGCCGCCGAGCACCATCGCCGGGTTGGTCGAGATGTCGGTCCGGATGCCGAGCTTCTCCGCCATCCGCTTGACCCGCTTCGTGCCCACCTTCAGGCCGAGCTCCGCGTACACCGAGTTGTCCGAGGTCTGCGTCGCGTGGGCGAGCGTGACGACGCCGGCGTACGAGTTCTCGTAGTTGTTGACCACGAACTCGCGCTTCGTGCCCGCGTTGAAGATCTTCTTCTTCGAGCTGAACGTCTGGTTCGGGCTGTACCCGCGCTGGAGCGCCTCGGCCAGGATGAACGGCTTGAACGAAGAGCCGGGCTGCCGGTGGCCGTTGGTGGCCAGGTTGAACGGGCGCTTGTCGAAGTTGTTGCCCCCGACCATGGCCTTGACCTCGCCGGTCTTGTTCTCGATCGCCACGAGCGACGCGCTCGGCCCCACCATGTTCAGCCGGCCGTGGATCGCCTGCTCGGCGGCGGCCTGCATCTCGGTGTCGAGCGTGGTCGTGATCTCCAGCCCGCCGCCGAACACGCGGCCGGCGCCGTAGCGGTCGACCAGCTGCTGCGTGACCCAGGTGGAGAAGTACGGCTGGGTCGAGTCCGGCTTCGGCTGGTTCAGGTCGTCCTCGGACGGGATCGTCTGCTTGATCGCCGTCGCGTACTGCGCCGGGCTGATCATCCCCTGGTCGCGCATCCGCTGGAGCACCATGTTGCGGCGCTGGTAGGCGGCCTGCGGGTTCTGCACGGGATCGTAAGCGCTCGGCGATGCGATCATCGCCGCGAGCATGGCCGCCTGGTCGGGCGACACGCTGCGGGCCACGCGCTCGTTCTGCGCGTACTTGCGGTCGGCCCCGCCGAAGTAGGTCCGCACCGCCGACTCGACCCCGTAGGCGCCGTTCCCGAAGTAGATCGTGTTCAGGTACTGGGTGAGGATCTTCTGCTTCGACCAGCGGCGCTCCAGGTGATAGGCCAGTGCCGCCTCGCGGAGCTTCTGGAACACCGAGCGGTTGCCCTGCGCGGCCAGAGCGTTCTTCACGAACTGCTGGGTGATCGTCGACGCGCCCTGGACGGCGCCGCGCGCGGATATGTCCTGCCACAGCGCGCGGGCGATGCCCGGATAGTCGACGCCCTCGTGCGAGTAGAAGCGCTGGTCCTCGATCGCGATGACCGCGTTCTTCACGTACGGCGAGATGTCTGAGTCGTCGACGATGATCCGGTTGTTGTTACCGGTCAGCCGAGCGATCTGGGGCCCGCCGCCCGCGGGCAGGAGAATCGAGTTCTTCGCCTCGCGGAGCTCCGCGGAGTTCTCGAGCGACGGCAGCTCGTGCGCGACGGCCATCATCATCCCGAAGACCGTCGAGACGATCGCCAGGAAGACCAGCGGCAGGACGATCAGCAGCACGCGAAGCTTCTTGACCTTCGGCCGGTCGCTTCCGCCGCGCCGGCGCCTGGTCTTCGGCGGCCTGGCCGTGGGCCCGGACCCGTTGCCGCTCCCGTCGCCGTCGCCGCTCGCGCGCCTGCGCGTGTGTGGAGGCGGGGGGCGTAGCGGTATGGGCTGCGGATCAGTGGCCATGCCTGTGAGGGGCCGGACGGACGCGCCCGGAGGTGGCGGCGGATCGGGCTACGGCGGCGCGGCGGCGTATGGGCACGAGGCCCGTCCGGAAGCGCGGATCCTAGCATTGGCCCCGTGACGGAAACCTCGGTCCAGGAGGCTGCCGAGTTCCTGCAGCGCAACGTCGTCGACGCCCTGCCCAAGGGCGAGCTCGAGCGCAAGCTGGCGCTCGACCGCCCGCTGCGCGTGAAGCTCGGCATCGACCCCACCGCGGCCGACATCCACCTGGGCCACACGGTCGTCCTCCGCAAGCTGCGGGAGTTCCAGGAGCTGGGTCACACGGTCGTGCTGATCATCGGCGACTACACGGCCCGGGTGGGCGACCCGAGCGGCCGCTCGGCGCTGCGGCCCGAGCTCGATCCCGCCGAGATAGACGCGCACGCGGAGACCTACATGCAGCAGGCGTTCAAGGTGCTCGACCGCGAGCGCACCGAGGTGCGGCGCAACGGCGAGTGGCTCGACATGCCGATGGTGGACCTGTTCAAGCTGGCTCGCACCTCGACTGTGGCCCAGCTGCTCGAACGCGACGACTTCGCCCAGCGCTACTCGGCCGGCGAGCCGATCTCGATCCTGGAGCTCCTCTACCCGCTGATGCAGGGCTACGACTCGGTGGCCGTGCGCTCCGACGTCGAGCTCGGCGGCACCGACCAGAAGTTCAACCTGCTGCTCGCGCGCGACATCCAGCAGGCCTACGGAGTGGCCCCGCAGGTGGCGATGACGCTGCCGATCCTGCCCGGCACGGACGGCGAGCGGAAGATGTCGAAGTCGTACGGCAACTACGTCGGCGTGGCCGAGCCGCCCGAGGAGATCTTCGGAAAGGCCATGCGCGTGCCCGACGAGGCGATGCCCGTCTACTACGAGCTCTTGATGGACGAGCCGTTCGACCGCGACCGGCCGGCGGTCGAGTCGAAGCGCCACCTGGCCCGTACGCTGGCGGCGCGCTACCACGGCGAGGAGGCGGGAGCCGCCGCGGAGGAGCACTTCGACCGCCTGCACGTGGAGCGCTCGGTGCCCGACGAGATCGAGGAGGCGCCGCTGCCGGACGGGGATCCGGTCCACCTGCCGGGGCTGCTGGCGGACGGCTTCGGCATCTCGCGCTCGGAGGCGCGGCGGCTCGTCACCGGCGGCGGCGTGCGGATCGACGGCGATCAGGTCGACGAGCTCGACGTGGCGGCCGACCGGCTCGACGGCGCCGTGGTTCAGCTGGGCAAGCGGCGATTCAAGCGCTTCCGGCGAGCTGCCGAAAACGGGTGATGCTCCCTCGTCCGGGGGGACGTCCGTCCGAACGGGCGCTACACTCCCCGGCCCCGGTCTGACGGGAGCCGCTCGCCGGCGAAGATTCCATTGAGGAGCCTTGCTCTGCGAGCTATACTCGTCGGTCCTGCCCGGATCCGCCTGCCCAAAAGGCGGCCGGCGCGTCGAGGAGCGGAGGCCCCGCTCCGGGGGCGCAGGCGGTCTTTGAAAACTCAACAGCATGTGCGATCCGAGTTGGTCCCACGGGGGGCCGCGGATCGCGTCCAGGTTCGACTGCCGCTCTCTCGAGGGCGGCAGAGCTAAGAACATCCCGTCAGATCCGAGGCCGGCACGGTGTACTGAGCCGGCCACGCAGTACGGAGCTGACAACTCTTTGTACAGACTTGTGCCGACCGTGCGACTTCGGTCGCCGACAGGCACGTCAGTCTTTCACGGAGAGTTTGATCCTGGCTCAGGACGAACGCTGGCGGCGTGCTTAACACATGCAAGTGGAGCGACGAACCTGGCTTCGGCCAGGGGCAAAGCCGCGAACGGGTGAGTAACACGTGGGTAACGTGCCTCGATGACTGGGACAACCCGGGGAAACCCGGGCTAATACCGGATGTGCTTCATCCACATCGGTGGATGAAGTAAAGGTAGCTTCGGCTTCCGCATCGGGATCGGCCCGCGGCGCATTAGCTTGTTGGTGAGGTAACGGCTCACCAAGGCGACGATGCGTAGCTGGTCTGAGAGGACGATCAGCCACACTGGGACTGAGACACGGCCCAGACTCCTACGGGAGGCAGCAGTGGGGAATCTTGCGCAATGCGCGAAAGCGTGACG
>Ga0126312_10001176_pt1 | contig 16871 bp, 9 predicted proteins | sample Plot104A_FD_92537 | JGI IMG/M metagenome (GOLD analysis project Ga0126312, IMG submission 92537) | Serpentine soil microbial communities from UC McLaughlin Reserve, CA, USA - Plot104A | ecosystem: Environmental > Terrestrial > Soil > Grasslands | place: USA: UC McLaughlin Reserve, Lake County... | reverse complement strand
TGCCACGCGACGATCAGGGCAATTTTCTGCCCGGTGCCGATGTGGAGTTCGACGAGCCGCTGTCCACCGTCGACTCGCCCGGCGGCACGGAATACGTGACATCGACGATTCGGGTCCATTACGGCTCATTCGTCACGCCGGACTCGGTCTACGACTACGACCTCACCAACGGCAGGCTGACCTTGCTCAAGACCACGCCGGTGCTGGACGAGCCGACCTTCGGACCGTACGAGCGGAGCAATTACGTCCAAGAGCGGGCCTGGGCAACCGCTCCGGACGGGGCGCGGGTGCCGCTGTCTATCGTCCGGCGGCGCGATGTCACCCTCGACGGGCGGACACCAACGCTGCTGTATGGCTACGGCTCCTACGAGTTCTCGTTGGATCCCACGTTTTCAATGGCTCGATTGTCGCTGTTGGACCGGGGAGTTATCTACGCCTTGGCCCACGTACGGGGTGGCGGTGAGCTGGGCCGCGGCTGGTACGAACAGGGCAAGACGTTGTCCAAGAAGAACTCCTTCAGCGATTTCGTAGCCTGCGCCGACTATCTGATTGAAAACGGCTACACTTCGCCCGACCGGCTCGCTGCCCGGGGTGGCAGCGCTGGCGGCTTGCTGATGGGAGCGGTTGCTAATCTGGCGCCGGACCGGTTCCGGGCCATTCATGCGGCCGTGCCGTTCGTTGATCCGCTAACCACAATCCTCGACCCCAGCCTGCCGCTTACGGTCACAGAATGGGAAGAGTGGGGTGACCCCCTGCACGATCCCCAGATCTACGGCTACATGAAGTCCTACGCGCCGTACGAGAACCTGGCACAGATGCGTTACCCGGCGATCCTGGCGACAACCAGCTTGAACGACACTCGGGTCTTCTACGTTGAGCCTGCCAAGTGGGTGGCAGCCCTGCGGAAGATGGCGACCAACGGTCAGGATTGGCCGATTTTGCTGAAGACCGAGATGTCAGCGGGCCACGGCGGAGTGAGTGGCCGCTACAAGAGCTGGCATGAAATCGCCTTTGAGTACGCCTGGATCTTCAGCCAGATCGGCCGCTGACACGGCGCAGCCAAAGGAGTGCCGACGATCGGTTGGACCAACGCCATAGGTGTACGACACACGGGCGTTGGCGGTGAAAAATCGCTCCTCTGCATCTGAGCTGCCCTTGACCCGCGAATTCCTATCGTTAGCCGGGGTTACTCCTGGGTAGGTTTCAGGGTTTCTTCAGGGCAGCCGAGGAATCCTTTACCCACCCCAATGCGTTCTGCTTAGCGTAGGAATGAAAGGGGCCAACGTGACCACAGCTCGCACCCGAGTTTCCGAGGGCATCGATGGGAAGGATGCCGTCGGCCTTTATTTGGAGGGCATTGCCAAGACTCCGCTGCTCAGTGCAGAGGAGGAGGTTGAGCTGGCCAAGAGGATTGAGGTCGGTCTGTACGCCGAGCAGCTCCTGGTCGGCGAGATCCCGGCTTCGGAGCGGGGCAAGCATGCCAAGCGGCCCAACAAGGCAGAGCTCGAATTCTTGATCGAGGACGGCCATCGAGCCATGCAACGCTTCGTCACGGCCAACCTGCGGCTTGTCGTTTCCGTAGCACGAAAGTACGGACGCTCGCAGATGCCGCTGCTGGACCTGGTCCAGGAGGGGAACACCGGGTTGATCCGTGCGGTGGAGAAGTTCGACTACACCAAAGGCTTCAAGTTCTCCACCTACGGCACTTGGTGGGTTCGGCAGTCGATCAGCCGTGGGATTGCTCAGCAGGGCCGGATCGTTCGGTTGCCGGTTCACGTTGCCGAACAGGTCAACCAGGTCGGCGCCGTACGTCGGACGCTGGAACGGCGTCTAGGTCGCGACCCGGAGATCGAGGAGATTGCCGAGGAGATGGACCTCGAGCCCGAGCGGGTTCTCGATCTGATCCGCTACGGCCGCGACCACGTCAGCCTCGATGCGCCGGTAGAGGACGGCGGAGACACCGCCCTTGGCGACCTAATCGCCCGGGAGCCGATGCCGGGGCCGGACGAGGTCTTCCTAGACGCTGAAGAGCACGCAAGGCTGGAAGCGTTGCTCGACCAGCTGGACGAGCGGTCCGCTGATGTGGTCCGCCGCCGTTACGGGCTCATCGACGGGCGCCAGGCGAAGCTGTCCGATATCGGTGCTCTTTGGGGGATCACCGCCGAACGGGTGCGGCAGATCGAACGGCATGCCATCGCCAAGCTGCGCGGCAAATCGGTGCTCGCCGCCTGAGCTCGCCGTGCTGCCCCGCGTGGGCAGCAGTACGGAAGGGCGATCCGGACGTCCCCCCGCCGGATCGCCCTTTCTGCTTTCGACGCGGAGGTCAGCGGAGCGGGCGGATAAGGCCCTCCTGGGCGACACTGGCGATCAGGGCCTCCCCCTGAAAGAGCCGCCCGCTCGATAGGCCAAGACCTCCCGATGCAGATGGCGAGATCTCGTCGAACAGCAGCCAGTCGTCGGCGCTAAATGGGCGGTGGAACCACATCGCGTGATCGATTGAGGTCGCCTGCGCGTTCAACCCGACGAAAACCCCGTGCGGCACGGTGCTGGCCGCCAGCAGGGTCAGGTCGCTGGCGTAGGCGAGGGCAGCCTGATGCATTCGGTCGTCGTGCAGGGTCCCACTCACCTTGATCCAGACCCGGGCCCGGGCTGGGTGAGCCGGATCGACCAGGACCCCACCGGGCCGCGAGTCACCTATGTAGCGAACGTCGAGGGCGCCCCACTCCTGCTCCCAGAAGGACGGTTCGCGTCCGGCTACCCGGGCCAGGACGTCGCTCAATCGCGGACAGCTGTCGGGTGGTGGAACCTCTGCCGGCGCCGGATCGGCATGTTCGAACCCGTCCTCGTTTTCATGGAATGAACTGGACAAGTAGAAGATCACTCGGCGACCTTGGCGCGCTACGACGCGACGGGAGGAGAATGAGCCACCGTCCCGTACCGCCTCCACGTCGAAGACGATCGGGAGGTCGGTGCGGCCGGGGACCAAGAAGTAGCCGTGCAGCGAGTGCAGCACCCGGTCGACAGCGACCGTACGGGAGGCCGCCATAACCGCCTGGGCGAGCACCTGGCCGCCGAAAACCCGCTGAAGCTGGGTGTTGGGCTGCCGAGCGCGAAACAATCCGATCTCGATCTCCTCGAGCTCGAGCAAGTCGATCAGCTCGGTGACGGACTGGGGCACGGCGCGAGCCTATCCAGGCTTCACCTCGTCCTGCGCCCCACCACTTGGTGAGCCGGAGCTCGGTGGGCTATCCGTCGTCGTTCTTGTCTCGCTCGGCGAGGAAGCGCTCGAACTCGGCAGCGATCTCTTCGGCGCTCGGCACCCGCTCCGACTCGTCCAGCTTCAGATTGTCGTACTGCTGCTCCAAGGTAGCGACCAGCTCCTGGACCTCCGAAGAGCCTGCCATCTCCTCCGCGATGTCGGCGAGGTTGACCGCAGATGCCTTCTCCAGCGGTTCGAGCGGCACCGCGAGTCCGGTCGCCTGGTTCAGCGACCGGGTCAAGGTAAGCGTCGCCTCCGGAAATGCAGCCTGGGCGAGATAGTGCGGCACGTGCGCGGCAAATCCCATCGCCTTGCGGTCCAGCCGGCCGAGCCGGAACTCCAGTAGTCCGCTGAAGCTGGCCGGCACCTCCACTCGGTCGATCCAGCTCCGGTAGCCGCGGACGAGCGCAGTGTCGGTGGCGTGCGCGGTCAGTGTGATGGGACGCGTGTGTGGCACGGCCATGGGAATGCCATGGACGCTGACGGTCAGCCGTACACCGAACTGCTCGATCAGGCCGATGACGGCCGCGGCCAGCCGTTCCCATTGCACGTCGGGCTCCGGGCCGCTGAGCAGTAGGAAAACCTCCCCGTGCTCATCCACCACTCGATGGAGCCTCAGATGTAGGTCCGCGTAGGACTTCCACTGGTTTGTATCGAAAACCATGGCCGGCCGGCGGCTGCGGTAATCGTGGAGTTGATCATGGTCGAACTCAGCGAGGACCTCATGCTCCAGCTGTTCCAGTAGGTGAGCGGAGAAGCGTCTGCCGGCCTGGCCGGCGTCGACGAAGCCGTCCAGCTGCTGAATCAGTACCGGCCGATGTTCCTTGAGCTTTGCCGAAACGCCCTCATTGAGGGTGTACAGCAGCCGCGGATCCATCACGGAACCCAATGTACCGTCGCGCGGTGACCCCGCCATTGTTCGAGGCGGCCGCGCTCAGCGCGCCGTCTGGTTTCGTAGTTGTGAACGTGCACCGTCGATGGCGGCCAGCACACGCTTCTCCGACACCGTGACCCGGGTCCGCAATGCTTGGGCGAACAGGCTGACTCGCAACTCCTCAATCAACCAGCCCACTTCCTCGACGAAAGACGGCAGTCGGCCGGGCGGAGTCTGCTCGCAGAGATCCGCGTAGGCATCCTCGACCCTGTTGATTACCGCAAACCCGGCCGCATCCCGAGTGGTGGCAGAGCTGAGCAGAGTTTCGATCCGTACCTGAGCTGCCTTCAGGTATCGCGGCAGCTCGGTGAGATGCTCGTACGGCGTGGCGCCCAGAAAGCCTGAGAACACCAAGTTGCCCACCTGCTCGGCGATGTCCGCCGCGGCGGCCTCACTTCTCCGGCGGACGCGGGGCAGCGCCTCCAGCACGGTTCCGTTTCTGTCAGAGATTTCCGCCGCCAGACGAGTGATGCGCTGCATCAGGTCCGCGTTGTCCACCCGTACTCGATCACACAGCGCGGAAAATGACTCCGGGTCGCGCACTGGACCTGATTCGTCTCTGCGGATCAGTTCACCGACCGACGCCAGCCGGCCATCTTCGAGCAGGTCCGATACCGAGGGGTACGGCCCGGTGCCGAGGGCTAGCTTGTCAGCGTTGCTGAGATGAGCAACCACCCACCGGGTGGGGTCTGGGGTGTTGAGGAAGACCAGACGGCGTAGGCCGAAGGTGTGAGTTGCCAGCTGTCGTTCAGGCGTCTGGCAGATCGTCAGGCCGACGCTCGATCCCTCGTCGACCAGCGCCGGATAGCCGACAACCCGCTGGCCTGTGCTTGGCAGCTCGACCTGGCCGGCAATCCGCCCGAAGTCCCATGTTCGCGCACCGGATCGGATGATGTTGGTGGCGGCAGTGTCAAGAGCGTTTTGCACCCGGCTGTGGAGCCGAGTCTGCAAGTCCGCCAGGTCCTTGCCTAACGCCAGCTCCTCTTTATCGGCTCCAGTTGAGCGGACAACGAATGTGACTCGATAATGGCCAGGCACCTGGTCCAACCGCCAGTCTTCGGAACCGACCGCTTCGCCAGTCAGGGCCCGCAGCGCCCGTGCCAGCGCATCTGGCAGGGATTCGGCGTGGCTTCCGGGATGCTTCGAAAGCCAGTCCAGAGCCCGGCGGGCGATGTCTGGAGCCGGAGCGAAGGTCTTGCGCAGCGGCTTTGGCAATGTCCGAATGAGCTCAGTGGCGAGTTCCGCGCGGAAGCCTGGCACCTGCCAGCTGAACGGCGCCGCCGGAATCTGATTGAGCGTGCCAACTGGAATGGTGACGCTGACCCCGTCCCGCTCGTGGCCTGGCTCGAAGAGGTAGCTGACCAGGAGTGAGTGGTCGCCCACCTGCCAGGTGCTGGGGAACGCTGCATGATCGACGCCGGCGCTTCCCACCAGCAGGTCGTCCAACGTCATGCTGAGCCGGTCACGCTGCTCCTCATCGGTGTGTCGCCACCAGGAGTTGAAGTGGGCCGCTGAAACAATCTCGGCGGGAATCCGGGCATCGTAAAAGTCGAAAATCGTCTGATCATCGACGACTAGATCCCGCCGGCGGGTTCGGTCCTCCATTGCCTCGGCCTCGGCTCGGATATCGGCATTGTGCGTGAAGAACCGGTGTCGGGTTCTCCACTGACCCTCGACCAGCGCTGAACGGATGAAGATCTCCCGCGCTGCTACCGGGTTGATCTTGGCGTACGGTACTTGGCGACCGGCGATGACGGGTACGCCGTAGAGACTGACAGTTTCGTAGGCAAACACCGAGCCGCTGCGAGCCGACCAGTGTGGCTCGGAATACTGTCGATTAAGGAGGTGCTGGGCCACCTCCTCGATTTGTGATGCCGTGATGGCTGCCACTGTGCGAGCCCACAGTCGCGTCGTCTCGGTGATCTCGGCAGCGACGATGAGAGGCGGCTGGATTCTCGCCAGACCCGAGCCGGGATTGATGGCGAACCGAGTGCCCCGAGCTCCGAGATATTCCCGCAGGACCGGCCGACCTCGCCTGCCGACCGGATGCTTGGGCTCATTGCGAACATCCGCCAGACCAACGTGGGACAGCAGGCCGGTCAATGCAGCAGTGTGTACCCGTTCCGGCGATGCGGCCACGTCATTGCGGTGAAGCCCGAGCTCCCGGCAGATTTGTTTCAGCTGACCATGGAGGTCCTGCCACTCACGAATACGTAAGAAGTGCAAAAACTCATCCCGGCAGAGCCGTCGGAATCCGTTGCCAGACAAAGACTTCTGTGCTTCCCGCAGGTACTCCCATAGCCGCAACAGCGCTAAGAAGTCGCTCGCGTCGTGGGCAGAGGACCCTGTGCGAGCGTCGGGTGGATCGGGCGCGTCCGCCTGGCCGACCAAGCGAGCGCTATCACGCCTTTCGATCGTGCGAGCGAGGGAGGAAGCAGCAGGCTCTTCAGCGCGATCTGCGCGAGCAAAGAAGAATCGCGCATGCAGCGCGTCGGCCTTGTCCCGGTGATCGGCAGGTCGCTCCCGCGGATCCTGAATCGACAGGCCAGAGACGATGATCAACATCTCGCCAAGGCAACCTTGCCGCTCCGCTGCGAGCAGCATTCGTGCCATTCGCGGGTCCACCGGTACGGCGGCCAGCTGTCGGCCGATTGCGGTCAACCGCGGCCTCTTCGGTGCATCCTCCTCTGACAGGGCACCCAGCTCGGCGAGCAGCCGGATGCCGTCTTTGATCTGAGAGACGTCCGGGGCGTCAAGGAACGGAAAAGTGGTGATATCACCAAGATCGGACGCGGCCATCTGCAAGATCACCGAGGCCAGATTGGTGCGCAGCATCTCCGGCTCGGTGAACTCTGGACGACCACGGAGGTCCTGCTCGCTGTAGAGACGAATGCAGACACCCGGCGCCACCCGACCGCATCGACCAGCCCGCTGGTTCGCCGAGGCCTGAGAGATCGGCTCGATCGGTAGCCGCTGGACTTTGGTGCGAGCGGAGTAGCGCGAGATGCGCGCCGTCCCGGTGTCGATGACATAGCGGATGCCTGGCACGGTAAGAGAGGTTTCCGCGACATTGGTCGCCAGCACGATCCGGCGTCCGGTGTGTGAAGCAAAGACCCTGTGCTGCTCTGCTGCCGACAGTCTGGCGTAGAGCGGGAGCACCTCGGTGAACGGCAGGGCCAGGCCCGCGACAGCCTCTGCGGCATCGCGGATCTCGCGCTCACCGGATAGGAACACCAGGATGTCGCCGCTGCCGAGTCCAGCCAGTTCTTGAACCGCCGAAACTATTCCGCCGATCTGGTCGGTTTCGCCGTCCAGCAACAGCGGTCGGTAGCGCACCTCGACGGGGAAGGTCCGTCCAGAAACCTCGATGATGGGTGCGCTGTCACCCTCTCGCGGACCGAAGTGGGCTGCGAAGCGCTCGGTGTCGATGGTGGCGGAGGTGATCACAACCTTCAAGTCGCGCCGTCGCTTGAGAAGCGACTTCAGGTAGCCCAGCAGGAAGTCGATATTGAGGCTGCGTTCGTGCGCTTCGTCCAGAATGATCGTGTCGTAGCGACGTAGATCGCGATCATGGCGGATCTCGGCTAGCAGCACCCCGTCGGTCATGACTTTCAGCCGGGTGGCTCGGGTGGCTCGTCGGGTGAACCGGATCTGGTAACCGACAAGATCACCAAGCGGGGTGTGCAGCTCTTCGGCGATCCGTTCCGCGACGGTATGAGCCGCGATCCGTCGAGGCTGGGTGTGGCCAATGGAGTTGCGGCCGAGCTCGAGGCAGATCTTGGGCAGTTGGGTGGTCTTGCCGGACCCGGTCTCTCCCGCCACAACCACCACAGGGTGATCGTGTATGGCCTGCTTGATCTCGTCGTGCCAGGCGGTGATCGGTAGCGCCTCGTCGTAGGCGACTTCCATCTCGCCGAGCACCGGTCAATGCTAGTGAGGCGCCTCGAGCGGGGCTTGCTGAATCACCTGCGTCGCGTCAGCCACGTCCGTCCCGGTCGCTGAACGTTGTCCGGCCATTGAGCTTCACCGCCAGCTCGTCATCGATACCGTCGGCGACATCACCGAGAATCCGAACGGCTTGGTGTAGATGCGCGGGCACAAATGGCTTCGCGGGCACGGACAGGCTGACGAAGACCCGGTCTCGGACCAGCTGGAACTTGACCCAACGAGCCGCAACGTTCAAGTCGTTGAGCACCTCGGCAGCCCGAGACCGGCCGGCCACGTCATGGACGACCGCGGCGAAGACGATCACCTCCTGACCGTCGGCGGCCGTTCGCAGGAACAGCATGGTCGATCCCACCCGGATCGCAACGTCGCCTTCTGCGTCGCGCAGCGGCGGGTGACCGAACATCACGGCCAGCTCTGCCTCCACCAGCCGGTCAAGATGCGTTCGGTCGCGCGGCAGCCGCGGTTCAAGATCGTTTCGTTGCACGGGCACCGAATCGCCGGCTACTCGCTCGACGGGCCTCGGGAAGGGGTGGAGCACCTCGGCAAGCTGATCGGGAGCCAGAAAGATCGGATGCTGAACGCCGTACACGTCCCGCAGAGCGCTCACCGCCAGGGCGGCCAGTCGATCGGATTCTTCCTGCGGCGCCTCAACCCAGAAGTTGGTAGTTGGGTGAGAGCCATCGGGCCTAGGCGGCAGCCAACCCAGCTGCTCCATCGTTGCGAGCTGCTCGGCAGATAATTGAAAGTCCTTGCCCAGCACAGCGTTACCGGCAGCCTCGCAGCGCACCCGGTGCCGCTCGGGGCAGCTGAACCTAACAAATGGAGCAGGGTCGTCGCTTCCGGACTCGGTGCCGATAGTGAGATCAGCGGAATCATCCATGACCGAGATGACCTCGCTCAGGCGCACCGAAAACTCGGTCCACGCCTGCGCGATGCTGCGATCGATATCAAAGTCGTCGATCTCGGCCAATCCGCTATCCCTCCTGGTGGCAAGCTATCGCACCCTCCGTTAGCGGCTCAGTGCTGCAACGACCCGGGAGGGTGCCGGCCGACCGAGCTTCTCAGCTAACCACCGACTGGTTAAGACCAGTTGCCCAAGATCGACTCCGGTAGGCATGCCCAGGCCTTCCAGCAGCCAAATCAGGTCCTCAGTGGCCAGATTTCCAGTGGCCGAGCGCGCGTACGGGCAGCCGCCGACGCCTCCCGCGGAAGAGTCGAACTCGACTATCCCTTCTTCGAGTCCGGCCAGCACATTGGCCAGCGCCTGGCCGTAGGTGTCATGAAGGTGAAGGGCAATCTGCGGGCGAGCTATCCCAGCCGCCTCAACAGCATCGATCACGGCACGGACGTGACCGGGGGTGGCGACACCGATCGTGTCGCCCAGGCTGATGGTTGAACAACCAAATTCGACCAGCCTTGCGGCCACAGCGGCCGGCTGAGAGGGATCGACTCGGCCCTCCCACGGATCTCCGAAGCACATCGAGACGTATCCGCGCACTGGAATGCCACCGGCGATAGCCCTTCGCACGACGGGTGCCGCCATCTCCAAGGCGCCCTCCCGGGTAGTTCCAAGATTCTCCTGGGCAAACCGTTCGGTAGCCGATACAAAGACCGCAAACTCGGTGGCGCTCACTGCCAGCGCACGCTCGAGTCCCCGTACATTCGGTACCAGCACCGGGTAGCGCACGTCGGGTCGCCGCTTGAGCTCAGCGAAGAGTTGATCGGCATCGGCTAATTGCGGGACCCAGCGTGGCGAGACAAAGCTCGTGGCCTCGATGGTTCGCAGACCGGCATCGGCAAGCCGGTCGATGAAGCTCAGCTTGACGTCGAGCGGAATAATCGCCCGTTCGGCCTGCAACCCATCCCGCGGTCCGACCTCGTAGATCCGAACGTCCCGTGGGAGATCGTCCCGCGGGTGCATCGCAGGCAGGCCGGCAGGCGAACCGGCATCAGCGGGCACGTTGGCCACACCTGGGACCTTAGCTGCGAGCGTCGAACATCGCGCGCCGCCGTAGTGAGGTAAGGAGAGAGCGATCGCTGAGTGGTCCGCGAGTGAGGACGAGGTAGGCGGCTAGGGAGCCGATCGGCGAACAGCTCAGGATTAGGTCTGTCGCTACTCTCGAATTGTTAAAAGGAACGCCGTCCGCTCGATTTACGTGCGTCACCGAGGGGGTGAGCTGTGACCATGCCGCAGGGGTTGTCCCCCGGCTCCTATCCCGTCGGACCGGGCGGCCGTCCGGATGTACCTCCGGGACTGCTTCGCCGTTCACGCTCAGCGTTGGCCTGGCTTTCGATGACCGTGCTCGGACTCGGGACAGTGCTGCTGGTGATCTTGCTCGTCCTGACCGGAGGGCCGACCGCCCTGCTTCTCACCAGCGCGTTGGCGGCGCTGTCGTTCCCAGTGCTGATCATGATCTGCTTCTGGCTGGATCGGTACGAGCCGGAGCCGGCGCGCTACCGGATCGCGGCCCTGAGCTGGGGCGGGGTCGTGGCAGTTGCGGTCAGCCTGGTGGCGGAGCAAGCGCTGTTCGCGTTGCCAGGTACGGACACTTTTGTGGAGACCGCGATCATCGCGCCGGTAGTGGAGGAGTTCGGGAAGGGCCTGTTCCTCGTCTTCGTTCTCCTCCTGCGCCGCTACCAAATGCACGGAATCCTCGACGGGATCGTCTATGCAGCTTTGGTGGGCATCGGGTTCGCCTTCGTCGAGGACGTTGCTTACTATCTCAGCGCATTGGACGAGGGTGCCCTGTCCACCACCGTCTTCTTGCGCGGGGTGATGGGACCCTTCGCCCACCCCCTGTTCACCTCAGCCACCGGGATCGGCATTGGCATCGCCGCCACAACACGGCGGCCAGGTCTGCGCTGGACCGCTCCACTCATTGGCTACTCGGTCGCGGTGTTTCTGCACGCCATCTGGAATGGCAGCGCTTTCTGGGGCGGTCGGGGCTTCTTTCTGGCGTATCTGGGGATCATGCTGCCGCTGCTGATCGTGGTCTTGGCACTCGCAATGTGGGCCCGGTTCCGGGAAGGCAGGATGTTGACGGCAGCACTCGGCGACATTGCGCAGTTCGGTTGGATACAGCCGTACGAGGTTCGTTGGATCGCCCGTCTGTCAGACCGGATTTCGGCTCGCGCCTACGCCAAACGGATCGGTGGAAAGCCGGCGCTTCGGGTTCTCCAGGCCTACCAGCAGACCTTGATCGAGATCGCCTTTCTGCACTGGCGAGCAGTCCATGGCACCCCACCGCGGGACATCAATCAGCGGATGACCCGGCTCCTGCAGTACGCGGCTCGTTTGCGACCGTATGTGCTCTTGCCCTCCGCGGATGGACCGCCCGGACCTTCGATGGCGACCTGGCGGCCGCCGCAGCTGCCCCCGCCGGTCGGACAGCCGGGTCCTCCTCGAGTCTGGTGATCCGCCGTGCCAGGTCGCAAAAAGGAGTGGATTTCCCTACCGCTTCGTCGAGCCGGACGGCGCACCAACACTGCCCTGCTGATTCTGTTGGCAGGCGCGTTCCTCAGTGGGTGGTTGGCTTTCGCGGCCGCTACCCCACAACGGTCGACCTTGGCAACTGTCGGTCATGGGCTGCTGGGGCTGGGCGTGGTGGTCCTGGTGCCGTGGAAGTCGGTCATCATCCGTCGTGCCCGCTTGATCTGGATCGCCAGCCTCAGCCTGGTGGCGGTGATAATCCTGTGCTTGCTGGCGGGCCTCACCCAAGTTTTCGTAGGTTATCGAGTCTTCGCCGGGGTCAGCCCGTTGCAGGTGCACGTCGGCGCCGCGATCGTGGCCGTGCCGTTGCTGCTCTGGCATGTGCTGCGTCACCGCACCCATCGGCCGCTGCGGCGGGTTGATCTGTCCCGACGAAATCTGGTCAGGACCGGAGCCTTCGCCCTCGGCATCGGAGCCGGTTATGCCGCGCTGGAGGGCATTGGCTCGCTTGCCGGCCTGCCGTCGGCTCATAGAAGCTCGACCGGCTCACACCGGTTGGATCCCCTGACCCGGCCGCCGACGATCTGGCTGTTCGATCGTGTGCCCAAGCTCGACGGCGCACATCCTGTTGAAGTCGACGGAGTTGCCTGGACGCCTGGAGAACTTTCGTCTCGTTCACAAATCGTCCCGGCCAGGCTCGATTGCACCGGCGGTTGGTTCGTCGATGCGACATGGAACGCGGTGCCAGTGAGCGAACTCATCCCGCCCGATCGCCTGATGTCGGCCTCGAGCCTCGTCGTTACCAGCGTGACGGGCTATCGCAGGCGATTTGACCCACGAGATGCCGGTGGCCTGTGGTTGGCGACCGGCTGCGAAGGGCGGCGGCTGACGCCTGGAACGGGAGCGCCGGTCCGGCTGGTGGCGTCCAATCGACGCGGTTTCTGGTGGGTGAAGTGGGTCGCGTCGGTCGAGTTGAGTGACCAGCCGGCGGTTGCCCAGCCACCTTTTCCGCTGCAGTGAGCAGGATGAAGATCCGTGGCCTGGTGGGTTGACAGGAGAACCTAAACCGCCAAGGTCGTCGGATTCGTGGCTTAGTGCAGAGTAACGATGGAAACCGCGAAATTGGCTAGCTCGCTGAGCCGGTGAGTTCTCGTGGTACGGCAATCACGTCCACCAGGGCGCCATTGCGCCACACCGTGATCTCCACACGGCGACCGATGGCGTCTTCGACCATCCGGCGTTGCAACTCGGTGCTCGAACTTAGCGGCTCGCCGGCGACTGCCACCAGGATGTCACCAACCCGAAGTCCGGCGACCTCCGCCGGACTACCGGAGATCACTTGGGCAACACGGAGGCCGTCTCGCCGACCGAGCTTCTTCACAAGAGGCTGCGGAAGCGGAGTCTGACCACCGGCGATACCGAGCCAGGCCCGCCGGACCCGACCGACGGTCATCAGGGCGCTGATGATCCGCTGAGTAGTGTCGTTGATCGGAATCGCCAGGCCAACGCCGATGCCAGCAACCGCCGTGTTGACGCCGACCATCTGGCCCCGGCTGTCGGCGAGGACTCCCCCGCTGTTGCCCGGATTCAGTGCGGCGTCGGTTTGGATGACCTCGTCCACCACGCGACCCTGCCGGGTCGGCAGTGACCGGCCGAGCGCCGAGACAATGCCGGCAGTCACGCTCCCTGCCAGACCCAGCGGGTTACCTACCGCGACCACGAGTTGTCCGACCTGGAGCTGGCTGGCGTCGCCAAGATTGACCGGATTTGGCACATCACCGCGAGCACGAAGCACCGCCAAATCAGAAAACGGATCACGACCAACCACATCGGCAGTCGACTCGCTGCCATCGGCAAAGGCGGCGGTAGCGGAGTTCGCCCCCTGCACCACGTGCGCACTGGTCAACAGGAATCCGTCCGGGGTCAGCACGCTGGCACTGCCCGAGCCCTCCCCACGGCGCAAGTTGACTCGAAGGCTCGCGACGCTCGGGACTACCCGCTGCACTACACCGGTTACTGCGGCCGAGTACGCGTCCAGCAGCTCGCGATCACGATCGTCGATCATGTTGGTCTAACGCCACCGTGGCCGATCTGTTCCCTAACCATTTCCTCAGCGCGATTTGAAGATTACATCCGCTTCAGAAGCGGCGAACCGGTCTCCAAGCTGTCCTAGATGCGCCAAAGGGAGGATGTCCCCCTCAAACACCGATCCAGGGCCCCCAATGCTTGCGCGGTGGTGGCCTGGATCGGGTATTGGCCTTGCCTAACTGCAGCCGCTGGTGGAGCCGCAGCCCTCGCAGACATAGCAGCTGCCGCTGGGCCGCATCTTCGTTCCGCAGGTGAGGCAGAGTGGTGCGTCCACGCTCGTACCGGTGATCTCTTCGAACAACTCAGACGTTGTCCGAGCTGATGGCGGCGCCGGCTTGGCGGTCGCCACCGGCTCGTCGAGTCGATCCGAATCGACCTCATCGGTCTGATCTGTGCTGGCCTCGTCTGTCGGGTCGTTCTTAAGCGACTGGGCTTCGCTGATCTCCTCAAGCTCCGGTTCGAGGTAGGAACCGGTCTCCACATGCCGCGCCCGCTCGGCGGCGGTGTAGATGCCGAGCTCCGACCGCTCTTCGAAGGAGAGGTAGTCCAACGCCAGCCGCCGGAAGATGTAGTCCATGATCGACTGAGCCATCCGGATGTCCGGGTCGTCGGTGAGGCCGGCCGGTTCGAACTTCAGGTTGGTGAACTTCTGCACAAACGTCTCCAGCGGGACGCCGTACTGCAGTGCGATCGAGACGGCGATGGAGAATGCGTCCATCACTCCGGCCAGGGTCGAGCCCTGCTTGCCGAGCTTGAGGAACACCTCGCCGAGTCCGTCGTCGGGATAGGAACCCGCCGTCATGTAACCCTCTGCACCACCGACCGAGAACGAGATAGTGCGGCTCGGCCGGGACTTCGGCAGGCGCTTGCGGGTCGGGCGGTACACGACCTTTTCCACGATCTCAGTCTCGGCTGGTGCCGGCGTCCTGTCAGCAGAGGACTTGGCGTCGCTGAGGGGCTGACCAACCTTGCAGTTGTCTCGATAGACCGCCAGCGCCTTCAAGCCGAGTTTCCAACCCTGCAGGTAGACGTCGGCGATGTCATCCACCGTCGAGGATTCCGGCAGGTTAACCGTCTTGGAAATCGCCCCGGACAAGAAGGGCTGGGCTGCAGCCATCATCCGTACGTGGCCCATCGGCTTGATCGCACGCTGACCCATCGCCGTGTCGAATACCTCATAGTGTTCCGGCCGCAGGCCGGGCGCACCGATCACATGCCCGTGGTCGGCGATGTATTCGACGATTGCCTCCGTCGTCTCCTCGGGATAGCCCAGCTTTCGAAGCGCGCGAGGAATCGTCTGGTTGACGATCTGCAGCGATCCGCCGCCCACCAGCTTCTTGAACTTGACCAGCGAGAAGTCCGGCTCGATGCCGGTGGTATCGCAGTCCATCATGAACCCGATCGTGTTGTGGCTGACGAAGCCCGCAGCCACATAGGTCAAGTTGTCAGGTACGGAAAGGTCATACGTCGGCTGGACACCGCCGTCAGCATTCTCGGCAACCCGCTCGAACAGGTAGCCGAGAGCATGCTCGAGCCGGGTGTCACCGGTCGCTGCCAACATTTGCTCGGCTGTGGTGCGGCACACGCCGCCACTCTTGTCCAGCGACCAGGCCACCACCGGGGCGAACTGGGAGCCGCTTGGGACGAGCTCTTCCCAGACGTCGGGTGGCAGGTGGATGCGATCCCGGTTCCCTGCCTGTACCAGGGTCTCGTTCCGGAGCAGTTCGCCCTTGCGAATGCTGAGGAAGCCGACATGCTCGTCGAAACGGTGAGCATGATCGAGATTGCGAAGGCGGACCTGGAAGGATTCACCTCCTCCTCCGCCGGTTGACCGGGTCGTCGTGGCGATACCCAAGCTCAGCAGCACGGTGCGAACTTCGGCAGCGAAGCTCGCCGAGCTTGTGACAATTGAGGGAATCCCGCCGAGGACACTTCCATCAGCTTCGAAGAAGCCCCGCAAGAACGCGGCGTAGACATCTGGATCGTTGCTCTCGAGTAGTACGGACGGAATCCGCGGGGTCCAACCTGGGGCAGCGTCTGCACCGTTCGCCTTGAGCTTGTTGAGGCCGGCGGCCTGCCACCAGCGTGCCAGCCGTACCGATTGCAGCAGCACCTCAGAGCCGCCGTTCCGTGAGGTGACCCTCGGCTCCAGGTGGAACAACTCCTTGGACAGAACCCGGAGCCGTTCGATCACATCGAAATCGCTGTCGGCAACGCGCAGTTGCACTGCATCGGCCCACAGGCTTCCGTCACCCATGAAGTAGCCAACGAACTCGGCCAGTTCTGCTGTCACGACGTCCGGAACCTCAAGCTGGCGGTCCGCAACATAGTAAGCCCGTTGATCAAGGACCGGTAGCGGAACTCGTATGCGCGCACCGACCATCGTGCCAAGTTGAATCGGCACCAAATCTCCCCGTGAGATATCCGCGAGCCTCTTCCACAACCACTCACCCGACTCGGCATCGACCACCTTGACCCGGTGACCAACGGTGCCGGAGATCGTATAGCCTCCCCGCGTCGTGATCCGGCGGGTCGGTTCTTCACCATTGACGAAGAACCTTGTCGCCTGCTGGGGTCCTTCGTCGGTGGACACCTGAACGTCCAGCTCCTGCCAGCGCGCGCCCCAGACGTCGCCAAGATCACCGAGGCGGGTCAAACCACGATCGGTCGTGATGAGGGTGTCGGGCGTCAGACACCCCGTTGGAGCCAACACCGAGGCCTGAGCGTTGCGGTAGCCGTTGAGCTCGCCGATCTTGAGTACACCATCCCAGGCCACCGTCGCACGCCGCCGAACATTCTCCTCGACTCTGCCAACCGTGCGCAGTGAGTCGTTGGCGGCCTGATGCTTGCGCATCACCCGCTTGTGGGCCTCGGCATTGCGTGCGTAGCCCTCGTACGGGCCGACGATGCCAGCCAGTTCGGCCGAGCGGCGGTACGAGACACCAGTCATAAGCGACGTGATGGCCGCGGCAAACGAACGACCGCCTTCGGAGTCATAACCGTGACCGGTGGCCATCAACAACGCACCAAGGTTGGCGTAGCCGATGCCCAGCTGACGGTAGGCCCGCGTCGTCACACCGATGGCCTCCGTCGGGAAGTCGGCGAAGCAGATCGAGATATCCATCGCGGTGATGATCAACTCAACGGCCTTCTCGAATCTCTCGGCGTCGAAGCTGTCGTCGTCGGCGAGAAACTTGAGCAGATTGAGGCTG
>Ga0126312_10001173_pt1 | contig 16889 bp, 19 predicted proteins | sample Plot104A_FD_92537 | JGI IMG/M metagenome (GOLD analysis project Ga0126312, IMG submission 92537) | Serpentine soil microbial communities from UC McLaughlin Reserve, CA, USA - Plot104A | ecosystem: Environmental > Terrestrial > Soil > Grasslands | place: USA: UC McLaughlin Reserve, Lake County... | reverse complement strand
CGCGACGAGCAGGAGTTGTCAACATGCGAGCTTTCAACATGCCTTGATTGCAAGTCATTTGGCGGCAGTGCACGGACGCCGATACGGTTGATCGTTGATCTCCGCTGATGGGGGTAAGCGGTCCTGGGGATCGATGACCTCGGGTGGTCAAGCCCGGACGCCGCCGCGATTTCGTCGTCGCCCGGCCCAGATCTCTGTGATCTGCAGTTGGTCAAGGTTCGCAAGGAGTAGGCCCACCGCTGGGCGGAGGTAGATCTGCCCCCGGCGAATCGGGCGAGTGCTGCACTGCGCGTAGCGGTTCACATCGCCTGGAAGCGGTGTGGCGCGGCTGGCCAATGCTTCGATGCCTGGCTTGCTCGCTATGACGGAGGGCCGCCGCACCCGCCGGAAATTGCTCGATCGTCTTGTGGCCTCGGAGTCGATCGGGACCCGACAGGCGCCTACAACCCGCGAGCACCTCGAAGGCTTCGTGGCGGAGCACCTTTGGCACCTGCTAACTACCGAAGACGCCTTGACGCATGGCATCCCGATCGGCATCGACGCAGTCGGTAACAGACTCGGCGGCGATGGGTTGGCCGATCGAGGGCGAACTGGACCTCGGGATCTGTGACATCGCCGTCCCCGCGACCACCGGCTCGGTTGATCTGCGTTCAGCGTCCGGCTCCTTGTCGGGCAGGATCGCCGACACCTGCCCGCCGGGCTGGCCACAACTCCGTAACCGGCGACGTACGAATCGCCCTCGAGACCAGCCAGCCCGAGCCGGGCGGGCCCTACATCACGGTGCGGGCGTGTACCGCCTCCGGCGAATCTCCATCTACCGGCCACGAGGACATAGGTCGGTCATGTTGGACGCCATCGGGGACTGCGGCTGGCCACAATGCGTCCCACCGTCGCGTGTGGCACCATCAGCCTCGTGCGCCCAACGGTGCTCATCGTCGACGACCACGCGGCTTTTCGAACCTCGGCCCGAGCATTGCTCCAGACCGAGGGCTTCGATGTCATAGGAGAGGCGGCCGATGGGGCGAGTGCTGTCCAAGCAGTCACCGCCCTGCGGCCTGACATCGTCCTGCTGGACATCCAACTGCCAGATCTGGATGGGCTGGCTGTCGCCGAGCAACTCGCCACGATTCCGAATGCCCCTGCCGTGGTGCTGACGTCAAGTCGGGACGCGCCGTCATATGGGCCTCGAATTCACACGGCCCCTTCACGTGGCTTCATCCCCAAGAGCGGGCTATCAGGCGAGGCGCTTGCCGCTCTCGTCGGTTGATCATGATCTGGCGGCTCGGTCTCATTTCGCTGGCCGGTGTCGCAGTGGGACTGGCCGGCGAGTGGGTGGAAGACCCAGGATGGGGCCATCCGGGCAAGTGGATCCTGGATTTGGTTGTCGGCTGGATCCTCATTGGCTGCGGGCTGATTGCTATCTACAAGCGCCCCGAGGGTCACATCGGATGGCTCCTGGCGGCAACCGGATTCAGCTGGTATCTGGGCAACTTTGCCGAAGTCCCAGTCGCTGCAATCGCCTGGATGGCAGCGCACGCCGTCTACGTGCATCGCGGACCCCTACTGCACGTGCTCCTCAGCTACCCGTCCGGGCGGGCCAGGTCACGATTTGTTCGAGGCGCCATCGCCGCCGGTTATACCGCGGCGATCATTACGCCGATATGGCGCAGCGAGATCACCACGATCATCCTGGCCGCGGCCCTTGTGGCGGTCTCCACCCTTGATTACATCCGATCAGTGGGACAACTGCGCCGCGCGCGCCGCATCGCCCTGCAGGCCACCATTGGACTAAGCCTTGTCCTTGCCGGAACGGCGGTGGCTCGCCTGCTCGTGCCGGCCGGAGATGCAAGCCGTCCCTCGCTGCTTGTATACGAGGTGACGTTGTGCCTACTTGCCGCCGGTCTGTTGGCTGGCCTGCTGAGCGCCCCATGGGAGCGCCTGGCCGTCGCCGACCTGGTCGTCGAGCTCGGCGAGGCCCGATCTGGAACCCTCCGAGGAGAGCTGTCCCGAGCTCTTGGCGACCCGTCCCTTGAGATCGGATATTGGCTGCCCGACCGCGGTATCTACGTCGATGCCGACGGCCGCGCGCTGAATCTACCCGCAGTCGGTTCCAATCGCTCCATGACGGTGCTTGAGCATAGGGGAGAGCCGGTCGCGGCGCTCATGCACGACCCTATCGTGCTTGACGATCCGGGCCTGGTGGCGGCGGTTAGTTCCGCCGCCCAGCTCGCGGCCGCCAATGCCCAGCTCCGCGCCGAAGTGCAAGGCCAGGTCGAGGAGCTCGCGGCGTCGCGGCGGCGGCTTCTGGAGGCAGGCGATGAGCAACGCCGACAATTGGAGCGTCGCCTGCATGACGGGGCCGCGGCTCGACTCCGCACTCTGGCGCTGATCCTTAGCCGCGGCAAGCGCTCCGCCGTCGGCAAGCAGACCAAGGATCAGATCGCCCGCGCGGAAGACCAGCTGCTGCAGACGCTGGAGGAACTGGGCCGGCTAGCCAACGGGCTGCATCCGCGGGTATTGACTGAGCACGGGCTGCAGGACGCGCTGGCCGACCTGGCACGCGATATTCAGGTCCCGGTCGATTTCGAAGTCCCGACCGCCCATGTGCCCACACGAGTTGCCGCGGCCGCCTACTTCATCTGCGCCGAGGCGCTCACCAACACCGCGAAGCACGCAGCAGCCTCACACATCGCCGTAGTGATCCGTACGACCGATGGCTGGCTTCATATAGACGTCACCGATGACGGGATCGGCGGGGCCGATGCCAGCCGCGGATCAGGATTGCAGGGCCTGGCCGATCGCGTCGAGACCCTCGGCGGAGCCCTTCAGGTCGAAAGCCTTCCGGGGCAGGGAACACGCCTCGCCGCCGAGATTCCTCTCGACGGCGTGGCGCAGTGAGCCGGCAGTGAATCAGGCGATTTTGATCCAAGGCTCGTATGAGCACTCGAGTACATCGCCCGGGTCCATGGGCTGAACCGGCGTGAGGTGGAGGTTGCCTTTGCCATCCACCGTGAAAGTAAAGGTCAAGCTGTAGCCGAATTCGGCAACTTCGAACGTGATGCGGCTTCCATCGACCGAGTAGCTTGCGTCCTCGCCGAAGCATCCGCCTTGGGCCTTACCATCCCGCAACTTCACCGTATTGACGTGGGGGAACTGGTCGATCTCCGGATCGTTGAATTTGCGGGCGTCCTCCCTTGTGAGCTCGTAGCGGTAGGTTCCATTCAGACTGGCTGGCGCCATACCACTCTGATTCGTAACCTTTGCCGGCGCCTTGCCGGTGCATCGAGCGGGGATGATGAGCGATGCACCCGCCGCTGTGGACCGCTTTATGCCCTCAATTTGCTGAATGAACGCCTTGGTTTGTGGGTCTTGTTCAAGGCTGGCATAGACCGGGACGAACGCCTCGTTCAACGACGCCAGGTCGCCCCTAGAGGCGTTGGCGAAGCGGGCACCGGCCTGGCAGGCTTTCTGGAGGCTTTGGGCGTCGTGGTCAGCGAGGCTGACGGAGCGTTCCGTTGCGTCTTGGGCCGCTTCCTCCAGCCAGTTGCGTTGCTGCTTGGACAGACCCCCGAGCCGGTCAGGATTGGCGAGCAAGACGTCCATCTGCGGCCAGAGATTGACGTTCGCCGTCACATATGGGGCGGCCTGTGCCGGCACGCTTTGCCCGTAAACGAGCAGGTTCATTTCTAGGCCCTGAAGTTTCCCAGTGCTTAGCCCTTTGTTACGGGTGCGCCGAAAGGCATGGACCGGGTTAGCGCCGAGTGCCCGGATTGCGTCGGCCTGGCCCTGTGACTTAAGTGTGGCAAAGGTGACCCCATGCCAGTCATCAGGGATGAGCAACGGGCGCTTGACGGCAACCGGCTTACGGAGCCCGTCGCCAAGAACCCCTAAACCACGCACGCCGATCCTGTCCAAGCCTTGCAACATCTGGCCCGGAATATCGGCCGTGATGACGGCCTGCTCGAGCGGGTAGCTGTCGATCAGCATGGGCGCCTGCAGGGCTTGAAAGGCGGTGATTCCCATCGTGTCGAACACCCGAGATCCCGCCCAACCGAGATCCATCTCGCCGCGTGCGACGCCTCGGACGACCTGCTGCTCGGCATCGTCGGCGAAGTCGCCGTAGGTACTCATCACCTCGATGCGTAGGTTGCCGCCTGAACGCTCTTTGACCTGGGACACAAAGTACGCGACCGCGGGAAGACCATTGAGATCGCCGTAGGCGTTGGCCATCTTCAGCGTCACCGGCGCAGCCGCGCCGCCGGCTTTGTTGCTCGTCGATTCACCACCGCTGCACCCCACGGCCAAGATGGCCACCGTCACTGCGACGCCAAGCCCGGTTAGGCGCGCTCGGCCAATTGTCGAACGCATGATCAACCCCTCTCATTGATTCCTGCGTTTGACGCTAAGAGCCGGCGTCGCTGGGTACATCGTGGCTTGCTCCAGTCTGAACTGTGGCCAGCACGGACGCGGTGGGTACTTGTCGCCATGTCACAATCGCGCAGTGGCGGCGGTGTTGATCCGGAGTGCCGTAACGCGGCTCGCCGCCGTGGGTGCCGGGCTCGCGGCGGGACTAGGCACGCTTGCTGTTGCTCACGGCCTTGAGCGGCGCACGACGTACGTCGAATACTCCGTCCTCGCCTTGACGCTGACCCTCGCAGCCGGAGTTGCGCTGATCATCGCGGGTCTGATTGTTTCCCTTCTCGGACCAGCGGCGCAGTTGGGCGATCTGGCCCTACTGGCCGGCCTGGTGTGGTTTGCGTCTGTGTGGGTTGGATGGTTCAAGGGCCCCCCGTGGGTCCGCAGCGTAGGCATGCTCGCTGCGGGCTTCCTCTTCCCACTTTTGATACACCTTGTGCTGGCGGCCTCGAGTGGCCGGCTACACGGGGTGTTCACCCGGATCCTGGTTGTCAGCGTCTACGTGGAGACGCTGCTGGTCGCTGTTGGGTTGGCAGTGGTTCGAGATCCGTTCTTTGATCCTTACTGCTGGGCGAACTGCACCGACAACGTGTTTTTGTTGCGTTCGATGCCGAGCCTGGCACGGGCGATCGAGGCGGCGGACCGGTGGTTTACCGCTGTTGCTGCGGCTGCGGTAGTGATGGTCTGCATCTCGCGACTGGTTATAGACTCGGGCCCGGCTCGCCGTGCGTTCCTGCCGTTTGCCCTAGCAGCAACCCTGCTGTCGGGCGCGGTCGTTGCGCATGTCCTGGCACTGCGGCGTACGCCGCTCGAGGACCCTTCCGCGCCGACCTTTCGAGCTATCTTCATTGTCGAATGCATGGCGGCGGTCGTGCTCGCTGCCGGGCTGGTGTGGGCCACGGTCCGCATGCGAGCCCGGCGCCGCGCCGTCGCCCGCATCACTGCGAGCCTCGGGCAGGTGCCTCCGCCTGGATCCTTGGGCGCCGCGCTTGCTCAGGCAGTCGGTGATCCCGAACTTGAGATCGCCTACTGGCTGGCAGATTCTCAGCGGTATGTGGACGCCAAGGGCAACCCTGTGGCCAATCTCGCCAAGGCACCCGGTCGCACGCTGACTGGGCTGGTGCGAGACGGCCGTCCAATCGCCGTTGTATTCCACACCGCGGCCGTACCCGACCTGGAGCCGGCGATCGGTGCCGCTGTACGGCTGGCGCTGGAAAACGAGCGGTTACAGGCCGAATCGCTTGCCCAGCTTGCCCAGCTACGTGCCTCGCGGATCCGCATCGTCGAAACCGGGGACGCGGAGCGGCGCAAGCTCGAACGCGACCTGCATGACGGTGCCCAGCAGCACCTGTTGGCTCTCTCGTATGAGCTCAGGCTTGCCCGCGCACAGGCCGAGTCGGACGGCGACACGTCGTCGGCGCGCCTCCTCACTGCGGCGACCCGCGGGGCGCAGGAGGCGCTGGGTGAGCTTCGGAGCCTGGCTCACGGCATCTACCCGGCGATCTTGGCAGAAGCCGGCCTCGCCACTGCCGTGGCCACCCTCGCAGAGACAGCCCTCTTGCCGATGGAGGTTCTCGCCGCACCTGACGGCCGCTACGCGGCCGCGGTCGAGTCGGCGGCCTACTTACTTGTTGCCGAAGGGCTCGACGACGCGGCACGCCGTCACGCCAGCCATGTGACGGTCGACATCGTTCAGGACGCTGGCCGATTGATAATTACTGTTGACGATGATGGGAGCGACAGTAGCTCGAAGTTTGTCCACCTCGCCGACCGCGTCGGCGCCCTTGACGGCCGGCTGATGGTCGGGCCGACGCGATTGCGAGCGGAGCTGCCGTGCGGGTAGTGGTCGCCGATGACGTCATGCTTACCCGGGAAGGCATCGTCCGGCTGCTCAAAGACGCCGGCATAGAGGTTGTCGCCGAGGCCGAGAACGCGCCGGGCTTGCTCCGCGAAGTGCGCTTGGCTAATCCGGACGTGGCGCTAGTCGACATCCGCATGCCCCCGACCCATACCGACGAGGGCCTCGTCGCAGCCCAGACCATCCGCGAGGAGCTGCCCCAGGTTGGCGTCCTCGTCTTGTCCGAATACGTCGAACCGACCTACGCAATGCGGCTTCTCCAGGAACACCCGGAGCGAGTTGGTTATTTGCTCAAGGAAAAAGTCTTCGAAATTGCCACGGTCGTTGACGCCCTACGGCGAATTGTCGACGGCGAAACTGTGATTGACCCGACCATCGTCTCCCGACTGCTGGGGCGGCGGCGTCGGGTCGACCCGCTCGCCGAACTCAGTGGACGGGAACGGGAAGTGCTCGAACTGATCGCCGAGGGGATGTCCAATCGTGCTATTGCCGGGCGGCTGTTCGTGACCGAGCGGACCGTCGAAGCCCACGTCACCCAGATATTCCAGAAGCTGCGGCTCCCCGAGTCACCGGACCAGCACCGCCGGGTCATTGCCGTTCTGACATTCCTCCGCACCTGACCTTGTCGCAACCACGCAGGACACCAGGGGCTGGGCGTCCGATGCAACGTGTTGGACGAGGACAGTGTCGCTTAGGCCGGCTCAACATGGCCTTCAACAACGCCGGCATCCAGGTCCCGCCCAGCGACGCCGCCGACGAGCCGGCTGAGGTCTTACCGGGTGAATGCGATCAATCTCCGCGGCGTCTAGGCCTGCACGAAACACGAGCTGGCCCAGATGCGTGCCCATGGCAGCGGTGCCATCGTCAACTGCTCCTCGCTCGGCGGTCTGGTCGGGCTTCCCGGCCGTGCCGCTTACCATGCCTCGAAGCACGGGGCGATCAGGCTGACCACAGTGCTGCGTTGGAGAACGCGCCACGAGGGATCCGAATCAACGCGTCTGTCTTGGCACGATCGAGATACCGATGGTCACAGACATGATCGCCAAAGGTGAGCTCGACATGACCGAAGCCGTCGCCAACCAGCCGATCGCCCGAGTCGGCCGGGCGGACGAGATCGCCGCGTCCTGCTGTGGCTGTGCAGCCCGGAACCGGCTTCATCGTCGGCGTCGCCCTACCCGTGGACGGCGGCTAGATCGCGCGCTGATAACTCTCGAGCCCGCCTCACCCCATCAGCGCCCGCCGCAGCGGCCCTGCTCGGCCGAGCACCACTCTGGACGAAGGGCGAATATCGAAGACACGGAGCGGCCGTAAGACGGTCTGACACCTACGTCGTATCTCGGACTGCCTCAGGAGCGGTACTCGCCTCCGGCCAACCGTCACGAGGGCAGCGGCGTTCAGACCGGGCCTTCAACCAGATAGTCGAAGTCTGACTCATGTTCAGTGAGCCGGATCAAGGTGCCGACGACATACATCTGGGGCAGCGGTGACGTCGCCGGGACGCGCCGTGCCGCCGAGTTACGGGGGACTGCGTCGGTGCCAGCTACTTCCGTGAGTTGAGCGCGCGGGCTACTGGCTGTGTGAGGCGCAATCCGAGGAGACGGTCGCGGCGATCCTGGATCGGGTGGCCGCAGCTTCGGTGAGATCAGGTTATGGTCGTCGTATCGGCTAGGTACAGGAGCCGGAGTGGTCGCCATCGTGGCGTCGAGGTGGAACGACCGGCGAGCGCGAGTCTCGCTGCTGGTCGATCTGCTGCTGGCCGCAGTGTCCATCTATGCGGCCTTGGTGCTGACCGCCGAGATCGTCGGCGCCGCGACGCCACCGGCAACGATCGTCGCCTACTCCGTCGCCGCCTTGCACGGCGCCTCAGTCGCCTTCCGCAGATTGGCGCCCGTCGCCGCGGTCATCGGGCTGCTGAGCACTGCGGCTGTCTACGGATTGGCGCTCGGACTGCCGGTGTTCATGCTGGGGCCGGCAGTCTTGTTCGTCGCCTACGGCGCCGGCAGCAGGCTTGCGTTGCGGCCGGCTGCGGTTCTGCTGGCGATAACGGTGGCGGCACTTGTTCTGCTCCTCCGGTTCGGCTCCGCGTTCCCCGGGTGGGCATCGGTGCTGCTGTTCGCCAGCCTCGTGACTGGGGCCTGGTACCTCGGTGTCTTCGCCCGCCGGTGGCAGTCCCTGGCCGCTGAGAACGCGCGACGCGCCAGCGAGCTTGAGGCCGCGCGCGATGAGCTGGCCCGGCATGCCGTGGCTGCCGAGCGACTGCGGATTGCCCGCGAGCTGCACGATATTGTCGCGCACAGCATGAGCGTGATCGCCATGCATGCCGGTGCCGCCCGGCTCGCCGTGGGCACCGACCCGGCGTCGGAGCGGACGGCGTTGGACGTGATCGAGAGCTCGAGCCGGGAAGCCCTTGGCGAGATGCGCCGGCTGGTCACCGTTCTGCGCGACGGGGATGTGGACGCTGGGGGGCGGAGTCCCGTGCCGGGGCTAACCGACCTGCCGGCGCTCGTAGCCGGTGTTGCGGCGGGCGGGCTGACGGTCGAGGTCCGGACTGAGGGATCCCTCGATGCCGTTCCGTCAGGTGTTTCCGTGGCCGCCTACCGGGTCATCCAGGAGGCCCTGACCAACATCGTCCGTTACGCCGGGCACACCAGCGCACACGTACTCGTGCAAGCCGGACCGGCTGAGTTAGTCGTCCGGGTCGAGAACGAGGCACCGTCGGATCCGACGGTGCAGGTACCGCCCGCCGGCGGTGGGCACGGTGCCGTCGGGATGCGCGAGCGGGTCGAACTCTACGGTGGCGCGCTGGGCTCCGGTCCGACCGCCAAGGGAGGTTGGACGATCGAAGCACGCCTGCCGTACGTGGTGGAGGAGCGATGATCCGGACCGCTATCGCCGACGACCAGCCGTTGGTCCGCGCCGGGTTGCGGTCGATCTTCGACTACGCCGACGACATCACTGTCGTGGCCGAGGCCGGCGATGGCCGCGCCGCCGTGGAGATCGCGCGCACCGAGCGTCCGGACGTGCTGCTGATGGACATCCGGATGCCGATCCTCGACGGCATCAAGGCAACCCGGCTCATTAGCTCCGACGCCGATCTTGCCGAGGTCCGCATCCTCATCCTCACCACGTTTGATCTTGACGAGTACGTCTACGCTGCCCTGCAGGCCGGAGCGAGCGGTTTCCTGCTCAAGGATGCGCCTCCGGAGCGGATATTTGATGCAGTCCGCGTCGTTGCGGCCGGTGAAGCGCTGCTAGCTCCGACGGCCACGCGGCGGCTCATCGAGTCCGTCGTCGACCATCAGAGGCCGTCCCCGCCCGAGATCACCCGACTGCTGGCGGCCTTGACCGACCGGGAGCGCGAGGTTCTCGCGCTGGTGGGGCGTGGCCTTTCCAACGCCGAGATCTCCGCCCGGCTGGTCGTCAGCGAGGCCACCACCAAGACCCACATTTCTCGGGTGCTGGCTAAATCCCGGGCGCGTGATCGAGCGCAGCTGGTTGTCTTGGCCTACGAGGGCGGCCTAGTCCATCCCGGTCGCGGCTGAGTCATCCCCCGGTCGGAGGTCCGTACCCGCAGGGTATGACTGCAGGTCCAGATCCATGGCGGACGAAATTGACGATGCGCCTTCCTACCATCGGAGACATCTAGCTCACTTCGACGAAGGACATCAGATGGCACCCATTTCCGTACGCGGGCTGACCAAGCGTTTCGGTCCCATCACCGCGGTCGACGACCTCAGCTTCGACGTACAGCAAGGAACGATCACCGGGTTCCTAGGCCCGAACGGGGCCGGAAAGACGACCACCTTGCGGACGCTCCTCGGGCTGGTCCATCCAACCGCCGGCACCGCCCTAATCGACGGCATGCTGTACGCCCGCCTCGAGCGGCCGGCGTTGAGCGTCGGTGCCGTGCTAGAGGCCGCGGGCTTCCAGCCGGGGCGCACCGCACGCAACCACCTCCGGATCCTGGCGCACCCCAACGGCATTCCGACCCGCCGGGTCGACGACGTGCTCGACGAGGTGGAACTCAGCGACGCAGCGGGCCGCCGCGTCAGTGGTTTCTCCCTGGGCATGCGGCAACGGCTCATGCTCGCCGGCGCACTGTTGGGCGATCCCGGCATCCTCGTCCTCGACGAACCGACCAACGGGCTCGATCCGGCAGGTGTGCACTGGTTGCGCCAGTTTCTGCGCACCCGGGCCGACGCCGGCGGGACCGTGCTGGTTTCGAGTCACCTGCTGGCCGAGCTGGCGGTGTCCGCGGACGCCGTGGTGATCATCAAGAACGGTCGGCTTGTCACTGAAGGCTCGGTGGCGGAATTGGTTCGCCCGGTCGGGGCTTCGGTTCGCGTCCGGACGCCGCAAGCGGACCAGCTGCATCAGGTCCTGACTTCCCAGGGGTTCCGCGCCGAGCTCAGCTCACCCGACGAAGTGGTCGCGCGCGACGTGGCCACCCGGCAGGTCGGGGAGGCGGTGGCCGCCGCCGGACTCGTCGTCTATGAGATGAAGGTCGAGCAACCCAACCTCGAAGATATCTTTCTCGAACTCACCGCCGGCGCGAAGAGCGCATCATGATCGCCCTGGTCCGCACCGAGCTGCTGAAGCTGTACTGGACGCGAGCCACCTGGGGCTTTCTCGCGGCGGCGACGCTCATTTCCGTCGTCCGGGTTGAACTCGTGCTGGGTAGTTTGGGCAAGGTCGGATCCCCGCCCCCCGGCAGCCGGCAGCTGACGCTGGACCTTCTCGGTGCGAGCTCCGTCGGTGTCCTGGTCATCGCAATGCTGGGCGTGGTCATCGTGACCCGCGAGTTCCACCATGCGACCTGGACGTCGACCCTGCTCGGCACGCCTGACCGCCGCCGCGTCCTGACGGCGAAGTTCGTAACGGCCGCACTGGTTGGGGTGATCGGGGCGGCCCTTCTCTTCGTCGTGGCCGCCGGCCTGGGACTTGCCTCGGGTAAGGTCCAGCTCTACCTGGACGCACGGCAGCTTCAGCTGATTGCCGGAGGGCTGCTGGCCACGGCCTGGTGGACCTGGCTGGGCGCCGCTATAGGCACGGTCGTCCGCTCCCAGACAATCGCGCTGCTGATCCCGCCCCTTTGGATGCTCGTCGTCGAGACCCTGATTCCTGCCTACGGGCTGGACCGGATCCTGCCATGGACTCCGGGTGGCTTGGCCGGTGCGATCTCTGGAGCGAAGTTCGCTGGAGTCGCTCCGGTGTGGGCCGCGGTCCTGGTGATGCTCGGCTATGGGCTGGTCCTCTCGGCCTTGGGCGTACGCCGGGCAATGCGGTCGGACGTCTGCTGAGGAAGGAGCCGGACGATGCTGACCCTGCTGGGGACCGAACTCCTGAAGCTCAAGACCATGCGGTGGCCGTGGATCCTAACCGTGGTGACGCTCGCCGCGACCGCGGTGCAAGCCTTGCAACCGGTGTACAAGGCGGGTCGCGACGGGGACCCGTCCATCGGCACAGCCCTCGCCGAACTCGCGGTGCTTGACGCGGCAGGCCGCGGCGCCTTAGGGGCGTTGCTGATCGGCGTGCTCGTAGTGACATCGGAGTTCCGGCACCAGACCGTCACCGTGTCGCTGCTGCAGTCGCCCAAGCGTGGCCGCATGGTGACGGCCAAAGCCGTCACCGCTGGGCTGGTCGGCCTCGCGCTCGGCGTCGCAGCCTTGATGATCGTGCTCGGACTCGGCGCGGTCAGCGGGGCGGTGCAGCCGCAACTTGTGAACGGGGACATCGTCCTCCGCGCGGTCGGGTTCGTCCTTACCTATCCGCTCTACGCGGTGCTCGGGACGGCCACCGGGTGCCTGCTGGCTCGCAACCAGCCGCTTGCCGTAGTGATCCCCGTTCTGTTGTTGGCCGGGCTGGAGGGGTTCGCCCTTTCGCCACTTCCGCAAGGCCTCCGCGTCTGGTCGATTCTGGGTACGACCGCGGCACTCCAGAACGCCGGTGACGTGCCGCTGGTCCTTCCGGTCTGGGTGGGAGGCGCCGCGCTCCTCGCCTACAGCCTAATCCTCATCGGCGCTGGCGCGCTTCGCATGGTCCGCGCCGACATCTCTTGAAATGAAGACACAATGACAATCAAGGCACAGCTCACCAAGATCATCAGCGTGGCACTGGCCGCTGCGCTGCTCGTAACGGTCGTTGGGTGGGCGAGAACGTCCGCCCCCGAGCCGGTACGGCCCGATCCGACGGCCTGGCAGGTGATGCTGCACCAATGGCGATCCCGGGCCGACATCCCTGCGACGGTCCTCGCTGTTCGCGCCGCCGACGGTGGGAGCTGGGTTGGCGCCGACGGAACGCCGGAACGCGACGGACGCATTCCCGTGACCTCGGATGCGCCGTTCCGCATCGCGAGCATCACCAAGCTCTTCGTTGCGGTCGTGGTCCTCCAGCTCGTCCAGGAGGGTCGGCTCCGGCTGGACGACCCCGCCTCCCGCTACGTTCCCGCGGCTGCCGTCTGGCATGTCACGATCCGCCAGCTGCTGAACCACACGAGCGGCATCCCTGACTACGGCATGTCCGATGACTTCAATGACGAGCTGGTCGATCACCGCGAGCGCCGCTGGACCGCGCCGGAGATTGTGGCGTTGGTGACGGACAAGGAACCGACGTTTCCGGCCGGTACGGACTACTCCTACTCCAATACGGACTACATCCTGCTCGGCCAAGTGATCGAGACCGTCACCGGACACAGCTGGGCTAGCGAGGTACGTACCCGGATCCTCGACCCCCTCGAGCTACACAACACCTATGCCGCGGGATGTGAGCCTGTGCCTCGGCCGGTCATCCCTGGCTACTTCGACATAGACGATGACGGCGACCTGGATAACGTCGAGACGGGCCTGCCCTGGACTTCCCTGGAAACCGCCGAGGGGCCGGCGGGTGCGATGGTGTCCACAGCGCCCGATCTGCTGGCCTTCGGGGATGCGCTGTTCCACCGGCGCTTGCTCTCCGACGACACAATGCGGGCCATGGTCGCGGAGGGACCGTTCCACCCGCGCTTCACCAACTACGGCCTTGGCCTGGAGATCGCGCGCCCCGACTACCGGACGACCATCTGGGGCCACGGCGGCTACCTGCCGGGCTTCAGGTCAGCAATGTGGTATGTGCCCTCCCGTGACGCCGTCATCGTCGTGCTCGCCAACGACGTCCGGGCCGAACCCCGCGACCTCGCCGAGCTCGCAATGCGCTCCCTGCCTGAACGACCTAAAGGATCCTGAGGTTCCGGTCGACGGGCCGCCGGCTGGCGACCTTGGGCTTGTCAAATATTGCGCCCGGTGATCAGATGGTCGGTCCGTCGAGGCGTTCCAAAATGATCGTTTGTTGGGATTCCCGCTCGCACCAAAGTCATCTGACCGACGATCGCCATGATGATGAGCATGATGCTCCTGTTCGTCGGCATCCGGCTGCCCGCTGATATCCCTACTATGACCTCAGGACGAGTGCCAAAGGACGAGCATCCCAGGCGTTAGCGCAGAAGCCAAAGACAATCGACACCTGGCGTACAAAAACTCCTGCGCTGCGGCGCATAAGAGAGAGGCGCCGTGATCATTGGTGGCCCAGCGGATGGCGAAACGGTCCATCAGAGCCTTGAGCTGCTCGGGGTTGTCGGCGGCCCGGAGTGCTGCTAGTCCTCCTCGATGTCGAATTGGGCCGTCAGCAGGTCGTCGAGATTGAAGCTCTCCTGCTGCATACCGCGATGGCGCGGTGCACGTCTTCCGCGCAAGATCATGCTGAACCCCGGCCTCTACACGGGGCGCCCTGGCTGAGCTGGTCGGTACCACTCCGGCGATGACGGCCTTTGCGCTCTCCAAGTTGCCGCCGCCGTCGATGAGTCGCTAAGGACTGGCGGGACCACACTATCGATAATCTGACATAACCTGCATCCGCCCTGAGCTGGCCAAAGCGCGAGGGGAGCGAAGTGCGTTGACGCTGCGGACTACCGGAATCGCTGCACTACTGGCGTCGGTCATCGCCGGGATCACGAGCACTCTGCTGTTCGCCGCCGCGTTTTTTCGGCTGGGCCGGACTCAGGAGCCGGCGCGCATGGTCGCGGCCGGTGCGACGTCGGCGGAGTTGCTGCGATGGGGGTCCGTCCTGGACCTCTTCGGCTATTACCTTCCCACGGCGGTCCTCGCGTACGTGTTGTGGCGGCAGCTGCGCCCGCGCAACCCGCTTATCGCCGACCTGTCGACCATGGCCGGAGTCGGTTATGCGCTGGCCGGTGGGGCGGGCGCGGCCGTCCTTGCTGTGTTCGGGCCGATGTTAATGCACGGCTACACCGAAGCCAGCGCCACCGATCGGGTGGTGATCACGGCGCAGTTCGCCACCCTGACGGAGGTGGTCATGCGGTCCATCTGGCAATTCCTGGACGGCATCCTCATTGGCGCGTGGTGGCTGGGAATCGGGCTGCTCTTCCGCCCTGATCGACCCCGCCTATCCGTCCTCTCGCTGGTGCTTGCCGCGGTCGCAGCAGTTGGGGCCTTCGTCAACCTGGTGGGGCTAGGCCTCGTCCGCGACGTTCTGCTGGGTGTGCTCTTCATCCTGTGGGCCGCATGGTGGATCTCGCTCCTGGTGGTGTTCCTCCGGCAAAGAGAAACCGCCTAAACAGCCTCGGCGAAAGAGTGTGCTCTCACAGCCCTGGCAACGTCGTCAATGGCGGCCAACTCCTCGACGGTCCGCTGGATCCGTACGCCGGCGGCATTGGCCACGATCCGCTCGCTCATGAGCCCTAGTCTCAGTTTTAGTCCTAGTCGCGACCCTTCAGTACAGTTCATGATCGGCATCCCTTTAGTCGCGGCCTGGCCATCTAGTTCTACTCAGAAGCGCTTTGCTGCTCCTCCTACCCTTCGTCCGAGAGGTCGTCAGTCCGAGACGGTCATTGTGTGCCACAGCCGATAACCAGGCCAGGCCAGCCCGACGCCAAGACTGGCGCTGCCCAAGAAGACGACCGCCCAGAAGGCCGGCGAGACGAGCTGCGCGATGCCGCCGCCGACCAAATAGGCCAGAGCACCCACGGCAACCAAGATGCCAGACAGGCGGGGTAGTGTCGTCGTCCGGGCCATCGCGATACCGAAGAGGCATAGCCGACGACGAATGCGATTACGGCCAGCCCGTTGAAACCCAGTACGGGCGGGTACAGGAGGATCGGATCGATCACCGCCGGCGACTCCTTGGCCAGCACCGGGGGCCAGGAACCCGAAATTGCCGGACACGGCGAGCAGATAGATGCCGGTGAAGGCGCCCAAGAAGCCTACGAATCCCAGCCGTCCAGCCCGGCGCGCTGAGCCACATAGAGTCCGGGGAGCCCGAGCAGAACCAGCAACGAGGATAGCGTAGAAACGACGTGCGAGGCTACCAGCCTCACCTCGCTCGGAATGATCGTGGTGGCCGTCTCACGGCTGGGGTGGAGCGGCGTTGCCACCGCCATCAACATGCCGGCGGCCGCCAACACAAAGTCGCTCCAATCTGAGCAGACGAGGCGCCGGCGATGCTGGGGCCCTGGAAAGCCCGGTCCACTCTAATACTCGAGGGTATGACCTGGTTGTTACAAACGACGGCCGGCAAGTAACGATCCGTACGAATGCGACGCGATTAAGAAATCTGGGCAAGCATGTGGTGCTTTTACGACACTGACGACGATCTGCACGGCCTCGCCCTAGCTTCGGGAGCGATGTGCGCCGCCATTGGGCCCGCGGTCGAGGACCTTGCGACGCGCACACGCCAGCACCTCGTGCGGTTCACCGGACTGGCCGCAGGTAAGAAGCGATATAGGATTTCCGACCCGGCCCAGGATCCGCCTCGCGCTTTGGAACCGCCGAAAAACGCCACCAGCCGCCCCCAAAGAGTACATGTTGTTCCAAATGCAGCAAGATTTTTAGGAATCTCCCGGCACAATACCCGCAGGATTTGAATTTCATAGACATCCGGGTTATTTAGATGCAGGAGGAAGGATGGAAACTACCGCCCGTGCAAACGCAGCATCCGAGATGGGCGAACAGTATTCGCTTGGCAGAATCCTGGGCATCTGGGCTCTGGCAGCCGTCCCGATGGGTATTCTAAGCTGGATCATATTCCCCGCGGTATCACCTGATTTCAATTCGGATCCGCTGGGAGCGGGCGTGACCCGATTCGTGCTGCTCTTGACCGGTTTGATCTGGTTGTTCGTTCTTTCCATGATCATCGTCCGCCGGGAGGAGGGAGATCTCCGCTGGGCGACGGTCAGGCGCAGGTTGCGGCTCAACACGCCGCGCGATCCGAAAACCGGTGAGACTCGCCGCAAGCTCTCTGGCTGTGGGTGATCCCGTTTCTGATCGGGATTATCGTGTGGGAACTTGCGCTGACATCTTACGTCGATGGCCTGTGGGTCTCGCTCTTCCCCTTTTTCGCCGAGCCTCCGGGATATAGCCTGGGCGCGGTTTTGGAATCGCAAGAAATGCTGGACCGGCTGCTGGGCGCCTGGTGGTTCTTTGCGATGTTTATGGTGAACGCTATCTTCAATACGATTTTGGGAGAGGAGTTTCTCTTTCGGGGTGTGTTGCTGCCCAGGATGCAGGGCGTATTTGGCAGGTGGAGCTGGGTAGCAAACGGGGTGCTCTTTGGCTTCTATCACCTT
>Ga0126312_10001172_pt1 | contig 16915 bp, 19 predicted proteins | sample Plot104A_FD_92537 | JGI IMG/M metagenome (GOLD analysis project Ga0126312, IMG submission 92537) | Serpentine soil microbial communities from UC McLaughlin Reserve, CA, USA - Plot104A | ecosystem: Environmental > Terrestrial > Soil > Grasslands | place: USA: UC McLaughlin Reserve, Lake County... | reverse complement strand
GTCGCCGAACGCTACTTGGCGGGTACCAACCGCCTGCGCAGCCCATATAGGTTCGAGCTCGTGCCGAACGACCCGAAGGATTTCTTCCTCGAGGACGAAGGCTACGAGCTGGCCGTCTTCCACTCGCACCCGGAGACCGAGCCCCGGCCTTCCCGGACCGACATCGAGAACATCGGGCTCTGGGAGGGACGGCCGTACCTGATCCTGGCGCTCCAGCGCTACGAGCTGGCCGGGTGGCGGATCCAGGACGGCCGCATGGAACGGTTGTCCCTGAAGTGAGCGGCAGCGCCTCGATCGTCGGTGCCGGGATCTTCGGCGCCTCCCTCGCCTACCGGCTGGCCCGCGACGGCTGGAAGGTGACGCTCTACGAGCGCCACGAGCCCGGGCACCGAGGCGCGGCCTCGGCAGGTGAATCCCGGCTGATCCGGTTCGCCCACGGCTCAGGGGACTGGTACACGCGTTCGGCCTGGCGCGCGCGGGAGCTTTGGCGCGAGCTCGAGGTAGAGACCGGGAGTGAGCTCCTCGTCGAGTGCGGGGTTGCGTGGTTCGCACGCTCGGAGGACGGCTGGGAGGCCGAGAGCGAGCGCGTCCTGCGAGCGGAGGGAATCCCGGTCGAGCGGCTGGATCCGAAGGCCGCGCGCGAGCTCTTCCCGTCGTTCGAGCCGGGCGACCTCCGCTTCGTGCTCTGGGAGCCGTCGGCGGGTGTGCTCCGGGCACGTGTGGCCACACTGGCCACTGTCGAAGCGGCCGAGCGCGCCGACGTCCGCCTCGTGCACGAAACCGCCACGCCCGACTCGGTCGCTGGTGACGTAGTCGTGTGGGCCTGCGGCGCCTGGCTCCCGGGCATCTTCGACCTGCCCGTGCGGGTGACGAAGCAGGACATCCTCTTCTTCTCGGCCGAGGGCTGGACGACCCCGCGTGTTCCGGCGTGGGTCGACTACGACCGGGCCGTCTACGGGCTCGGTGACCTCGACGGCGTCGGAGTCAAGGTGGCGCCTGACACCGAGGGGCCGCCGTTCGACCCGGAGCACGGCGAGCGGGTCGCCTCGACCGAGACCGAGCAGAGGGCACGCGCCTACCTTGCCGAACGGTTCCCGGCCCTGCGCGCCGCCCCGGTCTCAGGCGCAACCGTCTGCCAGTACGCACTCACGCCGGACACGAACTTCATCGTCGCCCCGCATCCGGAACTCCCCCGCAACTGGATCCTCGGCGGTGGTTCCGGCCACGGCTTCAAGCACGGTCCGGCGCTCGCCGAGTACGCGGCGCGGGTGGTCACCGGCCAGGAGGAGCCCAACGCGCAGCTCGGGCTCGGCCCGCGCGAGAGCAGGCCGAGCCTTCGAACTGCCGGAACTACTTGACCGTGAAGGTGCCCTTCATCCCGCTCGAGCGGTGCGGCGTGCAGTAGTAGGTGTAGGTCCCGCGCTTCAGCGTCACCGTCACCGTCTTGGTGCCCTTGAAAGCCAGGCCGGTGATCTGCTTGTTCCTGATCCCCGGGCCGGTCAGGACGAAATTGTGTTGCGAGGACTTGTCGCTGACGGTGATCGTGTAGCTGCCCGGGCGCAGCGTCTTGACCTTCGTGCCGGCCTTCTTGAGCGTGATCGTAAAGCCGGGGCCGGTCGTCCCGGAGAGCTTGGTCGCGCTGGCAATCGAAAACGCCGTCGGCGGCAGCGCGAGCGCCGCAACTGCGAGTAAGGGAAGGAAGCGTCGCATCGATTCACTCCTTGGTCGCGTACGAGACACTTGTGTTCTACGTGAATAAGACGCCTTCTGGATGGATCGAGGTGAACGGCGCGCTGGAACGTGAGTTCGTGTTCGCCGACTTCGCCGAGGCGCTGGCGTTCGTGAACCGCGTCGGCGCGGCCGCCGAGGAGGCCAATCACCATCCCGATGTCGAGATCCAGTGGAACCGCGTGAAACTCCGCTGGTGGACGCACGTCACCGGCTCGATCACCGACCGGGATCGAGAACTGGCCGCGCGGACAGACGAGTTGGTCTAGGGCGGGGCGACGGCCTGCTCGGCAGGCTCCTTCGCGCCGCGGAGCCGGTAATAGAGCAACGTCCAGGTAACCGCGACGAAGGGCGTGACGAGCGTCCCGCTGATCACGTTCGACAGGAAGCTCCTCAACCAGTCTTCGAACGGAAGCAGTAAGAGCCCGAGGGCGATGGCGAACCCGATGATGATGAGGATCGTCAGCACGATCACGCCGAAGACGCCCCAGCCGTGACCCCGGACGAGCTCGCGGCTCCTGCTGAACGCTTCACCGGCCCGCCGTTCCTCGAGCACGATCACGGGGATGATCAGCACCCACCACGTCAGCAGCAGGAGACCGGGCACGATGAGGAGCAAGAGCCCGAAGAAGATCCCGATGCCGGCCAGGATGCCACCGACGATGATCGAGGGAAGCTGGGGTCGAACACGCTCGAAGGTTTCGCCGAGCGAAAGGTCGGCACGACCGTCGCGGACGTCTTCGACGGCCTTCACGAGCGCCCCTTGCACCCAGAAGATGGCGACGAGCGAGACGACGGCGCCGAGAATCCCTGCGATCCAGTTCAGCAGGATCGCCGTGAGCAACAGGCTGATGAGCGCGACCACGGCATAGACCACGAACGAGATCATCAGGAGGTGCCGCCAGTGGCCCTTGTACATCGCCCATGCCTCGCTGAGGACGCCTTCGGTGGGGCTCATGGGTTGACCCTAACGGGAAGTGGCGCTGACTACAGGGCCTTCTGGACTTTCCCGGCCTTCAGGCACCGGGTGCACACGTACGCGCGGGTTGGCGTCCCCTCGAGGAGCACGCGAACACGCTGAAGGTTCGGGTCGAAGCGCCGCTTCGTGGCGACCATCGAGTGGCTCCGGTTGTGACCGAAGCCCGGCTTCTTCCCACAAATGGCGCAAACCCTGGACATCGGCGGCGGAGTGTAGCGGAGGCCTACGTAGTTGCAGCGCGGAGCTGCGAGAAGATGTCGGCCATTTCGAGCGCGCTCCGGACGGCGTCGGCAGCGCGGTCGATGCGCGCCTCGGCCTGCTCGACCGACTCCGTCGTCAGGACGCCGAACGACACCGGAACGCCGGTCTCGATCGCCGCCAGCTGGAGCCCGCTTGCTGCCTCGCCGGCCACGTACTCGAAGTGGGGCGTCTCGCCGCGGATCACGCACCCGAGCGCGACGATGCACGCGTAGCGGCGGGTCTTGGCGAGCGCCATTGCCGCGAGCGGCAGCTCGAACGCGCCGGGCACAGGGACGATCGTGACCGCCTCGGGCTGGATTCCCGCCTCTACGAGCTCGGCCAGCGCCCGTTCGAGCAGCCGGCTCGTGACGTCACCATTGAACTTCGCAACGACGACGGCCACCGACCGCCGGCCGTCGCGCGACCCAGTCAGCACCTTGTAGCCCGCCGGGACCTCGAACCGGCCGGGCGCGTGCTGCTCCTCTTCTTCTTCCTGCTCTTCCGGCTCCGGCCGCTGCTCCGGCTCCGGCTGCTCTTCCTCGTCTGTTCGGAGCGCCGGCAGCTCGGTCACGAACCCTCCCTGAAGCGCAGGTCTTGGTGATGAAGGCGGTGGCCGAGCTTGTCGCGCTTGGTCTCGAGGTAGCTGCGATTCTCGGCGTTCGGCGGCGTCTCGATCGCGACCTGTTCGACGACCTCGAGGCCGAAGCCTTCGAGCCCGGTGATCTTCTTGGGGTTGTTCGTGAGGATGCGGATCGTGGACAGCCCGAGGTCGGCGAGGATCTGGTTCCCGATCCCCCAGTCGCGCGCGTCGGCCGGAAAACCGAGCTCGATGTTCGCCTGGACGGTGTCGAGCCCGTTCTCCTGCAGCTCGTAGGCCTTCAGCTTGTTGAGCAGGCCGATGCCGCGGCCCTCCTGCGCCATGTAGAGCAGGACGCCGCGGTTCTCTTCGCCGATCTGCGCCAGCGCCTGCTCGAGCTGCTCGCCGCAGTCGCAGCGGAGTGAGTGGAAGACGTCGCCGGTCAGACATTCCGAGTGAACGCGAACGAGGACGTTTTCCGCTCCCTCGACCTCGCCCTTGACGAGAGCGAGGTGGTGCTTCCCGGTCAGCTTCTCGCGGAAGGCGATCGCCGTGAAGTCGCCGTAGCCCGTCGGAAGCCGGACCGAGACCGTGCGCTCGACGAGCTTCTCGGTGCGCCGGCGGTACTCGATCAGGTCGGCGACGGTGATCAGCTTGATGTCGTGGCGCTCGCTGAACTCGGCGAGGTTCGGGACCCGCGCCATCGTCCCGTCCTCGTTCATCACCTCGCAGACGACACCGGCGGGGATCAGCCCGCCAAGGCGGGCGAGGTCGACCGCGGCCTCGGTCTGCCCGGTCCGCTCGAGCACGCCGCCCGGCCGCGCGCGAAGCGGAAAGACGTGGCCCGGCTGGACGAGATCGCCGGCGCCGCGGTTCGGATCGATCGCGGTCTGGATCGTGCGGGCCCGATCGGCGGCCGAGATCCCGGTGGTGACGCCTTCCCGAGCCTCGATCGAGACCGTGAACGCCGTTTGGAGCGGCGCCTCGTTGTTCTCGGCCATCGGCCGAAGGGCGAGCTCGTCGCAACGCTCGGGAGTGAGGCAGAGGCAGATCAGCCCCCGGGCATGCGTGGCCATGAAGTTGATCGCCTCCGGAGTCGCGAACTGCGCGGCGATCGTGAGGTCGCCCTCGTTCTCACGGTCTGCTGCGTCGACGACGATCACGAACTTGCCGTCGCGAATGTCCTCGATCGCCTCTTCGATCGTCGCGAAGACGGTTTCGGTGCGCGTCGCCATCGGCTAGATGGTATCCCGGTGGATTAGCTTCTCGACGTACTTGGCGAGCACGTCGACTTCCAGATTGACGGGATCGCCGGGCTTGAGCGCGCCCAGTGTCGTCACCTCGAGCGTGTGCGAGACGAGCGCGACCGCCAGGGCGTCGTCGTCGAGGCCGGTGATCGTCAGCGCGACGCCGTCGGCCGCGATCGAGCCCTTCTCGACGCAGTAGCGCAGGATCTGGGCCGGCGCCTCGATCACGAGACGTTCGCCGTCGAAGGAGCGGACGCGCCCAACGCCGTCGACGTGGCCCTGGACGTAATGCCCGCCGAGCGGCTGTCCCGCCTCCACCGCCGGCTCGAGGTTCACCTCGGCGCGATAGGGCTTGGCCCGGTCGGTCGTCTCCGCCATGACGTCGAAGGACAGACGTCCGTTCGAGGCGTCGACGACGGTCAGACAGGTGCCGTCAACCGAGATCGAGTCGCCGACCCCGGGCGTCAGGCTCGACTCGACGACGAGTCGCCCGTCCTCGTACGAGAGGACGCGTGCGCGCTCGCGGACGATCCCGGTGAACATGGATCCAGCCTAGTCGCCGTGCGCGATCGCCTCGATCGTCTCGCGGACGAGCGGCTGCAGCGTCGTCGGGGCGAGGCGCGGGCTGACGAGCTTCTGTCGAAGCTCGTCCACGAGCTCTTTCGAGACGGGGCCGAGCTCATTCACGTCCACGAGCGCTCGCTCGACGTCCGCGAGGTCGGCACGCCCTGCCAACCACCACGAAAGGATCTGGACGATCTCGTCAGGGCTCGTGGACATACGCGCTCAGGAGCACATCCTCACCGACAGGCCGCGCCTCGAAACGTGTCAGGCGGCGGGGCGCAACAGCTTCGTCGAGCAGCCTCGGCCCCGCTCCCGACAGCTTGGGGGCGACGAAGACCAGCAGCTTGTCGACGAGGTCTTCGTTGAAGAATGCGGCCGCGACGGTCGGACCGCCCTCCAGCAGCAGGGACTGGACGCCCTCGACCGCCAGCGCGGTGAGCTCGTCTGCGAGCCGCCCTGTGCGGAGCTCGAGCTCCGAGTCCTCTGGGAGCGGGCCGCGACCGAATGCCAGGCGTCGGGGCTGTCTCGCGGCCCCGACGCCGCGGGCATCGAGCCGCGGCGCGTCGGCGCGCACCGTTCCCATGCCGACCGCGACCGCATCGGAGGCGGCCCGGAGCTGGTGGACGAGCCGCCGGCTCTCCTCGCCCGAGATCCAGCGCTCACCCGGGATCGTCAAGCGGCCGTCGAGGGTCATCGCCGCCTTGTAGGTCACGAACGGACGGCCCTTCGTTACCCACGTCCGCCACGCCTCGTTCTGGGCACGGGCCTCGAAGCTGTCGACGAGCTCGACCTCGATTCCGGCGGCGCGCAGCTCTTCGAGGCCGCCGCCCGCTTTCGGGTTTGGGTCCAGCGCCCCGGTGACGACCCGCGCGATGCCCGCCTCGAGCACAGCGGTCGTGCACGGTGGCGTGTCGCCGTGGTGGGTGCACGGCTCCATCGTCAGGTAGAGCGTTGCGCCTCGCGCTCGCTCGCCGGCGGCTTCGAGCGCCACGACCTCTCCGTGCGGCCCGCCCTTCCGTTCATGCCAGCCCTCGCCGACGACCTGGCCGTCGCGGACGACGACGGCGCCGACCACCGGGTTGGGATGCGTCGTCCCTCGCCCACGCTCGGCCAGTTCCAGTGCCCGCGCGATGGTCAAGTCAGATCGGCGAGATCCCGATACGTCGCGGCGATGTCCGCTGCGCCGAAGATGCTCGTGCCGGCGACGAAGAGATCGGCCCCCGCCTCGCGCAGTCGCAGGAGGTTGTCGCGGCCGACCCCACCGTCCACCTGGATGTGCTTCCCCTCCGTTAGCCGGTCGCGCAGGCGCTCGACCCGCCCGAACGCCTCTGGCATAAAAGCCTGACCCGAATAGCCGGGGTGGATGCTCATGCACAGGACGAGATCGACGGGATCTGCAACTTCGGCGGCCTGCTCGGGATCGGACTGGGGGTTGAAGGCGAGCCCGACCCCGAGACCATGGTCGCGCGCCTTGGCGGCAAGAGCTGGGACGTCGTCGGCGACCTCGTAGTGGAACGTGACGCTGTCGCCGCCAGCGCCTGCAATCGCCTCGAAATGCTTCTCGGGCTCTTCGACCATGAGATGGCAGTCGAGCCGACCGCCGGCGCGATGGACGATCGGCGAGATCCACCGGAGCACGATCGGCCCGACCGTGATCGGCGGGACGAAGTGCCCGTCGCCGACGTCGAAGTGGAAGATCCGCGCTCCGGCGCCGAGGAGGATCTCGATCTGCTCGCCGAGGCGCGAGAAGTCCGCCGCGTAGAGCGACGGCTCGACCTCGGCGCCGCGAACCCAGTCATCCCACGACATACCACGATCTTACGAGCCGCCCTGGCCTCCGGAGCCGCCCTGGCCCCCGCGGACGTGTCCGGGGGCCTGGCCCCGGGACGTGTCCGTTACGGACGCAGGCGCGCGATGAAGAAGCCCGACGTGTGGTGCCTGTGCGGCAGCGTCAGTAGGAACTCGGGACGGCGGGCGTGTGCGTACTCCGGCCACTCGCCTCCGAGCGGCTCGACCTCGAGCTCGCTCGCCTCCACGACCTGCTCGTTCTCGGCCGCGGCAATCGTGCAGACCGAGTACGTGACGGTGCCGCCGGCTCGTACGCGGTCCGCCGCGACGCGCAGCAGCTCGAGCTGCAGCTCCGGCAGCGCCTGGGCCCGCCAGCGGAGATCGGGCCGCGACGCGAGCACGCCGAGGCCCGAGCACGGCGCGTCGACGAGCACGCGGTCGAAGCCGGCCAGCTCCGCCGGCAGCTCGCGCGCGTCGGCGTTGAAGACCGTGACGTTCTGCGCGCCGAGCCGGCGAGCGTTCTTCTCCAGCTCCCGTGCACGACCGGGATGCAGCTCGACCGCGACGACCTCCGCAGCGCGCTCAGCGAGCTGTGTCGCCTTTCCGCCGGGAGCCGCGCAGAGGTCGAGCACCCGCTCTCCGGCTTGTGCGCCCACGGCAAGCCCGGCGAGCTGAGAGCCGCGGCTCTGGGGCCACACCAGTCCCTGCTCCAGCCACTCTGGCTTGATCCGGTCGACCACGCGGGCTTCGCCGGTGCCGACCACGCGGACGGCGGTCTCCGCCGGCTCGTTCTGGGCGCGCATCAGCTCGAGCGCCTCGTCGCCGCCCCACTCCCGCCACCAGGTCTCCGCGATCCAGTCGGGATACGAGTGCTTCAGCGCGGCATGCTTCGGCGTGTCCTCGGGCAGTCCGTCGAGTAGCGGCCGAATCTGTTCGGCAACCCGGCGGAGAACAGCGTTGACGAGGCCCGTCGCCCGCCCCGCCCCCGCGACGCGGACCAGCTCTACCGCCTCGTTCACACTCGCCCGGGCAGGCACCCCGTCGAGATACGCGAGCTCGTACGCGCCCAGTCGCAGTGCCGCCCGGACCGGGACGTCGAGCGCCGCCACCGCACGGCCGCCAATCGCCTCGACCGCGTGGTCGAGCGTCCGCACCCGCTGGATCGCGCCGTAGGAGATCCGCTGCGCGAAGCCGCGGTCGCGTACATCCAGGTCGGCCGCCTCGCCTGCGAACGCGCGGTCGGCATAGGCCCCTTCGTCGAAGACACGTACGAGGACGCGGTGTGCGACGCGGCGGGCCGGACTACCGGAGCCCACGCTCGAACTCCACGAGCGTCATCCGTCGGCGCCCCTCCGGCTGCACCTCGAGGATCTCGAGCCCGCCGTCCATGACCCGTGAGCGCCAGACGATCACCGGACGGCCGTGCAGCTCGCCGCGCGCGCCGATGTGGGGCGAGAGGGCGCGGATCCGGTTGTGCAGCTCCTGCGCTGGGCGCGGCCAGTCGAGCTCGCGGTCGCCAGGGCCGATCTTTTCCGCATAGGTGGCCTCGCCCTCCTGGGGTGTGAATTCCTGAAGTGCGAGGACGCCGTCGAGGAGCTCCGATCCCATGTCCGCCGCCCGCTCGAACACCACGCCTGCATCGTCGTCTGGTCCGATCGGGAAGTCCCCGGCGGCCCCAACTGGACCCGCATCGAGCTCCTCGACGAGGCGGATGATCGACACGCCCGTCTCCGTGTCCCCGGCCATGATCGCCCGCTCGACAGGGGCCGCGCCGCGCCAGCGCGGCAGGAGCGAGGGGTGGACGTTCAGCCAGAGCGCGCGGTCGAGCAGCTCCTTCGGAATCAGCGCGCCGTAGGCGGCGACGACCACCGCGTCCACATCCAGGTCGCCCAGCTCAGCAGGCCGCTCGGGCTGCCGAACCTCGATCCCGAGCTCGCCGGCGGCTTCCTTCGCCGGCGGCGCGCCGACCTGGCGTCCTCGTCCTCGCGGCCGGTCCGGGCGCGTCAGCAGGTAGGCGATGTCGTGCCGCTTGGCCAGGCGCCGAAGCACGTCCGCACCGAACGGCGCCGTCGCCGCAACGGCCAGGTTCATGGGCTATGACGGTGCGAGCATGGCTCGCGGCCGCAGGATCCCCAGCGCTTCCTTGCGGGCGTCCTTGGTCGTCCGCTCCAGGATCAGCACGCCGTCGAGGTGATCGAGCTCGTGCTGGGCGACCCTGGCTCCGAGGTCGTGCAGCTCCAGCGAGAGCTCGCTGCCCTCAGGGTCGCGTCCCTCGAGGCGGACGGAGACCGCCCGCTCGACCGGCACCTGCACCCCCTGCATCGAGAGGCAGCCTTCGGCGTCGACCGCCGTCTCCTCACCGCGCTCGGCGATGACCGGATTGACGATCGCGACCGGATCGCTGTCCGCATCCGGGTGGAACACGAAGACCCGGCGCAACACACCGACCTGGTTCGCCGCGAGTCCTGCCCCGTTCGCGTCGCGCATCAGTTGCTGCATGCGCTCGACGAGTCGGACGAGATCCTGGTCGAACTGCTCGAACTCGCGCGCGATCATGCGCAGAACCGGATCGGGGTACTGCCGGATCTGCGCGAGCGCAGCTTGGCGCAGCGCTTCCCGCTGCGGGTCCAGCTCTTCGTTTCGGACCTGTCCTGCCTCCTCGGCCATCGGTGCCTATGTAATCAGAGGCCTTGAGGATCAACGTCGACGACTGCGGTGACGCCCGCCCGGCGCATCGCCGGCGCGGCGGCCGCGAGCAGCTGCGCGACGCGGGCGGCGACCAGCCGAGGGCTGTCGGTCTTCGCCAGCAGCTGCGCACGGTGCCGGCCGCGGAGGCGGAGCAGCGGCGCCGGTCCCAGCACGTCGCCCTGAAGCCCGCCCGCGATCTCCTCGAGCAGCCGCAACGGCTCCGGCGCCTCCGGCCCGGACGCAAGCACCCGGACGAGGTGGCGGAACGGCGGATAGCCGAGCTCACGGCGTCGCTCGAGCTCCTCGGTCAGGAAGCGGCCGACGTCGTGCCTCGCCGCGTGCACGATCGGACGGGCATCCGGCTGGAAGGTCTGGACGAGCACCCGGCCGGGCGCATCACGACCGCTCCTGCCGGCAAGCTGCGTCAGCAGCTGGAAGGTACGTTCCTCGGCACGGAAGTCCGGCATGGCGAGCCCAGTGTCCGCATCGACGACCGCGGCTAAGGCGACGCCGGCGAAGTGGTGTCCCTTGGCGACCATCTGCGTCCCGACGAGGACCGCGCGCTCAGCCGCGGCGAAGCGTCGCAGCGCCGCCGCCAGCTCGCCGGGACGGCGCACCGAGTCGGCGTCGAGACGGATGCGCTCGAGCTCCGGCAGCTTCTGCTCGAGCTCGCGTTCGAGCCGCTGCGTGCCGGCCCCGATCCGGGCCAGCTCGCCCGAGCCGCACTCGGGACAGGTCGGACCGCTCTCCTCACTCCACGAGCAGTGGTGGCAGTGAAGCCGCCCGTCCCTGTGCAGGACGAGCGCGACATCGCAGTTCGGGCACCGCCTCGTCGCCCCACACGAGCGGCAGTGGATCGCCGGCGCGACACCGCGCCGGTTGAGGAGCAGGATCGCCTTGCCGCCGGCCTCCGCAATCGCGCCGAGCTCGGCGAGCAGGGGCGCCGACAGCGGGTAGCCCGCCTCGCGGCGCAGGTCGACCACGCGCACGGGCGGCAGCGGGCCGGCGAGCCGCCCGCCCAGCTCCAGCCGCTCGAGGCGCTCCCAGCTCTCCGGCCGCGGCGTCGCGGAGCCGAAGATCGCGACAGCGCCCTCCAGCGCCGCCCGCTTCGCGGCCACGGTCCGCGCGTCGTAGCGCGGGTCCGATTCCTGCTTGTACGACTGGTCGTGCTCCTCGTCCACGCAGATCACGCCGACCCGATCGAGCGGGGCGAAGACAGCCGAGCGGGCGCCGACCACGACCGGAGCGGCGCCGCTTGCGATCCGCTGGCGCTCGTCGCGACGCTCGGCGTCGGTGAGAGCCGAGTGCAGGACGGCAACGCGATCGCCGAAGCGGGCGCGGAGGCGGCCGACCGTCTGAGGCGCGAGGGCGATCTCCGGGACGAGCACGATCGCCGTCCGACCGCGCTTGAGCGCCGCCGCACAAGCCTGGATGTAGACCTCGGTCTTCCCGCTGCCGGTCGCGCCGTGGAGGAGGAAGTTGCCGCCGCCGCCCTCGAGAGCTTCGGTGATTCGGTCGAGGGCGCTCCGCTGCGATCCCGAGAGCGCGTTCGGCTCCGTCTCACCGCCGAGGGCGTCCCGCGCGGCGGGCGACTCGCGCTCCCCTCGCGCGCGGCGCTTGACCGGCGCGACCAGCTCGAGCGCGCGCGCGGGCGTCGAGCCGTAGTAGTCCGCGAGCCAGAGCGCGAGGTCGACGAGCGGCTCGGGGAGGGCGTCGACGACGTCGTCGACGGGCGCCGCCTTGATCCCCACCGGGGCCGCCTCCTCGAGCCCGACGACGACTCCCCGCCGCTTGGCGCCGTGGAAGCGGAGCGAGACGACCGCGCCCTTGCCGACCTCGGGCGGGACCTCGTAGGTAAAGGGGCGCGCGACGGCCCTGGATGGGACCAGCGGGTAGACCGACGCGTAGCGCGGCGCCACTCCGCCAGCGTAGTTGGGCTAGGCCAGAATCTCGGCAGCTTCGAGCACGAAGTCCGTGCCGAAACCGAGCGCCAACCCGAGCAGGAGCATCCAGGCGACGAGGACGGGATAGCCGAATCGCCGGTTGACGTTCATCAGCTCCTGGACGACGTAGAGGATCGAGCCGGCAGCGACCGCCATGAACGCCACCGTCATGGCCTCGCTGACCCACGCCTGCCCGACGACGGTTCCGAGGAACGTCGGGCCACCGCCGATTAACCCGAGCAGGGCGAGGAACGACCAGCTCGGGCGGACGCCGTCACCGGAGATCGGTCCGACGATGCCGAAGCCCTCGGTTGCATTGTGCAGGCCGAAGCCGATGATCAACGCGAGCGCCAGGCTGAGCTCGCCCGCGGCGCCCGCCTGCCCGATCGCAAGCCCCTCGCCGAAGTTATGCAGCCCGATCCCGGTCGCGATCAGCAGGGCAAGGCGATGCCCCGGCCCGAGGCGCATGAACCACGAGCGAGCCTCGAACTCGACAACCGCTGCCGCGCCCGGCCCCACAGGCTCGGGTGCACGCCGGTTCTTCATCCAGCGGTCGTAGTAGACGAGGCTCATCAGCCCGAAGATCAGCCCGGCTGCAAGGAGAAACGTCAACCCGGCGAACTTGGCCCAGGAACCTCCGTCGGCGACCGCGCCCTCCAGCGACTCCTCGACGGGTTCGACGCCGTGCACGAGCACGTCCCACAAGAGGAAGATCAGGATCCCGGCTGCGAGCGAGCTCAGCGCGGCGCGGAGGCGGTCGCTGACGGTCTCTACGCGGCCAAGGGGGAGTCCGAGGAAGATTGTGAAACCGGCGACTGCTCCGAGAACGAGGATCTGGCCTTCACTCATGAATCAGGGGGGTTCCTTTCGCTGGTTGTAAGGGACGCCTTACAGTGACACGGCGACTATAGTGGCGACCCCTTCCGAGCGTCAACCAGGTACCGCAATGGCCCATCGCCACTCCGTCGACGAATATCTCGAAACCATCTACTTCCTTGCGTTTCCGATCGGCGAATACGCCCCGCCGGGACCGCGATCTCCTACCCTCGCCTCGCGTGTAGCGGAGATGCTCGGCGTCTCGCGCGCCTCGGCCGGCGAGATGCTGAAGCGGCTCGAGCGGGACGGGTTGATCAGGCGGGGCGAGCACAAGGAAGCGCTGCTGACGCGGAAGGGTCGCGCCCGAGCGGAGCGGGTCGTGCGCAAGCACCGGATCATCGAGCGGCTGCTCACCGATTTCATGGGCTACACGGCCGCCGAAGCCCACGTCCACGCGGACGAGCTGGGCGACACGTTCAGCGAGGAGATGATCGAGCGGGTCGCCGAGCGTCTCGGGAATCCGGAGCGCTGTCCGCACGGCTGGCCGGTCGATCCCGACGTCGAGCAGGCGGAGAACGAGGAGCTCAAGCCACTCGCCGAGCTGCCCGACGGTGCCAGAGCGACGATCGTTCGGCTCGCCGAGCACGACGGCGACCTCCTCCACTGGTTCTACGACCAAGGCTTGGAGCCTGGGCGCAAGCTGCAGATGGGCTCGGCAGATCCGGCCGCCGGCAGCTTCCGGGTCAAGCTCGGCCGCCGCGAGGAGACGGTCGGGGAGAAGGCGGCCGCCGGTCTCTTCGTCAGGCCCGCCTGACCCTCGACCACCCTCCACGGGTCAGACCCCGTTGAGGCTGGTCGAGACTCCGTTACGACTTTGAGACGGCGATCAGGGCGGGCGAGCGCAACGGCGTCGAGCTCGCCGCGGTTGCGTGCCAGGGCGATGAGGACGGCTTGCTTGGTCACGGGCCTCAGCGTTCGGAGGCCGACGACGTAGTCCTGCTAGACGGGCGCCTTCTCGCCGATGCCGGCGGCGGCGCGCAACGCGTCCGCCTTGTCCGTGCGCTCCCACGTGAAGTCGTGGTCGTCGCGCCCGAAGTGGCCGTAAGCCGCCGTCTTCGCGTAGATCGGGCGGCGCAGCTCGAGATCGCGGAGGATCGCGGCTGGGCGGAGGTCGAAGTGCTCGCGGACGAGCTCCTCGAGCCGCTCAACCGGCACCTTCTCCGTCCCGAAGGCCCGCACCGCGATCGAGACCGGGTGCGCGACGCCGATCGCGTAGGCGACGTTCACCTCGCAGCGATCGGCGAGCTCTGCAGCGACGAGATTCTTAGCGACATACCGCGCGGCGTAGGCCGCCGACCGGTCGACTTTGGTCGGATCCTTCCCGGAGAACGCGCCGCCGCCGTGCCGCGCTGCCCCGCCGTAGGTGTCGACGACGATTTTCCGGCCGGTCACACCGGTGTCCCCCATCGGCCCGCCGAGCACGAACTTGCCCGTCGGGTTGACGTAGACGAAGTCGCGGTCGTCGTAGAGGCGACGCTCGTCGTACAGCCGCGGATCGAGGATCGGATGAAGGACGTGCTCGATGACGTCCTCCTTGATCGTCTCGGCGTCCACGTTCTCGTCGTGCTGCGTCGAGACGAGCAGGCGCACGATCTCGACCGGAACCTGGCGGTCGTGCTCATCGGTCTCGTAGCGGACGGTGACCTGTGCCTTCCCGTCGGGCCGCAGATACTTCAGCTGCTCGGATTTGCGCACGCCCGCGAGCCGCCGCGCGATCTTGTGCGCGAGCATGATCGGCAAGGGCATCAGCTCGGGCGTCTCGCGCGTCGCGTATCCGAACATCATTCCCTGGTCGCCGGCGCCGATCTGGTCGAGCGGATCGTCGTCCCCGGGGTCGTGCTGCAGCTCGTAGGAGTGGTCGACGCCCTGCGCGATGTCGGGTGACTGCTCGTCGATCGCGACGACGATGCCGCAGGTGTGGGCGTCGAAGCCCCATTCCGAGTGCGTGTAGCCGATGTCGGCGATCCGGCGCCGGACCAGCCGGGGGATGTCGACGTACGTCTCGGTCGAAATCTCGCCGGCAACGACGACGAGCCCCGTCGTGATCAGCGTCTCGCAGGCAACCCGTCCGCCGGTGTCGTCGGCGAGCACGGCGTCGAGCACCGAGTCCGAGATCTGGTCGGCGATCTTGTCGGGGTGGCCCTCGGTGACCGACTCCGAGGTGAAGAGGAATTCGCGCGTGGCCATGCGGCCCGGAACGCTAGTCGATTTCCAGGAAGGCCCGCGCGGAAACGAGGTCTCCCTCCTTGCTGCCGAAGACCACGAGCGACCGCAGCGGCTCGAGGTTCCGCCGTACCTCTGGAGAGTCTGAGTAGGCCGCGGTCAAGGCCGCGACCTTGGTTAGGTCCACGTACGCGAGTCCCGTGTACTGCTCGGGTACCTTGGCCGCCTCGAGCGCGTCCTGGTAGCGGTCGCTGTCGGCGAGACTGTCGGCAACGCTTCTCGCGAAGACGGTCGTCGACGTGGAGAGCACGACGGCGTCGTCGGTGGTCCCGAGGGCAACCGTCACGCCCTCGAAGCGCGCTTCCGTGACGGCGCCTTGCTCGGTCACTTCGCCGCCGAGCTTCGTCGCGGCGGTGCGAAGGATCTGCTCGGCCGAGTCTCTGGTGCCGTCCTCGTCCTCGGAAGCGAGCAGCAATGTAAGCTCCGGCAAGGGCAAGCCCGGACGCACGTAGAACGCAACCTCGCTGTCCAGCAGCGACAGCACCTCGTCGAGCTCGATGCCGTACTCGCGCTCGAAATCCCGCAGGCCCATTGCGAAGAGCGGGTTGCCCTGGATGGCTTCGAGTTGGCCCCGCAACCCGCCGCCCTGGAAGCTGAGGAAGGCAAAGGCGTCGTCGGGCACCTGGTCCAGGAGCTCGGAGGCGTACGGGTCGCCGGTCCCGAGAAGCCGGCCGGCTCCCTCGCCGCGCGCGGTGATCGCCAACTCCGCGCCGTCTCCCTTCGGCTTCGCCCAGGCCCCGGCGAAGTCGAGCGCATCGAGGCCGAGTAGCGAGAGCGCGTCGCGCTCGTTCCCCTGCCCGACTAGCTCGATCGCTCGGGCAGGATCGACGTAGACGCGGCTCAGCGCGTCATCGGGCAGCTCCTCGAGCGCGGATTTGAACGTGTCATCGGCGGCGAGCGTCTGCCCGCCCTCTTCCTTCAGCGCGGCTTCGAGCGACTCCTCGCGGTCCGAGATCGCGACCCAGTCCCCGACAACGCGTGAGACCGCCGGCTCGTCGCTCTTGGCGTTCAGCTTGTGAACGAGCGCGAGCAGCTTGTCCTTGTCCTCCGGGTTGGTCAGCCCGACGACGGCGGGGGATCCGGTTCCGGCGGCGTAGATCGCGACGTCGACGACCGGCCCGAGCGCCGGCTTGACGTCCTGCTCCCACGTCACACCTTCGTCCTGGAGCTCCTGCTTCAGCTGGGCGAGCCAGCGCTCGCCGTCGGGAAACTTCGCCAGCAGGTCCTCGGCCTGCTCCCACTGGGCCGACTCGGGATTGCTGACCGTCTGCAAGTAGACGAGCGCGCCGGCCTTCAGGAGGCCGGCACTGGTCGCCGGTCCCGCTCCGACGTTCGAGCCGCCGCAGGCCGTGACGAGCGTGAGTGCGGCGAGAAGCGCGAGCCCGGCTCGCATCGGAGTCATGCTAGTCCCATGCGCGGCGCAGTGGTCAGCCCCATTGGTCTCGGGCTGGCGGCCCTCGGGCGGCCGGGCTACATCAACCTCGGCCACGGCGAGGATCTGCGCGGCCGGACCGACGTTGACGCCATGGAGCGCAACGCACACAGGGTGCTCGACGCAGCTCTCGACGGCGGAGTGCGGTATTTCGACGCCGCGCGCTCGTACGGCAAGGCGGAAGCCTTTCTGGCCTCCTGGCTCGAGCGGCGCGGGCTGCGCCCGGGCGAGGTGACGGTCGGCTCGAAGTGGGGCTACACCTACACGGCCGGCTGGCGGGTCGACACCGACCCGGCGGAGGTCAAGGACCTGTCGGCGGCGACGCTCCGTCGGCAGCTCGCGGAGAGCCGCGCGATCCTCGGGCCACACCTGCGCCTCTACCAGATCCACTCGGCCACGCTGGAGAGCGGCGTGCTCGGGGACCGCGAGGTGCTCGAGGAGCTCCGCCGCTTGCGGGAGGAGGGGGTGGCGGTCGGCGTCTCGGTGACCGGGCCACTGCAGGCGGAGACGATCCGGCGCGCCCTGGAGGTAAAGATCTTCGACACGGTCCAGGCGACCTGGAACCTGCTCGAGCGCTCCGCCGGCCCCGCTCTCGCAGAGGCGCATGCCGCGGGTCTCGGCGTGCTCGTC
>Ga0126312_10001171_pt1 | contig 16928 bp, 18 predicted proteins | sample Plot104A_FD_92537 | JGI IMG/M metagenome (GOLD analysis project Ga0126312, IMG submission 92537) | Serpentine soil microbial communities from UC McLaughlin Reserve, CA, USA - Plot104A | ecosystem: Environmental > Terrestrial > Soil > Grasslands | place: USA: UC McLaughlin Reserve, Lake County... | reverse complement strand
GCGGCGCCGCTGGCGGACGGGATGCAGGTCGTCGTTCCGGCGAAGGCGCGTCCAGGCGCCGGAGCCGGATCAGCGTCGGAGCAGGCCGCCGGGCCTGTGCACCTGAACACCGCGACGCTCGAGCAGCTCGACTCCTTACCCGGCATAGGCCCGGTGACGGCGCAGAAGATCCTCGACTACCGGGACCAGCATGGAGCCTTCGTGAGCGTCGACGAGCTGGATGCGATCCCGGGGATCGGCCCGGCGCGCCTCGAGACGCTGCGCGAAGTGGTGCAGCCGTAACCGTCCGCGCCCCACATGCCCTGGCCGCCGCACTCTGTGGCGGGATCGCCGCTGCGAACGCCGCGCGGGTGACGCAACCCGCGCTCGCAGCGCTTGCCGTCGGGATCGTGGCCGCGGCGGCCTGGGCCGAAGGCGAGCGCCGTGTCGTCCTCGCGGCCGCGGGGTTGGCGCTCGCGGGCTGGTGGTGGGGCAGCGCGCGGCTGACTGCACTCGACGACAGTGCGCTGGCGGAGCGCATTGGTACGGCGGGCCGCGCGATCGTGCAGGTGACGGCGCCGCCGCGGCCGACGCGCTTCCGGCTCCGAGTCCCCGCGCAGGTGGTCGCGTTCGGAGGCGAGCCGGTCCGCGAGAGCGTGCTGCTCGAGCTGCCGCTCGGGCGCGCGCCGCCGCAGGGCGCACGACTGTCCCTGGTTGCGACGCTGCGTGCGCCGAAGGGACCGGAAGACGGCTTCGACGAGCGGCGGTGGCTCCGTTACCACGGCGTCCACGTGGTGCTGCAGGCCGACCGCTGGCGCCTCGTTGGACGGCGCGGCGGGCTCGGAGGCTTCGCGGACCGGCTGCACGCATTCGTGCGCCGGCCGCTGGCGCGCGCCGTCCACGGTGAGCCGGGCGCTGTCCTCGTCGGCGTGGTGCTCGGCGAGGACCAGGGCCTTTCGGAATCGTCACGCGATCGATTTCGCGCCTCGGGTCTGTATCACCTGTTGGCGGTCTCGGGCCAGAACGTGATCGCGATCGCCGGCGGCGCGTTGTTCGTCGCCTGGCTGCTCGGCGCGGGGAGGACAGGCGGGCATGTTCTCGCGCTCGGGACAATCGGGTGCTACGTGCTCGCGGTCGGCCCGCAGCCCTCGGTCGTGCGGGCCGGGGTCGTCGGCGCGCTCGCGTCATTCGCGTGGCTTGCGGCGCGGCAGCGGGATCGGTGGCACTTCCTGCTCATCGCGGCACTCGTGCTGCTCGCGTGGAACCCCTATTCGTTGCTCGATCCTGGGTTCCAGCTCTCGTTCGCCGCCGTGGGATCGATCTTGCTGCTCGTGCCGCCGCTGCTCTCCAGGCTCGAGGGCTATCCGCTACCGCAGTCCCTCGCAGAGGCCATCGCCGTCTCCACGGCCTGCGCCGTTGCGACGGCGCCCATTGTCTGGCTGCACTTCCATGCGATCCCGATCCTCGCGGTCCCGGCGAACGCCGTCGCGGCACCCGCCGTTGGGCCTCTCCTCGGCCTCGGCCTCGCGGCCGCGGTCATCGATCCCGTAGCGCCGCACGTCGCGTCGCACCTCGCACAAGTTGCCGGGCTGCTCGCCCAGTACCTCCTCTTCTGCGCACGCTGCGCTGCGGCGGTTCCGTTTGCGCAAATCGACTCGGGCCGGGTCGTCGCGGGGCTCGTGCTCGCCGCTGCCGGAGCCGCCTATGCTTGCCGCGGATGGATGCGGCGCTGAAGCCTGTCTACCTGATCGCGGGGACAGATCGGCCCAAGACGCGGCTTGCGCTCGAGCGACTCCGGAACCGCTTCGATGTCGAAGCGATCGAGATTCTCCGTGTCGGTGAGGCAACCGCAGCCGACGTCGTCGCCGCCTGCAACGCGCTCGGCCTGTTCGGCGACGACCATCGGCTCGTGATCGCCGAAGCGGTTGACACATGGAAGGCAGCCGACATCAAAGTGGTCGCGGAGTATCTGAAGGCGCCGACACCGGGCACGGTCCTCGCGCTCGTCGCGCACGAGCTGAAGAAGGATTCCGCGCTGGCCAAGGCCGTCGGGAAGACCGGCGACGTGCTTGTTTATGACGCACCGCGCAAGCGCGACCTGCCGACGTGGGCGGCGCGTCAGTTCGAACAGTTCGGCGGAAGCGCCGACCGCGAGGCATGTCGCCTTCTCGTCGAGGTGGTCGGCGAGGATCCCGACCTGCTCAGGAACGAGATCGACAAGTTGGCGACCTGGGCCGGCGACGAGCCTGTGACCGCTGTGGACGTCGCGGCCCTCGCCGCAGCGACGGCGGAGGCATCGGTGTTCGAGGTCAGCGACGCTTGGGGGCGCAGGGATACAGCCGGCGTGCTCGCGGCGGTCGAATCGCTCCTCGAACGCGGCGGCGCGCGCGAGCTGCCGCGCCTCCTCGGCTTGTTGGCGAGTCACGTCTCCCGCGTCCGCGCTTGTCAGACCCTCGCCGCGGAGGGCGTTCGGCCACGGGACGCGGCGTCCCGGCTTCGGCTCCACCCGTACGCGGCCGAGAAGGCATTCGCCCATGCCTCGAACTTCGCGCCGGACGAGCTCGGCGAGGCGATCGTCCGACTCGCGGCGCTCGACCACGCGCTGAAAGGCGGCAGCCGTCTGAGTGCTGAGCTCGAGCTCGAGCGCACGCTTGTCGAGATCACGGCGCCGGCCGAGGCGCCGGCGTCGGCAGCCTAGTCGCGCGACGCGCGGAGCTTCGCCGCCTGCGCCTTCCGGCGGGCGGCCGTGTTCTTGTGGATCGCGCCGCGTGCGGCGGCGCGATCGAGCCACGAGACAAGCCGCCGATGCGTCTCGTCGACGCGCGCGTCGTCGCCGTCCGCGGCAGCTTCGCGAAGGCGCCGCGCCAGCGTCTTCGCCGTCGAGCGGAAACGGAGATTCTCCAGCCGCTGCTGCGAGGCGATCCGGACGCGCTTCTTCTGTTGCTTGATGTTCGGCATACGAGAAAGCGCCCGCATCCGCGGGCCGCACGATGGTAGCAGGGACTAACCGCGGCCAACAGTCCCGGAATGCGCCGGTCATGCCTGGCCGACACCGGCCGCGGCCACGTCCCCGCCGGCCCTGGACCTTTGTGGCGCAGCCGGGGCACCCCAGCCCACCACCCACTGCGAGCGTAGCGCGAAAAATGTGTCACGTCTGTGCCCGGGAAGCGCCGAATCTGTGCCGTGTGCCGGATCGGCGTCCGTGGGCGGCGTTCCTATACTCGCCGCGTGGAGGCGCGGGCGACCGGCCGCCGGCTTGCGTGGTCGACCGCGATTTTCTCGGGGGCCACCGCGCTCTCGCGCATTCTCGGCCTCGTTCGCGAGATGGTGGCCGCCAGCACCTTTGGCGTCGCCGGCAAGATCAATGCGTTCACCGTCGCGTTCCAGGTTCCGAACCTGTTTCGCGCGCTCGTCGCGGACACCGCGCTCAGCTCCGCCTTCGTTCCCGTGTTCAGCGAGCTCCTCGAGCGCGGCGAGCGCGTTCGCGCGTGGCGCGTCGCCTCGACGCTGTTCTGGCTGACGCTGCTCGGCCTCGGCGCATTATCGGCGTTGCTGATCGTCGCGGCACCGCTCGTGATCGCGCCGTTTGGTGACCCCGGCGGCGACAAAGAGCTTGCAATCGCCCTCTCTCGGGTGCTGTTCCCGACGGTCGCGCTGCTCGGCGTCAGCGGGATCGTCGTCGGGGTCCTCAACAGCTACGAGCACTTCGGCATCCCGGCGCTCACGCCGGTGTTCTGGAACCTCGCGATCATCGCGGGGCTCTGGCTGGGCGTCCCGCAGACGGACGAGATCGACGCGCAGCTCTACATCTACGCGTTCGCGGTGCTCGTCGGCACGGTGATCCAGGTGCTCCTGCCGCTCCCATGGCTTCGCGGGCGAGACGACCGACTCCGCGTGCTGATCGACTGGCGCGACCCGGCCGTGCGGCGCGTGTTCAAGTTGATGCTCCCGGTGACGCTCGGGCTCGGCCTGATCAACTTCAACGCTGTCGTCGACACGCTGTTCGCGTCGCGGCTGATCGACCCGGAGCTCGCCCCGAGCGCGATCGACAAGGCGTTCCGAATCTACATGCTCCCGCAGGGGATGTTCTCCGTCGCAGTGGCGACGGTGCTATTTCCGTCGCTCGCTCGCCTCGCCGCGCGCGGCGACTTCGACGGGCTTCGCGACCGGATCGGCGTCGGTCTTCGGCAGATCGCGTTCCTGCTCGTCCCGGCGAGCGCAGCCGCGGCCGTGTTGGCGGAACCGATCGTCCGGCTGCTCTACCAGCGCGGCGCGTTCGAACCGGAGCAGACGCCCGTCGTCGCCGGTGCGCTCGCCGCCTTTGCGCTCGGGCTGACGTTCAACGGGACGATGCTGATGCTCAACCGCGCCTTCTTCAGTCTCCAGTCGAACTGGGTGCCGACAGTGGTTGCGCTCGGGAGCCTCGGCGTCAACGCCGCGCTCGACGCCGCGTTCTACCGCTTCGGGACCTGGGGCATCCCGCTCGCGACCTCCTTCGTCAACGTCGCGGGAACTGCCGCCCTTCTGTGGCTGCTTCGAAAGCGGCTTGGGCGCGTCGGCCTCCGCCGCACTGCCGACGCGACAGCACGGATCACCCTCGCGGCCGCGGTTCTCGCCGGGCTCTCGTACGCGAGCTGGCGCTCGCTCGACGAGCTGCTCGGGAGGTCAGTCGTCGCACAGGCGCTCTCGCTCGCGGCAGCACTCGCGATCGGAGGCCTCGCCTACCTCGCCTCGTGCCGCAAACTCGGAGTTCGCGAGCTCGACGCGTTGCTAGCCTTGCGAATCCCGCGCCGGCCGGCGTGATCGCCCATGGACCAGCAGCACATCCGCAACTTCTCGATCATCGCCCACATCGACCACGGCAAGTCGACGCTCGCCGACCGGATCCTCGAGCTCACGCACGCGGTGTCCGCCCGTGAAATGCGTGAGCAGCTGCTCGACTCGATGGACCTCGAGCGCGAGCGCGGAATCACGATCAAGGCGCAGGCCGTTCGCGTCGACTGGAAGGGCCATCAGCTCAACCTGATCGACACGCCCGGCCACGTCGACTTCACGTACGAGGTTTCGCGGTCACTCCAGGCGTGCGAAGGCGCGTTGCTCGTCGTCGATGCCGCGCAAGGGATTGAGGCGCAGACGCTCGCGAATGCATACCTGGCGCTGGAGAACGACCTGGAGATCGTCCCCGTCGTGAACAAGATCGACCTCCCGCAGGCGGATCCGGACGGCGCGGCGCGGCAGCTCGCGGACCTGCTTGGCGTCGAGCCCTCGAGCGTGCTCCGGATCTCGGCCAAGACCGGCGTCGGTGTCGACGACGTGCTGGACGCAGTCGTCGAGCGCGTGCCGCCGCCGACGGGAGATCTCGCCGCACCAGGGCGCGCGCTCGTCTTCGACTCGTCGTACGACCAATACCGTGGTGTGGTGGCGTTCGTCCGGATCGTGGATGGGACGTTCCGGCGTCGCGAGCAGCTGCGCACGATGGCGCTGAGAACGCGGTTCGAGGCGCAGGAGCTCGGGTTCTTCTCACCCGCCCAACGTGCCGTTCCGTCGCTCGTTGCCGGCGAAGTCGGCTACGTGATTACCGGCCTGAAGGAAGTCTCCGAGCTTCGAGTCGGCGACACGATCACGTCGGAGCGCGAGCCCGCGGCCGAGGCGCTACCTGGATTCAAAGACGTGAAGCCGATGGTGTTCGCCGGGCTTTTCCCGACGGACTCGGATCGATACCCGGACCTCCGCGACGCGCTCGAGAGGCTCAAGCTGAACGATGCTGCGCTGTTCTACGAGCCGGAGAACTCGCAGGCGCTCGGCTTCGGCTTCCGCTGCGGGTTCCTCGGTCTGCTGCACATGGAAATCGTGCGCGAGCGGCTCGAGCGCGAGTTCGACCTCGATCTGCTCGTCACGGCGCCGACGGTCGCGTACCGCGTGCGCACGCCGGACGGCGGCTCCATCGAAGTGCACAACCCCGCCGACATGCCGGACGAGTTCGAGGTTGTCGAGGAGCCCTACGTGAAGGCGTCGATCATCGTGCCGAAGGAGCACGTCGGCGCGGTGATGGAGCTGAACAACGAACGCCGCGGCCGCTTCGACCATCTCGAGTACCTGTCGGAGGAACGCGTCCACCTGACATATCTGCTCCCGCTCTCGGAGATCGTCCTCGACTACTACGACCAGTTGAAGTCGCGGACGCGTGGCTACGCCAGCTTCGACTACGACGTCGCCGACTTCCAGGAAGGGAATCTCGTGCGGGTCGACGTTCTCGTCGGCGGCGAGACGGTCGACGCGCTCTCGCTGATCGTGCACCGCGACAGCGCCTACGCGCGCGGAAAGGCGCTCGTCGAGAAGCTGCGCGAAGAGATTCCGCGCCAGATGTTCGACGTCCCAATTCAGGCGGCGATCGGCTCCCGGGTGATCGCGCGGGAAACGGTGAAGGCGCGGCGCAAGGACGTGCTGGCGAAGTGCTACGGCGGCGACATCACGCGCAAGCGCAAGCTGCTCGAGCGGCAGAAGGCGGGGAAGAAGCGGATGAAGCAGGTCGGGGCGGTCGAGGTCCCCCAGGAGGCATTCCTCGCCGTGCTCAATCTCGGTGACGGCCAACGATGAGCGGCGTCCGCCACCTCTACGTCCATCTGCCGTTTTGCGCCCACCGCTGCGGCTACTGCGACTTCGTCACCGTCGTCGGTCGCATCGACGATCACGGGCGCTACGTCAACGCGCTGCTCGCGGAGCTCTCGCTCGAGCGGACGCTTCTGGCGCCCGACCTCGAGACCGTGTTCATCGGAGGCGGCACGCCGAGCTTCACGCATCCCGCCGCGCTCGCGGGGCTGCTCTCGTCGTTGCCCGGTGCTGCGGAGATGACGGTGGAGGCAAATCCGGAGACGGTGACGCCGGCGCTGGCTTCGCTCTTGCGCGACGGCGGCGTGACCCGCGTCTCGTTGGGAGTGCAGACCTTCGAGCCGCGACTGCTTCGCGTGCTCGAGCGCGCGGCGCAACCGGACGACGTCCGCCGCGCCGTCTACGCTCTTCGTGATGCCAATTTTGACAACATCTCGCTCGACCTCATCTACGGCATCCCGGGCCAGAGCGCCGCCGATCTCGAGCGCGACCTGGCAGCCGCTCTCGCGCTGGAGCCGGACCACCTTTCGTGTTACGAGCTCGAGGCAAAGCCGGGGACGCGATTCACCCATACCTTCGGGGATGAACTCACGCGCCAGGCCGACGCGATGGAGGACTACTTCGAGCGGGTCGTCGACCGGCTGACGGGCGCGGGCTACCGGTGGTACGAGACGGCGAACTTCTGCCGGCCGGGAGCTCCCGTCGGCAGTGACGACTTCCGCGCCCGGCACAACCTCGCCTACTGGCGCGCGCGGGACTACCTCGGGCTCGGCATCGGTGCGGTCTCGACCGTCAACGGCCGACGGTGGCGGAACCGGCCCGCACTCGGCCGCTACGTCGACACGCTGCTGCAAGGCGCCCGGCCGCCGCGCGAGCACGAGGAGCTGTCCGTGGAGGTGCGCCAGCGCGAGCAGGTGATCCTCGGGTTGCGCCTCGACGAGCCGCTGACGGTCGACGGTGTCGAGGCTGCGCTCGATCGCGGTGCCGTCGAGCGCCTCGAGAAGCTCGGGCTGGCTCGGGCCAACCGCGGGAAGCTGACGCTCACCCAGCGCGGCCGGTTCCTCGGCGGGGGAGTCACGGCCGAGTTGCTGGCGTGAGGCGGAGGTAGCCTTTCCCTGCAAGTGAGCGTCTCCAGCGCGAACGCAATCAGCGACCGCCAGCGGCGAATCCTGCGCCACGTCGTCGAGGAGTACGTCGCGACGGGCGAGCCGGTCGGCTCCAAGACGCTCGTCGAGCGAAGCGAGCTCGGCGTCTCCTCGTCCACCGTCCGGAGCGAGCTGGCCGCGCTCGAGGCCCATGGACTCCTGATGCATCCGCACACATCGGCGGGACGGGTTCCGACGGAACGCGGGTACCGGCTCTACGCCGATGGGCTCCTGGAGCGGCTGGAGCTGCGTCCGCGTGCGTTCCCACTCGACCTCTCGACCGTCCGCAGCGAGATCGAGGGCGCGCTCCAGTCGACGACAGAAATGCTCGCGCAGCTGACGCGCCTGCTTGCGCTGGTGTCGGCGCCGCCCCTCGAAACGACGACCGTCCGCCACGTCGAGGTCATCGTGCTGCAGCCGCGTGTTGTGATGGCGGTTGTGATCACGTCGACCGGTGGCGTGACGAAGCGGCTCGTGTCGTTCCAGGAACCCGTCGATCCCGGTCTTGCACAGTGGGCGCGCGAGTACCTGAACGAGCGTGTGGCAGGGTTGACGCTCGGCTCGAATCTGCTCCGGCAACGGCTCGCCGAGCCAGAGCTGTCCGACGGAGAGCGGGCATTCCTCGCGGCGTTTCGGCCTGCCTTCACCGAGGCGCAGGCGGACGAACGACGACTGTACGTCGGTGGAACCGCGGTTCTGCTCGAGGAGGTTCGGGCCGAGGAGCTGGAGTCGTATCAGCATCTGCTCGAGGTGCTCGAGAAGCGCGCGGCCTTGCTCGAGCTCTTGCACGGATCCCTCGACGCGCGTCGACCGTTCGTCCGCGTCGGGATGGAGCTGGAGCATCCGTACCTCGCGAACGTCGCGCTGGTCGGCGCCGCCTATGGGCTCGCGACGCGAACGCTCGGCACAGTCAGCCTGCTGGGGCCGGTCCGAATGGACTACGACAAGGCGATCCGCTCGGTCCAGTCGGCCGCGGCCGCGTTGTCGCGCTTCGTCGAGGACGTCTACGAGGAGTGATCGTTCCCGGTCGGGCCGCCGGCGATCGCGTCACCGCAGCGTCGGCAATCGGGGGAGCCGCAGTCGGTGATTCCGGGGTCCGCACGGATCGCATCCGCCGCCACGTCGACCACGGCGCGGGCAGGGAACGCCCGCCAGCGGCTCCTCCCAACGATCGTCTCGCGCGCCAGCGGGCCGAGCACCGGCTCGAGCCTGCCGAAGCCGTCGCTACAGCTGCCGACCTCGACCTCCATCGGCTTGCCGTCGGCCGCGTTGGCCCAGCGGCGGAAAAGCGTCCGCCCTGCGCGCTCCTCGGCGAGGTGGATGAGCGTCATGCGCTCCAGCCCCACCCCGATTAGCAGTGCGAACCCGTTGCGGGCGGCCAGGATGCGGAGCGGCGCGTAGACGTCGAGCGGGCGCTGCTCGCGAATGAGGTCTGCGCGTGGGCCGACCGCAGCGAACGAGCAGAGAGGGTTGTTGCCGCGGATTCGCTCCGGCCGTGCGAGCACGGCGGCGGGGATCGCGCCCATCGAGGCGCTGATCGCGTTGTCGTCGGTCGTGAAGATCCTGCTTCGGCCAGCCGCGTCGTGCGCGTCGTCGTAGTCGTAGCCGTTCCGCTCCGGCCTCATTCCCTCGGGCGGCTCGACCGCGAAAATCGGTGCGGCGAACGCGGGCACGACCAGCGTCGAGCCTTCATCGATGAACGCGTCCACGATCGTGTCGGCGCCGCCTTCGACGCGGCCGAACGAGCGGAGCGAGGAATGCGCGATGACGGTGGCGTCGGCGAGGCCAAGGTCGCGGATGCCGCGACGAGCGTCGTCGCGTGTCACCGCGGGAGCCACGCCGCGATCGTACAACGCGCCCCCGGGCTACCCTTCGCGCCACGATGGCGACGATCGGACGCGACTACTACGAGGTCCTCGGCGTCCCGAAGGACGCGTCCGAAGCCGACATCAAACGCGCCTTCCGGCGGCTTGCGCGCGAGCTCCACCCCGACGTCAGCGAAGCCCCCGACGCCGAAGAGCGCTTCCGCGAGGTGGCCGAGGCGTACCAAATGCTTTCGAACACGGAGACGCGCCAGGTCTATGACCGCTACGGGCACGCGGGGTTGCGCGGCGGCGGGTTCTCGCCGGGGACATTCGACTTCGGCAGCCTCTCCGATATCTTCTCGACGTTCTTCGGCGACGACCTCTTCGGCGCGGCCGGCGGTCGCCGAGCGCGCGGGGCGGACGTTGCCGCCGAGGTCACCATCGAGCTGGTCGAAGCTGCCCGCGGCGCAAAGCGCGAGGTCGTGCTCGAGGTCGCGACGACCTGCAGCCGTTGTGGCGGCGGTGGCGCCGAGCCGGGCACGCCGATCACGACGTGCGAGACGTGCCGCGGCACCGGCCGCTTGCAGCAGGTCTCGCGCAGCGTGTTTGGCGAGTTCGTGCGGACTCAGGCGTGTCCGCGCTGTGAAGGCGCCGGCCGCCTCCCCGACACTCCGTGTGCCGCGTGCCGCGGAGCCGGCCGCGTGGTCGACGCGCGAACGCTCGAGGTGACGATCCCGGCTGGGATTCACGACGGTCAACAGATCCGGATCTCCGGCGAAGGTCACGCCGGCGTCGTCGGCGGCCGCGCCGGCGATGTCTACGTCCGTGTCCGCGTCGGCCCGGACGAGCGCTTCGTGCGCGAGGGCGACGACATCCTCTCGAGCGTCGACCTGACGATCGCGCAGGCTGCGCTCGGGGCGACGGTGTCGACGGAGACGCTCGACGGGCCGGTCGAGCTCGAGTTCGATCCGGGCACGCAGCCGGGCGAGATCCGGATCATGCGCGGCCGCGGGATGCCGGTGCTCCAGGGCTTCGGGCGCGGCGACCACCGCGTGCTCGTGAATGTAATCGTCCCTCATCGATTGACTCCGGAGCAGCGAGAGCTCCTCGGGCAGTTCGAGCGCCTCTCCTCCGAAGACACGTATCGCGCCGATGAAGGGTTCTTCGAGAAGCTGAAGAGCGCATTTCGCTGAGGCGCGTCTCGCTGCGCGTTCCGCTGACGCGCGCGGAGGAAGCGCGTGCGTCGTGGCTCGAGCAGTTCCCGGGTGGCTTCGAGGAGCGCGCCGTCGGCGGCGAGCTCGAGCTCGCGGCATACATCGACGAGCTGACGCCGGACGTCGCTGGACTTGCGGTCGAGGACGTCGAGCCGGGGTGGGAGGACCGTTGGCGTACATTCCACCGGCCGGTCGTCGTCGGTCGGTTGTGGATCGGCCCGCCGTGGGAGGAGCCGTCTCCCGGGATGCTGCCGGTGGTGGTCGATCCCGGCCGGGCGTTCGGGACCGGCGCTCACCCGACGACACGGCTCTGCCTGGAGCTGCTCCAGGAGCTGCCGCGCGGGAGCCTCGTCGACGTCGGCTGCGGGTCCGGCGTGCTTGCGATTGCGGCCGCGAAGCTCGAGCACGCTCCCGTGACCGCGGTCGACGTCGATCCCTACGCGGTGGAGGCGGCGCGGCGCAACGCCGCGCGCAACGGAGTCGTCATCGTCGCGCGCATCGCCGATGCACTCGCCGAGCGCGTTGGTGCGGCAGATGCCGCGCTCGCGAACATCGCCTTCGGCGCGGTGGAGGCGGTCGCGCCGACGCTGGACGTTGACGTCGTCGTGACATCCGGTTACCTCGCACGCGAGCGGCCCGAGCTCTACGGCTTTCGCCACGTCGATCGGCGCACCGCCGCGGAGTGGGCCGCCGACCGGTGGGAACGGGAGTAGGATCGTCGTCCCGCGATGGCGACGTTCTCCGTCCGCTTCCTCGGCTGCAAGGTCTCGCACCTCGACGCGATGCAGGTTCGCGAGCGACTCGTCGCCGACGGCCATTTCGAGCAAGCCAACGGCGACGTTGCCGTCGTCAACACCTGTTGCGTGACGCACGAGGCGCTCTCGAAATCACGGCAGGCAGCCGCGCGTGCCTCGCGCAGCCACGGACGCGTCTACGTCACCGGCTGCGGCGCGAATCTCGCCGGCGAGCCGTTCGCTGGTCTGCCGGACAACGTCGTCGTCGTGCGTCGGAGCAGCGACGAGGCCGCAGAGTTCGTCGCCGGTGACGTCGGCGCGATCGGGTGCGTGCAGGCGGATGCGCGCCTCGAGCGCGTTCGTGCCTTCGTGAAGATCCAGGACGGATGCTCGTTCTCGTGCAAGTTCTGCGTGATTCCGTCCGTCCGCGGCGGCACGCGCAGCCGCAGCGCCGCGGCGGTCGCGCGCGAAGTCCGGCGCCGCGTCGAGCAGGGACACCGCGAAGTCGTGCTGACTGGTGTCAATCTCGGCTGCTTCCGCGACCGAGAGGCCGGCTTCACGCTGCCGCGACTCGTTCGCGAGGTCGGCGCGACGCCCGGCCTGCAGCGCCTCCGGCTGTCGTCGATCGAGATCAACCACGTGACGCCGGAGCTGGTCGACGCCCTCCGCGAGACGCCGACGGTCGCGAAGCACCTCCACGTTCCGCTGCAGTCGGGCGACGACCACGTGTTGAAGGCGATGGGGCGCCGGTACGACGTCTCGTCCTATCTACGCAAGCTGGAGCCGCTGGACGACTTCAACCTCACGTCCGACGTGATCGTCGGCTTCCCGGCCGAGGACGACGGCGCGTTCGAGAACACGCTACGAGCCGCGAGTGCGGCGCGCCTGACGAAGATCCACGTCTTTCCGTACTCGCCGCGGCCGGGCACATGCACGGCGAACGACGATCCGGTGCCGCCGCAGGTGAAGAAGGAACGAAGCGCCCGCCTTCGCGCGCATTCTCATGTTGCGTGCCTTCGCCATTGGCGCGCGAAGCTCGGACGCGAGGACGCCGTGCTCCTCGATCGACCCGGCCGCGGCTACGGTGACGACTACTCGCCGTGGCTTCTCGATGCCCCGGTCGGCACCCTCGTGCGCGCCCGCGCGGGCTCGGTGACGGAGGAGGGAATCCGCGCTGCCTGACGACTGTCTCTTCTGCAACCTCGTGCGGGAAGGCGAGCACGTACACCGCGCCGAAGGGTTTGCGGCGATCCGCGATATCAACCCGCAGGCCGACACGCACTTGCTCGTCCTGCCCGAGCGGCACGTGGACACGTTCGACGACGTCGGCGAGTTCGACGCCCACGAGGCGAAGCGCATGCTCGAGTTCGTCGCCGAGACGGCGCGCATCGCCGGGCTCAACGACTACAAGGTCGTCGTCAACGTCGGCCCGGGCGGCGGGCAGACGATCTTCCATCTGCACTGGCACGTCCTCGGCGGCCGCATCCGGGGGCTCGGCGGGTGAGCCTGATCGCGCGGATCGAATCGGAGCTCCAGGACGCGCGGCGCGCGCGCGACGACGCCCGGCGCGATGCGCTCAGCCTCATCCTGTCGGCGCTTCGCTCCGCAGAAAAGGACCTGCAGCGCGGGCTGAGCGAGGAGGAGGAGCTCCAGGTTCTGCAGCGAGAGCGGAAGAAGCGCGTCGAGGCGGCTGAGGCCTTTCGAAGCGGCGGCCGCGACGAGCAGGCGGACGCGGAAGAGGCCGAGCTCGCGGTGTTGGAGGAGTTCATGCCCGCGCCGCTGTCGGAGGTCGAGCTCGAGGAGATCGTGGACGACGCGATTGCGGAGGTCGGCGCGACGTCGCTGCGGGACCTCGGCCGCGTGATGAAGGACGTGATGCCGCAGGTCGCGGGCCGCGCGGACGGCGGGGCCGTCAGCCAGCTCGTCCGCGAGAAGCTTGCTTAGCTTCGCTCGCTTCGCAGGAAATGCTCCGCATTTCCGGCGACGACAGAACGCAGGCGCGCCTTCGGCGCGTGTGCTTTTTGGATGTCTCGTCGGGGGCGAGCCGAGCTGCCGTTTACGTACGTGACGCCGCGGCGGAGGCGCGCCTACTGCGTGAGCCGGTCGCTCCGCGGGTAACGCACCCCGCGCTCGTGTCCTGGCACGCTTCACTCCGGTGGTAGCAGAAGCGTCGGCACGCCAGACGAAGTACGGGCTCGTGTTCGACGGCGACGGCTGGTTCGTGCTCAACGCGAGGGAAACGCGCTGGCGGGATGACGGGCGGCCTTTCGGCGTGTTCTGCGACTTCGAGGGGAAGCGCCGCTTCAAGCAGATCGGGATCAGTCTGTACGTCCTCGCGCCCGGAGAGATGATGTCGATGTACCACCGTGAGCGTGCTCAGGAGGCCTTTCTGGTTCTTGCGGGCGAGTGCGTTCTGATCGTCGAGGACGAGGAGCGAACGTTCTCGGCCTGGGACTTCTTCCACTGCCCCGGCGGGACCGACCACACGATTATTGGGGCTGGAGACGCACCGGCGGTGGTGCTGGCGGTGGGAGCGCGCGGCGGCAGGAAAGGCTACGTCTATCCCGTCGCCGCTTCGGCGCATGCGCATGAGGCCGCCGTCGAGGAGGAGACAACGAAGCCCGCCGGGGCGTATGCCCCGTTTCCGCATTCGAAGCGCACGGTCTACGAGAGCGGCTGGCTGCCCGACTTGTAGCGTCGGCCGCCGGACTCGGGGCCCGACCTACACTTGGTGTGTGCAGGAGACGCTCGACGTGCCGAATGCGGTTGCGGCGGAGCTTGCAGGGGTCGGCGACGGGGTGCTGGATTCGCTGCGCGATCGGCTCGAGTGCACGATCCGGCTTCGCGGCAACCGGCTGACGATCGAAGGCGACGAACAGCACGTGGTCGAGGCACGCGCCGTCGTCGACGAGCTGGTCGAGCTCGTCGAAGGCGGCCACGAGATCGGGCCTTCGACGGTCGACGCCGTGCTCGGAGCGCTCGATGAGGCCCACGACATCCGCGAGGTCTTCGACGACGTCGTCTGGCGCCATCGCGGCAAGACGATCGCGCCCAAGACGGTAACGCAGAAGCGCTACGTCGACATGATCCGGAGCTGCACCGTCACCTTCGGGATCGGCCCGGCCGGCACGGGCAAGACGTATTTGGCGATGGCCCTCGCCGTCGCCGCGCTCCAGGAGCGCCACGTGTCGCGGATCATCCTCACGCGGCCTGCCGTCGAGGCAGGCGAGCGGCTCGGGTTCCTGCCCGGCGACGTGCTCGCGAAGGTCGACCCGTACCTCCGGCCGCTGTTCGACGCGCTGTACGACATGCTCGACGCAGAGAAGATCCAGCGGTTCATGGAGACCGGCGTCGTCGAGGTCGCTCCGCTGGCCTTCATGCGCGGACGTACGCTGAACGACTCGTTCATCATTCTCGACGAGGCCCAGAACACGAGCCCGGAGCAGATGCAGATGTTCCTCACGCGGCTTGGATTCGGCTCGAAGGTCGTCGTGACCGGCGATGTGACGCAGGTCGACCTGCCTCGCGACGAGGCCTCGGGCCTGATCCAGGTGCAGACGATCCTGGACGGCATCGAGGGCATCGCGTTCGTCCGGTTCACGCACCAGGATGTCGTCCGGCACAAGCTCGTGCAGCGGATCGTCGAGGCATACAAGCGCCACGTAGAGGAGACGGGAACGCAGCGGGCTCGGTGATGGTCGCGGTCGAGGTCGCGAATCGCAGCGCGCGAGCCGTCGACGGTGAAACGGCGGCCGCGCTCGCCCGCGACGTGCTCGCAAGCGAGGGGATCGAGTCCGGCGAGCTGGGGCTGTCGTTCGTCGGCAGCGACGAGATGCGCGCGTTGAAACGCGATCACCTCGGCGTCGACGAGGCGACCGACGTGCTGTCGTTCCCGATCGACGGGAAGGAGGAGGTCCAGCCGGGCGTGCCGCGGGCGCTCGGCGACGTCGTGCTGTGCCCCGATGTCGTCGGGGACGACTGGCGCGGGCCGCTCGTGCACGGCGTCCTGCACCTGCTGGGGTACGACCACGGCCCCGAGATGACGGCGCGTGAGGAGACGTGGCGGTGACTCGGCCGCGTCCCACGCGTCCGTCCTCGTCGCTGCTCGAGTCGTTCAACTTCGCGTTCGAGGGGATCATCCACGTCCTTCGCACGCAGCGGAACATGCGGATCCATTTCGCGGCCGCGGTCATCGTGCTGATCGGGGCGCTCGCGATCAACGTCTCGCGTCTCGAGCTGATCGCGCTGCTACTCGCGATCGCCTTCGTGCTGATCGCGGAGATGATCAACACGGCGATCGAGGGGGCGATCGATGTCGCGACCACGTCTTTCGATCCGATGGCGAAGCTCGCCAAGGACATCGCCGCCGGCGCAGTGTTGATCGCGACGATCAACGCCGTCGCGATCGGCTACATGGTCTTCAGCGGCGAGATCGGTGGACGTGGCGGCGGCGTCCTCGACCGAATCCGCACTGCCCCAGCGGAGAAGACGATCGTTGCGCTCGTGGTCGTCGTGATCGCGGTGATCGCGACGAAGGCGTACACCGGGCGCGGCAGGCCCTTGCGTGGCGGGCTGCCTTCGGGGCACGCGGCGGTTGCCTTCGCGGCGTGGATGGCGTTGACGTGGCTGCTGTCGGGATACGAGCATCGCTTTCTCGCCTCGACGCTCGCGTTCATCCCCGCATTGCTCGTCGCTCAGACGCGCGTCGAGGCCGGGATTCATTCCGCGCTCGAGGTCACGTACGGTGGGCTGCTCGGCGCGCTGGTGACCCTCGTGCTGTTCCAGGCGTTCGCGTGACCGACGAGCTGTACGAGCGTGCGATCGCCGCCGCCGAGCGCGCCTACGCGCCGTACTCGCGTTACCTGGTCGGCGCCGCGGCGCTCGCGCGCGACGGCCGCGTCTTCGAGGGGGTCAATGTCGAGAACGCGGCGTACCCACTCGGGATCTGCGCCGAGCGAACCGCGCTTGCCGGAGCGGTCGTCGCCGGTTACCGCCCCGGTGATCTCGAGGCGATCGCCATCACCGCCTCGCCGTGCGGCGGCTGCCGCCAATGGCTGTGGGAGTTTCGGCTCGACCGCGTCACGTTTCGCAACAACGGCGGCGAAATCGTGACGTACACGCCCGCGGAGCTGCTCCCCGAGACCTGGGACCTCCCGTGACGAATCGGCACAGAATCGGCACAAGGTTGTCCGCCGTGGAGGGCTACGCTCGCTCCAGAGGGTCAGGGGCATCACCCCCACCCTTTGTGGGTGGGGGCTGCGGGCAGGCGAGTCCAAAAGAGCCGGCATGAAAACCGGCCTCGTAGCGGTCGCCGGGCGGCCGAACGTCGGGAAGTCGACGCTCGTCAACGCGCTCTGCGGCGGGAAGGTCGCGATCGTGTCTGACAAGCCGCAGACGACGCGGCGGCGGATCTTCGGGATCGCGAATGGGGAGGACTACCAG
>Ga0126312_10001170_pt1 | contig 16932 bp, 17 predicted proteins | sample Plot104A_FD_92537 | JGI IMG/M metagenome (GOLD analysis project Ga0126312, IMG submission 92537) | Serpentine soil microbial communities from UC McLaughlin Reserve, CA, USA - Plot104A | ecosystem: Environmental > Terrestrial > Soil > Grasslands | place: USA: UC McLaughlin Reserve, Lake County... | reverse complement strand
GCAGTCCAGTCGGACTGACTTCGCATGCCCGCTGTCGGTTTGCGGCGCATCCGGTCTCGTCCCGTTAGGGGTCGAGTGTGTGTCGCGCGGGCATCAGGCGGCGTCGAAAGGCTCGGCGCCGGTGAACCGTATGCCGGGCTTTCGCCTGCCCGGTAAGGAAGGAAGCGGCCATGGCCGTGGTTACGAGCCGCCAGCTCCTAGAGAGCGGCGTCCACTTCGGGCATCAGACCCGTCGGTGGAATCCAAAGATGAAGCGCTTTATCTTCACCGAGCGCAACGGCATCTACATCATCGACTTGCAGCAGTCGCTGACCTACATCGACCGCGCATACGCCTTCGTTAAGGACACTGTTGCCCGGGGCGGCCAGATTCTCTTTGTCGGCACCAAGAAGCAGGCTCAGGAGGCGATCGCCGAACAGGCAACCCGAGTTGGCATGCCGTATGTCAACCAACGCTGGCTGGGTGGCATGCTCACCAACTTCCACACCGTGATCAAGCGGATTCAACGGCTCAAGGAGCTGGAAGGCATGGACTTCGACGATCTCGCCGTTTCCGGCTTGACCAAGAAGGAAGTGCTCGGCCTGCGACGCGAAAAGGAGAAGCTGGAGAAGGCGCTCGGTGGCATCAGGGATATGACTAGGACCCCGCAAGCGGTCTGGATTGTGGACACCAAGAAGGAGCACCTGGCGGTGGATGAGGCCCGGAAGCTCCGCATCCCCATCATTGGCATCCTCGACACGAACTGCGATCCCGATGAGGTGGACTTCGCGATTCCCGGTAACGACGACGCGATCCGCTCGGTCTCCTTGTTGACCCGGGTCATCGCCGACGCGGTCGCCGAAGGCCTGATGGCGCGCTCGGGCGGCGTGCAGACCGGGACCGAGGGCGAGGTCGAGCCCATGCCGGACTGGGAGCGTGAATTGCTCGCGGCGTCCCAGGAGACATCCCCCGCCGTTCCGAGCGAGGTACCGGCGACCGACGCTGCGCCTATCCCCGGCGAAGAGCAGCCTGAGGCGGCAGCGGAACTTGCCGAGGCCGAAGCGGATGCCGCAGTCGACGTGGAGCGGCAGCTGGACCAGCCGGCCAACAATTGATGCAGATTATTCAGACAAACAAGGATTAATCGACAGATATGCCAACGATCACCGCGGTTGACGTTAAGAAGCTCCGGGACTCGACCGGCGCCGGCATGATGGACGCTAAGCGCGCCCTCACCGAAGCAGAGGGTGACTTCGACAAGGCCATCGAGATCCTGCGAGTCACCGGCCAGGCGAGGGCCGCCAAGCGGGGCGCGGAGCGCTCCGCGACGAACGGCCTTGTGGCCTACTGGGACGGCGCTCTCCTGCAGCTAGCTGCCGAGACCGACTTCGTCGCCAAGAACGAGGAGTTCCAGAGCTTGGCGGGCGAAGCGGTCAAGGCGGCTGCGGCGAGCCGGGCCGATTCGATAGAAGCTGCGAACGCAGCCACGTTGCCCTCCGGCCAGTCAGTTGCCGAGGCGGTCGAGGAGCTGGCGGTCAAGATTGGTGAAAAGCTCGAAGTGAGCGCCGCCGCTTACTTCGACGGCAAGACAGCTGTCTACCTCCACAGGCGCGCCTCCGATCTGCCGCCTCAAGTGGGCGTGCTTGTGGAGTACGAGGGAAACGACGAGGCCGCCGCAAAGACGGTCGCAATGCAAATCGCTGCCATGCGCCCGCAATACCTCAGCCGCGATGAGGTCCCGGCAAATCTTGTCGAGAGTGAGCGCCGGATAGCCGAAGCCAAAGCCAAGGAGGAGGGCAAGCCGGAGCAAGCCGTGCCGAAAATCGTCGACGGCCGGGTCAATGCCTACTTCAAGGACGTGGCACTCCTTGACCAGCCATCGGTGATCGACAACAAGACTCCGGTCGGCAAGCAGCTGGCTGAGTCCGGCGTGACCATCAAGCGGTTTGTTCGATTCGAGGCGGTTGGCGGGTAGGTACTGAAGTCCGCTACCGCGTCACCGGAGGTGCCATGACCAGTCCTTACAAGCGAGTTCTGCTCAAGCTGTCCGGTGAGGTCTTCGGTGGCGGCAAGGTGGGTGTCGACCCTGAGGTGGTCGCCGGCCTCGCCGGTCAGATTGCCGAGGTCGTCCGGTCCGGTGTCCAGGTCGCCGTTGTGGTCGGCGGCGGCAATTTCTTCCGGGGTGCCGAGCTCCAATTGCACGGCATGGAACGAGACCGCGCCGACTACATGGGCATGCTCGGCACGGTGATGAACTGCCTGGCGCTGCAGGATTTCCTGGAGAAACTGGATGTCCCGACCCGCGTTCAGACGGCGATCACTATGGGCCAGATTGCCGAGCCCTACATACCCCGCCGGGCGGAGCGACATCTCGAGAAGGGGCGGGTAGTGATCTTCGGGGCCGGCTCGGGACTGCCATATTTCTCCACCGACACGGTCGGCGCCCAGCGGGCGCTGGAGATCGGCGCCGAGGTGTTGCTGATGGGCAAGCAGGGCGTGGATGGGGTCTACGACGCGGATCCACACAAGCACCCCGGTGCCAGCAAGTTCGACGAGCTCACCTACGACGACTTCCTGGCTCGCGACCTGAAAGTGGCGGATGCGACGGCGGTCAGCATGGCTCGCGACTACAAGTTGCCGATGATCTTCTTCAGCCTAGATACCGACGGAAGCATCGTGCGGGTGGTGGCGGGTGAGAAGATCGGTACGATCGTCCACGCCTAGTCGTAGGAGCAGATTTCCGTGATCTCCGACATCATTCGCGAGGCCGAGACCAAGATGGCGCACGCGATCGAGTACGCCAAGGAGGAGTTCGCGGCCATTCGCACCGGTCGAGCGCATCCAGCGATGTTCGCCAAAATCACTGCCGACTACTACGGAACTAAAACGCCGCTTCAACAACTTGCAGCTTTTCACATACCCGATGCCCGAGTCGTGCTCATCACGCCATACGATCGCTCGGCGATGACTGCAATTGAGAGGGCCATCCGTGATTCAGATCTTGGCGTCAACCCGTCCAATGACGGCAACACGATCCGGATCACCATGCCGCAGCTCACCGAAGAGCGACGCAAGCAGTACACCAAGCTCGCCAAACACAAGGCTGAAGAGGCGCGGATCTCGATCCGGGCAGCGCGGCGTTCCGCCAAAGAGGCATTGGACAAGATGGTCAAGGACTCCGAAGTCGGCAAGGACGAGGTGATCCGGGCAGAGAAACAGCTTGACGCCTCGACCAAGAGGCACACGGATGAGATGGATGAGGTCCTCAAGCACAAGGAAGCCGAGCTGCTCGAGGTTTAGGTGACGACGAGCAATCCATTGACGGCGCCCGCAGATCCGCCGGTCGAAAGCCGTCGGGCCAGGGCTGCCCGCCGGGCAGGTAGATCCCTGCCGGCAGCCATCGGAGTCGGAGTCGGTTTCGGTGCGGTTGCCATTGTCTGCCTGGTCTTCTTCAGGTTGGGGTTCGTCTTTCTGGTGGCGGCGGCCACGGCGGCAGCGGCTTGGGAGCTCCATCGAGAGCTGCATCGGCAGGGTTTGAACGCCGCGCTCGTGCCGGTGCTTGGGGGCTGCGTGCTGGTTGCCGTGGTCCCGTACCTGTTCGGGGAAATCCTGCCGGTCGCCGTGCCGATGATCGGCCTGGTCCTGATCTGTGTCGCGCTGACCGTGCTGGCGGCAATGATCTGGCGAATGCCGCAGGGCTCAATCGGCTACGTTCGTGACGCCGCGGCGAGCTTGTTGATCATCGCGTACGTGCCGCTACTTGGCTCCTTCAGTGTGCTGATGCTGGCCGGTGATCATGGTGCGGCCCGGATCGTGGCATTCATCCTGGTCGTGGCGATGAGCGACACCGGCGGGTTGATCGCCGGCGTGCTGTTCGGCAAGCATCCGATGGCGCCGACAATCAGCCCCAAGAAGTCGTGGGAAGGGCTCGCCGGATCGCTGATCTTCGGCATTGCCGCTGGGGTGGGCGTGGCGATCTTCGGACTTCACGTTCCTTTCTGGGTTGGATTTGTGCTGGGTGCCGCCCTCGTTGCAGTCGGCACTTGTGGTGATCTGATCGAGTCGCTGATCAAGAGAGATCTCGGGATCAAGGACATGAGTTCCTTCCTACCCGGGCACGGGGGAGTCATGGATCGTCTTGATTCGCTCCTCTTCGCTGCCCCGGTAGCCTGGCTGATCATGTATCTCTTGGTCCCGGGCGGATGAGCGAGCGGCTTCAACTCGTAGTCCAGGCTCATCGGCGCGCTCAGCCGCCGATGCACTGGGCCGATCTCAGTCCGGCCCAACGACGGGAATACGTCGAGGCCGCCGGACACCGGGCGTTTCGGGCCGGCCAGCTATCGGCCCACTACTTCGAAGGCTTGCGCACCGATCCTGGGGAATGGACCGACCTGCCTGTGAACGTTCGGGACTCGCTGGCGGAAAGATTCCTTCCTGAGCTGCTCACTCCGATCCGCGAGCAGAGCTGCGATGGCGACACCACGGTGAAGACGCTCTGGCGGCTGCACGACGGGGCCTTGGTGGAAAGCGTTCTGATGCGTTATCCCGACCGGGTGACCATGTGCGTTTCAAGTCAGGCCGGCTGTGGCATGGCCTGTCCGTTTTGCGCGACCGGTCAGAGCGGTTTGCAGCGCAATTTGAGCACCGGGGAAATCGTCGAGCAGGTCATGGATGGTGCGCGCAGGCTGGACCGAGGCCAGATCCCGGGCGGGCCGGGCCGGGTCCACAACGTTGTCTTTATGGGAATGGGCGAGCCACTGGCGAACTACAAGGCCGTCATCGATGCTGTGCGCCAGTTGATCACGCCGACTCCCGATGGCCTTGGCATGAGCGCACGTGGCATCACGGTGTCAACTGTCGGCCTGGTCCCGCGGATTCAGCAGCTCGCCACTGAGGGGATCCCAGTCACCTTGGCGCTGTCGCTGCATGCGCCAGACGACGAACTGCGCGACGAGTTGGTGCCGATTAACACCCGATGGAATGTTCAGGAGGCTGTCGAGGCGGCCTGGGAGTACGCGCGCCTCACCAAACGCCGGGTGTCGATCGAGTACATCCTGATTCGGAACATCAATGACCAGGCATTTCGAGCCGACCACCTGGCCCGGGTGCTGCGGCGCCGGGGCAACTGGGGTTGGGTCCATGTCAACCTGATACCGATGAACCCCACGCCAGGCTCGATCTGGACCGCCTCACGTCGCCGTGACGAGGACGAGTTCGTCCGCCGGCTGGAAGCGAAGGGGATCCCGGTGACCGTCCGCGATACCCGCGGTCGTGAGATTGACGGCGCCTGCGGCCAACTGGCAGCGCACCCAGACGTTCGCAGCTGAAGGTCCCAAAAACCTGGCGTTCACGGAAGCCGCACGATGTTCGCGTCGTGCAACCGGCCATCGCTGATCTTAAGGATGCCGAGAGTGCCGTATGCCTGACGGCGCTTGTCGGTCGGTGAGCCAGGGTTGAAGATGCGAAAGCCACCCGCTTCGATGTCCAGCGGAATATGCGAGTGGCCGAAAATGACCAGATCGGCATCCGGGAAGCGGCGCCGCATGCGTTCCAGCCGATGGTCCGCTTGACCACTGTCGTGAAGCATGCCGATCTGCATGCCCTCCAATTCGAGCTCTAGGACCTCCGGAGCACCCCACTCGGCCACCTCAGGCAGGTCGTTGTTGCCCAGTACTGCTTGCACCGGAGCATAGGAACTCAACTCGATCAGCACATCGGCGGTGCACACGTCACCAGCATGCAAGATCAGATCGGCTCCTCGCAGGTGCTCGGCAACCACTGGTGGGCAGCCCTTCCAGCGCCGTGGACTGTGTGTGTCGGAGAGCACTACCACTCTCATGCGACGTCAGTGCCAGGCATCCAGACTGAGAGCAGCGAGCAGCTCTCGAGCTGGGACCAGTCGCCGTCGAATTCCAGCCTGGCCAAACCAGCGGCCGGAAAGCGGCTCTCGATCGCGGCAACCGCTTCGGGCGTGGACCCGTCGGGGTCGATCAATTCGTGCACCAAGCCCGGTGCGCCGGGGGCGTGTCCGATAAGCAGAGCAACCTCGCAGTCACCTGGGAGTTCGCGGATGGCCTCGATCAGCGTGTCGGTGCCGGCGTTGTAGAAACGATCAGCGATTTCGACGCGACCCGCGTCGGGCTGATCCAAGCTCAGCAGGTCGAGTGTCTGCCGGGCGCGGACTGCGCTGGAGCACAGCACGGTGTCAACAGTGATTCCCAGTCTTCGCAGGTATTCGCCCGCCTCGCGCGCATGGCGTTCGCCTTCTTCGGTGAGCCGCCGCTCGGTGTCCCGGCTTCCCGGTCGTATCTCTTCGGTTTGCGCATGGCGAAGTACCAGCAGGCACCGGCGCTGGTCCATCCCTGCAGCTTAAGGTGTCAGGCGAGCGCTTTGGGTGATCAGTACCTGCTCGTTGGCCTGCAAGCAGCGTAAGGAGGCGGTTGCTGTGCTTGATGCTGATGGCAAGGATGGCGCGGCGGGGGATCTTGATCTGGCAGAAGAGCACCACGAGGCACTGCTCGAGTTGGCCGAGGCGTTCAACATCGCCACCGACTATTGGGACTGGCAGGGCAAGCACCAGATTGTGGCAGCAGAGACCATCGTCAAAGTCCTCGCCGGGCTTGGTATTGACGCATCGACGACCGCCGCCGCCTGGCACGCTATCGCCGAAAACCATCGAAGGCCGTGGGCCCGGATGCTGCCGGAAGTTCTCGCGCTGCGCCAGCACCGTGCGGGTTCAGTGTGGGTGCATGTCACCCACGGCGACCCGGTGGAGGTGTGGATCGACCTGGAAGCAGGAGGCCGTCGGAACCAGATCCGTCAGCTCGAGAACTGGACGCCGCCTCGGGAGATCGACGGCCGTTGGGTGGGGGAGGCGTCGTTTGAGGTGCCCGACGACCTGCCGCTGGGCTATCACATGCTGCGAGCACGCAGCAACGATGCCGAATCGTCAATGCCGTTGATCATCGCACCGGAGTGGCTCGGCCTGCCAGAACAGCTGCAGGGCCGCCGGGGGTGGGGAATCGCCACTCAGCTTTACAGCGTCCGATCCGCGCAGTCCTGGGGCGTCGGCGACCTCACCGATTTGGAGGACCTTGCCGTATGGTCGGCAGCAGAGCACGGATGCGACTACGTCCTGGTCAACCCGATGCATGCAGCCGATCCAGTGGCGCCAATGGAGCCCTCACCGTATCTACCAACCAGTCGTCGCTTCGCTAACCCGCTCTATCTTCGAATCGAGCGCATTCCGGAATACGCGCTAGCGGCCGGCAAGCAACGAAGCAAGATCAAGAAGCGCCGAGAGAAGTTCTTCCTCGGTTTTGATCCAGCAGCTCCCATCGATCGTGACAGGTCATGGAAGGCGAAGCGCAAAGCGCTCTGGGTCGTGTTCGATGTGCCACGGACGCCCGGTCGTCAGACCGCCTTCGAGGCGTACCGCCGCCGCGAGGGTGCGGGCCTTGAGAACTTCGCGAACTGGGCAGTCCTGGCGAGACATCACGGGCAACGTTTCACCGACTGGCCAGCTGAACTCCAAGACCCCGCTGCCCCAGCCGTTGCGCAGTTCCGTACAGATCGCCAGCGCGAGATCGACTTCGAGTGCTGGTTGCAGTGGCTGCTGGACGAGCAGTTCGCGGCGGCACAGCAAGCCGGGCGGCGTGCCGGCATGGGTCTGGGAATCATGCACGACCTGGCGGTCGGAGTGAACCCGACCGGGGCCGATGTCTGGAGCCTGCAGGACGTCTATGCCAACGGAATCAGCGTTGGGGCGCCACCCGACCCGTACAACCAGAACGGTCAGAACTGGACTCAGCCGCCGTGGCGGCCGGACCGGCTGGCCGAGACCGCCTACGCCCCGTTCCGCGACATGGTTCGCACGATTCTTCGGCATGCCGGCGGCATCCGAGTCGATCATGTTATCGGGCTGTTCCGGCTGTGGTGGATCCCCGATGGCTCGGCGCCCACAGAAGGCACCTATGTCCGCTACGACCATGAAGCGATGGTGGGGATCCTTGCCCTGGAGGCGCATCGAGCAGAGGCTGTCGTGGTCGGCGAGGACCTGGGCACAGTAGAGCCCTGGGTTCGGGATTACTTGCGTGAACGGGGCATTCTCGGCACCTCGATTCTGTGGTTTGAGTTCGAGTGGGCTTCCGGCGGGGCACCGCTGCGGCCGGAATGGTGGCGCGAGTATTGCCTCGCATCCGTGACCACTCACGACCTCCCGCCGACGGCGGCCTATCTGGACGGTGATCATGTACGGCTGCGGGATGAGCTGGGTGTGCTCACTCGGTCGCTGGACGAAGAGCTCCAAGCCGATCAAAGGGATCGGCAAGCATGGCTGGATACCTTGCGGGCTCGCGGCGCGCTGGCTGAGGACGCGGACGCAAACGAGACCATCCACGCCCTCCACCGCTATCTCACCTGGACGCCCTCGCGACTGCTGTGCCTCTCCCTGTCCGACGCGGTCGGTGATCGGCGCGCCCAGAACCAACCGGGCACCATCGATGAGTACCCCAACTGGCGCGTCCCGCTGACTGACTCCGACGGAACCCCGGTCATGCTCGAGGGTGTCTTCTCCAGTGAACGTGCCGGGTCGCTCATCGAGGTCTTCCGGACTGGTCTCGGACACCCAATCACGGACCGGCGTGAATGACGCCTTTCTCAACCGCCTTCAGCACAGCGTCGGCCTCGGCCTGGCTCAGCGTCCCTGCCTGGACCGCCGCGTCAAGCTCGTCCTTCAGGGCAGCCGCCCGCTCTGCCTGTCGTTCGGCGCGGATCTCATCGAGGGCTACCTTCACCTTCGCCACGTCGATGTCGAGTTTTGTGGCCAACGCTTTGGCTAAGGCGGCGTCGCGCTCAGCTGGGTCGGGTCGTTGATCGGGGTTCGGCTGGGCAGACGGCCTGTTCTCGTCCCAAAACTCGTCAAGCGCCGATGCGACCTGGTCCTGGCTGACGCCCAGCTTGCTGGCCAAATCCTGTGCCAGCTGGTCACGCCGAAATCCACGTCCGAGGCCGCCATGGTCAACTCCGCGCTGCCCACCGGAGTCCGGTGTCGCGCTCGACGGAGTGGCCGATGGGCTGGATGTCGTCGCGGGAGTCTCGCTGGCCGAGGGGCTGGGGGTTGCCGTGGGGTCGGCGCTCGCCAGGCTGGCGACTCCAGTCGCGGCACCTAGCGCGGTCACCCCGATTGCCGCCGAAGTCAACAAGGCTTTCCTTGGGCCTAACACGGATGCTCCTCTCTCTGCTGTTTCTGGTCGGCCAGGGCCGACCGCGGTCGGAATCGAGGATTGACCGGCGTACTGGCAAGGTTTTGGCAACGAGCTGGGTGAGGCCTTTGAACCGGTTCGTGGGCTCTAGGTCAGCAGCTGAGCAGCTGCGGATACGTCGTCGACACAGTAGATAACCGTTCCCATTGCTTTGCCTTCGCCGAGCCGCTGCAGGAGCGGCCAGGCGGGATAGGTTTTCGTCCAGTAGTCGACCCCGACCAAGATCATTGGAGCGACCTGGCTGCGGTCTGCCGCGTAGAAGTTCCCAGTGACCGCCTGAAGATTTCCTGCACCGTGCCAGCTCGACCCGGCAGGTAGACGATGCCACCCCGGCAGCGATGGAGCAGCGTGTCCTCCCGCAGTGCGTTGGCGAAGTACTTCGCGATCTTGGTGGCAAAAACGTTGGTGGGTTCGTGCCCGTAGAACCAGGTGGGGATGCTGATGCTCGGTCCGGCGCGATCGACTGGCCAACGTTGTCGGATTTGGAAGGCCGCGTTGCTCCAAGCGTCGATATTCGGTCGGTACGAGGGCGCGCCTGCCAAGATCGCCAAGGCGTCGTCGAGGTCAGCCGGCCATGGGCTGAGATAGGCACCGAGATTGACCGCCTCCATTGCACCGGGCCCACCGCCGGTCAGCACTGTTCGCCCGGATCGGCTCAGCATGGCGCCGAGCTGGGCGGCGGCCGAGCGGGTAGCCGTGGTGGCTACGGAGCAGTCCATGGCCGCCCATCACACCGACCAGGTCTGGTGGTTCCAGATCAGCGGTCGCTTCATCGAGTGCGTCGCTGATCGCGTGATCATGCAGCGTGGTGGCCAGGTCCTCGGTAAGGGAGCGCACCTGCTGAGGCCGGGACCAGGCATAGATCGCAGCATCTGGGCTTGCTGCGTAAACCGAATTCCCGTAAAGCTCCGCGGCGTGGTAGAGCCGTGCGCGGTACGGGTTGAATGGAAGATCGGACAACGCAGGGAAGAGCAGAGTACCAGTCCGCCGAAGATGCTCCTCGACGCTAGGTGTGAGGTGGCAGCCGAGGAAGACACCACCTCGCGCATCGACTTTGAACAACGCGTCCGATCGCTCCCGAAGGTCGACAGATTGGATGAACCAACCGTTCAACCGGGACGTGCCGGTGATATGAGCATCGAAGTCGGCCAGGCTCTCAATCTCGAGGAGCCGACGACTCATGCGGGGGATTCTGCCAGCGCCGATGCGCCTGGGTGCCGTGCGGCACACTGGCCGGGTGCGTCACGTGGTCGTCCTGGGCAGCACCGGCTCAATCGGAACGCAGGCATTGCAGGTGGTCTCGGAACACGCCGCCGACTTTCGCGTTGTGGGACTTGCGGCCGGCGGCTCCCAGATCCCGCTGCTGGCTCAGCAAGTGTTCGACACCGGCGCTGCTACGGTCGCGGTGAGCAGGGCGGGCGCGATGCAGGACCTACAACTTGCCCTGTATGCCGAGGCCAGCAAGCGCGGCTGGTCCAGCGGTGAAGTTCAGCTGCCGCAGATACTGGCGGGGCCAGATGCCCCTGCGCAGGTCGCCGCCATGCCGTGCGATGTGGTCCTCAATGGGATCACGGGTTCGACCGGATTACCCCCAACGCTGGCTGCACTCGGCGCTGGCAGCATCTTGGCGCTCGCCAATAAGGAGTCGCTGGTCATCGGCGGCACCTTAGTGACTGCGGCAGCGCGCGCCGGCCAGATCGTCGCGGTTGACTCCGAGCATTCAGCACTTGCCCAATGCTTGCGCGGCGGTGCTGCCGGAGAGGTGGAACGGCTGATCTTGACTGCCAGCGGCGGCCCGTTCCGAGGCCGGAGCCGCGAACAGCTCGCTGACGTCACGCCCGCGGAGGCGTTGGCTCATCCGACCTGGGACATGGGCCGGGTGATCACGACTAATTCGGCAACGCTGGTGAACAAGGGACTCGAGCTGCTCGAGGCGAACCTGCTGTACCACGTCCCGCTCGATCGCATCGACGTCGTCGTTCACCCGCAGTCAGTCGTCCACTCGATGGTGCAGTTCGTGGACGGCTCGACACTCGCTCAGTGCTCACCGCCCGACATGAAGCTGCCGATCGCCCTGGCGTTGAGTTGGCCGGACCGGCTGCCGGGGGTCGCGCGTCCCTGCGACTGGACCAGCGCAGCAAGCTGGACGTTCGAGCCACTGGACAATGACGCATTTCCGGCCGTCGAGCTGGCCCGGTCGGCCGGGGAGCTCGGCGGCACGGCACCGGCAGTGTTCAACGCCGCGAACGAGGAATGCGTCGACGCATTCCACGAAGGGCGGATTGGATTTCTGGACATCCTCGGCATCATCGAGCGAGTCCTCAGCGAGCACATCGGACTTCGACCCTCCCATCCGGCGTTGTCAGCAAGCGTAGGCTCGACGCTGGTACCCGGCGAGGAACTGACGGTGGATGTGGTGCTTGCGGCCGACAGCTGGGCGCGTGCTCGGGCGGCAGCGTTGGCATCGGCGGCAGAGCGCAGCACAGTGATGGAGTTTGGACCCTAAGTGGATATCGTCATCTATCTCGTCGGCGCAATAGCCTTCTTCGCCCTCGTCATGGCCTCGATTGCGCTGCACGAATTCGGCCATCTGGTGCCGGGCAAGTTGGCCGACGTCAAGACCACCCAGTACTTCGTCGGTTTCGGTCGCACTCTGTGGTCCCGCCGGCGGGGTGAGACCGAGTACGGAATCAAGATGATCCCGCTTGGCGGGTACTGCCGGTTCGTCGGCATGTTTCCGCCAGCCAAGGATCGGCCGGATCGGGTCCGTGCGCAGAGCACGAGCCCGTTTCGGGTCATCACCGAGAACGCTCGGGCCGCGGAATGGCAGACCATTCGAGCCGAGGACAACGGCCGGCTCTTCTATCAGAAGAAGTCCTGGCAGAAGCTGATCACCATGGCCGGCGGGCCGACCATGAACATCCTGCTGGCTTTCCTGATCTTGCTGGGTGTTGCCGCCACCTACGGCGTCTACCGCTCGCAGCCGTTGATCAACCGTGTCCAGGAATGCATCGTCCCGAGTGACGCCACGGACCAGAGCTGCGCGGGCAGGCCGCCTACGCCGGCGGTCCAAGCGGGCCTCCAGAAGGGGGACCGGATCGTCGCGTTCAACTCACATCAAGTCGCAGACTGGGACGAGATATCCAAACTGATCCGGGCAAACCTTGATCATCCGGTGGTGATCACTGTGGAACGCGACGGTCAGCAGCTCCAACTTCCACCGGTCAACACGGTGATCACCGGGGTGCCCGACCGTTACGATCCCGCCAAGCGGGTTGCGGCTGGCTTCCTTGGAGTCGAGCCAGTTGTTATCCGGGAGCGCGGTGGACCGATCGCGGTACTCGGCGATATGTGGCTGATGACCAAGCAGACCGCGGTGGCGCTGATCGATTTCCCGGTCAAAGTCTTCTACACCGGCTACAACCTGGTTACCGGCAAACCACGGGACATCTTCGGGCCAATGAGCATCGTGGGTGCCAGCCGGGCAGCGGGCGAAATCGCATCGACCGATCGAATCGGCGCTGAGGACAAGGTCGCTGGCCTGTTCACCGTGCTCGGCTCGGTCAATCTCTTCGTCGCCCTGTTCAATTTCGTGCCGCTGCTACCACTGGATGGCGGGCACATGGCGGGAGCCGTGTACGAGGCGATAAAGCGCCGCCTGGCGCGGCTGTTCGGGCGGCCAGACCCAGGCCCTGTGGACACCGCAAAAATGCTGCCCGTCGCGTACGTCGTAGGTAGCATCATCCTGATCTCCGGTGCCGTACTGATCTTGGCCGACATCATCGACCCAATCCGCCTCTTCTGACCGGGTGGCGCTACTGACCTGTACTTGCTGCTGACCGTGTCGATTCCGGCATCCTCCGTTCGTCGTTAAAGATGAGGACAGCCATCGGGGCAGTCCCGCGAATTACAAGGAGGGCTAGGCAGTGAACTATCTGTTGCTGATCTACGGCGAGGAGCCGGGGCAGGCGCCATCGCAGGACGAAATCGACCAGGTCATGGGCGAATACTGGGCGTTTGAGAAGGCCGTCGCGGATGCGGGGGTCAAGGTGGGTGGGGCAGCATTGCAGCCATCGCAGACAGCCACGACAGTACGGGTCAAGGACGGCGAGCGAGTGGTTACTGATGGTCCGTTTGCCGAAACCCGAGAGGTACTCGGCGGGTACTATCTGCTGGACGTACCCGATCTTGACGCGGCTCTCGAGTGGGCGGCTCGATGCCCGGGATCCAATTACGGATCGGTGGAGGTGCGGCCGGTCATGGAGTTCGAGGGCCTGCCAGCGCAGTAACGACCGAGACCATGAGCGAGCGTGCGGCCGACTCCGTTGAGGCCGTTTTCCGCGAGGAATGGGGCCGGCTGCTCGCCGCGCTCGTCCGGCAGCTCGGCGACCTCGACTTGGCCGAAGAAGTGGCCTCCGACGCGGTAGCGACAGCGTTACAGCGATGGCCTCTCGATGGAGTGCCGAGCCGGCCAGCGGCCTGGCTGTTAACCGTGGCACGTCGCCGGGCGGTGGACATCTTGCGCAGAGACCGCGCGTACGCCGCCCGACTTGCTCTTTTGCAGGTGGATGTCGATCGTGCTGAACCGCTGCGCGCCGAGCTATCCGATGATGACGTACCCGATGAGCGCCTACGGCTGTTCTTCACCTGCTGCCATCCGGCGCTGAACCTCGAGGCACAGATTGCGCTCACTTTGCATTTACTCGGCGGCCTGAGCACCGCCGAGGTGGCTCGAGCGTTCCTGGTCCCGCCGGCGACGATGGCGCAGCGGCTCGTCCGGGCAAAGCGAAAGATCCGCCAGGCGCGCATTCCGTACCGCGTTCCACAGGCTGGCGAACTGCCTGATCGGTTGCCGGGTGTGCTTCGGGTTATCTACCTGATATTCACCGAGGGCTATGCAGCCAGTAGTGGACCTGATCTCATCCGGTCCCATCTGGAAGACGAGGCGATCCGGCTGGGCCGCATTCTGCGCCGACTGCTGTCGGTTGACCGGGAGGTAGCCGGGCTATTGGCTCTGATGCTGCTCATCGACGCGCGGCGCGACGCCCGGGTCGATTTTGCAGGAGATCTTGTTCTGCTGGGCGAACAGGACCGCTCGAAGTGGAATCGCGACCGAATTGAGGAGGGTCGTCGTCACCTTCTCTTCGCGCTTAATGGCGGGTCTCCAGGCCCGTACGCACTTCAGGCAGCGATTGCCGCACTGCACGACGAGGCAGCCAGCCTGGCCACAACGGATTGGCCACAGATCGTCGCGCTCTACGACGTTCTACAATCGGTCGCACCATCTCCGATGGTGGATCTCAATCGAGCCGTCTCGGTTGCCATGGTCCACGGCCCGGGTGCTGGACTGGCACTGCTCGACGAGTTGGAAGCGGATGGCCGGCTAGATAGCTACTCCATGCTGCATGCTGCGCGTGCCGATCTGCTGCGCCAACTCGGGCGCGGTGCGGAGGCCGCGGAGGCGTATCGGCGCGCGCTGAAATTGGCCGGCAATGAGCCCGAACGCGAATTTCTGGCTCGTCGCCTCTCCGAGATCGGTGTATGACCTCCAGTCCCTTGCCGGGCCGGTGGCTCAGCGATATAGCGGCCGCAGATCGTCAAGGAGCTCACCGCACGAAGCGTCGTGGTCACATCGGGTCCGAGTCGCTACGCTTGATCGGCGGCGACACGGGAGCAGTTTCAGGCGACCCCCCAAAAACCGCGAAAGGCCTCATGAGTATCGACCTCGGCATTCCCATCATGCCTCCGCCGACCCTTGCGCCACGTTGCAGGACGCGGCAGATCAAGGTAGGCAAGGTCCTCGTCGGTGGTGATGCCCCGATCAGCGTTCAGTCGATGACCACGACGCTGACCGCCGACATCAACGCCACCCTGCAGCAGATTGCCGAGCTCACCGCTACCGGCTGTGACATCGTTCGAGTGGCCGTGCCGAGCCAGGACGACGCAGACGCCCTCCCGGCCATCGCCCGGAAATCGCAGATTCCGGTTATTGCCGATATCCACTTCCAGCCGAAATACGTGTTTGCCGCGATCGAAGCCGGCTGTGCGGCGGTCCGGGTCAATCCCGGCAATATCAAGGCCTTCGATGACAAGGTTGGCGAGATCGCCAAGGCTGCGACTGATGCCGGCTGCTCCATCCGAATCGGCGTTAACGCCGGCTCGCTGGACAAGCGGCTGCTGGCCAAGTACGGCAAGGCGACGCCCGAGGCGTTGGTCGAGTCGGCGCTATGGGAAGCAAGCCTGTTCGAGGAGCACGGCTTCCGGGACTTCAAGATCTCGGTGAAGCACCATGATCCGGTGATCATGATCCGCGCTTACGAGCTGCTCTCAGAGGCATGCGACTATCCGCTGCATCTGGGCGTCACAGAGGCCGGACCCGCTTTTCAGGGCACCATCAAGTCCGCCGTGGCATTCGGGAGCCTGCTTTCCCGGGGTATCGGAGACACCATCCGGGTCTCACTGTCGGCGCCGCCGGTCGAGGAGGTGAAGGTCGGCATCAAGATCTTGGAGTCGCTGAATCTCCGGCCGCGCAAGCTGGAGATCGTTTCCTGCCCCTCGTGCGGCCGCGCTCAGGTGGATGTCTACAAGCTCGCCGAGGAGGTCACGGCCGGGTTGCAGGGCCTTGAGGTTCCGCTGCGGGTGGCTGTGATGGGATGTGTCGTGAACGGTCCCGGTGAGGCCCGCGAAGCCGACCTGGGCGTCGCCTCCGGCAACGGCAAGGGCCAGATCTTCGTCCGGGGCGAGGTGATCAAGACAGTCCGGGAGAGCGACATCGTCGAGACGTTGATCGAGGAAGCAATGGCCTTGGCCGACGACATGCCTGCCGCTGAGGGCGTGCCACGCGTTACCGTGGGCTGATCATGGAACAGGCCGCCGCTTCCCCTCGCCGCTCTGCCTTGCGGCTTCACCCCAGGCCTGGAACTGTCCGGGTGCTTAACCGAAACGATCTCCCCGCGGCGATTCGCGTGCTATCCATCAACCCGATCGAGAGCGTCATGGTCGCTGCCCGAGTTCGCTCGGGTGGCCTTGAACAGTCCAGCATCGGTTGCCCGATCTGGGGCTTCGAGCGCGACGGCGTGCTGAGGGCGCTGTGTCATGTCGGGTCGAACATGGTGCCGGTCAATGCAGATGCCGAAGCGGTCGCCGCCTGGGTGGACTTCGCCGGTCCCAAGCGGCCGTGCGCCTCGATCATCGGTCCGTCGACCGTTGCCTTGGGGATGTGGCGACAGCTGTCGGACCGATGGGGACCGTCCTGGGGCGACGTGCGCAACGTACGGCCGCACCAGCCGGTGTTAGCGATCAGCAAGGATCCGCTGGTCACCCCGAATCCCTCGGTGCGCCGGGTAACCCTGGAGCATTGGGATGCCTACTACGAGGCCGCAGTGCGGATGTACACCGAGGAGGTCGGCGTCTCCCCGATCCAGGGCAACCCAGCCGGCTACCGGTTCTACGTTCGGCAACTGATCTCCTCGGGCCGGGCCTTTGGACTTTTCCATGGCAATCGGGTGCTTTTCAAGGCCGACCTCGGATCGGTCTCCGGGTCGGTGTGCCAGGTGCAGGGAGTATGGCTGGAACCTGAACTGCGCGGGCGCGGATTGGCCGGGGCCGCGATGGCCGCCGTTGTCATGCTGGCGCGGAAGGTCGTGCCCACCGTCTCGCTGTATGTCAACGACTACAACCTGCCGGCCCG
>Ga0126312_10001169_pt1 | contig 16938 bp, 13 predicted proteins | sample Plot104A_FD_92537 | JGI IMG/M metagenome (GOLD analysis project Ga0126312, IMG submission 92537) | Serpentine soil microbial communities from UC McLaughlin Reserve, CA, USA - Plot104A | ecosystem: Environmental > Terrestrial > Soil > Grasslands | place: USA: UC McLaughlin Reserve, Lake County... | reverse complement strand
GGCAGTCGTGACGACCGCCGGTTCCGACGGCGACCGCCTGACCAGCACGACCTGGGTTCAGCGCCTGAACACGTCCGGCGGGGTCGCTCCGGCAGGAACCTGCGTGCCCGGCGACCAGACCGCCGTCCCCTACAGCGCCGACTACTTCTTCTGGAGGGCGGCCGGCGGGGACGACTCGGCCGGCTGACGGGTCCGTCGCGCTTGCCCGGCGGTGCCCGAGCCGACGCTCTAGCTGTGCTGGGGCAGGACACCTAGAACAAGGGGCCAGTGCCGCGCGAGATGATCCAAATCCGCGGCCCGCGTCCCGCAACGACCCTGGTGATGCTCGCTCTCGCAACCGCGGCGAGCACGATTTCCTGCGGGGGAACGCCGCCGACGAGACCCAACCGTCGTTCGAAGCGTCCCCGGCTGCCTGAACCGGGACGCCTCCCTCACGCGAGAAGCAGCAGTGGGGTCGGCCGCCTACTGGAAGCAGTGGGGTCGGCCGCCTACTGGGTTAATGCGATCCGTAGCACCTCGGGTACCACGCGTGCCCGGAGCGGCCACAGCCAACACGAAGCAGACGCGAAAGCCCACTTCATGAACGGCCTTCCGCCTAGTCGGGGCGGCCGGATTTGAACCGGCGACCTTTCGGCCCCCAGCCAAGCAGCAATTGGTGTCGATGCGTCCGTGAGCGTCCCCAGTGTCCCCATCGTCCCCGAGCGAGGACGTTCTGGACACATCGGACACAGCAGTCGGTACCAAAGTGGTACCAGAGCATCCTCTGGGAGCCTATGAGCTCAACCGAGATTCGCCCGTGGTCTCGCCGGGTAGGCTCGCGGCTTATGTCAACTGGGCTCTCCCCCAGATGGAGCTGGGAGCCGGATCTCGCCTGGGAGGGATTCGACGGTCCCTCGCCTGTGGCGCGGCCGCCTCCGCCCGGCAGGCGGCGTAGCTCCCGAGCCCAGCGAAGGGTTCGCCGACGTACTCTCATGGCTTTGACCGTGACCGCCACCGCCGCCTTCGCCGGCGGCCTCTCGACGGCGCTGCTGGCGCAGCAGTCCAGCTCCGCACCGCATGCTCCGGCTACCGGCATCCGCTCGATCGCAGCGCCGGAGGCATCGGCCGGAGCGCCCTCGTTGGGACATCGGCTCAGCGTGATCGCGCGGTGTGAATCCGGGGGCGATCCGACCGCGGTCTCTTCAGAGGGCCGCTATCGCGGCAAGTATCAGTTCGACCTTCGCACCTGGCGGACGCTTAACGGACGCGGAGATCCCGCCCTCGCCCCCGAGCAGGTTCAGGACCGCCTGGCCAGGAAGCTCCTCCTGCGCCGCGGCACCGCCCCCTGGCCGGTCTGCGGAGCTTCCACGACTCGGTGACCTCGAGGCTTCGCAGCTGTTCGGATGGTCACGAGGAATAGTCGAGGCGATCTGCGAGCCAGGGGAACTGCATTGGCGGGGCCGCGAACGCATGAGACACCCCCTATCTCGGTGCTCATGATCCAGTCAGAGTCTGCGGTCGAGCAGAATGCAGTCTGTGGCAAGAGAACCAGACCAAAACGTGATTGGCGGGGCCTCTTGGGCTGCTCGGCCGAGCCCCTCACGGGCGCGGTCCCGCAATCGCCTTCTTTAGAAGCGTCTTAGAAACGTCGTGATTGCCTAACGCCCGCCACGGGTACGGGCGACAGATCGCCCAGCTAGGCATACTGCTCGCCCTCGCCTGCGCGTTTGTCGCGAACGTAAGCCTCCTCTGCAAGCACCGGGGGGCGGTCGCCTCGCCGACAGTCGAGTTCAGGCGGCCGCTTCGCAGCATCGACGGCCTGTTTCGGTCGCGATGGTGGACGATCGGCTTCGCGATCGGGGTCGTGGCGTGGGTGCTGCATGTCGCCGCGCTCACGCTGGCGCCGCTGTCCGTGGTCCAGATGACGATCTCGGGCGGTCTGCTGCTTCTCGCCTGGCTCGCCCAGCGCTGGTTCGGGGTCAAGGTCGGGTGGCGAGAGTGGGCCGGCCTGGGGCTGTGCGCCATCGGCCTGGGCCTTCTGGCGATGACCTCACTGGGGAGCACCGGAGCGAGCTCGGGCTACTCGGTCGAGGCGATGGTCTCTTTCGAGGCCGCCGCCGTCGCGATCGGAGCCGCACTGCTCCTGTCTGGGAGCGCCGGATCGGCGCGGCCCTCGAGCGGACCGCTGCTCGGTATCGCCGCCGGGCTCCTGGTGGGAGTCGCAAACGTGGCCATCAAGGGGCTCAGCGGCACCGTGCCGGCGGATCCCCTCAGCATCCTGAGCCCCTGGACACTGACGGCCGTCCTCGCCGGACTGGGAGCTTTCATGGCGCTGGCCCGGGGCCTTCAGACGGGCGGCGCGATACCGGTGATCACACTCAGCACGGTGAGTGCGAACCTCGTCTCGGTGGCCGGGGGGATCGCCGTCTTCGGTGATCCCATGGGGAGCGATCCACTGGCCATCGCCGCACGGTCTCTCGCCTTCGCCGCCGTCATCGCGGCGGTCATCGTGCTGCCGGCTCCCGGGCGCTCTCTCCCGGCACACTCCTAACGCCGACGCCAAGACGGCGCTTAACGAGCGCGCGGGGGCCGGCGTCCACTGATTCACGCGCTACCTCGCCCTTGTCGGCAGGTTGAGCGTCTCCCGCTCAGGGACCCCCTCGCCGAGCTCCTTCTGGCGCTCTAGCTCCGCGTCGAGCTCGGCGCCGAAGAGAAGTGCCACGTTGGTGAGCCAAAGCCACCCCACCAGCACGATCGCCCCGGCGAAGGCTCCGTAGAGAGCGCCCACGTTGGCCACCTGCGAGACGTAGGCGGAGAAGCCGATCGAGGCGGCCAGCCAGATGAGCACCCCAACGAACGCCCCGGGTGTTACCCACCGAAACGCGCGCTGCTCCACGTCGGGCGTCACGTAATAGATCAGCGCGAAGGTCAGCATGGTGATCGCGAGGGCTCCCGGCCAGCGAGCGACGCTCCAGATCGACGCGGCGGTCGGACCGAGGCCGATGAAGCCGAAGAGATCAGAGGCGAATCGACCGCCGACGAAGAGCATGATCAGGCTCGCCAGCACCAGACCCATGAGCACGAACGTAAAGGCGATGTCGATCGACTTGCGTCGCAGGAAGCTGCGGCCGCCACCGTCGAGCTCGAAGACCACGTTCAGAGCGCGGCGAGCGGCCTCGAGCACACCGGTGGTGCCGTAGAGGGTGAGCGCGATGCTGATCACGAAGGCGGTCACCGCCGTTCCCTTGTGCTGGAGGGCTTGGCGCAAGGAGCTGTCCAGAGGCACGATGGCCGAGTGGGGGACGACGTCGCGCAGGTAGTCGACGACCGCGTCGTAGGTGCTCGGGTACTGACCGAGGAGCCCGAGCAAGGACAGGCCCAGCAGCGTGGCGGGAAAGAGCGACATCAACGAGTAGTAGGTCAGCGCCGCTGCGTGATGGGTCATCTGGTCGTCGTAGAACGAGACCAGCGTTCGCTTGATGACCGCGACGCCTGAGCGCATGCGTCACCTGTACCCGCCGAGGAAGGGTTCGGGACGCCCTAGCCGGGACGGACGCGACGACTAGGAAGGCACCGGCCACATCCGTTTGATGGACCGGTAGCTGGGGTCCCTCGCGCCCGGCCAGCACACGACAGATCGTCGTCGGCCGGGCCGCGGAGGTGCCTTCCGTGAAAAAGCCCTGTCCCCGTCGCTTCATCCTCGAGTTTCAGGCCCGGGACGGGAGCGGGATGGACTGGGGCGCCTACCCCGGCGCCTATGCGAGCGCCTTCCGGATGGCAGCTACATCTGTGGAGCGGACGCCTCGCCGGTCTGGATCCGCTGCATCGCCCATCACGACGGCTTGTTCGAGCACGCCGACGGCGGGCGTGACGTGCACCGCTATCGGCTAGTCCCGCTCCCGCCGGCCCGGCGACTGGCGCCAGCAGCCGAACGGAAACCGCTCCGAGGCCACGGGAGCCATTCCCGTGGATTCCGCGGTATCTCCGAATACTCGGATACTGGTCCGATTGCGTGAACCCGCGGGGGGCCCCGGGAATTTCTCGAAGCGTCCCTGGGCGTCCCCCGCGTCCCCATCGGTGGACAATCGCGTCGGGCAAAAAGTTTCGCCCTCGACCTCCAAAGGAAGGCCGCTGCGAGTATCGAAGCAAGCCACGAAGATGGCGTCTCAAGACCTGATGGAATGGTTCGGGTCCGTGGGTCGACCTCCCCGGACTGGGCAGGAGCAGCGCCTCGACTCTGATCGCTTTCTGCGCTACGTCTTGGCGGCCGTGATGGTGGCTGCGGTACTCCCCGGCAGCGTCGTACTCGCCCTGGTGATCTCAAAGACCGATCCAGGCGTCGTCGGGGGCGCAGCCGCAGTGGCCATTCTCACCATTTTGGCCCTGTCCTTCTGGGTGCGACGGGGCCGGCGCGGTGCGGGGAGCGGGAGGGAAGATGAGCGCGGCGGTGGCGGGAGCTGCCCCATCCGAACGGAGCCACACGAGACTCGAGATCAAATCGCCACGGCGGACTGGGTCGACCAGGCGCGCAAGCTCAATGATTGGCTGTGGTTGCTCGCCGACGAGATCGTTGAAGTTCGGCGTGCCGTGCGGCATACGGCTGCGGACGCACCCCAGGGCCAGGCGGTCGAACTCGGCCGCCCGAGCGAGAACCTCGACGTGATCGCGGCCGATCTCGGCGGGGTCGCGAAGTCGATACGCGCAGTGGCGGAAAACATGAGCGGACTGTACTGCGAGGTGCTGTACGACGACGAGGGCTTCGGTCCGCTCACAGCGGCGGGTCCGGGGGCCCTCACCCCCTCGAGCAACGGCGCAACAACGCAACACCCTGCCGAGGCGTTAAGCACTTAGCCGTCCGGAAGCCGGACGTAGGCGTAGCCCGAGGGTCGGGTGCGGGTTCAGTCGCGCCACCCACATTTCGCACAGCCATGCAGGTGGAACATCCACGCGTGATGCGGTGACGTGCCACAGCGCCGCGTGCCGTTCGCGGGGTCTGGTCGGCGGCGATCATCATGCTCAAGGCCTGTGCACGGCGCGAAGCGCCCGCGCGGGGTCATACTGCGGGCATGGCAGAGGAGGACCGGGAGCGGGCCGAGACCGTAAGCGCGGAGCGGACGCAGGCCGCACCCTTGCCTGCCCGATCCGAATCGGTTCGCCCCGAGGTGCCGGCCGAGATCCGCGACGTCTCCTTCCATCGGGCAGCGGGCGGCTACGCCCGGCGCGAGGTCGATCGCTACGTGGAGCGCGTCAACCGCCTGATCGCCGAGCTCGAGATCACGCGCTCGCCGGAATCCGCAATCAAGCACGCGATCGCTCGGGTGGGCGAGCAGACGAACGGCATCCTGCAACAAGCCGGCGAGACCGCCGATCAGATCACCCAGGCCGCGCGCGCCGACGCCGAGGCGACCGTCGCCGGGGCGAGATCAGAGGCGAGCGGGATCGTCGCCGAGGCGAGGGGCGAGGCGGAGGGGATCGTCGAGAGCGCGAAGGCGCAGGCGAAGGAGCTCCGCGACCGGCAGGAGCGAATGCTCGGGGAGCTCCGTCGCCGGGCCGACGAGGAGCTGCGCGAGCTGCGCGCCGAGACCGACGCGATCCGGGCCGAGCGCCGCCAGCTACTGGAGGGGATCGAGGAGCTGGCCGCGCGCCTCAAGCGGCTTGGCGACGCCGCTGCGGAGGGCGTCGAGCCTGAGCCTATGGGCGCTGACCGTTCCTCGGACTCAGCCTGACCACCCCTCAGCGTGGTTCCGACGAAGGAGGAGCAACGCCGGGCCCTGAGGAGCTTCTGCGCCAGCCGGTGAGCGCCTCGCGTCTTCGCCGCGACGAGGGCGGCGGGCATCGAGAGCCTCGGCCGTCTCCTCTACGAGCTCGAGCTCGTCGGGTGGGAGCTCCACCACCGGGCCGAGAGGCGTGCGGGTGCGGCGTGTGCCCACGCAGCCGGGCAGCGCGAAGGGCGTTCCGAGCAGCACTCCTAGCTTGGGGTAGCGCGCCTACCAAGACGATGCACGAAACTGCGCCAAGCGCGCGCCCTCCGCCGGGGACACCCGCTCCACCAACCGAGGGTGGGTCTGAGCAAAGCTCGGGCGCCAACGTCAGACGCCTGATCATGTCCATTTCGAGAGCGCCCGAGCGGCCGCCGCACGCACGCACTTCCCGAGAAGCAGGCATCTGGCGACGGGCTGCAATCAGTTTCGCTTTCGCGTGAAAGCGGAGGCCGTTTCATGCGTCTCCCTGAAATCCGATCGTGGCCCGATATGTCTCTCGGTACGACGCACGAATAGCCGAAAGGGTGGGTCTGGCGGCGCGACGCAGCCACCAGGGATTCGACGCGCGGGGCTGCCTCGCTCGCGGGCCGCCCCCGGGACACGGATCGCTTTCACCGTGTTTTCATCTCACCGAGCCACAGTACCGGGTCGGTTTTCGGCAACCACGAGGGAGGTTGGAGAATGAGACGCGGAATTGGAGTCGTTGCGCTCCTGGCGGCGCTCGCGGCGGCGGCCTCGGCCATCGCAGTTGCCGCGCCGGGCGGCGGCAACTCGAGCGAGCGGGCGAAGAAGAAGCCGATTCCGTACGAGATCAACGACCTGTTCATCGAGACGAACGCAACGGATGGGGACATCGGTCTTCAGCTACTCGCCGACGTCGACGAGTGGGACAAGTTCACGCTCCGCGACCCGGAGGGGCGCAAGCTGATGATGAAGGCGAAGACCAAGGGCCGGCTGCGCGGCTGGGGGCTCACAGAGCTGTTCTGGGAGACGGCCGAGCCCGAGTTCTCCGAGGTCCCGCTGAGGAAGTTCAAGAAGCGGTTTCCGGCGGGCAAGTACAGGTTCCGGGGACGCTCGGTGGACGGCCGTAAGATCATCGGCTCGGATCGCCTCACGCACGTGATTCCGGCTGGGCCCGTGATCACCAGCCCCACGAAGGGCGAGGACGTGGACGCGAACGACCTCACCGTGAGCTGGGAGCCGGTGACGAAGCCCGCGGGCGTCGACATCGTCACCTACCAGGTGATCGTCGCCCAGGAGCCGGTCGAGGTGGTGACCCTGAACCTGGGCGCGGACGTGACTAGCGTGAAGATCCCGAGCGAGGCCCTGACTCCCGGGGCTCCCGATACCAAAGTCGAGGTCCTGGCGAAGGAGAAAAGCGGCAACCAGACGATCAGCGAGGTGCCGTTCTCGGTCAAGTAGATGGCCGGTGCGGCGGAGCACCAAGGCGCGGGCCGGACGACGGCACAAGAACGGGAGCAGCCATCGGCGAGACGCATCGGACACAGCAATCGGCATCCAGCGCTACCTACCGCGGGTCGGGGGTGCAGATCCGGGGCCCGATCTGTCTCTCGCTACGACGCACGGATAGTCGAGCGAGCCCGGCTCCCGGCCTGACTTCTGCTTTTCGCGCCAACGGAAGCGCGCGGGCACTCCGCGCAGCGGATTACCGTGGGCTAAGCACGATTACGGGGATTCGGGCAGAGAGAATGTCTTCTGCCTTTAGGCTGACGCCATGAGCGAGTCCGCCCACGGATTCAAGGAAGGCCAGCCGGTCTGGGTCGAGGACGGCGACGGAAGGATGCATCCCGCGATATTCGTGACCGAGACCGAGAGCGCGAGTTGGCTCGGCGACGTTCCGCGCGCCCACGTCGTGGACGCCGAGAGCAACCAGGGAGAGGTGGTCTCGATCTTCCGCATCACCCCGCGAGACGAGTAGCCAAGCTCGAAACTCCGCCGGCTCCGCTAATCGCGCGAAGCAGACGCGCGCCGGGCGAAGGAGCGGCCCGGGCGATCGCCCGCGGCGATAGAACCGCCGCAAGTGGGTAACAGACAAAGATACGGCTTCCTAGGTCGCGTCGGCGAGCGTGGCAGGGAGAACCGGAGGGCGAGGTATGTACGAGCAGATTTACGACCCGGTGGCCAACTCACTCGGGTGGTCGTCGGTGTTCGCCGTACTGCCGTTGGTGACGCTTTTCGTCATGCTGGGAGTGCTGAGAATCCCCGCGCAGTGGGCGGCCCTCTCGGCCCTGGGAGTCGCAATCGTCGTGGCGCTGGCCGTCTACGACATGCCGGCCGGCCAGGCGTTCGACTCCGCCTGGGAGGGTGCGACGTTCGGCGTGTTTCCGATCATGTGGATCGTGGTGAACGCGATCTGGATCTACAACATGACCGTCGATAGCGGCCACTTCCAGGTCTTACGCCGCTCGTTCGGCATGATCTCCGAAGACCAGCGGATCCAGGCCGTGATCATCGCGTTCTCCTTCGGGGCGCTCATCGAGGCGCTGGCGGGATTCGGCACGCCTGTGGCGATCAGCTCCGTGATGCTCATCGGGCTGGGCTTTCGCCCGATCAAGGCGGCCGGCGTATCGCTTGTCGCCAATACGGCGCCGGTTGCCTTCGGCGCGATCGCGATCCCGATCACGACGCTCTCGGAGGTCAGCGGACAGCCCGTGGACGACCTTGGCTCGATGGTCGGTCGCCAGACCCCGTTCCTGGCCCTGATCGTCCCGCTGATCCTGGTGGGTATGGTCGACGGGCGCCGCGGAATCCGGCAGGCGTGGCCGGCGGCCCTCGTGGGCGGCATCGCGTTCGCGATCGGCCAGTTCGTGACCTCGAACTACATCTCGGTCGAGCTCACGGACATCATCGCGTCGCTGGCCTCGGCGGTCGCGATCGTCCTCCTGCTGCAGGTCTGGCGACCCGGCGAGCTGGTGACCGCCGAGCCGGAGGTGGGCCCCCGTCCCGCGATGGCAGGGGGCTCGGTCGAGGACCCCGCCTTCGAGCGCGAGGTCTCCAGGCGCGGCGCGGGCGAGCGCGATCGACCCCTCGATGTGGTTCGCGCGTACGCGCCCTACGCGATCATCATCCTCATCTTCGCGCTGGCGCAGATCACCTGGCTGCCGTTCGCTGACTGGCTCGACAACGCGACCAAGGAGTTTCACTGGCCCGGGCTCAACGTCGTCAACCCCGACGGCAAGGAACCCAGCTCGGCAACCTTCATGTTCAACTGGCTGTCAGCGGCCGGCACCCTGCTTCTGATCTCGGGCCTCCTCACGATCGCTGTGATCGCGATCAGCCCGGCGCGAGCCGCGCGAGCGTGGCTGCGCACCGTCTACGAGCTAAGGTGGGCGATCCTGACGGTCGTATCGGTGCTGTCGCTTGCCTTCGTGATGAACTTCTCCGGCGAGACGATCACGCTCGGCCTGTGGATGGCCGGCGCGGGCGGATTCTTCGCCTTCCTCTCATCGCTCCTGGGCTGGTTCGGGGTGGCCGTGACCGGCTCGGACACCTCCTCGAACTCGTTGTTCGGGGCGCTGCAGGTCACCGCTGCTAAGGACGCCGGACTCGATCCAACTTTGATGGCGGCGGCGAACTCGTCGGGGGGAGTTCTGGGGAAGATGATCTCGCCGCAGAACCTGGCGATCGGTGCGGCGGCCGTCGCCATGGGGGGCCGCGAGGGGGAGATCTTCCGACGCGTCCTGGGGTGGAGCATCGTGCTGGTCCTGTTGATGTGCGTGCTCGTGTACCTGCAGTCCACGGTGGTCTTGTCGTGGATGGTCCCGTAAAGGCTTCGCGACAAGCGGAGGGTGCTGCGGGCGAGGCGCCGCAAGCCGGGCCGCTCGGGGCGAAGCCCGGCGAGGAGCTCGGCGCCCGGCCACGCCTCGCGGCCCCGGACGCGCCGACGGTGGAGCGCCTGCTCGAGCGACTGCGCTCGATTTGCGGCGTGGACAACGTGATCGTCCACGAGCACCAGTTGCGGACCTACCAGTCGGACGGCCTCCTCCAATACAAGGTGTTGCCACGCGCCGCCGTCCTCCCCGGGAACGCGGAGGAGGTGCGCGAGGTCGTGCGGGCGTGTCATGAGGCCGAGGTCCCGTGGGTGGCTCGCGGCGCCGGCAGCGGCCTTTCCGGCGGCGCGCTGCCGATCGAGGAGGGGCTGTTGATCGTGCTGACCAGATTGCGGCGGATCCTCGACGTCGATCTCTCAAACCAGCGCGTTGTCTGCGAGCCCGGGGTCACCAACATTGGAATCTCTGAGGCCGTCGGCCCGACCCACTTCTTCCCCCCGGACCCCTCGAGCCAGATCGTCTGCACGATCGGCGGCAACGTCTCCGAGAATTCGGGGGGCGCGCACTGCTTCAAGTACGGCTTCACGACGAACTACGTCACCGGTCTCGATGTGGTGCTGCCGGACGGAGAGGTCGTGACGCTCGGTGGCAAGGAACTCGACCGGGCGGGCTACGACCTGGTCGGTGCGTTCGTCGGCTCCGAGGGAACGCTCGGGGTGGCGACGCGGATCACCTTGCGGGTGATCCCGAAGCCCGAGACGGTGCGCACGCTGGTCGCCTTCTTCGACACCACCACGCAGGCCGGCCAGGCGGTCACCGACATCGTCGGCGAGGGGGTAGTGCCGGGCGCGATCGAGATGATGGACCAGTTGTCGATCCAGGCCAGCGAGCAGATGGCGCACGCCGGCTTCCCGCTCGATGTCGGAGCCGCGTTGTTAGTGGAGCTGGACGGCTCGGAGTCGGAGTGTGACGCGCGCTTCGACGACGTGAAGGAGGTCTGCACCCGCAACGGCGCGCACGAGGTGCGGATGGCGCGCGATGCCGAGGAGCGCGAGGTGATGTGGAAGATGCGCAAGGCGGCGTTCCCGGCGATGGGGCGGATCAGCTCCCATTACTACGTTCAGGACAGCGTCATCCCCCGCACCCGGTTGCCGGAGGTGCTGGAGCGGATCGAGGAGCTCCAAGCCGAGTACGGGCTACGGGTCGCCAACGTCTTCCACGCCGGTGACGGCAACCTCCACCCGCTCGTCTGCTACGACGCCCGCTCGGAGGGGGAGCCGGAGCGGGCCGAGGAGCTGGCTGGCGAGATCGTGCTCGCGTGCGTCGAAGCTGGCGGCTCGATCACCGGTGAGCACGGCGTCGGGGTGGACAAGAAGCGCTACATGCCGAAGATGTTCGGCGAGGACGACCTCGCCGCGTTCCAGAAGCTGCGCTGCGCCTTCGACCCCGCCCAGCGCGCCAACCCCGGCAAGGTGATGCCGACGCCCCGACTGTGCGGCGAGGTGCCGGGCCCGTACCGACGGCATCCGCTCGAGGCAGCCGGCCTGGCCGAGCGGTTCTGATGGGCCAGGCGGTCGTGAGCACCGAGAGGCCGGGTTCCCCGGGAGACGCAGCGGCGCTGCTCGCCTCGGCGTCCGAGGAGGGACGGACGGTGCGCTTCCGGGGCGGCGGCACGAAGCTTTGGGGGCGGCCCGCTCCCGAGCCCGATGTCGCGGCATCGACCGCTGCGCTCGAGCGGATCATCGAGCACAACGTCGGCGACCTCACGGCCGTGGTCGAGGCCGGCGTGCCCTTGGCCCGGGCGCAGGAGACTTTCGCGGCGAAGGGGCAGATGCTCGCCCTCGATCCACCCGCGATCGATGCCTCCACGATCGGCGGCGTGGTCGCGGCGGGCGACAGCGGCCCGCTGCGCCACAGGTTCGGCTCCGCACGGGACCTCGTCATCGGCATTACGGTGGTGCTCGCCGACGGGACCGTCGCGAGGGCCGGCGGCAAGGTGATCAAGAACGTGGCGGGATATGACCTGGCCAAGCTCTTCAGCGGCTCGTTCGGAACCCTCGGTCTGATCGCCGAAGTGGCGCTCCGGCTCCATCCGCGCCCCCCCGACACAGCGACCGCGACGCTTCGGGCGGGCGATGCGTACGTCCTGGCGGCGGCCGCCGCGCGGCTTTCCCACGCCCCCTTCGAGCAGCTCGCCCTGGACGTCTCGTGGGCCGATGGCAGCGGGGCGGTGCTGTCGCGGTTCGGCGGCGCGACGCCGCGCGAGCAGGCCGAGGCAGCCCTGCGGGTTGGCGGCGAGGGGGGCGGCGTCGCCGCGGAGATCGTCGAAGACGACGACGGGCTGTGGCGGGAGCAACGCTCTCGCCAGCGCTCCTCAGGGGGGACCGTAGCGCGGGTGTCCGGCCTGCAGTCGCGACTTGCGGAGATCCTTCTTGCGGCCGAGCGCCGCGGCGCCACCCTCGCCGGGCGCGCCGGCAGCGGGCTGTGCTGGCTGCGCTTGGATGACCGCGAACCGGCCGAGATGGTCGCGGCCGTCGAGGACCTCCGGCGGGAGCTCGCCCCGCTCCCATGCGTCGTCCTCGACGCGCCGGAGGAGGTTCGTGTGGCCCTCGATCCCTGGGGGCCGGTGGACGCGGTCAGGTTGGCGCTGATGCGGCGCGTCAAGCAGCGCTTCGACCCGCGCGGGATCTGCAACCCCGGGATCTTCGTGGGGGGCATCTGATGGCCACGCGGGCCTTCGACGATCGCCGGGCGCCCCAACTCGATCTGATCGACGACTGCGTGCACTGCGGCTTTTGCCTGCCGACGTGCCCCACCTATGATCTGTGGGCGGAGGAGATGGATTCCCCCCGCGGCCGCATCGTGCTCATGAGCACAGCGCTCGAGGAGGGAAGCGAGCTCACGCCCGAGCTCGTCACGCACTGGGACCGCTGCCTGGGCTGCATGGCCTGCGTGACCGCCTGCCCCTCGGGCGTCCAGTACGACAAGCTGATCGAGGACACGCGCCAGCAGGTGGAGCGCAACTACGATCGCCCGCTGCGCGAGCGGCTGTGGCGACGCATCCTGTTCGCGCTCTTTCCGCACCCCGGACGGTTGCGCGCTCTCGCGCCCGCCATGGCGCTTCAGCGCACGTTCCGGCTCGATCGCGTGGTCGGGCGCAGCCGTCTCGTCGCCCGGGCGTCGCGCTTGCGCATGCTGCTGCGCCTCGCGCCCGACACGCCCCTTCGCAGCGCGTTCTCCCGGCTTCCCCGGCACACCCCCGCCCGAGGCGAGCGCCGGGCACGGGTTGCGTTCCTTCAGGGTTGCGTCCAGCGAGTCTTCTTCGGCGAGGTGAACCGAGCGACCGCCAGCGTGCTCGCGGCCGAGGGTTATGAGGTGCACGCGCCGCCCAGGCCCCGCTGCTGTGGGGCGCTGCAGCTCCACACCGGATTCGACGAGGAGGCACGCGCCCTCGCCCGCAAGACGATCGCGGCGTTCGAGGGCTTCGACGCCGTCGTCGTGAACGCCGCGGGGTGCGGGTCCGCGATGAAGGACTACGGTCACCTCTTCCGCGACGACGAGGATTGGCGGGAGCGGGCTCGCGCGTTCTCGGCGAAGGTCCGCGACGTAACCGAGCTGCTCACCGACGACGGCCCGCTCGTGCGGCGGCGGCCGGTCGAGCTTACCGCGGCCTACCACGATTCCTGCCACCTCGCGCACGCGCAGGGCGTGCGCGAGGAACCCCGCCGGCTGCTGCGCCAGATTCCCGGTCTGGAGCTTCGCGAGCCCGACGACTGGGAGATCTGTTGCGGCTCGGCCGGCCTCTACAACCTCCTGCAGCCTGAGGCGGCGGCCGAGCTCGGGCGGCGCAAGTCGGAGCGCCTTCTCGCCACCGGAGCCCGGTCCGTGATCTCAGCCAATCCGGGCTGCGCGCTTCAGATCGCCGCCCACGCAGAGGAGCTCGGTGAGCGAGTCACCGTGTACCACCCGCTGGAGGTGCTCGACGCCTCCCTCACGGGCGGCTCGCTCCGCGGTCGGGGACTGGGCGGATGAGCGAGGTAGCGGTCGAGGGCGTCGACATTTGCGGGCCGGTCGACGGGCGCGGGCGCGAGGTGCTGTCCGACGAGGCGCTCGACTTCATCGCGCTTCTTGTGCGGGAGTTCGAGCCCCGGCGCCGGGAGCTCCTCGCGCGGCGAGCACAGCGCCAGCGGCGGCTCGATGCGGGCGGCATACTGGACTTCCTCGATGAGACGCGGCGGGTCAGGGAGGGCGACTGGCAGGTCGCCTCCGTGCCGTCCGACCTACGGGACCGCCGCGTCGAGATCACCGGACCGACGGACCGCAAGATGATCATCAACGCGCTGAACTCGGGGGCGCGCGGGTTCATGGCCGACTTCGAGGACTCGAACTCGCCGACGTGGGGCAACATCGTGGGCGGTCAGGCGAACCTCATCGACGCCATCGACGGAACGATCGAGTACACGAGCCCGGAGGGACGGGAGTACCGCCTCGGCGACCGCATCGCCACGCTGCTCGTCCGCCCGAGGGGCTGGCACCTGTTGGACAGGCACCTGCTGGTCGACCGCGAACCGGTGGCGGGCGCGCTGCTCGACTTCGGGCTGTTCTTCTTCCACAACGCGCGCCGCCTTCTGCGGAAGGGCTCCGGTCCCTACCTCTACCTCCCGAAGCTCGAATCGCACCTCGAGGCGCGGCTGTGGAACGAGGTGTTTGCGCGCGCCCAGGACGCGCTCGGCATCGACCGCGGCACGGTCAAGGCGACCGTGCTGATCGAGACCGTCCCGGCGGCGTTCGAGATGGAGGAGATCCTCCACGAGCTACGCGACCATTCGGCCGGCCTCAATGCCGGGCGATGGGACTACATGTTCTCGATGATCAAGTGCTTCCGCGAGCGGCCCGAGTTCGTCCTTCCCGACCGAAACAAGGTGACGATGACCGCGCCCTTCATGCGCGCCTACACGGAGCTCCTCGTCAAGACCTGCCACCGGCGAGGGGCGCACGCAATGGGGGGGATGGCCGCGGTGCTGCCCAGCCGCAGGGACCCGGAGGCCAACCAGAAGGCGATCGCCGGGGTGCGGGACGACAAGCGGCGGGAAGCGGGCGACGGGTTTGACGGTACCTGGGTCGCGCATCCGGACGTCGTCGAGCCCGCGACCGAGGAGTTCGACCGCGTCCTGGGCGAGCGGCCCAACCAGGTCGATCGCAGACGGGACGATGTGGAGGTGGGGGCCGCCGAGCTGCTCGACGCCCGCTCCGCGGGCGATCAGATCACCGAGGAGGGTCTGCGAAACGACGTCAACGTCGGGATCCAGTACATCTCGTCGTGGCTGCGCGGTAACGGCGCCGCGGGCATCTACGGGTTGATGGAGGACGCGGCCACGGCGGAGATCGCGCGGTCCCAGGTGTGGCAGTGGGTGCGCCACGGGGTCGAGCTGTCGGACGGACGCCACGTCACCGACGATCTCGTGCGCCAGCTCGAGGACTCCGAGCTCGAGCGGATTCGCCGCGAGATCGCGGACGACCGCTGGTTTTACGAGCAGGGGCGGCCCGGGCTGTCCCGCGAGCTGTTCGAGCGCGTGGCGCTGGCGGACGATTTCGTCGACTTCCTGACGCTTGTGGCGTACGTGCACCTCGAGTGAGCCGCGGACGCGAGGCTACGCGGCGAGGGCGCGACCGGCGGCCGATAGCTCCGCGAGCGTGGATGCCTCGATCACGCTCGCGAGGCCCAGGCGCTCGGGTGCACGGAGGACGTCGCGGCCGACGGTCGCGTGACACGGAACCCCCAGGCGGGAGCAGCGCGCCGCGACCTCGGCCACCGCCTTTCCGGCCAGGGTCTGCTCGTCGAGCATCCCCTCCCCGGTGATTACGAGCCGTGCGTGGCGTGCCCCCTCGTTGAAGCCCACGGCGTCGAGCACGAACGCGGCGCCGGGCAGGAGCTCCGCGTCGCGGAACGCCCACAGCCCCCCCGACAGCCCGCCGGCGCAGCCGGTCATGGCGACCCCGCGCGGGTCGCGCGGCGCTCGCTCGCCGAGCTCGTCGAGGCGACGTTCGAGACGCTCAACGGTCTCGGGGTCGGCGCCCTTTTGGGGTCCGAACACCCGAGGGGCATCCTCCCAGGGGGTGCGCACATCGCAGACGACTCGCAGCCGCGGCCAGACGCCAGCCTCCTCCAGCGCGCCCAGCGCGCCCGCGCCCCCGTCGGTGGTCGCCGAGCCGCCGACCGTCACGATCACCTCCTGCGCCCCGGCCCGCACCGCCGCGGCGACCAGCTCGCCGGTGCCGCTGGTCGACGCCCGCCACGCGTCGCGCTCACCTTCGTCGACGCGCGACAGGCCGCTTGCCTGGGCCATCTCGACTATGGCGGTTCGCCCGTCCGGCAGCAGGGCGAAGCGGGCCTCCACCTGACGGCCAAGCGGGTCAGCCACCGTCGCGGCGCGCAGCTCGCCACCCAGCGCCCAGACGAGCGCGTCCATCGTCCCCTCGCCGCCGTCCCCGATCGGCAGCTCCTCGGCCTCGGCTCCCGCGTCGCGCACGCCGGCTGCGATCGCCCTCGCCGTCTCGACGGCCGAGAACGTTCCCTTGAAGCTGTCGGGGGCCACGACCACGCGCCGGGCCCCGATGGGATCTAAGGGAGCGGCACGGGAGAGGCGCCTCGAAACTTCCAGAGCGTCCTCGTTTCGCTGAGCGTCAAAGGCCGCCAGAGCTGACCGTCCGAACCGCCGACGACCCGGTGGGAAGCTCGGTGACCCCTCCGGTGGCCGGCACAGTGACGATCGACGAGGCCTCAACGACGACCTTCGATCCAAGCGGCTACTCGCTGCTCGGGCAGGAGGTCCAGATCACCGCCCCGCCTACCTGCGCCGCCTCTTCGAGCGAAGGCTCGATGCCGGTACATGCGTGGCGCGAACGCCTCGCCGGTATCGATCCGCTGCATCGCCACCCACGACGGCTGGTTCGAGCACGTATTCGGCTGGGCGAGGTCCACCGCTACCGGCTGATGCGACTCCCGCCGGAGCCCGGCCGGGGGCCGGCCGGGGGCCGGTGACTGACGCTCCGGGTCAAGCCGAATACCTCTCCGAGGCCACGGGAGCGATTCCGTCGGATTTCTCGATATACCGGGGCATCGATATAGCTGCCGAATTGAGGAGGGCTGGGGAAAGGCCGCGGAGAGGCTCGGAGCGAAGCCCGAGGGCGATCGATGACGGCAGCCGGTGAAGCACGTCTGGGAAACCAATCGCCGGCGATGGACTGGCTGCCCGCGGTGGCCGTCCACGCCGTTCCCTCCTAGCTCAGCGGGTCGACGGTCCGCCTCGACTCGGCGCAGGCTCAGCGGTGGCGAACGACGCGAAAATGCGCGAGCGCAAAGTTCCCGCCCCCGCAGCGGCCGGTGACCGAGTAGCGGCGCGGCT
>Ga0126312_10001168_pt1 | contig 16954 bp, 14 predicted proteins | sample Plot104A_FD_92537 | JGI IMG/M metagenome (GOLD analysis project Ga0126312, IMG submission 92537) | Serpentine soil microbial communities from UC McLaughlin Reserve, CA, USA - Plot104A | ecosystem: Environmental > Terrestrial > Soil > Grasslands | place: USA: UC McLaughlin Reserve, Lake County... | reverse complement strand
GCGACCGGGAGAGCAATCGCCTCGCCGCGGCGGACGTCGCCGGCGAATACGGGGTCGAGGTCGTGCTGGATCGCCGGCTGCCCCGTGACGAGCGCGGTCGGTCCCGCTTTGGCGGCGAGAGTGCCCCTCAGCGCGGCGGTGTGGCGCTTCGCGTGCTGCAGGTCGAGCGTCGTGGCGAGCGAGCCGAAGACGAGGCCGCCTCCGGTGCCGACCACGTCCACGTGCGCCGTCGGGACGACGCGCGCCGCGCGCTCCAGCCGCGCGCGGAGTCGCGTCCGAAGCGCGCGGTCCGAGGGGTGCGCGACGCGGAAGACGACGGCGAACGTACCGTCGGGCCGGTCGCCGAACCGCCGCGCGAGGATCGTCCGCGCGCGGTCCGAGTCGGTGCCGGGGACCTCGAACGAGTTGGCGAGCAGCGGCGGGAGCTTCACGGCGGCCAACGTGCCGCCCAGGACGACGACGAGCCAGGCGGCGAGGACGGCGACTCGAAAGCGGAGGACGGCGCGGGTCCAGCGCTCGAGCACCCACGGAGACTACTGAGCCCCGATCCGTGGTTCCCACGATTCCAGCCGACACGCGTCGGAGCACGCTGAGCGTGTGAAGAGGCTCGCTGTGATCGCACTCGCCGGAATCGCCTGCATCGCGGCGCCCGTCGGCGGCGCGGCGGCGGCTTCACCGACTGTCCGGATGGCGATCGTCCACACCGTCAGCGGCTGCCACGTCTGGCACACCGGCGCGACGATGCGCGGACCGGCGGCGAAGGTGACGCTTAACCGCGGCACGCGGCTCGAGCTGCGCGCGACGTGCCCGATGGACTTCGATCTCGCGCAGGTCGCCGGCCCGAGGCTCGCCTTCGGAGCACCGCGGATGTACGCGGGCACGACGAGGACAGTCGTCTTCCGGAAGCCCGGCGTCTACCGGCTGACCGCGAAGAACGTCCAGAGCTCGGAGCAGCAGGGCCTGCAGACGCTCGGCGCCGACAACAGCCTCACGCTGACCGTCGTCGTTCGGTAGCCGGCTCGTCGAGCTGGAAGTGCAGGATCAGGACGGCCGGGCTTCCGCGATACGCCGCGTTGGTCGCGGTCGGAGCGAGGCTGTGAAGCGCCCAGATGTCCGGCGGAGCCGTGGGGTCGTGCTCCGGGTCCTCGTCGCCGGTCGCCGACCGCAGTTCCCCGTCGTCCACGAGCGGGAACGGCCGCAGCGGGTCTTCGCACCGCCGAACCTGGAGGCCGAGAGGGAGAGCCGCGGCGAGGTAGTCGCTCGTGAGTCGGGTGCGGATCGGCATGTAGCCGGGGCTTCCGTCCGACCTGGCCTTGACGACGGGGACGCCGATGCCCGGGATCAGGCCGCGCTGGTCGGCTGCGTGGAACGCGCCGCCGGGCACCTTGGCGCGCGCGCGGCCGAGCATCGCCGCCGAGGTGTCGACGCCGATGACGGTGTGGCCGAGCGAGGCGAGGCGCGCGGTGTGGCGGCCGGTGCCGCAGGCGGCGTCGAGCGCGACCCCGCGCGGCAGCCCGTCGAGGATCTCCCACACGACCGGCTGCTCCAGGTCGACCAGCTGGTTCGCCGCCTCGTCGTAGAAGTCGGCCCAGCTGCGGTACCCCTCCTCCGGCGCGATCGGCGCCACCGTCGCCCTGTCGCCGAGGTCGACCGCGGCGTCGAGCAGCCCGCGGATCTCGTCGAGCCGGGCGAGCGTGAAGTCGCGGTCGTACTCGCCGGCGAAGGCGCGAAGCAGCGCGATGCCCTCGAGCGCGAGCAGGTAGGCGAGCGGGTGCTGGTGGATCAGCGGCGGCTCGCCAGCGATGTTCACGGGGCCGCGATCCTACGGCCGGCGATCAGGTCGAGAGACAGGCCTCGAGCCGCCGCTCCTGCCGGCGCATCGGTACGAGAGCAATCACGCCGCGGCCGAACCGACGCGGCGGAACTCCCCGCGCCAGCGTCGCACCGAAGGCTGCAGCTCGTCCGGGATCTGCTCGATGCGCACGGGCTGAAGCCCGTCCGACCCGAACGCATCGAGCTCTCCGCGCGTGAGCGGCCACGGCGGCCCGTCGGCCGGCGCCCCCTCGTCGCGCGCCGTTGCGATCACGAGCAGCGTCCCTCCCGGCGCGACGAACTCGGTCACACGCCTGATCGCGCCGGGATGAAGCCGTTCGGGAAGTGACTGCACGGTCAGGCTCTCGAGCACGAACCCGAATGCCTCCCGCCACCGCGCCGGCGGGTCCAGAACGTCTGCGACGACATACTCGACGTCCGACGCAGGGAAGCGGCGCCAAGCACCCTCCACCGCAGCGTTCGCGACGTCGAACGCGATCGTCTCGTGTCCGAGGCTCGCGACGTACTCGGCATCGTCGCCCAACCCACAACCGACGACGAGGGCCCGAACGTCCGCGACGACGCCGTGCCGTTGCGCCCACTCCACGAGCAAGCGGTGCGGAGCGCGCCGGTCCCACGGGACGACGGCCTCGCCCGCCTCTGCCGCGCGATACAGGCGGTCGAACCACGCCGTCGGGTCGCCGCCGCGAGCAGACTCCGCCACGAGCGCTCGAGTCCGCTCGTCGGGGTCGCTTCGACTCATGGCTCTCATTCTGCCGCCGGCGCGATCAGTCCAGGCGCCGCTCAGCCAACTGAAGAAGCGAGACCGGCTTGATCTTCAAGGTGCGTGGGCAGCCGAGCCACTCCAGGTGCTCCTTGGTCGCTCGAGCGAGCCAGCTCTCGTAGCGACCGCCGTACGCGGCTCTTGCCCGGTCGCGGCGAAGGGCGTCGGCAAAGACGAAGAGGTAGAGACCGTTGCTCATCTCCGTTTGCAAACGGCGGAGCGGGCTGCGCTTCGTGACGTTCTGGTTGAACCAGCTGAGCGAACCAGCCACGTGGCGGCGGGTCAGCGGGAAGCGGCGACGGAGGGCAGCTTCGGAGGCGAGCGCGTTTGCCAGCACTGCCGGCTCGCCGCTGAGGGAGCGGGCGCGCTCGAGCAGACCCCACTGGGTCTGGTGGTTCGAGATGAAGCAACTCGTGCTGGGTTGGAGCGGGCGGTAGAGGCGCTCACGCTTCAGCGGCCCGGCCGCACGCGGGAGGGCGCAGAACTTCGCTGCTCGCACCCATAGGTAGGTGCAGGCGGCAAGCGGCTTGTCGGCGTCGGCGCCGCGCAGGTTGTAGGTGCCCCAGCCCCACGACCAGACCGTGCCGATCCCGTGCTCGCGTGCAACCTGATCGGCGGCTGCTGTCTTCAGAGCGACGAACTGCAACCACCCGGTGCGACTCCGTAGGCCGTTACGCCCGTAGATCCCGCCTGACTGGAACCCGACGACGAGCCCTTGGTGGTGGCGGGGGATATGCAGCTGACTCATCGCGTAGGCCGCTCCACGAAGCTTGGCCCGCATCAGGAGGGTCGCGTTCTGCTGGCTGTACTTCATGACCTGCGGTGCGGAGAAGAAGGTCTCGCGGATCACTCCCGAGACCTCCCCGACTCGTTTCCACCAGCGGCGGCTCTTGTTGTCGGTGCGAGGGTTCGAGGGGACGAGGAGCCAGGGGAGGGCGCCCCGTTCGCAGACGCGAGCAAGGAGGATCAGGAGGTTCTCGCGGTAGCGTCTCTCCGCGAGGCGAAACGGCCGCTGGTCGCGCGAGCCGAGCATCTCGTTGAACGTGATCCAGGGGTTCGGCAGTCCGGTCGAGCGTCGAGCGCGCAAGACGAGCCTGTCGGCTGTGGCGCGGACGTGGCGCTTCGGCAAGGGCTTGGTCGGGGTCCCGACGACGCGGTAGAGGTTCATCTCCCAGAAGGTGGTGCGCGCGCCGCGCTGTCTCAGTGAAGCCGCCAGCCGAGGATCGGCGATCGCGACGGTGATGTTCTTGTGCCCGAAGACGCGGTCACGCCAGCCGACCGTCTGGTCGGCGAAGTCGACCCACCGCGGCGTGACCGCGATCCGCTCTCGTTCGCAGCCCGCCGCCAGCGCGTCCTCGCTGCTGAAGAGCAGAAGCGCCGCAACGGCTACGACGACAAGCCGCAGCTGACCCCTCACACCGGAAAGCTAGTCGGCCGCGCCCACCGGGGCATGACGAACACGCGCGAAAGTGGCCATCGTGACGATGTTCGTCATGGGCGATGGGCCAGGACCGCCTCGACGAGGCGCGCCGGCTGCTCGCGGCGGACGAGCCGAACCCACACGGTTTGCGGCTTCCATCCGATGTGTCCTTCACGTCGGATCGATGAGTTGTGGCGACGCGATCCGCCGGAGACGGCTGTGACGAGCGTCCAGGTGTGTATGCGTTCTCGTAGGTGAAGTCAGAGCAGGAGTCCCATCACGATCGAGTCCCAGAGCTCGCCGGTCGCGCGCCGGTAGTGCCCGGCGCGCCGTCCCTCCTCGACGAACCCGAACTTTCGGTAGAGCGCGATCGCGGCGGCGTTGTGCGGGAACACATCGAGGCTGAGCTTGTGCAGACCGACGGTGCGTGCCCGCTCGATCGCCACGGCCACGAGCGTCGAGCCGACGCCCCTTCCGCGCCACTCGCGCTCGACGAGCATCGCGAGCTCGCCGACCCCGAAGCGGCTCTGGCCAACGTGGATCATCCCGATGATCGCGCCGCCCGCGACTGCGACAACGGAGCCACCTGTCGACGCGGCGAACTGCTGCGCATATGCGTCGAGGTCGACGGGCGGCTCCGTCGCGATCCCCTCGCGTTCCTCCGCGACCGCCGCGAGGAGCTCCGCCATCTCCAGCGCGTCCTCCGTGCGCGACGGCCGTACCTCGAACTCGGGCACGACGCAATCCTCGCATCCGCTGCGCGACTCGAGGTTCTTGCCAGCTAACGAGCGGTGATGACTGCTTGCCGAGGGTGGAGCGTATCGGGATCGAACCGATGACCTCCGGCTTGCATCTAAACCGGCTGTTCGCGCCCGTTCGCTCAGGTTCGGTTGCACGTAGCGCGAGGGTGACGGCGCCGCTGCACACCGTCTTCGCGCTGACGACGAGACGTCCGAACCTCTCAGGACGCCTCGGCGCACCGCCGACCGATGGTTCCTTGACAGCGACTGACGCCGTTCCATAGGGTGAGTTCGCTCGGTTTCCGGGGGGTTGCGACAGGAGCGCGCGATGGCGGATCCGATCGAGATCAAGACGACGAACACGGTCGACGTCCTCGGGCTCGACGACATCGACGTCGACCTCAAGCTCGGCCTCCCGCAGCCGCTGCGGACGGAGGCGAAGAACGAGATCGACGTCAAGCCGCTCGAGGCGGACCTCGACCTCGACCTCGACAATCACTTCCGGATCGACCCGCTCACGACGACCAGCAACGTCGCTGTCGACCTCAAGCCGGCGGTCGTCGACCTGTGCCTCACGCTGAACGTCGGCAAGCTGCCGAACGTCTGCATCAAGCAGCCGTACCACCACCACATCGGCTTCACGCTCTGGGGCACGGAAGTCTGGGGCTTCACGTTCTCGGGCGAGCAGGAGACGATGATCCAGGAGCAGCATTCGCACCCGCGGGTCGCGCTCGGCGGCGGCCAGGCCGGTTGGTCGGCGCCTCCGGCGCCGCAGGCTCCCGCCCCGCCCGTCCGCGAGACCGGCGGGCTCCGCATCCGGCTCGACCAGTAGCGGACGCCCGTGTCGGACGCCGCTCGTTCCCTCGTCGTCGTCAGCCCGGACGACGAGCCGCTCGTGCTCGCAGGACCGCCCAGGGAGCTGTCCGGGCGAATCGACCTGCACAACGCCGGCGACGCCAAGGTCGTCCTGCGCGACGCCGGCCTGACCGACCAATCGGGCGTCCTCCAGCTCACCGCCGAGCGGCACCGGATCCAGCCACTGGTCCTTCGGCCCGATCAACGCGGGAGCCTGCCGCTGGCGATCGGCGTCCATCCGGCTACACCGCCGGGGGAGTACCACGCGGAGCTCGACGTCGGCGGCCGGTCGCGCCCGGTCGTGCTCCACGTCGTTGAGGTCGTCGACCTGGCGGTGGACCCGCGGTCGCTCGTGCTGGAGAACCGGCCGGGCCTCGCGCAGAGGAAGAAGCTTCTCGTACGCAACGACGGGAACGTCTCGTTTACGGTCGGCGATCCGGTCACCGTCGACCTGCGGGAGGACAGGCCGACGGATCGCGGGCTGCGGGTCGCTCTCGAGCCGCTGCTCCAGCGGGTGAAGCCCGACCTCGACGAGCTCGTCGTCGCCCTGCTCGCGGTGGCACGCGAGGAAGAGCGGCTCGGCTCCGTCGAGGCACGCGCCGACGCGCAGGTCGAGGTGCAGCCGGGCGAGACAGCGGCGCTCGAGCTGGAGCTGACGCTGAAGGACGAGCTTCCCGCGACGCGTCGCTACCGCGGGCGGCTTCCGGTCGTGACGCGTGACGTCGACGTGATCGTCCTCGCGTCGGGCGGGACGACGGCTGCGGAAGAGACGCCGGCGGAAGAGGCGCCGCCGACCAGGGCACGGAAGAGACCCGCTGCGGCGACGAAACGTCAACCGAAAAGAGGAGCGAAACCGTGAACGGCACCCGGACACCGAGCGCCGGAGACTGGATGGACATGACGCCGTCCGACTGGCTCGAGGTCACGCCGTCGGAGTGGATGGACCGCGCCGTCCCCGGCTGGCGCGAGGGCTACGGGGGGATGATGCGGACGACGCCGCGCGACTGGATGAGCAGGATGTACGCCCCACTCGCGACGCCGACCTCGTGGCCGACGATGCAGCCGTCGCCTCCCGGCCGTGAGGGCCGCCGCCACCGGCCGTACGAAGACCGCGATCGGAAGCACCACCGGCACGACTGCCGTTGCCGCGACTGCGGGCCCGACCGGTGCGAGTGCTACTGCTGCATCGGCGACGTCGACGTCGTGGTCTACACGCGCGTCGGCGAGCGGAGGGTCGTCCCGATCACGATCGAGAACGAACGCAGGCGGGAGCGCGAGATCAAGCTCGAGCTGAGCAGCTGGACGACGCGCGGCGGCAAGGAGGAGCTCGTGCACGGCGTCGTCGCCCCGACCGCGTTCACGCTCCCGCCGTGCGGTGCGCAGGAGGTAACGCTCCTGCTCGACGTACGCGGCGAGCAGCGGGATTCGGAGGCCTCGGCGGCCGACTTCGACATCGCCGGCCCGGAGGTCGTGGAGGCCACGAACGTCGACGCCACGAACGTCGAGCGCCGGCGCCTGCCGGACGTCGACGGCTGCCAGGTCGTCACCGCCGACCTCAGGCTCGTCGGCTGCGACCACCGCTCGTTGCGTATTGCTGCGGCCATTCTTCCCCGTGAGTGCGACCCGTTCCGGGTGAGTTGTGGCTGCACGTGCTGCTGAACCGTCGGCGACGCCCGGCGGTGCCGCGGGAGCGCTCGCCGTCGAGTGGTTCGCGGCCTACGGCGACTTCCTGAAGTGCGCCGCCGACCAGTCGACGAGCACGATCGGGCTGTACCAGCAGCTCCTGGACCGGATCGTCAGCGGGGAGCTCGCGCCGACGGCGACGCAGGACCTGCTCGCGGCGTTCGTCCGCGACCGCGGCACGACCTACTCCGACGAGCTTGGGCGCCTGAACGCGCGCTTCTTCACCGAGATGGTGCGGATCGGCACCGCATATGCGCACGAGCTCGGGCAGGCGGTCCTGCCCGACGCCGCGATGCCTCCCGCGCCGCCGCCGGCATTCGACGCGGCCAACCCCGCCGCCTGGTTCCAGGACCTCAGCGCGTACTCGCAGCGGCTCGGCACGAGCATCGCCGCCACCTACCAGACGCTCGTCGAGCGCGCCGCCGCCGGCGAGGTCGCGCCGGGTCAGGTGCAGGAGGCCGCCGCGGGCTTCCTGCAACGCCGGCTGCTCGAGTACGTCGGCGACCTCGCGAGGCTCTACTTCGCGCTCCTCAACGACCTGACGGCGCTGCGCGTCCGCTCGGAGCAGGAGTTCCTGAGCGGCGCGCTCGCGCGCGCCGACGGCGGCCGCGACGGGCGGTTCGAGCTCGGCCTGACGGCACCGGTGGGCGAGACCGCGACCGCGTCGCTCGCGATCTCCAACACGCGCGACGAGGTCGCGCGGATCCGTTGTCACGTCACCGACGTGCGGCGCGGGGACGCGGTCGGGCCGGCGTTCGCACCGGACGTCGCGGTCGTGCCCGAGCCTCTGGAGCTCGCGCCCGGCGAGGAGGCGAGGCTCGCGCTGATGCTGCGCCTCGACGAGGCGAGCTACGAGCCGGGCGTGCTCTACGTCGCCACGCTCCACATCACCGGTCACGGGGAGCCGCGGCTGGAGGTGCCGCTCCGGATCGCGCCGACCGCGCCCGTCGCGACGTCGGCCGAATGAGCGACGGCAACGGGTCTCGCCCGACCCCGGCGTTCGAGCCGATCGCCATCATCGGGATGCGCGGTCGCTTCCCCGGCGCGAGCGACCTCGACCGCTACTGGGAGAACCTCGTCGGCGGCGTCGAGTCGATCGAGGTGCTCACGCCCGAGGAGATGCGGGCGGCGGGGATCGCCGACGAGATCACGCAGCTTCCCGGCTACGTGAACGCCGCTCCCGTTCTGGAGGCCGTCGACGAGTTCGACGCCGAGTTCTTCGGCTTCTCCGCGCGCGACGCCGCGCTGACCGACCCGCAGCACCGCCTGTTCCTCGAGACGACGTGGGAGGCGCTCGAGGACGCCGGCTACGACCCGGCGACGTACCCCGGGCCGATCGGCCTCTTCGGGGGCTGCGAGCTCAGCACCTACCTGTACCAGCTCTTCCTGAACAAGGAGCAGCTCGGCTACATCGACGGCATGCAGCTGATGGTCACGAACGACAAGGACCACCTCTGCACGCAGGCGTCGTACCGGCTCGACCTGCGCGGGCCGAGCGTCGTCGTCCAGACGACGTGCTCGACGTCCCTCGTCGCCGTCTCGCTCGCCTGCGAAAGCCTGCAGGCCGGGCGCTGCGACCTCGCGCTGGCGGGAGGCGTGACGGTACGGGTGCCGCAGCGCGGCGGCTACTTCTACACCCCAGGGTCGATCCTCTCGCCCGACGGCCACTGCCGGCCGTTCGACGCCGAGGCGCAGGGGACGATCGTCGGAAGCGGCGTCGGGCTCGTCGTGCTGCGCCGGCTCGAGGACGCCGTCGCCGACGGCGACAACGTCCGCGCGGTCATCCTCGGCGCCGGGCTCAACAACGACGGCAGCGACAAGGCGGGGTACACGGCGCCGAGCTTCCGCGGGCAGACCGCGGCGATCAAGACGGCACACGCGCTGTCGGGCGTCCCCGCCGACACGATCGGCTACGTCGAGGCCCACGGCACCGGCACGATCCTCGGCGACCCGATCGAGCTCTCGGCCCTGACGGAGGCGTTCAAGCTGCATACCGACCGGAGCGGCTTCTGCGCGATCGGCTCGGTCAAGTCGAACTTCGGGCACCTCTCCTGCGCGGCGGGCGTCGCCGGGCTGATCAAGACGGTGCTCGTGCTCGAGAAGGGCGCGATCCCGCCCACCGTCCACTTCACGGCGCCGAATCCGGCGATCGACTTCGCCAGCAGCCCGTTCTACGTCACGAACTCGCTGCAGCCGTGGGAGCGGAACGGGACGCCGCGTCGCGCCGGCGTGAGCTCCTTCGGCGTCGGCGGAACGAACGCGCACCTCGTCGTGGAAGAGGCGCCCGAGGCCCCGGCGCCGGAGGGGCGTCGCGCGCACCAGCTCGTGACGCTCTCCGCCCGCAGCGCCGAGGCGCTCGACGCGGCGACGGCGCGGCTCGCATCGCACCTCGAGCGCCACCCGGAGCTCGATCCGGCCGATGTCGCGTTCACGCTCCACGTCGGCCGGCGCGCGTTCCGCCACCGGGCCGCCGTCGTCGCGGGCGCAGACGACCTCGCCGGCCTCGTCCGGGCGTTGCGCGAGCCGGGCCTGCCGGCGGTCGAGGCGGTCACCGACCGGCCGGTCGTCTTCATGTTCCCGGGCCAGGGCGCGCAGTACCCGGGGATGGCGAGGGGCCTGTACGAAGACGAGCCCGTCGTGCGCCGGGCGATCGACCACTGCGCGCGCGTGTTGAAGCCCGCCCTCGGCGCGGACCTCCGCCGCGTGCTCTTCCCCGGCGTGCGCCGCCGGAAGCAGGCGGCCGAGACGCTGCGCGACACGCGGTGGGCGCAGCCGGCGCTCTTCACAGTCGAGTACGCGATCGCCGAGCTGCTCCGGTCGTGGGGGATCCAGCCCGCGGCGATGATCGGCCACAGCGTGGGCGAGTTCGTCGCCGCTGCGCTCGCCGGCGTGATGACGCTCGACGACGCGCTGACGGTGATCGCGCGCCGCGGGCAGCTGATCTCGGCGCTGCCGCACGGCTCGATGCTGGCGGTGATGGCTCCGGCGGAGGACCTGGAGACGCTCGTCGACGGCGACGTCTCGCTCGCCGCGGTCAACGCGCCGGGCCTCTCCGTCCTGTCGGGTCCGACGGCGGTGATCGAGCGCGTCGAGGGTTCGCTCGCCGCCCGCGACATCGCGGCACGGCGGCTCCACACATCGCATGCGTTCCACTCGTCGATGATGGACCCGATCCTGTCCGAGTTCGAGGCACTCGTGACGGAGGTCGAGCTCGCCCCGCCCGAGATCCCGTTCGTCGCCACGCTCACCGGCGAGTGGGCCGACGGGTCGGTTCGGGACCCGACGTACTGGAGCGCGCAGCTGCGCTCGACGGTCCGGTTCGCCGACGGCCTACACGCCCTGCTCGGCCCTGATAGCCCGGCCGCGAAGGAGCCCGTGCTGCTCGAGGTCGGACCCGGGCGGACGCTCGCGACCTTCGCGGCGGAGACCGCCCGCGCGGTCTCGCAGGCGCCGCTCTGCCTGACGTCGCTGCCGGCGCCGGGCGAGCCACGCGTCGACGGCGAGGTCGTCCTCGGCGCGATCGGGCAGTTGTGGGCGAGCGGCGTACCCGTCGACTGGGCGGCGTTCCACGCCACGGCGCCGCGGCGCCGGGTCAGCCTGCCGACGTACCCGTTCGAGCGCCGGACCTACTGGATCGGCGCGCGTCCGGACGGGGCGGCCAGCGACTGGAAGCCACGCGACACCTCCGACTGGTTCTACCGGCCGGTGTGGCGGGAGGCACCGCCGCCGGAGGTGATGGGTGAGGCCGCGCTCGCGGACAGCCCGATCCTCGTGCTCGACGACGGCACCGGCATGGGCGCTGCGGTGGCCGACGCCGTGCGGCGCGCCGGAGGGAGGCCGCTGCTCGCGGCGGGCGGCGACCGGTTCGAGCGCGCCGGCGAGGACTTCTTCACCATCGACCCCGGCGAACCCGCCGGTTTCCGCGGCCTCGCGGGCGCCGTCTGCTCGGGCCAGACGCGCCTCGCCGGCGTCGTCGACTGCTGGAGCGCGGCGCCGCCCGGCGGCACCGACCTCGACGACGCCTCCGTGCTCACGCTACTCGCTCCCATGCGGCTCGCCCACGCGCTGAGCACCCAGCCCACAGTGCGCCCACTCCCGATGCTGCTCGTCGCGCGCGGCACCACGCGGGTCGAGGCCGAGGACTCGATCGACCCACCGAGGGCGTTCGGGATCGGCGCGGCAAAGGTGCTGCCCCAGGAGCATCCCGGCCTTCGGCTCGCCCATCTCGACGTGGACGCCGACGACGGCGTGGCCGACCAGATCGTGGCCGAGCTCGCCGCGGGCGTGCCCGAGTCGGCGCTCGCGCTGCGCCGGGGGCGGCGATTCGTCGAGGCCTACGAGGCCGTCAGGATCGCGACGGCCGAAGAGCCGACCAACCTGCCGGAGCGGCCGGTCGTGCTGATCACCGGCGGCCTCGGCCACATCGGGTTCCACCTCGCCGAGGCGATGTTCGACCGGTTCGGCGCGCGCCTGGCGCTCGTCAGCCGCTCGCCGCTCGGCGAGCCGAGCGAGTGGGCTGCGCGCAGCGACGACCCGTCCGCGTCCGACGAGATCCGCGACCGCCTGCGCCGGCTCGCGCGGATGCGGAGCGAGCGCGACGACATCGTCGTGCTCGCCGCCGACCTCAACGAGCCCGACGCGATCGCCACGATCGTCGACGCCGCCGTCGCGCACTTCGGGCGGATCGACGTGATCGTCCACGGCGCGGGACGCGTGGATCCCGCCGCGTTCGGCGCGGCCGCGGACACGGGCCCGGCGGTCGTCGACGCCCAGCTGTCACCCAAGCTCCGCGGCCTACTCCACCTGATCGAGGCGATGCGCGGGCGGGAGCCGAGCAGCTGGATCCTCCACTCGTCGATCTCGTCCGTTCTCGGCGGGCTCGGGCTCGCCGCCTACGCCGCCACCAACGCCGTTCTCGATGCGATCGCGGTCGCCGGCGGGGAGCGCTGGCTCAGCATCGGCTGGGATGCCTGGGACAACGCGGCCGAGGCTGCGAGCGTCGGCATGCCGACGCCGATCCGCCCGCCGGAGGGCGCAGACGCGTTCCTCAGGCTTCTCGGCGCCGACCTAGCCCCGCGCGTCGTCGTCGCCGCCGCCGACTTCGAGCCCCGCCTCGACGCGTGGGTCCGGCACCCCGATGCCGCATCGGGCCGGGCGGCCGCTTCCGACCGCCATCCGCGTCCGAATCTCGCGACGCCGTTCGAGGAGCCGCGCACGGAGACGGAGAAGGAGCTTGCGGAGATCTGGGGAGCGCAGCTCGGCGTCGCCGACGTCGGGGTTCACGACCGCTTCCTCGACCTCGGCGGCCACAGCCTCCTCGCTGTCCAGGTCGCGTCCGAGATCCGCGACGCGTTCGAGATCGAGCTGCCGGTGCTGAAGCTCTTCCAGGCCCCGACCGTGGGACAGCTCGCCACGATCGTCGACCAGCTGCGCGCGGGCGAGGCGGACGAGACGGCGGCGAGTCTCCCGGACCTGACGCCGGCCGACGAGGCGGCGCCGGCGATCGAGGGCGAGGGGCCGGGCGCGGCGGCGAAGGCGGGCTACCGCGAGTTCTACAACGACGTCACGCGCCGCCTCGAGCGGACGGGTGCGGGCGAGGTCTCGTTCTTCCTCAACTACGGCTACATCAGCCTCGGCGACGGCGACGAAGCGGTCGTGGAGGTGCCCGACGGCGTCTTCAACCCCAGCTCCGTCAGGCTGGCGCACGAGCTGGTCGGCGCGACCGAAGTGAGCGGCCGCCGCGTCCTCGACGTCGGGTGCGGACGCGGCGGGACCGTCGCGCTCCTCGCGGAGGCGTACGGGGCCGAGGCGGCGGGCGTCGACCTCGCGCCGGAGGCGATCGCCTTCTGCCGGCGCACGCACCGCCACCCGCGGGCGCAGTTCGAGGTCGGCGACGCCGAGAACCTCCCGTTCGACGACGAGACGTTCGACGCCGTCGTCAACATCGAGTCCTCGCACACGTACCCGAACCTCCGCGCGTTCCTCGGTGAGGTGCGGCGCGTCCTCCGCCCGGGCGGCCGGTTCCTCTACACGGACCTGCTGCCGGTCCAGCGCTGGGAAGAGGTGCGGATGCTGCTCGGCGCGCTCCGCCTCGTGATTCGCGACGAACGCCACATCACGCCGAACGTGCTCGCCTCTTGCGACGAGGTGGCGGCGGGCCGCGTCGACGCGTTCGGCGACGGGAGCCCGGGGATCGACAACTTCCTCGCCGTTCCCGGGTCGCCCGTGTACGAGCAGATGCGCTCCGGAGCGTGGGAGTACCGAATCGTGCGGGCCGAGCGGCAGTGACCACGATCGACGTGCGGCTCGTGCCCGTCGTCGCCGGAGCCGCCGACGATCCCGTCCTTTATGGACGGCTCGGCGACGCCGACCGCGCGGCGACCCGCGCGCTCGGTTTCGCGGCGGACCGCGACCGCGCCCTGACGGCGCGCGCGGCGGCGCGGCTGGAGCTGGCGCGCAGGCTCGGGACGGAGCCGCGTCTCGTGCCGTTGCTCGCGCCCGACGTCACCGGCGGGCGCGCCGTCGTCGTGGGTACGAGCATCGGCGTCAGCTGGTCGCACAGCGGCGACTGGGTCGCGCTGGCCGTGGCGCGCAGTCGTCCCGTCGGCGTCGATATCGAGCTCGTCCCCGACCAGATGCCCGTCGCGGCGCTCGCGCGGCTCGGCGTCGCCTCGCTCGACGACTTCGTCGCGCGTGAGGCGGCCGGGAAGGCGACGGGCCAAGGCCTCGCCGTTTCGTGGCCGTCCGCGCTGACCGTCCGTCCGTTCGACGCGCCGCCCGGGTACGTCGGCGCTGTCGCCGCGCCGGGCGACGACTGGACGGTGAGGATGGAACCGTGGGAGCCGCAGGACGCGCCGGCGTCCGCGTCCGCGCACGCGATCGGCCTCTGGGACCCGAGCGGCGCCGGCTCGCGCCGAACGGCGTACGCGTGCTGAGCCCGCCTGATGTGCGAAGGTAGGTGACGACGTGGAAGGAGGTGCCGTCGTGTCGACCGCGCAGGGGTATCCCGTCCGTCTGAGCGGAACGCCCGACGTCTCGCTCAACCGGTGGCTGTGGCTCGTCAAGTGGCTGCTGCTGATCCCGCACTACGTCGTGCTCCTCTTCCTCTGGATCGCGTTCTTCCTGCTCACGTTCGTCGCGTTCTTCGCGATCCTGTTCACGGGGTCGTACCCGCGGCGGATCTTCGAGTTCAACCTCGGCGTTCTGCGGTGGACCTGGCGCGTCGGCTTCTACTCCTACAGCGCGCTTGGGACCGACCGGTACCCGCCGTTCACGCTCGGTCGCGCCTCCGACTACCCGGCGACCCTCGAGATCGACTACCCCGAGCATCTCTCGCGCGGGCTGGTGCTGGTGAAGTCGTGGCTGCTCGTCTTCCCCCAGTACCTCGTGGTCGGAATCTTCGTCGGCGGCTGGGGCCACCTGCTCGGGCCCGGCCTGGCCGGCCTGCTCGTCCTGATCGCGGCGATCGCGCTCGTCTTCACCGCGCGCTACCCGCGCGGCATCTTCGATTTCGTGATGGGCATGAACCGTTGGACGCTGCGCGTCACGGCCTACGCGGCGCTGATGCGCGACGAGTACCCGCCGTTCCGCCTCGACATGGGCGGCGAGGAACGCCGCGACCTTCGTCCGGCGGAGGCGCGCGTCGACCCGCCCGCATAACCGGCGGCGCGCTGCTCGTGCTCGGCGTCAGGCCGGCGCGCGTGCGGTGCAGAAACTCGGGTCGGCGTCGCGCCTCCGGGGGAACCGTCTTCGGCAGCGACGGCGCCGCGCTCTACCGGATTGCCATCACCCACGCCCGCTACCCGTGGGGTGCGGAAACAACTCGGCCGCGGTTGTCGGAGCCGGCTCGCGCAAGGGCGGTGGCGTCGGGTCTCCCGTCGTTGGAGGCCGCCTTTGCTTGCGTGGTTGGTGTACCTCGTCATCTGCCGGCTGTTTGCGTTTCTGGTGCTGTTAGCGCGGCGTCACAAGCAAAGAGCACCGGCGCCACCCTGGCAACAGCCCCGGACGGGACCCCCGCACACTCACACTTCGCGAAGGACGCCCGAGCGCGTTTGGGCGTCAGCCGATTTGCTCGGCCAGCCCGATGAGAATCCCCTCGGGGCCTCGGACGTAGCAGAGCCGATGCACGTCTTTGTACTGGACCACTTCGTCGACGAGCTGCGCGCCGTGCTCGCGGAGCCGGGCCAGCGTATTGTCGAGGTCGTCCACCGCAAACATGACGCGGAGGTAGCCGAGGGCGTTTACCGGCGCGTTCCGGTGATCGGCGACCGGAGGCGGCGTGAGAAAGCGCGAGAGTTCGATCCTGCCGTGGCCGTCCGGCATACGCATCATGGCGATCTCGACGCGCTGGTCGCGCAGTCCAGTGACGCGCCCTGACCAGTCTCCTTCGATCATGGCTCGCCCCTCGAGTTCGAGGCCCAGCTCGGCGAAAAAAGAGATAGAGGCATCAAGCGACTCCACCACGATGCCGACGTTGTCCATCCGTTGAAGCGCCACGCGGCCATTCTCGCGGATCGCAAAGGATCGCCGGTGTCGACGCCGAGCTGGACGTGCTACTCGAGACGTACGGGGTGAAGTAGCGTCGAGCCGCTCTACGAACCCGAGCGCCGACAGCCGGCGAACGCTTGGCACCGCGGCCGCCTCGAGTCACCGCTGCTCGAGCCCCGTCTCCCGCGCGGCCCGCTCCAGGACGGCTCCGAGCGGCGTGCGGCCGTCGAGGCGCGGAAGTAGGTGGACCGCGTCCGTCTCCACAGCGCGTTGACGCCGGCGCAGTTCGGAAGCGAGAGCATCGTCGCGCCGACGGCGTAGGCGCCTTCGCGGAAGTGCGCGACCTGGTCGAGCCGGTGCGGCACGACGAGGCGAAACCGCACCCTCTCAACTCGTCGTCGTCCGGCAGTGGGCGCTCCTGCGCGTCCAGCATGCGGAGAACCTGAGCGCCCCGTCCCCGCGCGGCGCGCCCGCCGATTGGAGCGCCCGGAACCGCTCCGACCCCGGCCGTCGCAGGACGACGGCACCCGTCGCGATGCGCTGAACACCCAGCCGGTCGTAGACGGCAACGCGAGCCTCACCGACATCACCGGCACAGCCGTCGACGACATGTCCGGGATCGTCGCCCGCTACGGCCGGAAGCTGGTGCTGTCGTGCAGCCACGAGTGCATCACTACGGCCGCGGACGTGGTGCCCGGCCGGACCTACGAGATCCCCGTCGCCGCAGTCGCCGGGGAGACGATCGCGTTCTCGACGAGCAGCCGCGACTTCTACGACTCGATCCTCGTCCTGCTCGCTCCCGACGGCCCGCCCGTCGTCGGCAGCGACGACGCGAACTTCTACTTTGCCGCTTTCGAGTACGTCGCCGAGGAGACGGGGACCTACGTGCTGCAGGCGACCTCGTTCGAGAGCGTCAGCACCGGGGAGCTCGTTGTGACGCGCCGCTGACGGTCACAGGACGTCCAGTAGCGTTGTCGCGACTAATGACTCGGGGTGGCGAGCATGGCCGATTACGTCCATGGCTATGGGACACGGGAGCAGGAGCGACTCGTCGAGCAGGCAGAGCACTGGCGCCACCGGTTGATCGCCGACGGCACCGACCTCGCGCCGGGGACGCGCTTGCTCGAGGTGGGCTGCGGCGTCGGAGCCGTGCTGGCCGTGCTCGGGCAGGAG
>Ga0126312_10001167_pt1 | contig 16958 bp, 16 predicted proteins | sample Plot104A_FD_92537 | JGI IMG/M metagenome (GOLD analysis project Ga0126312, IMG submission 92537) | Serpentine soil microbial communities from UC McLaughlin Reserve, CA, USA - Plot104A | ecosystem: Environmental > Terrestrial > Soil > Grasslands | place: USA: UC McLaughlin Reserve, Lake County... | reverse complement strand
CATGTGAACGGCGTCCTCCGACGGCTCCGCGTGGCCCAGCGCGCGTAGCGTGGCCTCGGGCGCGGCAAGTGCCGCGCCGCCCAGGACCAGATCGAACCCCACCATGAAGCGGTTCTGCAGGTCCACGACGTCGTCGAGGGTCATCGGCGGCAGCCTATTGGTCAGGCGCGCCCGAGCACGATGATTCGCCACGGCGAGCGGTCGTTGCGGTGGACGCGCACGTCCTCGAAGCCCGCCTGCCCCAGCCAACCGGCGATCTCGTCGGCGGAGAAGTTGTGGCCGTGGCTCCAGGCGTAGAAGAGCAGGCTGGAGAGGGCCCCGACGCGCGGCACGTCCCCCTCGGGGAGCGGCCGCTCGGAGTCGCCCAGCACGAGCCAGCCGCCGCGACGCAGGGCCGCGCGTGCCATACGCACGAGCTCACGGTCTCGATCCTCCGGCAGGTGGTGCACGAGGTTGAACACGGACACCACGTCCAGCCCAGTGCCGAGCCCCAGCTCGAACACGTCGCCGTCGACGAACGAGACCCGGTCGGCGAAGCCCTGCTCGACGACGATCGCGCGGCCCACAGCCGCGGCCGGCGGGAGGTCGAGGACCGTGGCATGCAGCGATGGGTGGCGCCGGCACATCGCCATGGAGAAGGCGCCGTGGCCTCCGGCCACGTCGACGAGGTGCCGCGGCTCAGCGACCGGCACGAGCGCCGCGTTGGCGTCCTGCTCGGCACGCGAGACCTCGAACAACCCGCGCATGTAGGCGCTCCAGCGCTCTGGCTCGCGCCTCTCCTCGTGCATCCCGTACGCCCTGCCGTCGCGCAGGGCCTCCGGCATCATCGTCAGCACATCCCAGTGGAGATCACCCTGGGCGCCTACGAAGGTCGCGATCGACTCCGGCGAGGAGCTGACCAGCTGCCGCTCGCTGACGGGCGCGTTTCGCCAGCGGCCGTCTGACAGCTCCAGGTAGCCGAGCGCCAGCAAGGCGGTCAGCAGGGTCTCGGCGCCAAGAGGATCGAGCCCGAGCCGCTCGGCGATCTCGATAGCGGTGCCCTCGGCATCGTGCAGCGAGTCGAACACCCCGAGGGAGACTCCGTCGATCAGCGCCCGGCCGGCGATCGGCCCCGTGAACCCATCGAGGAAGGGATCCGGCTCGGGATGCTCGCTCACACGGCTGAGCCTATGCGGCCCGCCCGGCCACGGGCCGCGCGCCGTCATCAGGCAGCGGCCGCTCAGTACAATCTCGCCTCGCCGCCCCTAGGTCAGAGGACGGCGCCGGACACGATCAAGGAGCCTCACCGAACCATGGCTTACGTCATCGCAGAGCCCTGCATCGGCACGAAGGACAATTCGTGCGTCGAGGTCTGCCCGGTCGACTGCATCCACCCGACGCCCGATGAGCCCGACTACGACGCGGTCGAGCAGCTGTACATCGACCCCGAGGAGTGCATCGACTGCGACGCCTGTGTCGAGGCCTGCCCGGTGGACGCCTGCTTCGCCGAGGACCAGCTGCCCGACGAGTGGTCGAAGTACACCGAGGTCAACGTCGAGTACTACAAGTCCGGCGACTAAGGCGCCATCGGCAACGCCGTGCCGGTGACCTCCGGCAGCGGCGGACCGGAGGGCGCCTGCATCACCGCGATCTCCTGAGGAGTCGCGGCGATGATGCCGCGCGCAGTGTGGAACAGCGCCTGGGCGGCGGGAGCGTCCGGGTCCTCGAGCACCAGCGGCCTGCCCTCGTCCGAGCAGACGCGTAGTTCCTCCTGCAGCGGGATCTTGCCGAGCAGCGGGACGTCGAGCTCGTCGGCGAGTAGCTGGCCGCCGCCCTCGCCGAAGATCGTGAAGCGCTCGCCGCCGGGGGTCGTGAAGCCGGACATGTTCTCCACCACTCCGGCGATCTCGAGATCGAAGCGGAGGGCCGTCTCCGCGGCTCGCTTGGCCACGTTCTGCGCCGCGGGCTGCGGCGTGGTGACTATCACGAAGCGCGCCTGCGGCAGTAGCTGTGCCAGGGTCATCGCCACGTCCCCGGTGCCCGGTGGAAGGTCGATGAGCAGGTAGTCGAGCTCGCCCCAATCCACGTCCTCGAGGAACTGGCGGATCGCCTTGTGGAGCATGGGCCCGCGCCAGGTGATGGCCTGATCCGGCTCGGACAGGAAGAACTCGATCGAGATCGCCCGCACTCCGCCGACGGCATCGAGCGGGATGATCTTGCGTTCGGCGGAGACCTTGGGGCGCCCGTGCACCCCGAGCATCCGCGGTATCGAGTAGCCCCAGACGTCGGCGTCCATCGCCGCGGAGGGGCGTCCCTCCGCCTGGAGCGCGGCGGCCAGGTTCGCCGTGACCGTGGACTTGCCGACGCCGCCCTTACCGGAGCCGACGCAGATGATGTTCTTGACCGCGGCCAGCGCGCCCTCGGGGAGCCCTCCCTGGCGGCCGAGGCGCTGCTGGAGGGACTGCTTCTCATCCTGGCTGAGGACATCGAACCCGACCGTGACCCTCTCAACGCCCTCCAGCTCGCCGACGGCCTGTGCGACTCCCTGCTGGAAGTGAGACCGGATGGGGCAGCCGGCGGTGGTCAGCGATACGACCACGTCGACCCGTCCGGGCTCGGGTTGCTCGATCGAGCGCACCATCCCGAGGGAGACGATGTCCTTGCGGAGCTCAGGATCGATGACGCGGCGAAGGGCTTCCTGGATCTGTTCGGTGCGAGGCATCGATTCGATTGTCGCAGAGCGCTAACAGAAGTCGCGAAAAGACCGGCGGCGCCCCGAAGGGCGCCGCCGGCTGAGGGAGGAGAGATACTGCATCACTGCCGGCGCTGGGTGGTGCTTGCCGGCAGTCTCACCCCGGTGCCGGTCTCTCCGGTCCGGCCGGGGGGAAGTGGCTCGCTAGGCCGTCGTCGTGTTGCCGCCCACCTGGTCCTGAACGCGCTGGACGAGCGTCTCGGCCTCCCCGACCTGGCGCTCGACCTCGCGGCGCGCGGTCCGCACCTGGCGCTCCGCCTGGCGACGGGCCGACCGCACCTGGCGCTCCGCCTCGCGACGGTTGCGCTTCACGAAGCGAGTGGTCTGGGTACGGCGCTGGCGCAGCTCCCGCTCGACCCGCGTCCGGGTGCGCTTGACCTGGCGCACGGCGCGATTGCGTGCGGTCGTCCCGCGACGCTCGAACCTGCGGAGGCTGGTCGACACGCGACGCTGGAGCTTCGTCAGCTCGCGCTCGGCGCTCTCCCGGCTCGAGGTGTACGGACGCGTGGCGTCGATCACGGCGTCGCGCGCCGCGAGCGCGGCGCCGACCGGGATCAGAACGGCCCGCTCCGCCTGCGTCTGGACGACGTCCAGAGGCGTGTGCTGCGCCTCGGCCCGCGTCTCCGCGGCCTTGCGTGCGGCGGCGCTGCGCCGGGCGGCGTTGCGCCGTCGAGTCGCTGCGGCCTTGGTGGCCGCCGCCTTCCTCTGTGTCTCGGACTGAGTAGCCATGCTGTCGACTCTCCTACCCGGGGGTTGGGTGCTCGGGGGACTTTATTAGTTCTAAGCTCAGTAGAAGTATACCGGCGAACACCTGTTTGTAAACCAGAGAGGACCACCGGTTACGTGATCCGCGATTCTCCGCTCCGGAATGGGGCTCAGGCGACGGCCGGATGTCCCGCGGCGGTGCGCTCGAGCCAGTCTTCCGGACGCTGGAGCTCCGCCAGGCTCGGGAGCGCCTCCGGTGACCTCCAGACACCGTTGAGGGCCTCCATGCCCCCCTTGCGATCTACCGCCTGGGAGAAGCCACGGCCCAGCTGATACTGGCGCAGCTTGAGATCGAAACCTAGCAGGCGCTCGAGGATCCGCTCCGGAGCGGAGCGGCTGCGGCGGCGGCGCTCCATGGCCTCGCGGAGGCCGTCGTAGGCGGGGAGCAGCTTGGGGCCGAGGGCATCCATCACGTGCTCCGCATACCCCTCGATCACTGCCATGGCCGCCTGGATCCGGTTCATCAGCTCGCGCTGCTCGCGGGTCTGCACCAGGGCGGCCAGCCCGCCCTCCCTGAACGCCTCTACGAGGTCCGCCGGCCGGGGCAACGTCGGCATGCCGCCTGCGGCTCCGGAGTCGATCCGGACCTCGACGCTCTCCAGGTACTCGCGCATCAGACCACGCATGTAGTCGCGTAGCCAGCCGACGCCCTGGAACTGGAACACATGGGTCAGCTCGTGGAGAGCTATCCAGCCGAAGAAGCTGTCCCGATCCACATCGAGGTCGCGGACTGCATGGTCGAGGTTGGGCGCGACGTAGAGGAGCCGCGGCGGCCGGTCCGGCGGGAGCAGGGAGAGCTCGTACTGCCCGAGGACCCGCTGCGACACGTAACCCATCACCAGCCCGGCCTCGGCGGCGAGCGTGGCGCCGGCCCCCAGCCTCAGCGCGCCAGCGAGCGGCCCGGCGAAGTCGAGCCGCCTGTCTAGCCGGTCGGCGACCGGGTCGAGCAGGCCAGCCAGCATGTCGAGGTTGATCGCCGACCACTCCGAGCGACTCACCAGCTCCGCCGTCGGCACCGGGGCGGCGAGCTCGAGCCGGGTGTAGGAGGCCACGGGGCCCTCCATCTCGGCGCTGAGCGAGACGAGGTCGCGCCCCAGCTCCTCGGGCATGGCGTCCGACCCCGCCGCGAAGCGGGCCACTTGGCGGGCCAGCGACCAGTCGACCATCCGCCCTAACGCTACAGCGCTGGCAGCGCCTGCTCGAGCTCCACCACCGGCGCGAACAGGTCGGCCCGCTCGTCCACGCGCTCGAGGACCCCCGAAGATTCGAAGGCCAGGTCGTCCGCGTTCGCCTCCTCGACCTCATCCCAGGCGAGGGGGGTCGATACGGTCGGCCGCTCGCGCGCTCGCAGCGAGTAGACGCAGACGGTGGTCTTGTGCTCGTCGTTCTGGCTCCAGTCGATCAGCACCTTGCCGCGGCGCAGCTCCTTCTTCTGGCTCGACACGATCAGCTTGGGGTGCCGGCCCTCGAGGTGGCGGGCGAGCGCCTGGGAGAAGGGCTTGGTGTCGTCGTAGCTGACGTCCGTGTTCAGCGGGACGTACACCTGCATCCCCTTCGAGCCGGACGTCTTCGCCAAGCAGTAGAGGTCGAGCTGCTCGAGCACGTCGCGGAGCAGCAGGGCCACCTCGCGGCACTGCTCGACCCCCGCAGGCTCGCCCGGGTCGAGGTCGAACGCCATGGCCGTGGGCCGCTCGATCGGGTCGGCGAGCGAGAGCGACGGGTGCAACTCGAGGTCGGCGAGGTTGGCAAGCCATACGAGCGTTGGAAGGTCGTCGCAGACGCAGAAGTCCATGCTCTTGCTGCCCATCGGGATCGAGGCCCTGCGCACCCACTCCGGCGCGTGCGAGGGGCAGTTCTTCTCATAGAAGTACTGGCCCTCGACCCCGTTCGGGTAGCGCTTGAGGGTGAGCGGGCGACCGCGCAAGTGCGGGAGGAGCGCGGGAGCGACGCGCGTGTAGTAGTCGATCAGGTGGCCCTTGGTGAATCCCGTCGCCGGGTACATCACCTTGTCGAGATTCGAGAGGGAGAGCCGGCGACCCTCGACCTCGACCTCGGTCCGGGTCGCTGCCACCTACTTCTTGGCTGTCTTCTTCCGGGAGGCCCCGGGCTTGCCGTCGCCGTCACCCGCGGTCCGCGCGCGCCGCTTCGGCTCGGCGCGTTTGCCGCCGCCCTGGCCCTTGGCGCCGGCGATGCTCTGCTCGAGCGCGGCCATCAGGTCGGGCACTTCCTTGGGCGCCTCGGCCGGGGCCTCCAGCACGATCTCCTCGCCCTCGGCCTTGCGCTCGATCATCTCCAGCACTCGCTCGCGGTACTCGTCGCGGTACTTGTCGGGCTCGAAGTCACCGGCCAGCGAGTCGATCAGCTGCTGGGCCATCTGGAGCTCCTTCTTGCTCGCCTTGGCCTTGCCGTCGGCGCCCGACTCGTCCAGCTGGTCGGGCGAGACGACCTCGTCGGCGAACAGCATCGTCTCCATCGTGAGCACCTCGTCGCGAGGGCGGATGGCCACCAGGTGCTCCTTGGAGCGGAGAACCACTCGCGCGATCGCCACCTTGCCGGACTCCTTCATGGCGTCCAGGAGCAGGCGGTAGGCCTTGCTGGCGCCGGTGTCGGGCACCAGGTAATAGGGGTGGTCGTAGAAGATCGGGTCGATCTGGTCGAGGTCCACGAAGTCCTCGATGTCGATCGCACGCGTCTTCTCGGGCTCGAGCGATTCGAGCTCCTCCGGCGTGATGACCACGTAGCGCTCCGGGGAGATCTCGTACCCCTTCACGAGATTCTCGTAGGGGACCTCCTCCCCGGTGCGCGGATTGACCCGCCTCTGCTGGATGCGCTGGTTGTCGGTCTGGTCGAGCTGGTGGAAGCGCACGGTCTTGCGCTGGACCGCGCTGTAGAGCTTCACGGGGATGTTGACCAGCCCGAAGCTGATCGCGCCGCTCCAGATCGCTCTCGGCATACGTCCACAAAAATACTGGGCCGGCGCCTCGATCCCCTCTCAGCGGGCAGAAACTTGCGCTTCCCGGCCCACCTCGGCGGGGTCTACGTCGGCTCTGAGGCCCTTGAAGGACGGCGCTCGCAGGGTGCCGCCCTTCGTCCACTCGCGGAACTCGACGTGGGCCACGAGACGGGGTTCCACGAACACGGTGTCGCGGGGTGGTTGCCGGCCGTCGAAGGGGCTGTCGTCGCTCTCGAGCCGGCCGAGCTCCCGGGACAGCAGCGCGAGGGTCTGCTCGCTGAACCCGGTTCCGACTTTTCCGGCGTAACGGAGCTTCCCGTCCTCGTAGTAGCCGACGGCGAGCGCACCGAGTCTGGTCCGCCTGCCCTCGCCGGGCGTGTAGCCGCCGATCACGACGTCCTGGCTCCTGACGTTCTTGATCTTGAGCCAGCAGGAGCTGCGGCGGCCCGGCTCATAGGTGGAGTCCAGCTTCTTGGCCACGACGCCCTCGACTCCGAGCTCCTTGGTGGCCTCGAGCAGCGCCTCGCCCTCACCCTCGTGATGTGCGGGCGTGCGCCAGTAGGGCCCCTGCAGCTCGAGCTCACGCAGGACGCGCCGACGCTCGGAGTAGGGCAGCCCCAGCGTGGTGTGTCCGTCCAGATAGAGGAGGTCGAAGATCACGTACGTCGCGGGAATGTCGCGCATCCGCCGCCTGACAGCGGAGTCCGAAGCCAGGTGCATACGCGACTGAAGCCGCTCGAAGCTGGGCCGCCCCCCCTCGTCGAGCGCCACGACTTCGCCGTCCAGCAGGATCCGGGCGGCACCCAGGCTCCGGGCCAGCTCCCGCAGCTCCGGATAGCGGGGGGTGAAGTCGCTGAAGTTGCGCCCCTGGAGGGTGAGGTGGCCGTGGTCCACGAACATCACCGCGCGAATCCCGTCCCACTTGACCTCGTAGCCCCAGGCCCCGTCGTCCGCCGGCAGGGAGCCCGGGCGGGCCTTCATCGGAGCGATCTTCTCGGGCATGGGCTCGTAGCCGGGGTCTTCCGGCGGGTCCATCCGGTGGATCATCCAGTCGTCGCCGCGGGTGCGGAACAAGGCGTAGCGGCCCCGGACCCGGTCGCCGTGGAAGACCGCGATCACCTCGTCGTCGCGGAACTTCTCGGGCTCGTAGCTGCCGTGGTCCCAGACCCTCATCGTGCCGGCGCCGTACTCGCCCTTGGGGATCTGGCCCTCGAACTCCAGGTACTCGAGCGGGTGGTCCTCGGTGCGTACCGCGAGGCGGTTCTCGTCCGGGTGCGCCGGGATGCCGCGCGGGACGGCCCAGGACGCGAGCGTTCCCTCGTGCTCGAGCCTGAGATCCCAGTGCAGTCGGCTGGCGTCGTGCTCCTGCACCACGAAGCGGACGCCCTCGCCGCCGCCGCCGCCACCGCGCGGCTCAGGCGTGCGGCCGAAATCGCGCTTCTCCTCGTAGCGTCCTAGCTTCTTCGCCATGCCCACCATTTTCACCATCGGCCACTCGACCCACGAGGCCGGCGAGTTTCTCGACCTGCTGCGCGGGGCACGCATCGAGCTCCTGGTGGATGTGCGGCGCTTCCCCAGCTCGCGCCGCCTGCCCTGGTTCAGCCGCGTCGAGCTCGAGCGCTCGCTCCAGGGCGCCGCGATCGACTATCTGCATCTCGAGGCGCTCGGCGGTCGCCGCGATCCCGCCCCCGACTCCCCCAACGGCGGCTGGCGCGTGGGTCAGTTCCGTGGTTATGCCGATCACATGGCCACGCGGGAGTTCGGAGACGCGGTCGGCCGCTTGACGGACCTCGCACGCGAGCGGCGCACGGCGGTCATGTGCGCCGAGGCGCAGTGGTGGCGCTGCCACCGCAGGCTGCTCTCGGACGCGCTCTTGGTACGCGGCTGCGATGTACTGCACATCGACGCGCGCGGCCGGCAATCGCCCCACGAACTGACCGAGTTCGCGCTGGCCGAGGGCGAGAAGCTGACCTACCCGCCGTCCCAGCTGACCCTCGGCTAGCGTCGAAGGGGATGGGCATCGTCGAATCTCCTGGTAGCCGGCCTTACCCTCCGCTAGACAAACCGGGAGGCTCCAGATCGACAGCGGCGGCTAGACGAGCGGTGTCTCGTCCAGCGACCGGCGCAGCGCATGGATCGAATCGAAGACCTGAAGTGCGCCGGCGTCGCGCAGCTCCTGCTCCGAGAAGCCGCCGGTGAGGACGCCGACAGTCTCCACCTCGGCGCGGGCCGCAGCCTCGCAGTCGAAGGTGGAGTCGCCGACCATCACCGCCTCGCCGCCGCCCGCCTTCTCCACCGCCACCGACACGAGGTCGGGCTCCGGCTTGGTCGCCTCGACGTCCGCCGAGGTCGTCCAGCCGTCGGCTATCTCTCGCGCGTCGAGTAGGTCGATGTAGTGGTCGACCTCGTCCGCCTTCGCCGAGCTGGCGAGCACGACCGTGTGACCGCGCTCCTTGAGGTCGCTGATCAGCTGCTTCGCGCCCTCGAGCGGCTCGACCTCCTCGATCTGCGCCATGTAGAGGGGGCCCTCGGCGGCGCGGATCTCGTCGCCCTTCTCCCGCTCCGTCTGCGCGTCGCAGAGCGCCTCCACCAGGTGGTCGCCGCCCATGCCGATATGCCTGTGGATCCGCCAGACGGGCAGCACGATCCCGTTCTGGCGGAAGGCGCGGTACCAGGCGAGCGCATGCTGGTAGTTGGTGTCGACGAGCGTTCCGTCGACGTCTAGGATGGCGGCGGCCGGCATCCGGCCACGTTCCCCCCCGATCGGCGCCTCCAAACGCGTCCTATATCCGTCGAGCAGCGAAGCCGCACGCCGCTGTGGGCGACCGAGCCTGACGACGCAAGCGGTGACGGGAGATTTGAGTGCCCTTCACCCGCGTCCACATGCGCCTGCTCCCCATCGCCGCCCCGGCGGCAGGTGTACTCGCGCTCGCGCTCGTCTCTGCCCCGGCGAGCCAGGCCGCCGTGACGTGCGCCCGCGCGGGCGCTACCGCCAACGAGGCGAACAGGCACCAGCTCGGTCGCTCGACCCTCTGCCTCCTGAACGTCGAGCGCAGGAAGCGTGGACTGAACGAACTGCGCCTCAACAAGCGGCTGTCCACGGCCGCCCGCAAGCACGGCAGCGACATGGTTCGCCGCCGCTACTTCTCGCATACCTCCCGTTCGGGAGCCACCTTCGTGGATCGGATCCGGCGTAGCGGCTATCTGCAGGGCGCGTTCAGCTGGATGGTGGGCGAGAACCTCGCCTGGGGCGCCGGCTCGCGCTCGAGCCCGCGGGCGACGGTGCGCGCCTGGATGCACAGTCCCGGTCATCGGCGCAACATACTCACGGGGCGCTACCACCACATCGGCATCGGGGTCGTCCGAGGCGCGCCCGCACGCGTCGGGCCCCTGCCCGCCGCCACCTACACCACGGACTTCGGCTTCAAGCGCTGATCGTTTGGCCGGACCCGGGCAGCCTGGCGCCACCACCGAGGTTCCCGCACCGGCACCGTCGGCTCCGGACACTCCCCAGCCCGATCCCAAGGGTCCGGAGACGCCGGAGCCGGACGACGACTAGCAACGGCCCTACGCCACCTTCTCGAGGGCGGGCGATCCGCGTTCCCCCGCGATCAGGTCCAGCACCCCCTCCTCGACCGTCCGCTGCAGGTCGGGCCAGGCGCTCACGTCCCCTGCCAGATCCGGGAGCACCCCGCCGATCGTGAGACCGCCGTCGAAGCGGTCGAAGACGCGCGGGTCGATGTAGGAGGCGCGGCAGACCGCGGGCGTGTTCCCGAGGTAGCGGGCCACCTCCTTCACCACGCGCGTCTTGGCGCGGGTGCGGCCCGTCTTCGAGCCTGCCGCCGCCTCGCCCGAGACGGCCAGGGCAACCGCCGCGAGCACGGTCGCGCTCCAGGTCCGGAAGTCCTTGGCGCTGAACTCGCGGCCGCTCACGGTCTTCACGTACTCGTTGATGTCATTCGAGCGCACGTCCACCCACCGTCCGCCGCGCTTGTAGACGAGCAGCTCGTGGCCGCCGCCGCGGCGACGCTTTAGCGAGCGAACAATCCCGGCAACCTCCCGATCGCCGATCGACTGCACCCGGCGCGCGCCGCCCTTCGACTCGTAGTCGAATGTGACCACGTCCCCCGACACCGTCGCGTGGCGGCGGCGCATGGTCGCGATCCCGAAGGTGTCGTTCTCCTCGGCGTAGTCCTCGGAGCCGATGCGGAAGAAGCCGCGGTCCAGGAGGCGCACCGCGCATGCCAGCACGCGCTCGCGGGACATGCCAGTCCGCTTCAGGTCCTTGGCGACCCTTCGCCTCAGCTGCGGCAGGGTCTCGGCGAACTCGACCATCGAGTCGAACTTCGCGCGGTCCCGGCGCTCGCGCCAGAGGTAGTGGTACAGGTACTGCTTGCGGCCGGCGGCGTCCACGCCGGTGGCCTGGATGTGGCCGAGCGGGTAGGGGCAGATCCAGACCTCTTCCCACGCCGGCGGAATCCGGAGCTCGCGGATCCGCTCAAGCACGCTCGGCGAGCCGATCCGCCGGCCGTCCCCGTTCAGGTACTCGAAGCCCTTGCCCCGCCGCCGGCGACGTATGCCTGGACCCGAGCAGTCGACGCGCCTGAGCCTTGCCATGCGGGCACCGGTTCCCGCTCGGGGCTTCGGCTAATCCACAGGGAACGCTCGGAGCAGCCTCGCGAGCAGCTCGGGGTCGCGGCCGGCCATCACCCGGGAGCGCATCTCGAGGCCCACCGGCGGTCGCTGGCCGGCCTCCGGGAATGCGACCGCTCCGCCCGCCTCGCGCACCAGCAGGGCACCGGCGGCGGCGTCCACCGAGCGGACGGGCCGCAGGCTGAGCATCGCGTCGAGCGCGCCCTGTGCCACGAACGCCAGGGTCACCGCCACCGAGCCGATCGCCCTGATGCGGCGGGCCTCGAGCTCGCCGATCGCAGCAGCCGCTTCGGCCACCAGCCGCGGACGCGCAGTCTCGAGACCCAGCAGCTCGAGGGGACCGGGCTCGAGCTCGCCGAGCCGCTCGCCGTCGACGAAGGCACCGCCGCCGCGCGCTGCCCACCACTCGACGGGGGGCTCGAAGGCGGCCACGTAGCCGAAATCGACGTCGGCGAGGGTGTCGCCACCCGCGATCGCGATCGACAGCGAGGCAAACGGCAGGCCGCGCTTGGCGTTCAGCGACCCGTCGACCGGATCGACCACGGCGTGCACCGGCCCTCCCCCGTGCAGTCCCAGCTCGCCGCACTCCTCGGAGACGACCGTGAGCGGAACGTCGGTCGCCTCGAGCTCCTCGATCACCGCGTCCTCCACCGCGCGGTCGATCACGAGCGACATGTCACCGCCTTCGCCGCGACCCGACTCGACCCCCCGTTCCGCAGCCGTGGGAAACCGCCGAAGCTCCGTCCGGGCGCGCTCGGCCGCCCGCCTGCAGACGGCGACCCAATCCACCCCGAGGGGTCCTGAGGCGGGCATCGGCGGCGTATCCTAGGCAGGGATGCCCGACGGCCTGAACCGCTCCCAGCTGGCGGCCGTCACGCACCCCCGCGGGCCGCTGCTCGTGATCGCCGGCGCCGGGACCGGGAAGACGCGCACGCTCACGGAGCGCTTCGCATGGCTCGTCGAGCAGGGCGCGGCTCCGGACGAGGTCCTGGCGCTCACGTTCTCGTCACCCGCCGCGGCTGAGATGCGGGAGCGCCTCGAGGCGCTGATCGACTCCCCCTACGAGGACCTGCACGTCTCCACCTTCCACGCCTTCTGCTCGCGCCTCCTGGCCGAGGAGGCGCTCGAGGTGGGGATCGACCCGTTCTTCTCCCCGGTCACGCCCGCCGACCGGCTGGCGCTATTGCTCGAGCGGATCGACGAGCTCACCATCCGCCGCCATGAGATCCGCGGCAACCCCGCCCCGCTGCTCGCCAGCTTCGTCTCGCGGATCGACCGGCTGAAGGACGAGATGGTGTCCTGCGCGGATTACCGCGGCTATGCGGAGCGACTCATCGACGAGGCCGGGGCGGGCGACGACGCCGCCCGCGCGAACGCGATGCGTGAGCTCGAGTTCGCCCGTCTCTATGCCGACCACGACAGGCTGCTGGCCGAGCGGGGGGCGCTCGACTTCGGAGACCTGATCGTGCGGGCGTTCCGGATGCTGCACGAGAAGCCGCAAGTGCGGGAGCGCGTCTCGCGCAGGTTCCGCCACGTGCTGGTCGACGAGTACCAGGACACGAACTTCGCCCAGGGGATGCTCCTGCGGCTGCTGGTGGAGGAGCACGAGAACGTGACAGTGGTCGGCGACGACGACCAGGCCATCTACCGCTTCCGGGGCGCCTCGCAGAAGAACCTGCGCGACTTCGAGCGCGAGTTCCCCAAGGCGGCGATCGTGCGGCTGGAGCGCAACTATCGCTCCGGACGGCGGATCCTCGACGCGGCGCGTGCGGTGGTGGCGCCGGCGCCCGAGCGGATCGAGAAGCGGCTGACGGGCGTCAAGGGCGGGCGCGTGCGCTTCTGGCGCTGCCGCTCCGACCGCGCTCAGGCACAGGCGGTGGCCGCGGAGGCGGAGCGCCTCGTGGTCAAGGAGGGGGTGGCGACGCACGAGCTGTGCGTGCTGGTGCGCTCGGTCAAGAACGAGGGCCAGGTGATCGCCTCGGCGCTCGAGGAGCGGGCTGTCCCGTTCCGGCTCGTGGGCTCCGCCGCCTACTTCCAGCGCGCCGAGGTCCGCGACGTGCTCGCGTGGCTGCGCCTGCTGGCCGACCCGAACGACTCGGGCGCCGTGGTGCGGGCCCTCTCGCGACCGCCGGTCGAGCTCCGCTCTGTGGACATCGCGCGACTCACCCAGCTGGCCCGCAGGCGGAAGCTGGACATGCCGTCCGCGATCCGCGCCGCGCTCGAGGGCCCCCAGCTCTCGCCGGAGGGCCGCGACCGGGCGCAGGCTTTCCTCCGCCTCTACCGCTCGGCCAGCGGGGCCTTCGACGACCGCCGGCCCGACGCGTTCGTGCTCAGGCTGATCGAGCGGATCGGGCTGCGGCGCCAGCAGGTGTTCGCCACCCACGCCGACACGGTGGAGCGGCTCCGCAACATCGCGAAGCTCTCCGAGCTCGCCACGAGCTACATGCAGCGCGAGCCGCAGGCCACCGTGCGCGACTTCACTCGCTACCTCTGCGCCGTGGCCGACTCCGGCCTCCGCGAGGAGGAGGCGGCCCCTCCGAGCCCGACGCCGGCAGTGCAGGTCATGACCATGCATGCGGCCAAGGGGCTGGAGTTCGACCACGTCTTCGTGCTCGGGCTGTCGGCATCACGGATGCCCGGACGGTGGCGGCGGCGAAGCGACGACGTGCCCGACGAGCTGCTGAAGGAGTCGCTGCCGGGGGCGCATGGGCGGGAGCTCCACGAAGCCGAGATGCGCAGGCTCCTGCACGTGGCGATGACGCGCGCCCGCAAGCACCTCGTCTTGGCCTGGGCCGAGGGGGGCGCAAGTGGGGCCACGCCACGGCCCTCGCCCTACTACGAGGAGGCGAGGGAGGCCCTCGACGCGGAGGAGGAGCTGTTCGAGGAGGAGCTCTTCGGCCCGGCGGAGGGCCTCCATTCGACCTTCCGCATCCTGCGCGACGAGCTGCTCGACACGGTGGCCAGCGTGGGCGGCCGGCTGGGAGAGATGCGACTCGATACGTACCTCGACGTCGACCAGGCCGTGGCCCGCTACCTCGAGCTGCTCAAGGTCGCCGCCCTGATCGAGCGGGCGAGGGACGGCCAGGAGGTGGCGGACGCCCTGCCGGAGGTCAACGAGATCCTCGCCCAGGTCGCCACCCGCGAGCAGCGGGAGATCATGTCGACCTCCTCGCTCGACGAGTGGCTGCGGGACACCGGCCGCGACACGGTCCGCCGGCCGGTCGCGGCCGAGAACGGCTCGGAGCCCTCGCTTGATCCGTTCATCCCCCGCCGCGGCGGCGGGCTGATGCTGTCCGCCTCCGACATCGACACCTACCGGATCTGCCCGCTCAAGTACAAGTTCGCGCGCGTCTTCCGCATTCCGCAGGAGCCGACGATCCACCAGCGCTTCGGGATCGTGCTCCACCAGGTGCTGGAGCGCTTCCACTCGACGGGCGGCGGTTCCCTCGAGCAGCTGATGGAGCTCTTCGAGGGCTCCTGGCGGCGCGCGGGCTTCGGCGACTCGGACGACGAGCAGCAGTTCCGCGCCCGGGCGGTGGATGCGCTCGCCCGCTACTGGGAGGACGACCGAGCGAGTGAGGCGAAGCCCGTCTGGTTCGAGCGCAGCTTCGCCTTCAAGCTCGGCGACCACCTGTTGCGCGGCCGGGTCGATCGGGTGGACCAGCGCCCTGACGGCTCGTACGAGCTGATCGACTACAAGACCGGCAAGTCCAAGACCGAGGACGAGCTGCGCGAGGACGTGCAGCTGTCGCTCTACCAGATGGGTGCCCGCGAGTCGTGGCGGCTCGAGACTTCGGCCCAGAGCTACTTCTACGTGCTGACCGGTGAGAAGGTGCCGGTGGAGCACTCGCCGGAGGAGCTGGAGCGGGTCAAGGCGACGGTCGGCGAGATCGCGGACGGAATCATGAGGCAGGACTTCGAGCCGAAGCCCTCGTACGAGGTGTGCTCGTTCTGCGACTACCGGATCATTTGCCCGGCGGCTGAGAAGTAGGTCTTCGCCCGGCGCCGTTGCGTCCGCGCCGGCGCCCGTTCGGGAGAGCTGGGGCCTCGCTTCGCTCGGCCGTCGCTCGCCTCCGGCTCGCTCCGACACGCTCTCCCGAACGGTCTCCGGCGCGGCCGTCGACAGTCGGCTGTCGTCCGGCTACGGCCCGGTGCGGATCCTGAGGTCGGCACTAGGAGGGATTGGCGAAACTCGCCAGTCCGCTCGGCAGGCCGAGCTCCGGCTCGCGGCGTAGTCGCCTCACTCGCGAGATACTGCGCGTCAGTGTCAGGCTCGTCGATCACGGGCCGGTTGTGTCCGACCCGGCCGGTAGGTCCTCGGGACGGCAGCGGGCTGACTCAGGTACTGGCTGTCGTCTTGGGACTGACCTGCATCGCGTTGTGTCGCCCGCCGCCGCCCGAGGTTCGCCGGCGTGACTTGATAGGAGCGTGGCTCCGCCCCAACTGAGGCGTGTCCACCGGCGGTCCGAATCGTCGGTGGTCATTCAACGAAAGGGACGGGGCAGATGATCGTTATCGGAGCGGACCCACACAAGCTCACCCACACCGCCGCGGCTATTGACGCCGCGAGCGGGCGAAGCAGCGAGACGGTCGCGGCGCGAGACTCGGGCCATGCCGCTTTGCTCGACTGGGCTCGCGCTCTCGACTCAGGGCGCGTTTGGGCGATCGAGGACTGCCGGCACGTCTCCGGCGGCTTGGAGCGCTTCCTCGTCGATCGCGGCGAACGCGTCGTGCGCGTCCCGCCGAAGCTGATGGCTGGCGCTCGCCGCTCCGCTCGTGAGCGCGGCAAGTCCGACCCGATCGACGCCGCGGCCGTCGCCCGCGCCGCGCTCAGAGAGGGGATCGAGACGCTGCCGGCGGCCTTCCTGGATGAGGCGGCGCTCGCCGTCAAGCTGCTGCTCGATCACCGCGAGGACTTGGTCGGCGAGTCGACGCGCGCCCAGAAGCGGCTGCGCTGGCATCTGCACGACATCGACCCCCAGCTCGCCCCGCCCGAGCGCTCGCTCCGCCACCAGCGCGTCCTGCGCTCGCTCGGAGCCCGCCTTGGCCGCCGCCAGCAGACCGTGCGGGTGCGGCTCGCGCGGGAGCTCGTGCGTCGCTGCGCGGCCCTCAGGCGTGAGCTTGACGCGCTCGAGCGGGAGCTCCACCGCGCGTGCACGAGCAGGCTCCGGCGTTGCTCGAGCTGCCCGGCTGCGGCCCGCTCACCGCCGCCAAGCTGATCGCGGAGATCGCTGGCGCCGACCGCTTTCGGACCGACGCCAAGCTCGCCCGCCACGCGGGCATCGCACCGCTGCCCGCGTCCTCGGGCGCGCGCCACCGGCATCGCTTGGACCGCCGCGGCAACCGTCAGCTGAATAGCGCCTTCCACCGGATCGCGGTCACCCAGGCGCGCATCCACCCCGAGGCACGCGCCTTCCTCGAGCGCAAGCGCTCCCAAGGTAAGTCAAACCGAGAGGCGCTGCGCAACCTCAAGCGCCACCTCGTCCGCCACGTTCACCGCCTCCTCAGGCCAGCGGCGGCCGCCCCCTCGCCGGCTGTGTCATCGTCTCCGACCAGGGCAACCTCGGCACCCGCCGTGACGCCCAGCTTGACATAGGAGCAACACGATGTCGCAGGAGAACGTCGAGGTAGTGCGCCGCTGCAACCGCTTCTGGGGCGAGCGGGATTTCGTGCGGGCGTCGGAGCTTTTCGATCCCGAGGTCGTCATCGATTTTTCGCGGAACGTTTTCAACCCAGACGTCTATCGCGGCTACGGGGGCCTCATGCGCCTCGTCAAGGCAGTCCATGAGATGTGGGATACGTTCAAGGTCGAAACAGAGGAGGTCATCGATGCGGGCGAAACCGTCGTTGCGGCTG
>Ga0126312_10001166_pt1 | contig 16962 bp, 15 predicted proteins | sample Plot104A_FD_92537 | JGI IMG/M metagenome (GOLD analysis project Ga0126312, IMG submission 92537) | Serpentine soil microbial communities from UC McLaughlin Reserve, CA, USA - Plot104A | ecosystem: Environmental > Terrestrial > Soil > Grasslands | place: USA: UC McLaughlin Reserve, Lake County... | reverse complement strand
GAATGGTTCAGGGATCGTCTCGTCCTCGATGTCGGGGCCGGCTCTGGTCGCCACAGCTACGAGGCGCATCGGCTCGGCGCAAGGGTGATAGCGGTCGACGTCGGCGACGCAATCCACGTTGCCCGCCGCAACCTCCCGCCCGAGGTCTTCACGGTGCAGGCCGACGCCGAAGAGTTGCCATTCGAGGATGAGATGTTCGACCTCGTGATGTCGATCGGTGTCCTTCACCACCTTCCCGATCCTCCGCGCGCGCTCCGAGCGCTTTCACGCCTCGTTCGACCGAGCGGCTACATCCACATCTACCTCTACTGGGTGCCGCCTCGACTATGGCATCAGTCGCTTCTGCGGCTCGTGACGGCCGCAAGGCGGGTCACTACACGGATGCCTCGCCCTCTGGTGCGTGCGTTGTCGTACCCCGTCGCGGCGGCGCTCTACGGCCTGTTCGTCCTCCCGAGCCGCTATTCGCGCGGCGTGGAGCGGCTCGAACGGCTCACCGCCGCCCTCCCGCTAAAGGCATACGTCGACTACCCGTTCGGCGTGTGTGTGAACGATCAGTTCGACAGGTTCTCAGCACCGATCGAATGGCGCTTCACCGCCACAGAGGTGCGCTCGATGCTCGTGGACGCAGGCTTCGTCGACGTCCTCGTGCTTGAGAACGGCGGCTGGCTCGGCAGCGGCCGGCGACCATGCAAGTAAGGCTCAGTGGTTCAGCGTGCCCGCCTATCGGTGCCGATTGTCTGCCGATACGAGCGATTCCATCAGACAATCGAGGCGCCGCGAGACCCGGTCCCACTGGACGCTTCGGGCGAACGCGAGAGCGGCGCGTCGGCGCGCTCCGTACAGCGCGCGGTCGAGAAGAACCTCTTGCACCGCCGCCGCCAACTCGTCAGGCCTTCGCTGCTCTACGACAAGTCCGGCTCTCGACCGAGCCGCCAGCGGCGGTATGCCGCCGCTGGCAGTCGCGACGAAAGGGAGCCCACACGCCATCGCCTCCATCAAGAACGTGGGCGTTCCTTCACCCGAATCTCTCGTATCGATCGAGGAAAGCACTGCGAGATGGCAGTGCCGCATCAAGGCCGCCAGAAAGGGACGCTCGAGCTGCCCATGAAACCGTGTGCCCGAAGGGGCGAGCCCCTCTAGTCGAGGTCGTTCTGGTCCGGCTCCCGCGACCTCGATTCGTACATCCAGTCCCCCGATCTGCAGCAAGCGCACGGCTTCGAACAACGTGGGGTGGTCCTTGAGCTCGATCAGCGCAGAGCCGACGATCAGTCGGAACGGCGGTGGCCCAGGGACCTTCCTCGCAGGAAAGAAAAGAGTCGGGTCTATCCCGCTCGACTGGATGGTCATCTTGCGCCGCGGGAGGCCGACGGTCTCCAATTGAGCGACGATCGCGGGACTCACGGCGATGACGTGCGACGGCAAGTGATATGCAAGCCCTGCTCTCTTCAGGACTCGGGGCGAGAGGCGCCCATGGAGCGTGAGCAGCGACGGGATGCCCAGAAGCCGCACGGCCCCAGCGAGCACTGCTTCGCGGTAGTCGCCGTGGAAGTGAGCGAGGTCTATCGCACGACGCTCGCGTACGATCTCAGCGAGTATCGCCGCCAAAAAGCAAGTCGAGACGAGGCCGTTAGGCAGTCGGCGCCAGAATCCTGTGGAACTAAGCACGCGCTTTGCAGGGAATGGCCATCCGGCGTTCTCACCGACGCGGTACATGAGGCATACCGAGCGGCCGCGCCGCGCCTGGCTGCGGGTGAGCTCGTGAACGTGTACTTCCTTTCCGCCGGGGGACGGAGTCACGTATTCGCTAATTCGAACGACGCGCAACCGAGGCCTCCTTGGTCGACCGTGGTTCTACGGCTCGCCACTCGCTCTCGACGAGCGCGGGGTGCAACCAATAGGCACCCATTGCCAGCGAAGTGACTGCGGCAACTACCGCACTGATAGCGGCACCGGTGGCGCCATACGCCGGCACGAGGACAATCAAGAAAATCCCCAACGCAGCAGCTTCACTGAGCAGTATCAAGGTGCGAAGCCAAGGTCGGTCTAGCGCGGCGGGCGCGACTTTCTGCCACCCCGCAATGGCATCGAGGAGGGCGGCAACCACAAAGAGTCGGCCTGCTTGCGCGAAGTCGCCATACGCCGCGCCATAAATGTAGTGCAACAACGGTTGCATTACGAGGACCATTAGAAGGCCAAGCGCGCCTCCCAAGGCAATCGTCGTCCCCACGTAGTGTCGAATCAGTCGTTGTGCAGCCCTTCGGTCTCGGTGGGCCCAAGCTCTGGAAAGACGCGGGAAGAGCACCGTCCTGAGCGGCGCCACCGAAACGCCGATCAGCTTGGTGGGACTCTCGGCCACACGCGCGCCCGCTACCTCGCGATGAGTCCCAAGTCCACCGAGCACGATCGGGATGGCATTTGCTCGGACCGTCGCGACAGCCGAAGACAACGCGATATGTGCGGAAAAGCGGAGCAACCAGTGTCGATCACCCCGTGTGAGTGGCCTCTCTTCATTTGCGCGAATGACAAATTTCGCCAGAACGGCAACTACAACGAACGATGTCGTTACTACCTGTGCAAACACCATTGCCCAGGCAGCACTGGCGGGCGTGTCGATTGGAAACGAGAGTAGGACCAGGCAGCGAGAACTGTTCAACACGAATTGATACATCGATATCCACCCAAATGCATCCCGCGCATAGAGGACGCCAGTGAAAGAGCCGTCAGCCACGCCGATGAAGCCGGCGAGCGCCCCGACGACCGCAACGGTCCGGGTTTCATCGCCAAGGTGAAGCGGCAGCAGAAGAAGTACCCCAACGGTAAGTCCGAGGATTAGGAGGCCGCTCAGAACATCGACGACGACCGCATATCGAAGCGCCGGACGCAGGCGATCACGACCAGCTGCACTTTCGCGAATGAGGAACTGGGCCAGCCCTTCTTCGATGCGCACATCGAGCACTCCGAAGGCGACTGTCGCGATTGCGCTCCCGACCACGAAAGTCCCGACGTCGCCCTGCGACAGGGACCGCACCAGAATGACGCCAGCGACAAACTGCAAGGCTGCGCCGCTCCATGCGCCACCCGCTGCCTTCACATGCGAACCGTGGCGGAAGCGGATCATAGAGTCTCGGCCACGCCGTTAACGATTGCGTCGTAGCTGGCGGCGAGTGAGCGCCAATCCCTAGAGCTCACAAACTGGCGTCCGCATTCGCCAAGCTCGCGCCGCGCTGCGCGATCCTCAATAAGGCGATGCAGGCCGCGGCGGAACTCCTCTTGATCCGCTGCTACGTAGCCGGCAGAGGTCGCATTGAGCACCTCAGTCTCGCTGGTGCTCATGGCGACGATAGCTGCGCTGCAGGCCATGTACTCCAGGAGCTTCACGCTCTCGCGCCCCTCGAAGTCGACTGTTCTCGGGTACGCCCCGATGTCAAAGCACCCGACCCAGTCGAAAAGACGGTCTCGATCTACATAGCCCGACAGCGACAGCCTGCGTTCTCGGTGCGCGAGCGCTCGGAGTTCCTGGGATGGTTCTCCAACCAGCAGAACGACGAAGGAAAGTCCATCGGCCCAGAGCCTCTGCACCGCTTGCAGGAGGACGTCGATCTGGAAAGTACGGATGCTCGTTTCTTGCACCGAAGGCTCGCCGGAGGCGCAGATGAAGGGCGCGTGATATCCGACGATGACCGTGTCGAAGGGCAGATCCAGCCTCGACAGGAGGTCCCGGCGAACGTCAAGGCTTCGCGCGTGCGTGACGCGCTCAAGGTCGACGCCTTGTGGTATCACCGTGACGTCGACGGCTGGATTCGAAGCTTGCACGTAGTGCGCGATGAGCGGGGTCGTGACAACTGTGTGCCGGATGTTCGGCGCGCGGAGGGCGGCCTCTTCCAAGGGCGTATGTTGGGGGTCGTCCAGATCAACGACCACTGGACCGCGGAAGAGTCGCGCCTGGCTCGGATCAGGAGTTAGGAGAAGTTGGAGCCCGTTCTCGTGGTACCAGCGCAGAGTCCGGCGCTGGATCAAGTGTGTTCGACGCACGATGCCTCCATCGAGGCGGCCGAGAGCCCCGCGTCGTTGTCGAATCGGGGCAAAGAAGAGGCGCGTTAGTCGGGGGACGAGCTCTGCGTAACGAGGGTTGGAGTACGACTCGCTCCAAAGGGTGTGCCAGACCGCCTTCGTTCCGCTTAGCGACTCCACGCGTGGACGCTTCCACGGGGTGAACGGCGTATGCACGAAGCGCGCGGGCGTCGTCGGGATCACGTGACCGGGGGCCTCTCAGGCATACGTTGGAGATTGACCGAGCCCCTGAGAGCGTGACGCAACAAACGCGGTACGCTACCGGCCATGTGGCCTGGGCCTCGGCACGGCTTGACACTCACGTTGGCCTCATTCTTGACCCTCGGGACCTTCGGTTGCGCCGACCAGTCGGCTCCGCCGGTGCCTCGAACCGAGGCCCTCGTTGATCCTGCACAGATCACACGTGCTGGACGCCAGACACCCGAAGGCGTGACTCTCCAGCTCTGGCGCGCCGTCCAGGTCGGTGATGCTGCGTCGGCTGCAGGGTTCTACGACGCCCGAGTGCTCAGGGCGATCGGCTTCGACAGAGTGAGCGGCGCTCTCGCACAACAACGCTCCCAACTCGAGGTTCTCCGACCGAAGGACATTTCCGGAGCCAACACCGCGCTGGGCACCGAGGTCGTTGTCAAAGGCGAGAATACCGTCGCCGGCACCCGCGAACCCACGACCAAGGTCCTTTCGTTCTTGCTTCGGCGTAGCCCGCAAGGATGGCGAGTGGCCTACGACACACTCTTGGGCGATGCACTGGCAGCCTATGTTTACTCCCAAGTCCAAGAACGCGTGGCACCCGGTTCGAATAAGCCCACGCCAGAGGCGCAAATTGCCGCTCGGAAGATCGGCGATCTATATCGAGGGCTTTTCTCGCCGAGTTCGGAGCAACCGAAGGCGCGCCGCGGCTAGTCCTTTAGCTCGGGCTCGCGAAGCCTAAACCAACCCTCTCGCTGGAGTCCGCTGCAGCGGTACCAGCGTGCTGCGGTTACACAAGTGGCGACAAAAAGCACGCCGAGGATTGCGTATACCGGCGCGAAACTCGTGAGGGTCTCGGAGGGAGGCGCACCGGCGAGTCGACGCGTGAGCAATAACAATGCCGCGCTCGCGCCGATGAATACGGCCGCGAGCACGAGTTGCCCGAACGAGAATGGGCTCCGTCTCCCTACCGCCAGAGCGATGACTACACCGATGACGATCGCGCCGCCTCGGTAAAACTGGCCGAAGTAATCTGCGAACATCGCGAACAATACGGTGGTCGCCGCCGCGTAGAGCACAAGTCTGCCGGGTTCGCGCGACAGGACCACACGTCGGCGAATTAACCCCAGAACTGCGCCAAAGACCCCCAGGCCGACGAGAACTCCTGGCACTCCAGCATTCGCGTAGAGCTCGCCGGGAAGTGTCGCCGTAAGGCCTCCGTCGAATGTGGAGGGATCCCGCCCATACGCAACAGCCGTGAACGTTACGCCAGCTGGCGGATCGATCCGGAGACCAGCGACCTTGGCGAATTTCCAGCCAGCGGGCCCAGTCAAGCCGAGCGCCGCGGATTCACCGCCCAAGAAGGGACTCGTTGCCGGAAAGGCGTCCATGGTTCCGAGCAGAGGCTCCGTATGGGCGACGTCCACTAGCAGGAGGCGCTCGAGGCGAGTCGGCTTGGGCGCATTTTCCGAGAGCATCCGCCAAGGGTCGTGGACAAGTGCCGAGCGGGTATCAACAGTACGCAGAGATGCACCATAGGAGAGAACAACGACGAGAATCGCTACGGCGACGCCGATCCATCGCCACTTCGGGAACCTCCTGTAGGCGACGTACAGGAAGAACACAGGAGCGATCGCATACAGAAGATTCGCCCGGCTTCCCGGTAGCGCGAGCAGAGTTCCCACGCCGGTGGCTACGGCAGCGCTTAGGGCAAAGAGCCAACGCGAACGGCGCTCCAGAGCCCACGCAGCGATGACTAGGAGACCCCCGAGGCTGATTGGCGCGAGCAGTCCGAGATAGGCCTCACGACCCTCGTGCGGCACGACTGCGTACGTCGCGCCTCGGCCTTGGAGCGACACGCTCCCAGTCCCACTCAGGATCAAATACGCAGCGAGAGCCACGAGGCCAATGCTGGCAACGGCCAAACCGCCCAGCAGCGTGCGGCGGGGGAGTCGCTGGCGCTTCGCTTGATGAAGATCGGCTCGCCAGGCATGACCGAGCGCTGCACGCATCGCGAGGAATGAGAGCGCTGCGCCGGCCAAGACCAACCACGTCGCCCGTCCAAGGAGTGCGCGTTGCCGTTCAGCACCGTCAGGCAGCGCGTAGATCCCCGTCACGACATGGATGATTGGTCCGAGCACAAATCCAATCATGAGCAACGCTGCAAGAACCCGCGCCGGATGTAGGGGGTCCTTTCCGCAGCTGGCAGCCACGGTGATACAGAGAACGCCCAGCAAGACCGAGGCTGGCGTTACTCCCTTACTCGCAAACGTGTCGTCGAAAATCACGGACAGTAGAAAGAGGAGAGCGAGGAACAGCAGAGCGGACAGGACAAGCGTTCGTCGCCCGCCAGAGGTCTCGAGCCGGGGCCACCTGACAAGGGGTGCCAGAGGCGTCACTCGTGATTCTCTCTGCACGAGCGAGTCGCTACCCCGAGGGACTCTTGACACACATGACGTTGCCCTTCGCGGGAGAATCGTCGCGAAGAGCTGGAACCAAAGTCCCCTGTTGCTCGTTGATCCAGGCACACTCCATTCGGGTCGACATCAACGCTCGCATGAACTCGACTGCGCTCGACCCTCCAACCTCCAGCGCCTCGGGATTGATCTCGAAGAAAATGGTGAGTCGTTGTGCCTGGAGGATCGTGCGACCCATACCTGCGAGCGCGAGAGGTTCTGCGCCTTCGGCGTCCACTTTTACAACGAGATTCGCGAGGTCAGAATCTCTTATGACATCGTCGAGAGGGACGGTCGTGACTTCGAGCTCACGGTACTCGTCCACCTTTCGTGGGAGGAGCGAGCTGCCGAACGTGCTCCGGAAGGATCTAAAGCTGTGACGACCGCTTCGGTCGGCAACGGCTTCCTTCCTAAGCTCGATATTGGAGCAGTCGCTCCTGCGTGCATTCTGCTTTAAAGCGGAGAAGTTGTACGGGTCCGGCTCGAATGCAATGACGCGGCGGGCGCGCTGGCATGTCAGAAGAGCGTAAACCCCGACGTGTGCACCGACATCGATGAACGTTGTGCCTGAGTCGACGGCGTCCAGGACGAGAGCCCGATAGTAGGACTCTTCCTCCATCCCTGTGGCGACATACTCCAGGAACCCCCGGTGACGGAGGTAACCGCGAACCTCACCGGACTGGATCTTCGCGGCAAGGGGCGGTCTTTCGAGTCGCGTGAGCAAGCGATCGCCGACCTCCATGCCGGCTGCCAGCGAGCCTGCGAGTCCGACGCGGCGGGCGGTTTGGGCCATTGCCCCGAGGCGTTGAAGCGACCGGGTGCCGGTCAACTGCGAAGGAGCCCCGAGGGGTCATGGAGCGCCGCCAGGCGACGCCAGCCTTCGGCTGCGTCGAACACCTTCCGTACGCGCTGCCTCCCGGCTTCCCCGAGCCGCGAGGCAAGACCAGAATCGTCGAGGATCCGATCGAGCGCTGCCGCAAGCGCCTCTGCGTCCCCAGGTCGAACGAGTGACCCTGTGCCTGCATCCTGAACGGCTTCCGGAATCCCACCGACATTGCTGGCCACCACTGGAACCTGCATCGCCATCGCCTCTAGCACCACTCGGGGAAGACCTTCGTCATATGACGGCACCGCGAGCACATCCACAGCTGCGAGGAAGCTGGGGACCTCGGAAGGAGGGAGCTGACCGAGCAACGCGATTGGCGGAACCCCCTTCGCCGCCGCAAGCTCCAGGTCGTGCCGCAGCGGCCCCGCGCCGGCGATGGCGACTCTAATCGTGCGCCGTCTGGCGAGCGCCGAGCACGCCCCGATGAGGGTGTCGAGGCCCTTGGAGGCATTGAAGCTTCCGAGGAAGCCGACCACCGGCGAGGCGGGATCTCCCGGAAAGGATGCGCGGCGTGCTCTTCCTGAGTCACGCCAGCGAGCCGGGTCGAAGAAGTCGGTATCACATCGGCTCGGAACAACCGCGATCCGGTTCTTTGGGACGCCAAGGGCAGCAGCATCTCGGGCGATTTGGCGCGAAACGACGCGAACGGTATCGGCGCGCCGAGCTACGAATCGGGATACCGCCTCGATCACAATCGTCCCGCGGCCGAAGCGATTGCTCGGCATGTCAAGGAGTTGGCCCTGCACGTGCACGATGACGCGCGCTCCCGGCAAACACCCCATCGCAAGACAGACCAGTCCGGAGCGCAAGGGGTCACTAAAGCTCCAGGTCTTGACGCCCCTGGCATACCCGCCGAGCGCCGTGATCGTCGCCGCGAGGGGAAACGTAACCGCATCGAGTGGTCGCGGAAGCTCGGGCAGCAGAATGTAAAGAACGTTGCCGAAGCGGCGGCGCCTGGGACGCAACCCACGCGTTTGCGCAATGATCGTGACGTCCTCGAAGTAACGCCCGACCTCCAACCACGTTTGTACGTCTCCCGCGGTCTCGTCCATCGCCCTGGGGTACGCAACGGAACCCACTACGCCCAGACGCCGTGTCACGGCGCGGCCAGCGCCGCGAGTCGGCGTGCGACCGAGGGCGCATCGAACCGCTGGACCCAGCGCCGTCCCACCGCTGCAAGCTCCGTGGCTAGTCCAGGGTCTCGAAGGAGTTCGCTCACGGCGCGAGCCAGTTCCAGCGGTTGGTCACGGTGGGCCAGTCGTTCGCGATACGCGCTCGGCAGGACCTCTCGAACTCCGCCGACGTCCGTACTGGCGATTGATACCCCCATGGCCATTGCCTCTAGCAGGACGCGTGGGAAACCTTCGGTATAGGACGGCATCATGAAGACGTCCGCGGCGGCGTAGAGCTCGCGGACGCCATCGTGCGGCACCGTGCCGAGGATCTGGACACGATCGCTTATGCCGGCGCGCTGAACCTTGGCGCGAAGGCTCGCCTCGTCCGGTCCGCCCCCCGCGAGGACGAAGCGCGCTCGCTCATGTTCTCGTACGACAGCGAGTGGGACTGAAGGGACGTACAGCGACGTGCGCCTGATCGGCGAAAGGCGGTGTACCGACAAAACGAGTCGTTCGTCTTCGGTCACGCCAAGTTCTGCACGGGCTCGTCGCCGGTTGTCCTCGGAGGCCGGGCTGAACCACTCCAGGTCGATCTCGTTGGGCAGAACTGTCATGCGCTCCTTCGGGATGCCGTACGTCTGTGAGTAGCGGTCGGCAAGCGACGCTGTCCCGGTTACAACGGCGTCTGCCCAGCGGAACGCGATCCGCCGAGGTATCTCGCTCTGTAGCGCGGTGCGCAGGCCGACATCGCGTAGCCGCGGCTTCGGGATCTCACCACAGCTCCAGTACATGACTCGCCCGCCGAACAACCGGCGCACGAGGATGAGCGGTACGGCAGCAGTCTGTGACGTCCGCACGAAGAACGACTGATAGCCCTTGCGGTGTAGCTGGATAGCCAAACGCGTGAGCTCCCAGCCTCTGCGTAGAAAACCATGGTCCGCATGGCGTTGAACGCGTATCTCGACCGACTCGTCGGAGACAGGCTGTGCACCCGCGAGCCGCTCGATGATCACAGCGGTGCGCGTGTGGAGTCGAAGATGCTCGGCGAGACGAAAGGTGTGCGCGAAGTGCTCAGCTACCTCCGATCCGGCCTTCGGAACAACGAGAACCAAACCGTCCCTCTGTCCGAGCCTGGACACTTCCGCAGAGTACAAGCGACTAGATCTCCTGCAGGAAGCGCGACGGCTTGGTCGAGCGCCAGGCGATTGACTCGTACAGCAGCTTCCGCCGCTCGATGTAGGTCTCCCAGCGGAAGTGCGTAAGTATTGTGTCGCGCCCTTTGGCCCCCAGTGAGCCGTCGTCTCGAAGCGCACGGTCGATCGCCTCCGTGAGCGCCTTGACATCAGACGGAGCTGTGAGGATCCCGTTCTCGCCGTCGCGAATGACCTCTCGGTGCCCGGGCAGATCGCTTGCGACCACTGTGCGTCCCGTGGCGAGCGCTTCAAGCAGCACGTTCGGGAGACCTTCGTACAGCGAGGGCAGGGCAACTACGTCGGCACGTCGCAGGAAGGGGACGATGTCTCGCACTCCAGGAACGACGGTCAAGCCGACGCCGAGCTCTGCAGCGGTGCGCGTCAACGCGCCGTGTAGGGGTCCATCTCCGACGAGAACGACACTCGCGGGTACCGATAATCCAGCAGCCGCTCGGAGCAAGTCCTCGAAGCCCTTTTGCCGGTGAAGTCGTCCTACCCCGAGGACAATAGGATCGCCTTCCAGCTCCGCGTGCGAGCCCTCGGGACTGAAGTGATCGCAATCGACGCCGTAGTGCAGGAAGCGGACGCGGCCTCTGTCGAGGCCGCCGTCGACGAGGCTTGCCGCCACGGCGCGTGAATTCGCGAGGAAGACCGCGCGTCTGCTCGCCTGACGATCAAGCATCCGTTGCCAGCTCCGTCGCCACGGATCTGTCACCACAAGGCTGCAGATCAAAGGGAAGCCAAGCCAGGAGAGTGGCTGCGAGAGCTGGTTCGCGTGAATCAAGGTCGAGTGGACGAGGTCGGGCTCCTCATTCCGCGCGAGGCGGCTCAGGCGGATCGCTCCACGCGGCACGGTGAGCGGCTGACGGGGTGAAACGCCCAGGTCGACAACCGGCACTCCGAGTTCCTCGATCTCGGGCAGGACGCTCCCGGGGGCGGCACCGGGGTCCGTCGTGACCGTGAGGCAGCTCACGACGTGCTGCCACGCATCGAGCGATGAGATCGTGCGAACGAGGTGCTTGCTCTCGCCGCCCATCTTCAGGTCGGTGATCACGTGCAGGATCTTCAACGGCGCAGCGAGCGCGACCGCCGACTATGCGACGGGCGCAATCGAGGAATAGCTGCCGATGCACTCTCGCAGGGCCGGGGGGAGCGACCAGCGCGGGCGCCAGCCGAGCGTCAGCTCCGCTTTGCTGATGTCGCTGCGACTCCGCCGCACTTCCCCGGCCCGAGCTAGCGCGAACTCAGGCTCGACCTCCGAGCCGAGCAGATCGTTCAAGATCTCGATCAGGTCGAGCAAAGACGTCTCGGAACCGGCAGCGATGTTGAAGACGTCACCGCCGCGGACCTTCGCCTCTGCCGCGAGCAGGAAGGCTGCGACGACATCCTCGACGTAGGTGAAGTCGCGAGTCTGCAGCCCGTCGCCGTAGACGAGCGGACGGTCTCGCGATGCCATGGCAGTGATGAATCGTGGAACGACCGCCGCATACTGGGAGAGCGGATCTTGGCCCGGGCCGAAGACATTGAACAGGCGGAGACTGACCGTCTCGAGCCCGTAGACGGTAGTGAAGGCGCGGCAATAGTGCTCCGCGGCGACCTTGGACACTCCGTACGGCGAGATGGGCAGCGGTTGGTCGACCTCGGTCTTCGGCAGCTTCGGGCTTGCGCCGTACACGGACGAAGAGGAGGCAAAGACGACCCGGCGCACGCCCTCGTCCCGCGCCGCGAGCAGCACATTCAGGGTTCCTTCGACGTTCACGGCTCCCGTGGTTAGCGGGTCTTGCACTGAGCGGGGGACAGAGGGGAGGGCGCCGAGATGGAAGACCACCTCGGCTCCGCGAACTGCGGCGTGGGCACGCTCATACGAGCGAAGGTCACCTTCGACGACGTCGAGGTCCAACCCCTCGAGCCGCTCCCTCCGGCCCGTGGCGAAATTGTCGAGGACGCAGACCTCGTAACCATCGGCAATCAGCCGGCGTACAAGGTGGTGGCCGATGAACCCTGCGCCCCCAGTGACGAGGGCACGCGTTGGGCGAGCGTCATTTCCCATCGTTACGAAGGCGAGGCCAACAAGGTCGTCTTCGACGCTACTCCGCCGGTGACCTGAGCCTTCTTGAGCCGATCCTCCCACCCGGCGAGCGTCGCGAGCATCCAGAGATCCGTCACGGGGGCCGCCCCGTTCTCGAGGAGGCGGACCGCGGCTTGGCCGTCCACGACCTCGCTGTCGGTCGAAGCGAGCCATTCGCGGGCTTCCTCCCGCCATGGACCCGCGAAGTACGAGCCGAGCGGAACCGCGAATCCGCGCTTCAGGCTGGCGGTCGGCACCTCGTAGCGCTTGGCGAGCTGGCGCAGGATGATCTTTCCGCGGCGAAGCGACATCATCCGACGCTCAGGCGTTTTCTCAGCCAAGGCGACGAATTCGTTGTCGAGAAGCGGCACGCGGCCCTCGAGGCCGACGGCCATCGTCGCGCGGTCCTCCTTGCAGAGCAGGTCACCCGGAAGGTATGTCCGCAGCTCGAAGCGCTGAATCGCCGAGAGTCGTGTCGGAAACAGCGGCTCCTCGAAGCCGAAACGACGAGCGACCTCGGTTGCCGTTTCGGCGGGGTCCACGTCGAGGCGCACGGCCGCGAGGCCTTGCGTAGAAGTCAGGTTTCCGACCAGGGCGAGGTACTGCTCGACGTCGCTCCCGTCGGCGGCAGCCGCGATCCGTGCGGCGTACGAGCCGAACAGCCGCCTTCGACTGCGACGAGCCTCGCCTTGCCTGGAGCTTGCGCGACCGATGGGCCCCAACAGCCGCGGGGGGACACGTGCGATCAGGGGACGCAGTCTGTGCGCTCTGTGGCGGTAGTACCCCGCGAAGAGATCGTCGCCTCCCGTCCCGCTGCGATGCTCGAGCTGGCGGCGGAGGAATCGGCGAACGGAGTGTCGTACGCCCGGGCGATGGACTCGACCGCGCTTGCGAAGGAGCCCTTGAACTGGGTGACGTGATGCGGCACGCCCAGTCGCTTGGCCACGTGAGCCGCGGTCCCGGCCTCGTCGTAGTCGCCCTGCCCCGCGAAGCCCAGCGAGAAGGCCTGCGGCCGTGCGCCGAGCGCTGCCGCAGCGCTCAGGACGAGGGTCGAGTCAAGCCCGCCCGAGAGGAAGACGCCGACTTCCACGTCGGCGACGAGCTGTCGGCGCACCGCGTTGAGAAGCGCCTCGTCGGCTGCGTCGACCGTCGTCGAGCCATCGCTCCTGGCCTGCGAGAACGGCGTCTCGGCCCAGAGGATTTCGCGCTCCGTCCCGTCCCTCCGCCTGCACACGGCGGTCCCGGGACCCACCTGGACCGCATCGGCGATGCCAGTCGCCGGAGGGACGACGTAGTGGAACGCGACGAAGCTTCGTAGGGCGGGGAGGTCGAGCTCGCCGGAGCTCAAGCCCGCCTCGACGAGAGCCATCGCGTCCGACGAGAACGCGAACCGCTTTCCGGTCGTGCGGACGAGAGGCTTGATGCCGAGCCGATCACGTGCGAGGACGACGTCGCCGCTTCGCTCATCGACGATCGCAAGCGCGAACATCCCGTTGAGTCGCGGAAAGACGTCGACTCCCCACTCCTCCCAGCCGTGGAGCACGACCTCGGCGTCGCAGCGCGTGCGGAAGCGGTGGCCTCGTGACTCGAGCTCCTTGCGCAGGACTTCGTGGTCGTAGATCTCGCCGTTGAAGACCAGGTGGACGTCGCCGTGCTCGTTTGGCATCGGGTAGACCACGTCCTCCGAGAGGTCGATCACTGCGAGCCGGGTCTCAACCAATGCGAGTGAGCCGCGGACCGCCGACCAGCTGGCGTCCGGGCCCCGCGGCGTCAAGGCACGGATCAACGCACGCGATGTCGCCGGGACATCGAGCCCGTTGACCTCGAAGCCCGCAATGCCACACATCGCGCCTCGTCAGCCGACCTTACGCGGCCCTCGTGGGACGCGAGCAAATGCTTGCCATGCCGGCTTCCTCACGCCGGTCGACGCGCGCAGGCCGCTGGTCCAGTTCAGCCACTGCCTGCTGTTCCTCTCCGGCGGGTCGTCGTAGAGCAGGAACCAGCACATCGTGTCGACCCGTCCGACCTTCGCCGCAAGGGCGTAGGCCTTGCGGAGATCGGCGGCCTGCTTCTTTCGGGAGACGTAGTACAACCAGCCGAGCGCCTCGTGCTCGGTGTTCCAGCCGAACTCGTCGATGAAGATCTTCAGGCGGCGGCGCGGCCAGAGTTGGTCGAGCCTGCGCTTCAGCCAGTCGAGGTCATCGAGGTCGACGCGGAGCGCGCGCTTGCCGAGCCGCAGGTCGAGTGCTCGCTCTGTGTACGGGTTGATCGCGAACATGTCGAGGCGCGGGCGCCGGCCGTTCGGCAGGACCATGTTGGCGATGAAGGTGTCGGGCGCGGTTGTGTACGCGTCGTTCAGCCCATACGGGTGAACGCCGCCGCCGATGACGATGACGTTCTTGCGGACGCGGTGCATCGCGGCGTACGCGCTGTCTAGCAGTCGGGCGTAGACACGGGGCGCTGTCCGCCCGTTGCCGCCCTGGGGCCGGAGGTTGTACAAGGTGCTCGGCTCGGAGACGATGATCCAACGTCGCACCTGCGGGTACTTGGCGACGGCCGCGGCCATGAAGTCGGCATAGTCCTGCGGCCGCGTCGGGGCCCAGGCGCTGTCACGGCCTCCGTTCGACCACGCTGGGAAGCTGCTGACGTTGAGGACCGGCTCGATTCCGTTCGCCTCCGCGGAGGCGAGTACGCGATCGAGGCTCTTGGGCCATCTGTACGCCGGGTCGTCCGGCGAGGTGGGATCGGCAGGGCGGGTCGGCGCGACCGTTGCCCACGAGAGGCCGCCGGACCACACCCTGGCCCCGAGCCGGCGAAGCTCGGGGAAGATCGGCTTGCCGCGGCGTATTGCGGTGCCCTCGGTCACGCATTTCGACGGAGGGACGGCTCGGGCCTGGTCGCTCGCGGGGGCGATGCGTGAGGTTGCCGCCAGGGCGATTGACACGGCTCCGGCCACCAGGACAAGGCGTAGCGCGACCCCCCGCAACACCGTCGCATCGTACAAGCCGTCTCAGCGCTTCGCCCTACGAAGAACTGTGCGCCCTGCCCGGAGCGGACGAGTAAGCCGCCAGCTGTTGCTGTTGCTGATTCTTGCGAGCTCGGCGTGAAGCCGCTCCACCTCGCTCTGAAGCCGGTCGACCATGCGCTGGTGCCGCTCCACCGCGCCTTGCGTCCATTCGAGGTCGAGGACGAGCTGCCGGTGCGCTGTCGTGACCGCGTCGACCTGCGCGTGCTGGTCGGCGGCCTCGGCGTGGAGGTGCTCGAGGTTCGCTGCGAGCGACGCCAGCTCGCGGGGATCGTCTGCAGGTTGCTCAAGCTCCGTGGGCGAGAGTTGCACCGGCTTCGCTTGCAGCAAGGCGGCGCCCTGGCCCTCGCCGTCCGGGTCGGACCGCTCGAGCTCGAGAACGTCGAACGCGCGGCCCCAGTGCTCGCGGACCCACCATTCGGAGTGGAAGACGATCGGCCCGCCCGAGTCCCACGGGTTCCACTTCTTGGTGACCAGCATCCCGGTGCGCTCTTCATCCCAGCGGCCCCGGCCGAACTCGTTCCACATCGGCTCGTTGAGGAAGGTCGCGAAGAGGAGGCCGTTCGGCTTCAGCGCGCGGTGGAGCTCCAGGAGCCATCCAGCCCAGTGGTCGCTGATGTGGGTGAAGACGGACAACGCGTAGATCAGATCGAAGAAACCGTCCGGTTGAGGCAGTGACGGCGCCTCGCCGCTCTCGAAGACGTGGAGGGGCGGCGAGAGGCGGTCTGCGAGCCACGCGATGCTCGGGCCATCGATGTCGCAGCCGTAGAACTCGGCGCGCTCGGCCTCGTCCAGGAAGTGGCGCAGCGTCCGGCCTGCGCCGCAGCCGAAGTCGAGCACGCGCTTGCCGTCCCACGACCAGTCGGGCGGCAGCAGGCGTTCGATTCGTTCGCGGGAGTCGCGGCCGATCACCTCGTAAGCGGCCGCGGCGTCGGGCTCGTCGATCCGGCCGACACGCTGCATGAGCTCGGTCGGCGGCAGTGGGCGCTGTGCGCTCATGGCGTGAACGCTAGAACGCGCGCAGGCTCTCCGGGTGCTTGCGCACGAAGCGGAAGATGCTGCGCCAGTGCCAGAGCGTGCGGCGCGTGAGAAAGCTGCGGTCGGTGACGGCTTGGTGGTGGTGGATCGCGACCGCGTCGGGGACGTACCACCGCTCCCAACCGGCCTGGCGGGCGCGGTAGGCGAGGTCGATGTCGTCGCCGTACAGGCGGTAGCCCTCGTCGAGGCCGCCGAGCTCGTCGAGCATCTCGCGCCGCAGAAAGAGGAAGGCGCCGAGCAGCCAGTCCGACTGCACGGGCTCGGTCGGTCGCTCGTCGAGCAGGTAGTGCCCCCGCTGCCGTGTCTCCGGATGGAGGACGCGGCGGAGCGGCGTGCGGCGCACGAGCGTGCCGCGGACGGTCGGGAAGCTGCGGCGGGAGGGCTGCCAGCTGCCGTCCGGATAATGGAGCTGCGGCGCCGCGATGCCGCAGCGCGGGTGTGCCTCGGCAAAGGCCGTCAGCGTGGCGATCGCCCCGGGCTCCACCTCGATGTCGGGGTTCGACGCGATCGCGAAGGGGGCCGTCGTGGCGGCCACGCCCCGGTTGATGTTCGCGCCGAAGCCAAGGGTGCTCTCGTTCTCGATCACGTCCGCGCTGCCCGTCGAGGGCGAGCCGCCTGGATTGACCGTGAGGACGAGCTCGTCTACCTGCGGCGCGAGCGAGTCGAGGCAGGGCCCGGGGTCCGGGTCGCCGGGCGTCCAGATGACGATCGCCGCCGTGGTCACAGCAGCTCGCGGTAGGTCTCGAGCGTGCGGCGGGCGGTCTCGGCCCAGGAGTAGCGGCGCGCGCGCTCCAGGCCGGCGGTGCGGAGGCGGTCGCGGTCGGCGAGCGCGCGCTCGATCCCGCCGGCGAGCGCGACCGGGTTCCGCTCCTCGACGAGGATCGCCGCGTCACCTGCGACCTCGGGGAGCGCGCCCGCGGTAGT
>Ga0126312_10001165_pt1 | contig 16976 bp, 16 predicted proteins | sample Plot104A_FD_92537 | JGI IMG/M metagenome (GOLD analysis project Ga0126312, IMG submission 92537) | Serpentine soil microbial communities from UC McLaughlin Reserve, CA, USA - Plot104A | ecosystem: Environmental > Terrestrial > Soil > Grasslands | place: USA: UC McLaughlin Reserve, Lake County... | reverse complement strand
TCGCCGCAGGCCTCTGGCACAACGAAACGATCGGTGAACCAGGCCCCCATTTCACGGCCCACGGCCACTGATTGGGAATCAACCATCTAGGGGGTAGTGAAGGACGCTCGGATCGCAGAGCTTGCGGGCCGCCAGTTCAATCGGATCTCGCGCGCGCAGCTCCGAGGTCTCAGGATAAGCGACCGCGCGATCGAGCACCGCGTCCACCGCGGAAGCCTTCTCATCGTGGAGCAGGGTGTCTTCGCCCTGGCGCCCGTGCTCGATCACGACTGGGGGCGATGGATGGGCGCCACTCTGACCGCTCCAGGCAGCTTCTTGAGCCACCGGAGCGCGGCTACCGCTTGGGGCTTCTGGGGGCTCCCGCGTCACGTCGAAACGATCACGCGCCGCGGAAAGGCGGACCGCGCCGCCCCGGTGACGTGCTGGTCTTTCGCAGCTCGACTCTGGATGACGCGACCACGGTTCGACGGGGGATTCCGATCACCTCGGTAGTTCGCACGCTGCTGGACCTCGCGGCTCACGTGAGCGATAGGGCGCTGCGGCGCGCTATTCGCGAAGCGGTCCGACTCGACTTGACAACGCTTGTCGCGATCGCGGACGCACTGGGCACCGGTCGCGGACGGCGGGGCACCGCGCGGCTTGCGTCCGCTATCGCAAGCTACTCGGGGCTGCCCCTCGAACGCTCGAGGAGTGGGGCTGAGGTTCGGGCCCTCGAGGTTCTTCGCGACGCCGGCTTCCTCCTGCCCCGCCTGAAGCGCAACGTCGCCGGCGAGGAGGCGGATCTGAGCTGGCCGGCGCGGCGCTTGATCATCGAGGTCGATGGCGGTCCCTTCCACCTCGACGCCGGTGAGGATGCGCGGAAGGAGGCGATCTGGGAGCGAGCCGGGTGGACCGTGCGCCGGATCGACGCCGACCTCGTCTACGACGATCCGGACCGCTTGCTCGCCCTCGCGATGCCGAACGTCCCTCGTTCCCCCCTATAAGGGGTCCTCAGGGACGCTCGGCGTTCAGCCCGATCGGGCCCTGGGTCGCGCCGCTGACGAGCTGGCGTACCGTGGCCTCGTTCGAGGTGAAGATGTCGTCGGCGTCGCCCGCGCCGATTATGCGGCCCTCGTGGATCACCGCCGCGTGGTCGGCGAGCTTTCGGGCCGACTGCATGTGATGTGTGGTCAGCAGAAAGGTCGCACCCGTACGGATCTGCAGCTCCTGAAGCAGCTCGCAGGTCAGGGCGAGGCGGACGCCGTCGAGTCCGCTGTCGAAGTCGTCGATGATCAGGATGCGGGGCTCGAGCGCCAGGGCGCGGGCCAGCGCCGTCCGCTTGGTCATCCCCGCCGACAGCTGGTTCGGCATGTCATCGGCCCTGTCGGCCAGCCCGACCATGCCGAGATGCTCCATGGCCACGCTGCGAATCCGCTCCTCGGGCCAGCCCGTGCGGTCGCGCAGCGGGAAGGCCACGTTCTCGAACACGCTCAGCGAGTAGAAGAGCCCGCATGTGAACGGCAGCGTCCCCTGGAGCACCACCCCCATCCGTCTGCGGAGGTCGTTCAGCTCGTCGTCGGACATCTGGTTCAGCTCGCGTCCGTCGACGCGCACTACGCCCGAGTCGGGCTGCAGCAGCCCGACCACGTGCTTGACCGTCACGGTCTTCCCGGCGCCCGACGGGCCAAGCAGCGTGGTGATGCCGCCCTCCGGGATGGCCAGGTCGACGCCGTCGAGCACCCGCTCGCGGTCGAACTCCTTGACCACGTCGACGAGCTCGATCGCGTTCACTGCCCCAGCCACTCCTTGAGCGTTACCGGGGGCCTCAGCGTGGCGAACTCCCCGGCGTCGCGGATCTGCTCGGCGGCCTCGGCCATCGCGGCGACCGCGACCCACATCAGGGCCCCGCCCACGCTGATCCGCTGGGCGCCGGCGGCGAAGACCTCATCCCGGGTCAGGCCGGGGTGGGCCAGCACGTTGACCGGCCTCGAGACCGCGTCGCAGACAGCCTTGATCTGGGCGGCGTCACGGAGTCCGGGGGCGTAGAGCACGTCGGCGCCGGCCCGCTCGTAGGCCTGGAGGCGCGCGATGGTGTCGTCGAGGTCGGGATGACCGCGGATGTGGTTCTCGGCCCGGGCGGTCAGGACGAACCCGGACGAGCGGGCGGCCTCGACCGCGGCGGCCACCCGGTGGACGGCGAACTCGGGCTCGTACAGCCCTTCCTCGGGGTCGTAGTCCTCGATCGAGCCGCCCGCCGCCCCGGCGTCCGCGGCGCGGCGGACCGTCCGGGCGGCGTCCTCCGGCGCCCGGCCGTAGCCGTTCTCGAGGTCGGCGGAGACGGGGAGCGAGGTGGCGTCGTCGAGCACCCGGACGTGGTCGGCGACCTCGTCGAGCGTTGCCCGGCCGTCGGGGCGCCCGAGCGTGAACGCGAAGCCGGAGCTTGTCGTGGCCAGCGCCTTGAAGCCCAGCGAGGCGAGCACCTTCGCCGAGCCGGCGTCCCACGGGTTCGGGATCACGAACGGGGGCCCCTCGTGCAGCGCGCGGAACTCGGCCCCCTTGCTCACGCCCGCGCCTCGCGGTCGAGGACCAGCTTGCGCAGGCGGTCCCCATCGGACGGCAGCGGCGGGCGGTCGAGCGGCATGTAGCTCTCGCTGAAGTCGGACCGGCAGAGGGAGGTCAGGCCGTACATCACCTGGAAGCGGGGCTCATCGCCGTCGCGCGCGCCGTAGTGGAAGCAGCGGCTGGTGTCTATGAACAGGACCGTGCCCCGCGGCATGGTCAGCCGCCGCGTCTCCCCCTCGTCGACGACGGAGTAGACCTCCTCGTCGCTGAGGCGGTAGGGCCGGCCACGCGACCAATAGTTCAGCCGCTCTGCCGCGCGAGCCGAGGTGGAGGCGGGAAGCCAGGTGAACGGGCCCTGGCTCGGCGTGCAGTCGCGTGCCAGGACGATCACGTAGACCATCGGGTGGTCGTATGGGTCTATGTGGAAGACCTGGCTGTCGCGCGGGGGCAGATGTGCGAGCGAGTCGAGGTGCTTGCCCGACTCGACCACGCGCACCCCGGTGGGTAGCGTCCCGGAGAGCGCCGGAACGAAGCCGAGATAGTCGGCGACGATGGCGATCAGCTCGGGCGAGCTGACGAAGTCGAGCAGCGCGGGCCAGCGGGCCAGGTCGTCCACGCTTATGAGGTTGCGGAAGAAGGCGCGGTAGCGGTCGTCCTCCACGGCGCTGCCGGCGCGCTCTTCGATGATCTCGTCGACCGCGGCGAGCATCTCGTCGATGTGCGGCAGGGACCTCGACGTGTCCAGCGCGAAGCCGTCCTCGATCCGCCGCTCGGGCGCGAGGCCAAGGCGCTGGTGCTCGGCGACCCGCATGCGCTGGCGTCGCCGTCGCCGCAGCCCGTTGTACGCCTTGGCCAGCCGCATGGTGTTTCGGATGCCGAGCTTGGCCATCTTGTCCGCGTCGAGGGCGCGGGCGACGCTGCTCGTGAGAGCTGCCAAGAAGCCGATCCTAGACGCGGGTGGCCCGAACAGTGAAGAATGGCCCTAGCCCTATCCGCGGAGAGGAGAAACGGATGCAGCTTGGATTCATCGGCCTGGGAAAGATGGGCGGGAACATGGTTCATCGCATCCATCGCGACTCCGACCACGAGTGCGTCGTCTTCGACTTCTCGGACGACGCGATCAGCGAGGCCGAGGGTCACGGCGCGATCTCCAGCAGCGGGCTCGACGACCTGGTCTCGAAGCTGGACACGCCGCGGGCGGTCTGGATCATGGTCCCCGCCGGGGACCCCACCACGGACACGGTCAACCAGCTCGCCGACCTGCTCGACGAGGGCGACACGATCATCGATGGCGGCAACAGCCGCTGGTCCGACGACAAGGCGCGCGCCGAGAGCCTGAAGCCGAAAGGGATCCACTACGTCGACGTGGGCACGTCGGGCGGCGTCTGGGGGCTCGAGGTCGGCTACTGCATGATGGTCGGAGGGCCCGACGAGGCCGTGGAGCGGATCTCGCCCATCCTCGACGTGCTCGCGCCGCCCACCACGGAGGAGCACGGACCGGGCTGGGGACACTTCGGCCCGACCGGCGCCGGCCACTACGTGAAGATGGTTCACAACGGCGTCGAGTACGGAATCATGCAGGCCTACGCCGAGGGCTTCTCACTCTTCGACGCCTGCGAGTACGAGCTCGACAACGCCAAGATCGCCCACCTCTGGATGCAGGGGTCGGTCGTCCGCTCCTGGCTATGTGAGCTCGCCGCCCGCGCCTTCGAGCAGGAGGGCAACGACCTCGCCCGGCTCGAGCCGTTCGTCGAGGACTCGGGCGAGGGACGCTGGACCGTCGAGGACTCGATCGACAAGCGCATTCCCACGCCGGTGATCACCACCTCGCTGTTCGAGCGCTTCTCCTCACGCGGCCAGAACGCGTTCGCGGCGAAGGTCAACGCGGCGCTTCGCAACCAGTTCGGCGGCCACGCGGTGAAAGCGCACGACACCGTGGCCCAGGCGCAGGCCCACGCGGAGTAGGACATGGCGACCGTCGAGCAACAACAGGAGAACCCGCTCGTCGAGGGGCTCGAGCGGCTTCCCGTCCACCCCACGACCCTCGTGATCTTCGGCGGCACGGGCGACCTGGCAAAACGCAAGCTCCTGCCCGCCGTCTACAACCTCGCGCACGAGGGGGCGCTGCCGGAGCGCTTCAACCTGATCGGCGTCTCGCGCGGGGACATCCCGCACGACGACTACCGCGACATGGCGCGCGAGTCGATCAAGCAGTTTTCGCGCCGCCAACCCGACGAGCAGGTCCTCGATCGCCTGCTCGAGCGGCTGCGCTACGTGCCGGGGACCTTCGACGACGACTCGGTCTACGAGCAGCTCGGCAAGCAGCTGGACGAGTTCGACGAGGAGGCGGGCCTGCCGTTCAACCGCGCCTTCTACCTCTCCACCGCGCCTGGGTTCTTTCCGGTGATCGTCGGCAAGCTGGGCGCCCACGACCTCGACCGCCATGAGGGGTCCGAGGTCCGCGTGGTGATCGAGAAGCCGATCGGCACCAACCTCGCCGAGGCGAAGGACCTGAACCGCCAGGTGCTGTCGGTGCTCGACGAGTCCCAAGCCTTCCGGATCGACCACTACCTGGGCAAGGAGACCGTCCAGAACATGCTGGCGTTCCGCTTCGCCAATGGCATGTTCGAGCCGGTCTGGAGCCGCAACTTCATCGACTACGTCCAGATCACCTCGGCGGAGGACATCGGCATCGGGACGCGCGCCGGCTACTACGACAAGTCCGGCGCCCTCCGCGACCTGGTCCAAAACCACATGCTCCAGCTGCTCACGCTGCTGTGCATGGAGCCTCCGGTGACCTTCTCGGCCGACGACGTGCGCGACGAGAAGGTCAAGGTCCTGCATGCCATTCACCCGCCCGACCCCGAGAAGGTGGCCGAGATGACGGTCCGGGGCCAGTACGCGGCCGGCATGGCGGAGGGGAAGACCGTCCCCGGCTACCTCGAGGAAGAGGGGGTGCCGCCGGACTCGACGACCGAGACCTACGCTGCGCTCCGGCTCGAGGTGGACAACTGGCGTTGGGCCGGTGTGCCGATCTACCTGAGGACCGGCAAGCGGCTGGCGCGGAAGGTCACGGAGATCGCCGTGACGCTCAAGCCGGTGCCGCACCTCGCCTTCGAGCAGGCGGGATCCGTCGGCGTCCAGCCCAACCAGATCGTCATGACGATGCAGCCGAACGAGGGCGTGTCGCTGTCGCTCGGGGCCAAGATCCCGGGAACGCGGATGCGGATCCGCCCGGTGAACATGGAGTTCCTCTACGGGACGGCATTCATGTCGGAGTCGCCGGAGGCGTACGAGCGGCTCCTGATGGACGCCATGCGTGGAGACGCGACGCTCTTCACCCGCGACGACGAGGTCGAGGCGCAGTGGCGGATCATCGACCCGATCCTCCAGGCGTGGTCGCAGACGCCGGGGCCGCTCCCGCAGTACCCCGCGGGCGCGGGCGGGCCGCCGGAGGCGGACGCGCTCATGCTCGAAGACGACCAGCACTGGCGGGCCATCTAGGTCGATGCCCGACGAGGGGATCTGGAACGCGCAGGACACCACGCCGGCGGCGATCGAGTCGGCGCTCCGAGAGCTCCTGAAGGAGCAGCACGCCAAGAGCGAGGGCTACGTACCGGCGCGGGTGCTCAACATGGTCGCGGTGGTCGACCGTGAGTGGCGCGGTGAGATCTACAACCGCCTCGAGGGCGTCGGCCGCTACCACGCCTCGCGCACGATCCTCTGCGCGGTCGAGCGCGGGCGGCAGACCATCGACGCCTGGGTCACGGTCTCCGCAGAGAAGGACCCGCGCCCGGGCGAGATCGCCCTCACCCACGAGCGCGTCGTGCTCGACGTTGGGCCGCAACACCTGAAGGCGCTCGACTCGGTGGTCGACCCGCTCGTGATCAGCGACCTGGCCACGGTCTGTTGGGCGCCGCACGGGCACACCGAGGCGATCGACGCGCTTCTGCAGCTGGCCCAGGTGGTCCTGCTCGACTCCGTCCAGGAGCCCGATCCCGCGGCGGCGGTCCGCCGGGCCCGTCGCCTGGCCGAGGACGCGTACGTGGTCGACCTGGCCTGGCTGCGCTCGACCCCTTGGCGGGAGCGGATAACGGCCAGCTTCGACCCTCCGCAGTGGCGCGAGGAGCTCCGCAGGTTCAGCGGGCTCACCGTGCGCCACCGCCCGGACTCCGCCGTGGCCGGCCTGCTCTTCTTCGGCTGGCTGTGCTCACGGCTGGGCTGGGAGCCGGGCGCGATGATGCCGCGGAACGGGGAGCTGTTCGGGCGGGCAAAGGCGAGGCAGGGCGACGTCGAGCTGCTTCTCCAGCCCGACCCGGGCCAGAGCGCGCCGGGGCTCGCCGGGATCACGGTGGAGACGGCCTCCGGGATGGCCCTCTCGCTGGACCGCGGCCCGGGCGGCCTGTCGGCGCGTCGCCGCAACCGAAGCGGTAAGGAATCGACCTGGACCCTCCTCGGCGCGTCGCGTGGCGAGGCCGGAATCCTCGGCGAGGGAATCAGGCAGGCGCTCCTGCGGGACCCCACCTACGCTCCCGCGCTCAGGTGCGCGGAGGCCCTGGCGGCTTGAAGCCGGAGGTCCACGTCAGCGAGGACCCCGCCGGCGAGGCCGCGCGGCGCCTCCGGGAGGCGACCGGGCACCTTGTCATCACGGGCGGCTCGACTCCCCGCGCCGCATACGAGCGGGTGGCGGCGGATCGGAGCGACTGGTCCGGCACCGACCTCTGGTTCACCGACGAACGCTGCGTTCCGCCCGACCACGAGCACTCGAACCACCGGACGGCCAAGGAGGCACTGTTCGACCGCATCGATGGGGAGACCGTGCACCGCATGATGGGCGAGCTCGGCCCGGCGGACGGCGCCGCCGCATATGAGCGCGAGCTGCGGGCCGAGTTCGGCGACGAGCTGCCCGTCTTCGACTTCATCCTCCTCGGCCTCGGGCCCGACGCCCACACCTGTTCCCTCTTCTCTGGAGACGACGCGCTCGGGGAGCGGGAGCGTTGGGCGGTCGGGGTGGAGACCCCGGGAATGGCCCCCCTCGTGTCCAGGATCACCCTTACGCTTCCGGTCGTGAACGCAGCTCGCTCTGTCGTCTTCCTCGTGACTGGCGAGGACAAGGCCGAGGCCGTGGCGCGCGCATTCGCCGGGCCGCCGGATCCGCGCGCCCCCGGCAGCCTCGTCGAGCCGGCCTCCGGGAGCCTCGATCTGATCTGCGACGAGAAGGCGGCGGCGCGGCTTTGAAGGGTCTCGAGAACGAGAGCTACGGCCAGAGCGCATTCCCGCCCATCGGCGAGTACGCGTTCCTGTCCGACTGCGAGACCTGCGCGCTCGTGGCGCCGGGCGGCAACGTCGAGTGGCTGTGCCTGCCGCGGTTCGACTCGCCGAGCGTCTTCGGCTCGGTCCTGGATCGCGACGCCGGCATGTTCAGGCTCGGCCCCGCCGACGTCGAGGTGCCGGCGGCCCGTCGCTACCTGCCGGGGACGATGGTGCTCGAGACGAGCTGGGGCACGCGCGGCGGCTGGATCATCGTCCGCGACGTCCTGCTCATCGGCCCCTGGCACCACGAGCACGACCGCTCCGGGACGCACAGGCGCTCCCCCACCGACTACGACGCCGACCACGTGATGCTGCGGCTGATCCGCTGCGTCAACGGCGAGGTCCAGATCCTGCTCGACTGCGAGCCCTGCTTCGAGTACGGCTCGGTCTCGGCCGACTGGGAGTACACCGGCCCGAGCTACCACGAGGCCCGCGCGACAGGCGACGGGACCGAGGTCTTCCTGGACCTCGCCACCGACATGCGGATCGGCTTCGAAGGGCCGCGCGCCACCGGCCGCACATTGATGAAGGAGGGAGAGACCCTGTTCGTCGCCCTCTCCTGGTCCGAGCACGCCCCGCCGCGCAACTACGAGGACGCCTACGACCGGCTCGTGTGGACCGCCCACCACTGGCAGCACTGGCTCGACCATGGAGAGTTCCCCGACCACCCTTGGCGCACCCATCTGCAACGGTCGGCGCTGACGCTGAAGGGCCTGTCGTACGCGCCCACCGGCGCCCTCGTCGCCGCCGCCACCACGTCGCTCCCGGAGACGCCCGGCGGCAAGCGCAACTGGGACTACCGCTACACGTGGATCCGGGACGCCACGTTCATGCTCTGGGGCCTCTACACGCTCGGCTTCGACTGGGAGGCCAACGACTTCTTCTACTTCATCGCCGACGTTGCCGAATCCGAGCAGGGCCAGCTCCAGATCATGTACGGGATCGACGGCGAGTCCCAGCTCGTCGAGAAGACGCTCGACCACCTCTCGGGCTACGAGGGCGCCCGGCCGGTACGCACCGGCAACGGCGCCTACAACCAGGATCAGCACGATGTGTGGGGAGCGATCCTCGACTCGTTCTACCTCCACACGCGCTCGCGCGACCACCTGCCCGAGCGCATCTGGCCCATCCTGGTGAACCAGGTCGAGACCGCGCTCGAGAACTGGCGCCACGCCGACCGCGGGATCTGGGAAGTGCGCGGCGAGCCGCAGCACTTCACCTCCTCCAAGCTCATGTGCTGGGTGGCCGCCGATCGCGGCGCGCGCCTTGCCGAGATCCGCGAGGAATTGGAGTACGCGGCGCGGTGGCAGTCGGCGGCCGACGAGATCAAGGCCGACATCTGCGAGAATGCGCTCGACGACCGAGGGGTGTTCACCCAGCACTACGGCACCGACGCCCTCGACGCCTCGGTCCTGCTGATGCCGCTCGTGCGCTTCCTTCCACCGCAGGACGAGCGCATCCGCAAGACGGTCCTCGCGATCGCCGACGAGCTGACCGAGCAGGGTCTCGTTCTCCGCTACAAGGTCGAGGAGACGGACGACGGCCTCAGCGGTGAGGAGGGCACCTTCGCGATCTGCTCCTTCTGGCTCGTCGCCGCCCTGGTGGAGATCGGCGAGGTGAAGCGGGCCCGCGACCTCTGCGAGAAGATGCTCTCCCATGCCAGCCCGCTCGGTCTCTACGCGGAGGAGATCGACCCCGCCACCGGCCGCCACCTCGGGAACTTCCCGCAGGCCTTCACCCACCTGGCGCTGATCAACGCCGTCATGCACGTGATCCGCGCCGATCAGGGGCTCGAGGCCGGCAGCTTCCCGCTCGACCGCGAGCTCGCGAGGCAGAGGGCGCAGGGATAGGTGGTAGGTCGTAGGTCGTAGGGTCCGACCCGCTGCCGTTCCTAGCGACTAGCGACTAACGACTAGCGACTCCGGCCAGGACCGCCCTGATCGCCTGGTTCGACTCCTCGTCGGGCGACTCGCCGATCACGGTGGCGGGCCGGTCGAACCGCGCGAGGGCTTCGGCTAGTGGGTCGGCCCGGAGGGTGCCGTCGCCGTAGGACAGATGGGCCTTCTCGTTGCGGTTCGCATAGTCGATGTCGGAGAAGTGGATGTGGAAGGGCGCGTCGGCCTCGATCGTCGAGTGGGCGGCGCCGAGTGCCTCCTCGAACGGCTCCGGGCTCGTGAAGGCGCCGTCGCTCACCGCGTGTAGATGGGCGAAGTCTAGGACCGGCCGGACCCAGGCGAGCCGCGAGCAGATCGCGATCACGTCCTCGAGGCTGCCCAGCTCGTTGACGCGGCCCATGACCTCCATCCCGAACGGGACGTCCCGGTCCTTGCTCTCGAGCCGCTCGCGCAGCTCGGCCAGCTGCTCGGCGACCGCGTCCACCGCCTGCTCGCGCGTGCGCGCGAAGAGGTAGCCCGGGTGGATCACCACGAGCTCGGCGCCGCAGGCGCTCGCCAGCCCCGCGGTGTGGTCGAGCATGCCGACGGCCATGCGGTGCTTCTTGTCGCGCTCGGGGCGGCCGACGAAGGCGAACAGCGGCGCGTGGACCGAAAGGACGACGCCCGCCTCCCGTGCGAGCTCGCCCAACCTCTCGGCGAAAGCCCGGTCCATCCAGAAGCCGCCTTCGAGGTCCACTTCGCACGCCCGGTAGCCGCGCTCGAGCAGGAGCGCCACCGCCTCCTCGGGGCTCTCCCGAGACGGGATGAATGAGGGCCCGACGCGGATATCGCCCATCGTTCCAGTGTGGCAGCGCTGACTCGAGGACCGGAGCCGGATCGTCGATCCGGCGAGCAGCACCGCACGATGTACGGTTCGCGCCTCATGTCCGAGGAGCAGAAGCCGCAGAGGGTGCCGCGGGCGAGGGCCGCGGCCCGGAAGGTCAATCAGAGCCCGGCTCTCCTGACAGCAGCCAGGCTGATGCGCGAGCTGCTGCCGGGGGACAGCAAGTTCGGAGATCCCCTGTCGACTGCCGGGCGGAAGCAGTCGGAGCTCGTGGGCCGGCGCCTCGCCGATCTAACCGCTGAGCGGCCGGGTGTGCTGCGCGAGGCCGGCCTGTCCGCCCTGCAGGTCTGGCAGGCGGTATCGGAGGCGCAGGGGCGGGGCCACGGCGACCAGCGGATGGCGATCGTCTTCACCGACCTCGTCGAGTTCTCCGACTTCGCCCTCGAGGCGGGCGACGAGGCGGCGCTCGACCTGCTGCGCGAGGTGGGCGAGGCGATCGAGCCTGCGGTCTCGGCCCACGGCGGCGAGGTGGTGAAGCGGCTCGGCGACGGGATGATGGCCGTCTTCCCTGATCCGAAGGAGGCGCTGGCCGCGGTGCTGGAGGCGCGGGAGCGGCTGTCCGGCGTGAGCGCCGACGGCTACCAGCCTCGCATCCGTGCGGGGATGCACGTCGGCCAGCCGCGGAAGCTCGGCGGCGACTTCCTCGGCGTGGACGTGAACATCGCGGCGCGCGTGGCCGAGGAGGCGCAGGGGGACGAGCTGCTCGTGTCGGACCGCGCCCTCGAGGAGCTCGACGAGCGGACGCTCGACGCCCGCCGCAAGCGCCGCTTCTCCGTCAAGGGGGTGCCGAAGGACCTGACGGTCTACTCCGTGGTGCCTAAAGCCTGACGTCGAGCACCATCGCGCCGAAGAGCAGCGCGAGGTAGGCCAACGAGAAGAGGTAGAGGCGGATCGCCGAGCGGCGGTCGGCCCGTCGGTAGAGCACGACGGCTCCGGCGATGAACGCCGCGCCGAGCACGATCGACGCGACGAGGTAGATCGCCCCGAACGCGTGGGCGCAGAACGGGAGCTGCGTCACGGCGTAGAGCAGAATCGTGTAGAGCAGGATCTGGCGTCGGGTCTCGCGCTCACCGCGGACCACCGGCAGCATCGGGACGCCCGCGCGCGCGTACTCGTCCTTCATCAGCAGCGACAGCGACCAGAAGTGCGGCGGCGTCCAGAAGAACACGATCGCGAACAGGTACAGAGGCGTTCCGGCGAGGCCACCGGTGACCGCGGCCCAGGCGACGAGCGGCGGCACCGCGCCGGCCGCTCCGCCGATCACGATGTTCTGGGGCGTGGCTCGCTTCAGCCAGAGCGTGTAGACGAGGACGTAGCCGAGCAGCCCGGACATGGCGAGGACCGCGGCCAGCTCGTCGACGGTCAGCGCGAGCAGCGCAAAGGACGCGCAGCCGAGGATCGCGCCGAACACGATCGCGGCGGTGGCGCTGACACGGCCCGAGGCGACCGGGCGACCGGCCGTCCGCTTCATGACCGCGTCGAGGTCGCGGTCCAGGGCGTGGTTGATCGCGCCGGCGCCGCCGGCCGAGAGCGCCCCCCCCAGGCAGGTGAGTGCCACGAGGCCTGGGGACGGGTCGCCCGCCACGTACATCGTGGTGACCGTCGTGAAGAGCAGGAGCGACTGCACCTTCGGCTTGGTCATCTCGAGGTAGTCGGCGAGCAGGGCGCGCCACTGGGCCGGCCGTACCGCCCGCGCGGCGCCGATCACGCGGGCACCGCCTCGGCGCGCGGCCTGACGGTGGCGGGCGCAACTGCTCGGAAGAGCTGGAGCGCCAACCCGACGGACGTCGCCCAGAGGAGCGTCCCCACCGCGAGGTGCGCCACGATCAGGCCTTCGTACTCGTCGAGCCAGACGTTGAGCGCGCCGAGCACGAGCTGAACGGCGAGCAGGGCGAGCAGCAGCTTGGCGGAGCGCACCGCCGCCTCGCTCGGCCGCCGCCGCAGCAGCACGGCGACGAGGCCGAGGATCAGCAGCGTGGCGAGGTACATGAACGCCCGGTGGGTGAGGTGGATGTCCACCAGCCGCGATTTGCCGACGGGCATGAAGTCGCCGTTGCAGGTCGGGAACTCCTTGCCGCAGGCGTGGTGGGCGCCGTCGCCGAGGCGGTAGTCCGGGCGGCCGTAGTTCTGCGTGCCCGCCATGTAGCCGCCGGCCACGATCGTGGCGAAGACGAAGGCGGCGGTCACGACCGAGAGGAGCCGCGGGCCGGAGGCGGTGGCTTGAGGCGCGGGGCGCGTCTGTTGCCAGACGAAGATCAGGACTCCGAGCAGAAGCATCGCAAGGCCGAGGTGAGCTGCCACGAGCGTCTCGTCGAGGCCCTCCTCCACCGTGGCGCCGCCCAGCACGGCCTGGGAAACCACCAGGAGGAAGGCGCCGGTGGTGCCCCAGACGATGCGCCGGTTGTCGCGGTAGCGGCGCCAGGCCTGGACGGCGAGGCCCAGGATCAGGATCGTCACGAGCCCCGCGACGGCCCGGTGCGTGTACTCGATGGCCGAGTTGAGGTCCACGCCCGGGACCACGTCGCCGTTGCAGAACGGCCAGCCGTGGAAGCCGGACCCCTTGGGGCCGCAGCCGAGGCCGGAATCGGACACGCGGACGAAGCCGCCGACGACCACCAGCACGAAGGTCGCGACGACGGTAGCGAGCGCCAACCGCCGATACCCCTGGGTGGGAGGCGTCACGTGCCGGAGGCTACTGGCTGCGCCACCGAGCCGGCGGGCCTGTTGGCGCGGTCCACCTCGCGGCGGATGTCCTTCATCGGCTCGACCGAGCGGACGCGCGGGGCGACGTCGAAGTTGTTCTCGGGGGGCGGCGAGCTGACGAACCACTCGAGCGTGTTGCCGCGCCAGGGGTCGTTGCCGGCCTTGCGCCCCGAGCGCACGCTCACCAGGACGTTGATCACGGTGATCAGGACGCCGATGCCGAGGATGAACGAGCCGATCGTCGACACGAGGTTGTAGCCGCTTACGTGCAGCTGCTCCGAGTAGTCGTAGATCCTGCGCGGCATGCCCGAGAGTCCGGCCGAGTGCTGCACCAGGAAGGTCATGTTGAAGCCCACGAACATCGTCCAGAAGGAGAGCTTCCCGAGTCCCTCCGACAGGAGCCTCCCCGACATCTTCGGGAACCAGTAGTAGAGGCCGGCGAAGATCCCGAAGACCGAGCCGCCGAACAGCACGTAGTGCAGGTGGGCCACGACGAAGTAGGTGTCCGTGAGCTGCCAGTCGACCGGGAAGATCGCCAGCAGCACGCCGGAGATGCCGCCGATCACGAACAGGGCCGGGAGGGCCGTGGCGAACATCATGGCCGTCTTGAAGACGATCTGGCCCTTCCAGAGCGTGGCGATCCAATTGAAGATCTTCACGCCGGTGGGCACCGCGATCGTGAACGACGACAACATGAAGAAGGCCAGCACCACAGTCGACGTCGGCGTGGCGAACATGTGGTGCGCCCACACCAGCAGGCCGAGGAACGCGATAGCCACGGTCGACGCCGCGATCGCCTTGTAGCCGAAGATCGGCTTGCGGGCGAACACGGGAATGATCTCCGAGATCATCCCGAAGGCCGGCAGCACCATGATGTAGACCTCGGGGTGGCCGAAGAACCAGAAGAGGTGCTGCCAGAGGAGCGGGTCGCCACCGCCGGTCGGGTCGAAGAAGTCGGTGCCGAAGTGGCGGTCGGTGAGCAGCATCGTCACCGCCGCGGCCACCGACGGAAGCGCCACGATGAGCAGGTAGCTGTAGATCAGGATCGCCCACACGAAGAGCGGCATCCGGCCCCAGCTCATGCCCCGGGCGCGCATGTTGTGGATCGTGGCGACGAAGTTGATCGCGCCGATCAGCGACGAGAGCCCCGTGAGGTGGATGAGGAGGATCCAGGCGTCGACGCCGCCCGTGGATGAGAAGGCGTCGTCCGAGAGCGGCGTGTACATCGTCCAGCCGGCCTGTGGCGGGTCGAAGAACAGCGAGACGTAGAAGACGATCCCGCCGAACAGGAGCAGCCAGAACGAGAGCGCGTTCAGGCGCGGGAAGGCCATGTCGCGCGCCCCGATCATCAGCGGGACCATGTAGTTGCCGAACCCCGCCAGGACCGGCACCACGAACAGGAAGACCATCGTGGTGCCGTGCATCGTGACCAGCGCGTTGTAGGTCTCGCCCGGGAACAGCGTGCCGTTGGGCTGCGCCAGCTGGAGCCGCATCAGCAGCGCCTCGACGCCGCCGATGATGAAGAAGACGAAGGTGGCGAACAGGTAGAGGAGGCCGATCCTCTTGTGGTCGGTCGTGGTCAGCCACTCGAGCCAGCCGCGGGGGCGCTCCTGGAGCCCGTGCACCACGACCTCCGGGCGGGGCTGGACTTCCTCGCGGGTCAGGGCCGCCACCTCCATCAGTCGATCTCCCCGCGTTTCTCACGCTCGCGCCGCTGCTCTGAGAGCGCCGTCTGAGCCGCCCTGATGTCATTTCGTTGACGGGTCTCCCAGGCCCGGAACTCGTCCGGCGGGACCGCCCTGACGACCGCCCGCATGTCGGCGTGGCCGGCTCCGCAGAGCTCGGCGCACTGGCCGCGGTAGAGCCCGGGCTCGGTGACCTTGAACCAGGTGTGGTTGGTGTGGCCCGGCACGGCGTCGGCCTTGCCGCCGAGCTTCGGGATCCACCAGGAGTGGATGACGTCGGACGCGTTGATGTCCAGGGTGATCGTCGTGTTGGTGGGCACGACCATCTCGTAGTAGCTGAACAGCGACCCCTGGCCGGGGTAGTCGTAGCGCCAGACGTACTGCTGCCCGTTGACCTTGAGGTTGAGCGACCTGCTCGACCCCTTGGGCGGTCTCGGCTGGTCGACCGACGCGAACTGTGCCGTGTCGGCCTGGAGCCCGCTCGGGCCGGAGGCGGGCGGGTCCTTGATCCCGCCGAGGTAGAGGAAGGTCACGACGGTGAGGACGACCAGGATCAGGGCGGCGCCGACCGTCCAGCCGACCTCGAGCGGGGTGTTGCCGCGGACCTGCGCCGGCTCCGGACCGCCACGCCGCGCCCGGTAGCGGACGATCGACCAGATCAGCGTGCCCTCGACGATCAGGAAGATCACGATCGCGATGTAGAGCGTGATCTTGTAGAGCGTGTCGATGTCCGTCGCATTCTTCGACCCGCCGCCCGACTCGGGGGTGATGGCGTCGCCGAGCGCGGTCGGCGCCAGGGCGAGCAGCAGGAGGTACGCCGCGACGAGGGCGAGCAGAGCTAGGCGGCGTTTTCGGCCGGCGAGCAAGGCCGCAGGATCATATCCCGCTGGTCTCAGGATCCCTGGAAGGCCGCCGCCCGCTTCTGGACGAAGGCGGTCACGCCCTCGAGGAAGTCGTCGGTGCGCGCCAGCGCGTGCTGGAGCTCGGCCTCGAGGTCGAGCTGGCCGTCCAGGTCCGGGTAGAGCATCCGGTTGAGCGCCCGCTTCGAGGACGCGTACGAGCGCGTGGGGCCCTTGGCCAGGTGCTCCACCAGCGCCTCGGCCTCGCCGCGCAGCCGGTCGTCCGGATGGACGTAGTTCACAAGCCCCCAGTCGAGTGCCTGCCCGGCGGATACGCGCTTGCCCAGGAGCGCCATCTGGAACGCCCGGGCCTTGCCGACCGCCGCCGGGACGAAAAGCGTGGAGCCGCCGTCGGGCATCAGGCCGATGTTCACGAACGCGAGGCCGAAGAAGGCCGACTCGGCGGCCAGGATCAGATCGCAGGCGAGGGCCAGTGAGCAGCCGATCCCCACGGCCGGCCCGTTGACCGCCGCCACCACGGGCTTCTCCAGTCGCCGGATCCCGGCGATCACCGGGTGGTAGAGCTCGTGGAGCTCCTTGCGGACGTCCGGCTTGCCGTCCTGGGGGTGCGGGTCGAAGCCGGCCTTGAGGTCGGCCCCCGAGGAGAAGCCCCGGCCGGCGCCCGTGATCAGCACCGAGCGGACCGATTGCTCCGCCGCCTCGCCCTGGATGACCGACTTGAGCTCGCTGCCGAACTCGGCCGTCCAGGCGTTGAGCGTGTCCGGGCGGTTGAGCGTCAGCCGGCCCACGCCGCCGTCCTGCTCCCATAAGAGCGTCTCGTAGGCCATGAGGCCGCAGCCTATCCTGCGGAGTAATGCTCCTCGACTCGCTCGAGTGGCTGGGACACGCGGGATTCAGGCTCGAGGTCGGGCGGGCGACCGTCTACATCGACCCGTACCGCGTGGGTGACGGGCCCCCGGCGGACCTGATCCTGATCACGCACGGGCACTACGACCACTTCTCCCCCCAGGACGTCGAGCAGCTCTCCCACGACCGCACCGTGCTGGTCGGGCCGCCGGCCGTGGCGGAGAGGGTGAGCGGCCGCGTCCTGTCGGTC
>Ga0126312_10001164_pt1 | contig 16976 bp, 15 predicted proteins | sample Plot104A_FD_92537 | JGI IMG/M metagenome (GOLD analysis project Ga0126312, IMG submission 92537) | Serpentine soil microbial communities from UC McLaughlin Reserve, CA, USA - Plot104A | ecosystem: Environmental > Terrestrial > Soil > Grasslands | place: USA: UC McLaughlin Reserve, Lake County... | reverse complement strand
CGGCGTCGTGGGAGCGCGGCACGCGGTGTTCAACGGCGACCGTCCCGGCGCGGCCGAGCCGGCCGAGCCCGCCGAGCTGGAGCGGGTGCGCTGACGTGGACGAGCGTCGCATCCTCGTGATCGCGAACGAGACGGTCGTGGGGCGCGCGCTGATCAACAGGCTGCGGGACGAAGCCGAGCGGGGGCGGATCCGGGCAATGGTCGTCTGTCCCGTGAACGCGCCGCGTCATGGGACCGTGGTGTACGAAGACACGCGACGCGCCTCGGCGCACCGCCGACTCGAGCGGACGCTGACGACGCTGCGCGACGCCGAGATTCCGGTGCACGGGGAAGTCGTCGACGCCGATCCGGTTCAGGCGGTCAAGGACGCGCTCGCGCAGGACCGGTTCGACCTGGTCGTGGTGTCGACGCATCCGCAGGCGCGGTCCGGCTGGCTGCGGCGCGACGTGGTCGACCGCATCCGCGACGCCGCCGGTGACGTTCCGATGGAGCACGTCGTCGTCGATCCGGACGAGGAGAGCGACGAGGCCAACGTGCTCGTGATCGCGAACGAGACCGTCGTCGGGCAGCCGCTGCTCGAGCGGATTCGCGAGCGCGCGCAGCGTTCACCCGCCAGCTTCCTGATCATCTGCCCGCAGAGCGATCCGAGTCAGGCCGAACATCCGGCCGCGGAGCGACGCCTACGCCACGCGCTCGGCGTGCTGCGCAGCGAGGGGATCGACGCGCACGGCCAGGTCGCCCACCCCGACCCGTTCGCCGCTGTGATGCACGCCGTGCACGACGAACGGGTGGACGAGATCGTGATCTCGACGTTCGCGGGCGAGCGTTCGGGGTGGATGCGGAGGCATCTGGTCGAGCGTGTGCGGAAGGAGACGGCGCTGCCGGTCGAGCACGTCGTCACAGCGGCGGCGGAGCCGGTCGAGGCCTGATGCAAGCGCACGCCGTCTCAGTCGATCACGCCCACGGGGACGAGCACGGGCAGGCGGAGCACCCGCCGGTCGCCAACGTCTCCTCGCGGGTGGACGCGCGGCTGCTCGGGATGCTCCTGTTCATCGCGTCGGAGATCATGCTGTTTGGGTCGTTCTTCACGGCCTACTTCTTCATCCGCGTCTCCGGCAGCGAAGAGTGGCCCCTGCCCCCGTTCCACCTTCCGGTCTTCGTCGCCGGCGTCAACACCGCGATCCTGCTCACGTCGAGCTTCGCGGTGCACTGGGCGCTGCAGTCGATCAAGCGCAACAACCGCGCCGGCCTGCAGGCCGGGCTCGTGCTGACGTTCCTCATGGGGCTCACGTTCCTGCTGACGCAGGTGACGGAGTACGCGCGCGTAGGGTTCGCGCCCCACGACGGCGCCTTCGGGACGATCTTCTACTGCCTCACCGGGCTGCACGGCGCCCACGTCTTCGTCGGGCTGACGCTGCTGCTGTTCGTCACGATCCGGGCGTTCCGGGGGCACTTCTCCGCGACCGCGCACCACGGCGTGGAGATCGCCGGCATCTACTGGCACTTCGTCGACGTGATGTGGATCGTCGTCTACTCGACGGTCTACCTCCTCTGACGCCGTGAAGAACCCGTTTCGGTCCGAGTCAGACGCGTATCGATTCCTGCTCGGCGCCGTCGTGTACTTCGCAGCGATCGTGGTCGCCGCGCTCGTCGGCGGCCGCTGGTGGGGGATCGGCGTCTTCGTCGTGCTGTCGCTCGTCGCGCTGTGGTGGTTCTTCCGGCCCGAACCGGCCCCGCCGCCGACGCATATCGAGCACGAGCGCCGCAGCGGCGAGGACGAGCGGCGCATCCTCGTGATCGCGAACGAGACCGTGGGCGGCCGCACGCTGCAGGACGTGATCCGGGAGCGGGCGGAGGGTTTCCGCGAGGAGGTGCTCGTCGTCACCCCGGCGCTGAATTCGCCGCTGAGGCACTGGCTTTCGGACGAGGATGCGGCGCGGGAGGCGGCGCAGAAACGTCTGGAGACGACCGTGGCACGCCTGCGGCAGGCGGGCGTGAACGTTCGTGGCGAGGTGGGGGACGGGGATCCGCTGCAAGCGATCGAGGATGCGCTGCGCACGTTCGGTGCGGACGAGATCGTCATCTCGACGCATCCCGAGGGCCGTTCGCACTGGCTCGAGCGGGGGATCGTGTCGAGCGCCCGCGAGCGGTTCTCGGTGCCGGTCACGCACGTCGTCGTCGACCTCGGCCGCGAGCAGGAAGAGGTTCGCGGCTAGGGGCGAGGCGCTTGAACCGGGTCTCCCCTCGGGGCGGCCCTTCGTCGTTCGGGCACAATGGCGCTGTGCTCCGCGCTGCTTCGCTCGCGCTCTCGGCGCTCGCGCTCGCCGGATCGGCGGCGGCTGGATCGGCGTCGCCGAGGCTCGTAGTTCCCGACGTCGCACCGCTGGTGGTGCGGGGAGCGCACTTCGCCCCTCGCGAGCTCGTAACCCTGATGACGGTGTACGAGGGCCGGCACCAGAAGCGCGTGCGCGCGAGCACGAGCGGGACCTTCAGGGTGAGGTTCCACTTCTCGATCGAGAACTGCGCGCGCTTCCGCGTCACGGCCCGCGGCGACCACGGCAGCCGGGCGTTGTACCGGAGCCCGATCGAGGTGTGCGGCACGCCCGTCGCGCCGTAGATTCGCGCCGATCGCCGAGCAGCAGCCTTCCTTAGATCTACACCACACCTGGCGATTCTGCGCAACTGTTGACACGGCGCGGGGTGTCGCTACCCTGCGCGAGCTTGGCGCTCGAGGAACCTGAATGGACTCGGGCGTTCCTTTGATCAGGTGATCCGACTTCGCGGCCGTGCCGCGGATGGGAGGGACATGTCGATTTCAACACGGCGGCGGCGGTGGTTGGTCTTCGGCCTAATCGCAGCCGCATTCAGCCTGCTCGTCGCCGGCATCGCCGGCGCAGCGAGCACAGGAAAGGGTGGCGACGGACAGGCGAAGATGCTCCTGATCGCCGCGAAGCCGGGGGCGGCGAGGACCGTCGCATCGGCTCTCACGTCGCTTGGCGCCCAGATTCGGTACCGCGACGACGACCTCGGGTACATCCGGGCGCTCGTTCCGGGTAACAACGTCGACGCCGTGAGCAAGCTCGCGGGCGTCCAGTCGGCAGATCCGGACACGATCGTGCCGCTGATCGATCCGCTGCCGACCGCGGATGACACGTCTGCATTGCCGCCTCCTCCCGGGCCGACGACGCCCGAGCTGAACGGCTACATGCCGACGCGGGACATCGGCGCGCCGCAGTTCCGCAGCGCGCACCCGACGTACGACGGCCGCGGCGTCAAGGTCGCGATCGTCGACAGCGGCGTCGATCTCCTGACGCCCGAGCTTCAGACGGCGAAGACGCTGGACGGGGCGTCGGTCCCGAAGATCGCCGACTGGGTCACGACCACCGACCCGCTTCAGAGCACGGATCCCGCCAGCGGCGACCCGACGTGGATCAACATGGCGACGGAGGTGACCGCGACCGGCGGGACGTTCACGAATGAATCAGTCACCTACACGGCGCCGGCCGATGGGCCGTACCGCTTCGGGCTCTTCGACGAGCGCGACGTTCGCCTTGGGGGCGAGCTCGGCAACGACGTGAACCGCGACGGGAATCCGACCGGCTCGAGCGGGCTCTTCGGCGTCCTCTGGAATACGTCGACCAATCAGGTCTGGGTCGATACGAACCAGAACCACAGCTTCGCGGATCAGGCCGCGATGACGGATTTCTCCGTCAGCCGCGACTCCGGTGTGTTCGGCACCGACAATCCGGCGACGGCGATCCGCGAGAGCATCCCCTTCGTCGTTCAGACGGACGGTAAGAACAAGTACGTCAATATCGGCATCGTCTCCGGCGCGCACGGCACCCATGTCGCCGGCATCGCCACGGGGAAGGACTTCTTCGGCGGCGCCTTCGACGGCGCGGCGCCGGAGGCACAGCTCGTCGTTGTCCGCGTCTGCATGTTCGTCGTGGGCTGTCCCACGAGCGCCCAGACCGAGGCGATGATCTACGCGATCAAGCACGCGGGCGCCGACGTCATCAACGAGTCGATCGGCGGCCTGCCGGCGCTCAACGATGGCAACACGACGCGCGACATGCTCTGGAACCGGCTGATCGACCAGTACGGGACCCAGATGTTCCTTTCGGCCGGGAACGACGGTCCCGGCGTGAACACGCAAGGCGACCCGGCGGCAGCCACTCGCTCTGTGGCGGTCGGCGCCTACGTCACCGCCGATTCGTGGCACACGAATTACGGCGCGGACGTCTACACGGCGAACACGACGAAGGCGACCGAAGGTGGTCTCTTCCCGTTCTCGTCGCGCGGACCGCGTGAGGACGGCGGCTTCAAGCCGAACATCGTCGCTCCGGGCTCCGCGATCTCGTCGGTCCCGGGCTGGCAGCCCGGTCAGCCCGTCGCTGGGACGTACAACCTTCCGCCGGGCTACGGGATGCTCCAGGGTACGTCGATGGCCTCCCCGCAGGCGACCGGCGGTGCTGCGCTGCTGATCAGCGCCGCGAAGCAGGCGAACGTCCAGTGGAGGCCGGACCAGCTCCGCCAGGCGATCAACTCGAGCGCCACCTTCCTGCACGCCTACAGCGCGCATGAGCAGGGCAACGGCCTCATGAACGTCGGCGAGGCGTGGAACGTGCTCAACGTCGCCGGCGGCGTGAAGACCGTCGACATCACCAGCAAGGCGCCGGTCAACACGATCATCAGCGGGTTCCTCGCGCAGCCCAACTTCGGGCCGGGGATCTACGAGCGCGAGGGCTGGACCGCCGGCGCCTCGCACGACCGCACGATCACGTTCACCCGCACGAGTGGCGGCTCGAAGGCGATCACTTACAACCTGAGCTGGGTCGGCAACGACGGCACGTTCTCACCGAGCGCGAGCTCGATCGCGCTGCCGCTGAACACGCCGGTCAGCCTGACGGTCAACGTGGCGCCTGCAAGCGCCGGCGTCCACAGCGCGATCCTGAACCTGAACGACCCGGCGACCTCGGGGACCGACTACCAGGTCCTGAACACAGTCGTGGCCGCCGAGCAGTTCGAGGCAGCATCGAATTACACGATCAGCCATAACGGGACGGTCGACCGCGCCGACAAGACGACGTACTTCTTCTACGTCCCTGCAGGCGCGCCGGCCCTGAAGGTCGACCTGACGAACAACAGCGGCCGCGCGCGGCTCTGGCGGTTCCATCCGTACGGCGTCCCGTTCCCGAGCTCGTCGGCCGGCGTCACCGCGTTCTGCACCGCGCCGTGCACGGTCTCGCACACGACGAGCAACCCGATCGCCGGCGTGTGGGAGTTCACGGTCGAGGCGTCGCGCTCGGCGCCGGCTGATCCGGGGCAGTTCACACTGACCGCGTCGCTCCTCGGCGTCACGGTGTCGCCGAACCCGTGGGTCGTCGATCCCACGACGATCGGGACGCAGTACACCCAGACGATGACGTTCAACAACCCGTTCGGCGGCTTCACCGGCGGGGCGTCGGGCACCGCGCTCAGCAGTGCGTCTTCGGCACATCCGACGATCGCCGCCGGCGGAGCGCAGCAGACGTACTCGATCGACGTCCCGACCGGCGCAACGCAAGTCTCCGCGCAGATCGGCAACGCGTCCGACGCGAGTGCGGACCTCGACCTCTTCCTGTACGACTGCCACCTCGGGCCGTCGCAGTGCGTGCTGAAGTCCCAGAGCACGAGCGGCTCGGCGGAGGAATCGGTTGCCTCCACGAATCCGGCAGCCGGCGCGTGGAAGGTCGTCGTCGATCCGTTTGCCGTGCCCGCGGGCGCGACGACGTACGACTACCTCGACCTGATCACGAAGGCCGGCTACGGCGCTGTGACCGTGACGGATCCCGTCGCTGCACATGCCGGGGGTAGCTCGTGGACGGCTCCGGCGAGCGTGACGCCGCTGGCGTCGCCCGGAGCGGGTCGGTTCCTCCGCGGTCTCATCCAGGTCACGAGCGGCTCGACCCTGCTCGGCCAGGGCGTCGTCGAGCTGAGGAACGTCACGCCGTAGTCCAGGCGCGACCGAAAGTAACACGAAGGGCCGCCTCCGGGCGGCCCTTCGATCTTTCGGGGACAGAACAGGCTGCTACTCATGAACCTTCGACGCCGAAAAGCTGTTCGCTCTTGACAAAGGGTCCGTTGTGCCAGGATGGCGGCACGACGGCGTTCGTCAGAACTACCTGCACATCGCCTGGGACGGCTCCGAAGCTCAGAGCGACAAGCCGACAAACAGCGTGCATGCGGTTCCTTCGACGCTCACGGATGGCGTCGGTACGGTGGCGATCAACCACAGCATCCTCGGCGCGGCGTTCGAGGACCAGATCACGCCGATCGCTCCGGCGACGGCGATCTTTACCGACGACTCGAACCAGCCGGACGCCCTGCAGTTCGCCGGCACCTACAAGGTCGTTTTCCTCGCCTTCCCGCTGGAGGCCTACGGGGACGCAGGTGCGAAGTCGGCGCTCGTTACGCGGGTGATGAGCTTCTTCAACTCGTAAGACGAGCCGGAACGACAGCGAAAGGGGCCGCCTAAGGGCGGCCCTTTTCGTGCTGAAGAAGTTTGTGGTCGCCGCGCGCGCCGCCGGCTGCCCGACGAAAGCCGCTTGACAGCGGCGCCCGTCTTTCGAAATAGTCGGCGCTGCCCTGAGCCGGTTCCGGGGCACGGGGAGTAAAACTTCAGAGCCAAGGGGGGCGAATGAGGAAACGAACGACGATCTTTGTTGTCGGCGTCGTGTTCACGTGCGCCGTGGTGGTGGCGGCAGTCCGAGCGCTGGCACCCTCGGACGCCGCGAGTCTCGCGAAGGTGATCCCGTCGACACAGACAGAAGGGGAAGCGCCGCCGGCGCTCGCTGCTCACCTGGCGAAGCTCCAGCGGGCGATTCCGGGAAACGGGGGCGAGTCGGGCGAAGGCCCTGGCGGCGCTGAGGCCGCCGAGTTCGAAGCGCTCGCGTATCCCGATTCGGACATCCCGCTCGGACGGCTCGAAACCGAGCGGCTGGCCGCGAAGGCGGTCAAATCCCGCGGCTTCCCGAGCGGGAAGGGTAGGCCCGGCAGTTGGGTTTCGATCGGACCGAAGACAGCGCTGTACCCGTTCTTCGCGTTGCGCGACCTGCCCCAGTACGTGCCGAATGCGTACATCGCCGCGAGCCGGATCAACGCAATGGCGATCTCACCGAGCTGTCGCTCCGGTCATTGCCGGATGTGGATCGGCCCGGCCGGTGGTGGCATCTGGCGCACCGAGAATGCCCTCGCGGACGAGCCGTCTTGGAAGTACCTGAGCGGCTCGTTCGACGTCAACTCGATCGGTTCGATCACGCTCGACCCGACGGACGCCACCGGAAACACGGTCTGGGTCGGGACGGGTGAGGGCAATACCTGCGGAAGCGGGTGTGTCCACGGACAGGGGCTCTACAAGTCGACCGACGGCGGTGACACCTGGACTGGGCCGTACGGGAAGAGTGTGTTCGGCGGCCGCGGGGTCAGCTCGATCGCCGTCGATCCGCGGAATGCGAACGTCCTGTATGCGTCTTCGACCTTCGCCCTGCATGGCATGTCTTCTGTCTGCTGCAGCGGCATCGCCCGCCCGGTGATTCCGGGCGCGAAGATGTGGGGCGTCTACAAGTCGACGGACGCTGGCTCGACGTGGACGTACATCCACGGCGGCTCGGCGAACGCCGCCGACTGTGTGAACGCCGATCCGGCACTCGTTGCGGCAAATGCGACGCCGTGCACACCCCGCGGCGTCCGCCAGGTCGTCCTCGATCCGTCCAACGCGGAGATCGTCTACTCGACCTCCTACGCCCGAGGCGTCTGGCGATCGAACGACGGCGGCGCCACGTGGACGCAGATCAAGCCGTCGCTGAACTCGGCGATCACGACGACCCTGCCGTGGATCGCCGTGACGACGCTGTCGAACGGCAACACGCGGGCGTACGTCGGCGAGGGCCACACGGGCGCTCCGGCGAGCGAGTACAGCCGGGTGTTCCGCAGCGACGATGTGGCCACAGGCTCACCGGTGTGGATGGATCTGACGAGCGCGGACCCGGCCGATTCCCGCTGGGGGACGTTCAACTTCTGCGGCGGCCAGTGCTGGTACGACAATTTCGTCTACACGCCCGCCGGTCACCCGGACATCGTCTACGTCGGCGGCTCGTACTCGTACGGCGAGCGGTTCGCGAACCACCGTGGCGTCGTCCTATCGACTGACGCGGGTCAGACGTGGTACGACCAGACGGCGGACGGGACCGATCCGGTGCATCCGAACGCGCTCCATCCGGACCAGCACGTCCTCGTCACGAACCCGACGAATCCGTACCAGTTCTTCGAGGGCAACGACGGCGGCGTGATGCGCTCGAGTGGCGAGTTCGCCGACGTCTCGAGCTGGTGCGACTCGCGCGGGCTGAACGCAACGCGCCTCGCGCGCTGCGGGCAGATGCTGTCGAAGGTGCCGACCCTGCTGACGGGGCTGAACAAGGGCCTGACCACGCTCCAGTTCCAGAGCCTCTCCGTGAACCCGTTCAACGTGAACGAGCTTCAGGGCGGAACTCAGGACAATGGGACGTGGCAGAACGAGGGCAGCCCCTCCGAATGGCACAACACGATGATCGGTGACGGCGGCCAGTCCGGCTTCGATGTGTCGGACCTGACGTTCCGGTTCCACACGTACAACGACAAGCAGATGGACGTGAACTTCTCGAACGGCGCGACGGCCGACTGGAACTGGAACAGCGATCCCTTCTTCCTCATTGCGGGGGAGGCGTCGGAGTTCTACGTCCCGACGATCTCCGATCCGAAGGTGAGCAAGACGCTGTTCCTCGGGGCGCAGTACGTCTGGCGGACCAAGACGGCGGGCATGGGATCGATGACGCTCGACGAGTTCCGCACCCACTGCAACGAGTGGACAGGCGACTTCAGCGTGGTGTGCGGAGATTGGCAGCCGCTCGGCTCTACTCGACTGACGAACGCAGCCTTCGGCGACCGGGCCGGTGGTACGGTCGTGGCGGTCGAGCGCTCGACGAGCGATACGTCGACGCTGTGGGCGGCGACGGCGACCGGACGTGTCTTCATCTCGAAGAACGCCGACGCCGAGCCGGCGAGCGCAGTGACGTTCGCGCGGCTCGATTCGCTCGCCGCAAGCGACCCGAATCGGTTCGTGAGCTCGATCTACGTCGATCCGGCGAACGCCAACCACGCGTGGATCTCGTACACGGGATTCTCGTCGGCAACACCGGCGACGCCGGGTCACGTATTCGACGTCACGTACAACCCGGCGGCCGGGACGGCTACCTGGACGAGTCTCGACGGCGCGTCCGGCGGGCCGCTCGGCGACATCCCGGTCACGGACCTCGTCCGCGACGACAACACCGGAGACCTCTACGCGGGGACGGACTACGGTGTCATGCGTCTCGCCGCCGGCTCCGCGACCTGGACGCTCGCGGCGCCGGGAATGCCGAGTGCCGAGATCGCGGGTCTCACAATCGTGCCGTCGGCGCGCAAGCTGTACGCGGCGACGCACGGATTTGCGGCGTGGTCGCTGACCCTGCCGTAGGTTGATCACGAGGAGGGGCCGCTCCCGCGGCCCCTCCTACCACCGTCTCGGCTAGCGCCTCGGAGGTTCCGAGTCCGCCTCGTAGTCGCCGAGGCCACCGCCGACGTAGTCGCCGCGGATCGAGGCGTCGTCCTTGTGCGCCTCGTAGTCCTCCTCTGCGATGTCGCGCTCGCGCTCGGTCATCCGGGCCTCTTCGCCCGCGAGCTCCTGGGCATCCTTGTTCCACCAAGAGCGGATCTTCTGCATGAGTCCGGTCATGCGGGGAAGCGTAAATCACGTCGTGCAGCCGCAGCGGGAACTCTTGACTGCGCAACTAATCGTCGCTACCTTGCGCATCCGCCTCGAGAGAGCCCACCTCGGGGAAATCTCACTCAGACCAGGAGGAACGACGCATGGGGTCATCTCTGCTTGACCGCCGCTCCATCGCGTGGATCGGAGTGGCTTTCACAGTCGTCGCGGCGCTGATCGCTGTCGCGTTCACGCGCGGTGGCGGCGACGACACCCTTACGCCGCAAACGCAGAAGAACTTTCAGCTGAGCTCCCAGGGCATCGAGAACGGTGGCCGGGGTGGCGAGTCCGCCGAGTACTTCATCGGCCAGCAGCAGTTCGCCGACGCACGCACGTCGCCCGGCGGGATCGTCAATCCCGGTGCCTACCGCGCCGCGGCAACCGGCATGACGACCATGCCGACGCTCGGCGGCTCCGGTTGGGCGAACATCACACGGCGCGCGTACGACGCCGACGATCCTGATTACCGCGACTACTACTCGAACTCGAGCGGTGGTTCGGGCCTCGTCACCGGCCGGATCACGGGTCTCGCCGCTGACGCCACCGGTCACATCTATGCCGCGGGCGCAGCCGGTGGCGTGTTCCGTGGCTCCACGGCCGGCAATTGGCACGACATCACCGGCAACGTGCTCTCGATGTCCTCGGGCGACCTCGAGCTCGCTCCAGACGGTTCGCTCTGGTACGCGACCGGCGAGGCGAACACCGGCGGCACGAGCTACGTTGGCGCCGGCGTCTACCGGCTCGCGAACCCGACGACAGGCACGTTCTCGCAGTCGAACCGCGTCGGCGGTGACGAGCTCGAGTCGACGACGATCGGCAAGCTTCGCTTCGCCGACGGACGGGTGTGGGCGGCGACGCTCCGCGGCGTCTGGTTCCACGACGCCTCGACGACCGCAGGTTCGTGGAAACTGGCGTTTGCGCCGAACCCGAGCCAGCTCCCGAGCTCGCTTCAGAGCTACGCGGTTGCCGGCTCCCAGATGGCAGCCGCGACGTTCGGCCCCGCGAGCGTCTCCTCGGCGACGAACGCGCCCTACAAGAACATCGTCAACGACGTGGCCGTCGATCCGAAGGACTCGAGTCACGTGATCGCCGCCATCGGCTGGCGAAGCGGCGACACGTACAACGGCTTCTACGAGTCGCATGACAACGGCCTGACCTGGACGAAGATCAACCCGACCGGCGGCCTCGACAAGACGGATATCGGCTACGTCACGTTCGCCTTCTCGGCGAACGGCGACAAGCTGTACGCCATCAACGAGTCGCCGAAGCGGATCAACCAGCTCGGCGGCTACGGCAGCACGGTGCTCGACGGCATCTACGTCTCGAACACCGGCTCGCCGGTGGGCCCGTGGAATCGGATCGCAAGCGCTGACAAGCTCGGCTCGGCTGCGAGCGGGTCCGCGCTCTACGCGAACTTCGGTCTCGGCTACAGCCCGGGCGTGCAGGCGTGGTACAACCAGTTCCTCGCCGTCGATCCCAACGACTCGAACCACGTGTACGCGGGGCTCGAGGAGGTCTACGAGACGAAGAACGGCGGGTCCAACTGGAGCACCGTCGGCCCGTACTGGAACTTCTACTTCTCCTGCTGGAACCCGAACACACTCTACCCGCCGAACGGTTCGCCGCAGGCCGGCGAGTGCCCGCAGACGACGCACTCCGACCAGCACTCGGTTGCGATCGGCGGGAGCGGCGCGAGCCAGTTCGTGGTGGTCGGCAACGACGGCGGCATCTACACGCGGCCGCTGAACGGGACCACGAACAAGAATGGCAACGCCACCGACTGGAAGAGTCTCAACGACGGCACGATCGACGTGCTGCAGTACTACGCAGTCGGGATCGGCCGGATCAACCCCGCGGCTCATATCGCCATGGGTCAGACGGTGAATGAGACGACGCTGCCCGACGTCGGCGGCTCGAGCGGCGTGCTCGTCAGCGGCGGCCTCCAGGACAACGGCGGGTCGCTGGTGAACCCGGCGAGCGGGAAGATGGTCTCGAACTTCGGCGGCGACGGCGGCGACGTCCTCGTCGACCCGGACGACGGCTGCAACATCGTCCAGGAGTACGTCTACCTGTCGATGACGGTCACGCAGACGTGCGCGCAGCCGGACCCGAGCGTGCACCCGAACGCGTTCCTCGACCTGTCGCAGTCGACGAGCCTCAGGATCGGCCCGTCCGACGTGAACGCTCGCTTCATCGCGCCGTTCGCTGCGAACAAGCAGGACATCAACGAGTGGATCGCCGCCGGCAACAGCCTCTGGATCCAGAACCAGGGCTTCGCGATCCGCACCCGCAGCGCGTGGACGAAGGCGGCGGGCTCGACGCTCGCCGACGCCGGCAAGACGTACACGGCGGTCGCGATGAACGGCAACACGGCGGTCGCCGGCTGGTGCGGTCCGTGCAACAACGCGGGCTTCACCCGCGGGGTCGTCGTCGGCACCAAGAGCGGCGAGACGTGGACGTTCCACGCTGTCGACCTGTCGACGTCGCCCGTGCCGCGCCGGTACATCGGCGGTGTCGCGGTCGGAGACGACGGCACGCTGTACCTGTCGATGAACGGCTTCTCCCGCCGCTTCACGGAGGGTGAGGGCGCCGGCATCGGCCACATCTTCCAGTCGACGGACGACGGCCAGACGTGGACGGACATCTCGGCGAACATGCCGGACGTCCCGGGCAACAGCATCCAGGCTCTGAGCGACGGCTCCGTGGTGGTCGCGACCGACCTCGGCGTGCTGTACCGGAAGCCGCTGAGCGTCGAAGCGAACGGCACTTGGTACCGGCTCGGCAGCAACCTGCCGCTGACGGTGGCGATGGACGTCGAGCTCGGCCCCGACGGGAAGATCTACGCGGCAACACACGGCCGCGGGATCTGGAGCATCGCGAAGCCGTAAACGGCTGCAGCAGTCCCACGGGAGAGGCCGCCTCCGGGCGGCCTTCTCCTTTTAACTAGTAGGCGACGGCGCCGCGGCCCGTCTCGGCCGCGTGACGCTGCTCGTCTGCGCGGTAGCTCGAGCGCACGAGCGGCCCCGAGAACACGGAGCCGAAGCCGAGCGCCTCGCCCTGCTGGCGGAACCACCGGAATTCGTCCGGATGCACCCAGCGGTCGATCTGGGCGTGCTTCGGTGACGGCTGGAGGTACTGTCCGATCGTGACGACATCGACGCCGTGCGCACGAAGGTCGCGCAACGTCGCGACCACCTCGTCGTTCGTCTCGCCGAGACCTACAATGATCCCGGACTTCGTCAGCACGGGATAGTCGGCGAGCTCCTTCGCGCGCGCGAGCAGCCAGAGTGCCTTGTCGTACGACGCCTTCGCACCGCGCATCCGCGCGTGCAACCGGCGCACGGTCTCGATGTTGTGGTTGAAAACCTCCGGCCGCTCCGCGAGCACGGTGCGGAGCGCCTCCTCCTCGTAGCCGAGGAAGTCCGGTGTCAGGATCTCGACCGACGCCGCCGGAACCTTCCGCTTGAGCGCTCGGATCGTCGCGGCGTAGTGGCCTGCGCCCTTGTCGGCGAGGTCGTCGCGGTCTACAGAGGTGACGACGACGTGCTTCAGTCCCATCCGTTCGGCGGTCGCCGCCAACCGCAGCGGCTCGAGCGGGTCGGGCGGGTGCTCGGGCCTCCCGGAATGGACGTAGCAGTAGCGGCATGCGCGAGTGCAGGTGTCGCCGAGGATCTGGAACGTCGCGGTCCCACGCCCCCAGCACTCCGAGATGTTCGGGCAGCGCGCCTCCTCGCAGATCGTGTGCAGGCTCTGCCCGTGAATCAGCTCCTTGACCTCGAAGTAGCGGGAGTCGCGGCTGGGAGCGCGCACCTTCATCCAGTCGGGGCGGCGCGGTCGATCGGCGACGGGGAGCGACGTCTCCACTCCGGGTGAGTCTACGGAAGGCGCTAGCGCGCGCCGGCGCGAATGGCCGCGGCTGCGAAGCGCGCCATCACTTTGCGCGTGTTCTTCGGCGGATCCTTGAACTGCCACTCGTACAGGACGCCGCCATGCCGGAACCACAACGACGCCGGCGCGCACGAGGCGCCGCAACTGATGCCGTGGAAAACGGCGGGGTCGCCGGTGGCGAGGCGGAGGTTTGCGCGCCGCGAGAGCCGCGGGAGCTTTCCCCCGCGCTCCGCGACGAACGAGGCGATGAAGCACGCGGTCGCCGCGCCACAGCGCGGCGCGGCGGCCAGCTCGAGGTCCCACCCCTTGCGGGTCGCCCCGCCGGTCGCGTAGACGCGAAAGTTCTCCCGCCCGCCGAGCGGCATCGTCCGCGGCAGGAGCACCGGAACGGAGGTCGCACGGTGGATCTTCGGCAGCTGCACGCGAAACGCCCTCAGCAGATCGATGCTCGTGAACGAGCCGCCGGCTCCGAAGAGCACGACCATCCAAGCCGCGACGAGCTTCATCTGTGCGAGTCTATTGCCGTGGTTCCGGAGGCGCGGATCGAGCAGACGGAGGCGGGGTCGGTCGCATGCGGTGACGGCTGGTTCGTCCTCAACGCCCGCGACGCCCGCTGGCGCGACAAGGGCCAGCGCGGGTTCACGTGCGACTTCGAGGCCGGCACAGACTTCCCCCAGGTCGGTGTCAACCTATTCGTGCTCGGGCCGGGCCAGCCGATGTCGATGTACCACTGGGAGGCCGACCAGGAGGACTTCTTCGTAATCAGCGGCGAGGCGCTCTTGATCGTCGAGGAAGAAGAGCGGCCGCTTCGGCAGTGGGACTTCGTGCACTGCCCGCCGCGCGTCCCGCACACGATCGTCGGCGCCGGCGACGGGCCTGCAGCGATCCTCGCGATCGGCGCGCGCATCGACTCGACAGGCGAGAACTGGGGCGGTTACCCCCTCAACGAAACGGCTCGTCGTCACGGTGCAAGCGCCGAGCGGGAGACGACGGTTCCGGCGGAGGCCTACGCGCGCTTCCCCGAGCCGAAGCTGACGACGTATCGCGAAGGCTTGCTGCCGGGCGGGTAGGACGTGCCCGAGGCGCCGCTCCGGCAGACGAAGTTCGGCCCCGTCTACGAGCACGGCGGCTGGTTCGTGATCAACGCTCGCGAGACCCGCTGGAGCACGTGGGACGGCCTCGGCCTCTATTGCAACTTCGAAGGCAAGCGGCGGTTTCCGCAGCTGGGCGTGAACATCAACGTCCTCCAGCCCGGGGAGAGCCTCGGGAAATATCACCTCGAGCAGGCCCAGGAGGACTTCCTGGTCGTGTCGGGCCGCTGCGTGCTCGTGGTCGAGGACGCGGAGCGCGAGCTGCGCGCGTGGGACTTCTTCCACTGCCCGCCGGGCACGCCGCACATGATCGTCGCGACCGGCGACGAGCCGGCGGTCGTGGTCGCCGTCGGCGCGCGCGGCCGCGGCCGGCGAGGCCTCGTCTACCCCGTCTCCGAGGTTGCAGCGCGCCATGGTGTCTCGGTAGCGGCCGAGACGACCGATCCCGCGGAGGCGTACGCGGGTCTAGAGCGTCGGCGCGTCCGCTATGCCGACGGCTGGCTTCCCGACCTCTAGCGGCTCGAGCTCGACGCCGAACACCTCGCCGATCGCGGCGGCTGCGACGGGGCGCACCTCGTCGACCGTCACCGGGCGCCCGAGCTCGCGCGCGATCGTTGTGAACGCCGCGTCTTCGAGCCCGCAAGCCGTGATCCATTGCGTAAACGGCGCGGGGTCGAGGTCGACATTCAGCGCATAGCCATGGGTCGTGATCCAGCGAGAGATGTGGACGCCGATCGAGCAGATCTTCCGCGGCGGCGGCCACAGCCAAACGCCCGTCAGACCGTCGATCCTCCTCCCGTCGAGCCCGAGCTCCGAGACCGTCTGGACAACCGCCTCCTCGAGGTCTCGGCAGTACTTCTTGACGTCGCGCCCGTGCCGGTTCAGGTCGAGGATCGGGTAGCAGACGAGCTGACCAGGCCCGTGGTAGGTCGACTTGCCGCCGCGGTCGGTCTCGACGACCTCGACCTCGGCGCCCTCGGGGATGTGCAGCTCGCCGGCCTCGGTTCGCCGCCCGAGCGTGACTACCGGTGGATGCTCGACGAAGAGCACCGTATCCGGCCGCCGGCCCGCGAGCACGTCGGCCGCGATCGCGCGCTGGAGCTCCCACGCCGCACTGTATGGAACCCGCCCAAGCTGGATCACGTGGCCCTCCACGTCAGCGAATCTAGCGGCCCCACTCCCGGAACGGCTCGCGGCGCCCATCCTCCATGTGCCAGTAGTCGCGCTGCTCGACCACGAGCCCGCCGCCGTCGAACCGGAGCAGGGCAACTCCCGCCAGCGTCTGCTTCCGCCCTTCGTGGCTGATCACGGCCCAGTACTCCACGAACGAGCGGTCGCCGAAGACGACGGGCTCGCCGAAGCGGCACTCGACCGCGTCCTCGTTGGCAAACGCCCACTCGGCGTAGCGGCCCGGCTCGTCCGCGTCCCGGAACGGCGCCGAGCGGAAGACCGCCCCTTCCGCATAGAGCGCTGCGATTCGCGCGGAGTCGTGCTCGCGCCAGCCCCTTGCCCACTCCCCGGCCCAGCGCTTCGCGGCGGCGGCCGGATCCGTCACTTGGGGAGCCGTAGCGGCGTCGTTACGAACGTGTCGTGGTCGCCCCGCGGCGGCGGTAGCGGCGTCGACCCGCCGTCGACCGGAGAGAGCAACCGTTCCTGCGCTAGCTCATAGAGGAAGAGAAAGCACCAGCTGTCGCCCAGGAACGGCGCGTCCTCGAGCTCGTTGTTGGCGACGAACAGGTCGCGCGGCGTCCGCGGACCGCTCGCCAACAGCGACAGCAGCTGGCGCTTCGTCCGCGATAGCGGTTCACGTTCTTCCGCTAGCCGGCTCAGCGCCGACTCCAGGAACGGAAGCTCCGGCAGGCGGTGCTCGAGGTCGCCCTCAACGACACCGCGCCAGGCACGGCGCGCGCGCTCGAGCGTTTCGGGACCGAGTCGGCGCCGTTGTGGCCAGAGCGCCTCGAACCCGTCGGCGTCGAGCGGGCCGAGGAACTCCGCCGACTGCACGAGCTCGACGTTTGAGTCGCGCGGTAGTTGCGCGAGGATCTGCAGGAGCTGCAGCTGGTCGTAGAGGTCGTGCTCGAACCAGAGCACGACGCGATGGCCCGCGGCAAGCTCGAGCAGCTCGTCACGCCGCTCCAGCTCCGACGCGATCGCGCGCTCGTCGCCCCAGCCGTGCG
>Ga0126312_10001163_pt1 | contig 16981 bp, 16 predicted proteins | sample Plot104A_FD_92537 | JGI IMG/M metagenome (GOLD analysis project Ga0126312, IMG submission 92537) | Serpentine soil microbial communities from UC McLaughlin Reserve, CA, USA - Plot104A | ecosystem: Environmental > Terrestrial > Soil > Grasslands | place: USA: UC McLaughlin Reserve, Lake County... | reverse complement strand
GACCGGACCCCTTCGACGCGGTCTCCGAGGCCGTCGCCGGCGGGCGCTTCGACGAGGTGATCGTCTCGGCGCTGCCGCGCAAGGTCTCGCGCTGGCTGCACCGCGACCTGCCGCGCCGGATCGAGGACCTCGGCCTGCCGGTGACCGTGGTCGAGCAGGGGCGCGGGCCGCGGACCAGCGTCGAGGACGGCGTGCTGAGCCTGCTCACCGGCGTGCCGACCCGACCGCGGCAGTAGGCGCTCAGGACGGCGAGTCGGAGTCCGACGGCGCGGCGTCGGGCACTCGCACCCAGTCGGTGATGAGCTGCCTGCGCACGCGCATCGCGGTGCGCGCCGTCGCGCCGGTGCCGCCACCGCAATTTCCCTTGCCGGGCCGCTCGGTCAGTCGGAACGTCGCGATGAAGAAGCCGTTCGCCGCCGGCTCGGTGGCGATCAGCCGAGCACCGCAGGGCAGCGTGCGGTTGAAGAAGCGCACCTCCGAGCGCGTCTCGAGCCGGATCGGCGCGGTGCCGTTGGACACGGTGCTGGGGAGCGCGAAGTAGCGCGCCGCGCCGCGGACGTCGCCGTGCCGGAGCGTGTCGGCCCACGCGCGCACGACCCGCACCTGCGCGCGGTCGACCTCGCGCTCCGGTTCCGCGGTCTGCTCCGGGCTCGCGCGCTTCTCGCTGGTCCCGGGCGTGGTCAGCTCCAGGCGCTCGCTGTCGCCGCCGCCGCCGCAGGCCACCAGCGCGAGCGCGCTGCCCGCTCCTGCCAGCAACGCGGTGGAGCGCATGAGAGCCATCATCCCACCAGGGGGTACGCGCGCGCGCGGCTGGACGGATGCTTGTGCAAGCGCACCGCGATGCGGCATACCTTTGTCGCAAATGGCAGCGGTTCACGGGCACTTCCTCGCCAGGGAGGTCGGCGAGCTCGCCGGCGTCTCGGGCACGACGATCGGCCAGTGGGCCCGCTGGGGCTACATCCGCGCCTCGGTCTCGGCAGCCGAGCCGCACGTCTACAGCGTCGAGGACATCGCCGAGGCGACGATCGTCAGTGAGCTGCTCGCGCGCGGCGTCTCGCACGCCGACGTGCGCCGCGCGATCGATCGCTTGCGCGGGGAGTACGGCGACTGGCCGCTGAGCGAGGCGCCGCTAGGCACCGCGACGCAGAACGGCCGCACGCGCGTCGTGCTGCGCGAGCGCGACGGCTACTACGCGCTCTGCCCGCGCGGGTGGCAGCTGATGACGGTGCCGCCCGCGGTCGAAGAGGTGCGGCTGCGGCTCAGGCGCGGCCGCTAGCCGTCCCGGTCGAAACGGCGCCACCCGGCGCGCCGGCGCCGACCCGGCGCGGTTCGGTTCTGCGGGTCAGCAGCGCTTCCTTGGCTTCGTCGACCCCAGCGGCAGGCACCGCGTGAGAATGGATGGCTCCTTGTCGGCATGGACCTTGACCAGCTTGACCGCGCCGATCGTTCCCTTCCGCGTGACTCGGATGTCGATGGTCGTGCCGGGCCTGAGGCTCTTGTCCTCGAACGACTTGAGCCTCACGGCGCCGCGGGCATTCCGCTTGGTGAACGCCTTGATCGAGCACCGCTTCGGGCGACACTTCGCCGTCAGCTTCGAGCGTTTCGGGATGCCCTTGACGACAAGTTTCGTGAACGTGGTCGACGAGGGGGTCCGGAAGAAGTTGAACGCCACCTTCACCGGCGGGGGCGGACGCGGTACGACCCTGTAGGTCCTGACGGCGGCGGCCGTGTTGCCGGCGTTGTCCGCTCCCACGACGCGGAACGTCTTCGGCCCGACCGAGCGCGTGTCGATCGCCGCGCCGGACGGTACGGGGCCTGAGCAGGTGCTGAGTCCCGCGCCGTTCGTCTCGTCGGTGCACGCGTAATCCGCGAGTACTTTCCTCCCGAGCACGAACCTCGCACCCTCGATCGGTGTGCCGATCCGGATGCTGGGGGCGAGCTTGTCGACGACCTGGAGGGTCGCGATGTTCGAGCGCGTGACCGGGGGAGACCCGGTGGCGGCCGACAACGTCACGGTGTAAGAGCCCAGCGGCGTCGCCGGCGGCACCGGAACCGTCACGTTCACCATCGTGGTGGTCTCAGGATCGACGTGCAGCGTCGTCACAGCCGGGGTCGCGCTGGTTCCCGGCAGGTTCGTCGCCGCGCTGATCGCCAGGTCCTGCGGCCCCTTGCCGCGGCCGTCCTTGTACCGAACGGGAAACGCGAGTGTTGCGGTCTCGCTATGGCCGGCTGCCGCGCTCGCGCCGGTCAGGACGCCGAAGTCGCTGACGAGCGCCGAGAGGTTGGTCTGAATGCTGGCCGTCACCGGCGAGTCGAAGCAGCCCGGGCTGTCAGTCGCGGGGCAGCTCACCGGGGCGTTGGGTTCCGCGACCGCCCGGAGGCCTACGACGAGGCGCCAGGGGAACGGTCCCGCGAACGGCGCGCCATCTGCCTGCGTCGGGAGCGTGAACTCGGGTTGGAAGCTCGTCTGGCGACCTGAGGCGATGTCGAGATCGAAGAACTTCGGCGTCGAGATGTATCCAAACCACTGTTGACCGGGGGGCGGCGGGAACACGTCGTTGAGCGCCGCGGTGTAGCTCGGGCTGCTGTTAAAGATCACGTCCACGGTATCGCTGGCGAAGTCGGTCGGGGCGACGGTGCCCACCGGCACGCGGAAACCGGCCAGAACCTGCCCGAGCGTGTCCTTGTTCGCGTCGCCGGAGTTGTCCCCCTCGGCGGTGTTGACGCCAGGATCGCAGTCGGTCCCGGCGCCGCTCGCACAGACCGTGGCCTGGATCGAGATCACTCCAGGGGCGCGCTGTAACGTCCCCTCGGTCTTGATGGCGATGCAACCGCTCAGAGCGAACATCACTACGGCGCCTACCGCGGCGGCGAGCCACGCCTTGACACGTGGCGGTGGGATCTGGCGTGTGCCTGACACACGTCGGGACGCTTTACGACGGCTCATCCGCTCTCCAGCTCAACACTCGGTGCTCTTGCGTGCGCGAAGCGCCCGCATCCGTTTCCCATCGCTATGACGCTCGTCCTGAATCGCGGCGCGCGTCGGACCGGGATGGTCAACGCTATCCGCGCCTCGGCCGCCAGGTCAATAACCCCTTCGTACTGGCGCCGCGATCGCGCTCGCCTACGACGGCGAGTGGCGCGGCCGTGCCGGAGAGCCGATTCAGGATCGAGGTGCTGCTCCGGCTGACGTCGCCGTCTCATCACGGCGTCCAGACGGCGCCTTCTCGCTTCCTATTCCGTCCGGTGTTTGCGCGCTTACCGAGCGAAGCGCCGCGCGGCACGGCCGACGGGAGACGAGTCGATCGCCTCGCCCGCCGTGCCGAGCGCGTTGGCCACGCGGTGGCCGGCGCGCCCGAGCGGGCCGTGGTCGGCTGGAATCACGGCCGCGGCCGGCTCGCAGCCGAGCTCGATCGCGGCGGCGCGGGCCTGCTCCTCGACCTCGCGCAGGCGCGCCTCCCAGCGCCGGTGGAAGCCGGCGAGCTGCTCGTCGCCGCGCGTCGCCGCAAGGCGGCCCAGGTAACCCAGCAGCGTCGTCAGGTGCTGCACGTCGAGCACCGCCACGCGCATCGCCTGGTTGCGCTCCAGCAGCAGGTCACCGGCGTTGTTGCGCACGCCGGCGAGGCGCCCGCCGACGCCCTGCGCCGCCGGGAAGCCGTGCAGGCCGTGCTCCTCCGTGCGGCCGGCGAGCTCGTCGAGCAGCTCGTGGCAGGCTTCCGAGCCGTGGCGCAGCACGGTCGCGGGCTGGCCGCCGAGCCGCTCGCCGAGCTTCTCCCAGTGGCCGCAGAGGTGGCGCGCGGAGGCGTAGAGCTCGCGCAGCGCGCGGTGCTCGGCGCGGTACAGCCCGTGGCCCGTGATATCCATGTCGCTAGCGATAGCGGCCCGGCTCCCAGAGCGGCTCGTGCCCGTCGTTCGCCGCCCGCGCGAGGATGAAGAACAGGTCGGACAGCCGGTTGAGGTAGCGGACGCACTCGCGGTTGACCTCGTCGCCGCAGTCGATCGTGCGCCGCTCGGCACGGCGGCAGACGGTGCGGCAGACGTGCAGCTGCGCGGCGGCCGGGCTGCCGCCGGGGAGCACGAACGACCGCAGCGGCTCCATCCCGGCGTTGACCTCGTCGCAGGCCCGCTCCAGCCATGCCGTCTGCTCTGGGACGAGCCGCAGCCTGGCGCGCTCGCCGGCATGCGGAACCGAGATGTCGGCGCCGACGTCGAAGAGGTCGTTCTGGACCCGGCGCAGGAAGCCGGCGAAGCGCTCGCCCAGGCCGGGGAGCGCGAGCGCGGCCCCGATTTGCGCGTTGAGCTCGTCGACGGTCCCGTAGGCCTCGATCCGCGGATGCGTCTTCGGCACGCGGCTCATGTCGCCGAGGTGCGTCTCGCCGTCGTCGCCCAGGCGCGTGTAGATCCGCGTGAGGTTGACCGTCACAGTGCGACCAACGGTAACATTGCGCCGTTCAGGGTCGGTGGTTCGGGAAGCCGGTGCGAATCCGGCGCGGACCCGCCACTGTGACCGGGGACGCCCATCGCATCAGGCCACTGTTCCGCCGCGCGGGACGGGAAGGCGCGAGAGGGTCGAGCCCGGGAGCCAGGAGACCTGCCTCCGACCGTCGCCATTTCGAGGCCCTCGCGGAAAGGGGTTGGCTCATGAAGAAGATCTCTCCCGGCGCGCTCGCGGCGCTCATCGCGAGCGCGGTGCTCGCCGCGCCGGCAGCGGCCGGCAGTCCGGCCAACGTGACGGTGCGGGTCGAGGGGGCGACGCAGACGCTGCTGCCGCGCAGCGCGGTCACGACGGACACGGCGCCGGTCCTCGTCGAGGGCGCCAACGCGTGCCCGGGCACAAGCGCGGGCGGCGCGCTGTACAAGGCGGTCGCCGGCGACCTCGGCGGCTCGTGGGGTGCTTTCGGCTTCTTGCTGAAGACCATCAAGGGAGAGACGCACGACGATCCCTTCCCCGCGGATCCGGCGCAGTACTGGTCGTTCTGGGTCAACTACCGCTTCCAGGACCAGGGGATCTGCGCGACCGAGCTCCAGGAGGGCGACGATGTGCTCCTGTTCGTCGACTGCTTCAGCCAGACGAACGCCTGCGCGAGCCAGGTGCCGCTGCGGATCGGCGGCGTGCCGGGAACCCTGGCGCCCGGCCGGGCCGTCACCGTGAAGCTCGAGGAGTTCACGACGAAGTTCGACCCGTCTACGAACACGACGGTGACGACGCCCGAGCCCGCGGAGGACGCGACCGTCGCCGCAGCCGGCCAGACGGTCACCACGGCCGCCGACGGCACCGCGCAGCTCACGCTCACGTCGCCGGGCCCCGTATCGATCGCGGCGACCAAGCCCGGCCGCGTCCGGACCGCGGCGCTGACGTGCGTCACCGACGGCGCCGACGGCAGCTGCGGGACGCAGCTGCCGCCGACCGCGGTGCTCGGGACCGAGGTGCCCGACGACGAGACCGCCCCGGTTGCCTCGTTCGCGCGGCTGCGGAACGGGAAGGTCTACAGCCGCAGGCGCGCGCCGCGGCGCCTCGCCGGCAGCGTTACTCCCGACCCGTCCGGGCTGCTCTCTTTGCGCCTGAGCATCCTGCGCGAGGTTCGCGGCGGCTGCTGGGCGTTCGACGGAGCGACGGAGCGCTTCAAGCCGCACCGCTGCGGTGGGCACCGGTCGTTCCGGATCGGCGACCGCGCCGAGTGGTCCTACCTGCTGCCGGAGCGGCTCGGTCGCGGCCGCTACGTGATCCGGGCGGTCGCGATCGACGAGGCCGGCAACGAGTCGACCACGCGGGTGGTGATCCGCGTCCGATGAGGCGGATCGCCGCTCTGCTGCTCGCGGCGGCGGCGCTCGCGGCGCCCGCCGCCGCCGGCGCGCGCGCGAAGGTCCAGGTCATGGTCGTGGGCAAGAGCGCGGTGCTCGCCGGCCCGGAGCGCGTGGCACTGAAGCCGCGGACCGCGCCGGTCAGCGGGAAGCGCTGCTCGATCGGCCGCGCGACGCCGCTGTCGGTGCTCGCGGGCACCGGCGTCTCGTTCCGGCTGCGCGACTACGGCGCCTGCTCGCTGCGGGCACGCGACGCGGGCTCGCTCTACGTCAGCAAGATCGGGTCCGACCGCGAGAGCGGCAGCGACGGCTGGGTTTACAAGGTCGGGCGCCGCCCCGGCAGCGCGGGCGCCGCCGACCCGGCCGGCTCGTTCGGCACGGGGCGGCTGCTGCGCGACGGTCAGCGCGTGCTCTGGTTCTGGTGCGTCAAGGACCCTGCGGACGCGTGCCAACGGACGCTCGAGACCACGTCGGCGCGCAGCGTCGCCCCCGGCGCGCCGCTGGCGGTCACGGTGCGCGGATACGACGAGGCCGGGAAGGGCGTCGTCGTGGCTGGAGCGGTCGTCCGGCTCGGCGCCGTCACCGCCGTGACCGGGCCCGACGGCGTTGCGACGCTGACCGCGCCGGCCGCCGGCCGCTACCGGCTCCAGGCCGAAAAGCCCGGCATGGTCCTCTCCTTCCCCGTCCGGGTGACGGTCGGCTGATGCGACTGGCTCCCCTCCTCGTCGTCCTCGCCCTCGTCGCGGCGGGCTGCGGCCTGGGCGCGGGCGACAGCGAGGAGGGCGGCGCGACGCTCACCGTCACCCGCGACTTCGGCACACGCGAGGTCGGCACGGGCTCGGCCGACCCGATCCCCGGCGGCGAGACCGTGATGCGGATGCTCCAGCGCGACTTCGACGTCGAGACGCGCTACGGCGGCGGCTTCGTGCAGCAGATCAACGGCATCGCGGGCGGGCGCGAGGACGGCCGGCCCGTCGACTGGTTTTACTACGTGAACGGCATCCTGGCCGACGATGGCGCGGCCGCGCACGAGCTCGTGGCGGGCGACCACGTCTGGTGGGACCACCACGACTGGGGCGCATCGGCGGACGTGCGCGCCGTCGTCGGCTCGTTCCCGGAGCCGTTCCTGTCCGGCATCGGCGGCAAGCGGCTGCCGGTGCGGCTCGACTGCGCGGAAGCCGCCGCCGACGCCTGCGACGAGGTCGCCCGGCGGCTGAGCGAAGCCGGCGTGAAGGCGGGCCGCTCGGCCGCCGGCAGCTTCGGCGGCGAGGCGGTCCTGCGCGTCGAGGTCGGCGTCTGGGCGGACGTGCGCAAGGACGCGGCGGTGCGCCAGCTCGAGGAGGGGCCGAAGGCGTCGGGGGTGTACGCGCGGCCGAGCGCGTCCGGCGAAGAGCTCGCGCTGCTCGACCCGGAGGGGGAGACCGTCCGCACGCTGGAGGAGGGAGCGGGGCTCGTGGCGGCGACCAGGCTCGGCGGCGAGGCCCCGACTTGGGTGGTGACCGGCACCGACGCCACCGGGCTGGCGGCAGCCGCCGCGCAGATCCAGCAGGAGGCCCTGGCGGACCACTTCGCGATCGCGGTCGAGGAAGGCCGGCCGACACCGGTGCCGATCCTGCCGCCGCCGGAGGCGCCGTGACGGCCGGCGAGCGCGCCCGCGCGGTCGTGACGGGGGCCGGAGCCGCGCCCGGGCGGCGCATGGCGACCGACGGAGGCTCGCCGTGATCTACGAGCGGCGCGCGAGCCCGCTCCATGCGACCCGCGCGGCCGTCGCTTCCGCCTGGTGCGTGATCGTCGCCGGCGTCGCGCTCTCGTTCGAGCACCCGCTCGTGCTGTGCGGGCTGCTGTCCGCGCTCGTCATCGCCGCCGCGGGCGCGCGCGTCGCAGGGCGCGTGCTGCTCGCGCTCGCGTTCGCGCTCCCGTTCGCCGTGGTGATCGCGCTGATCAACCCGCTCGTCGTGCGCGACGGGCTGACCGTGATCGCGCGCCTGGGCACCGTGCCCGTGCTCGGCCGGCTCGACGTCACGGCCGAGGCGACCGCGTATGGCGGCGTACTCGCGCTGCGAGCGCTGGTCGTGATCGGCTGCTTCGCGCTCCACTCCGCCGCCGTCGATCCGGACGACCTGCTGAGGGCATTCCGGCGCGTCTCCTTCCGCTCGGCGCTCACGGCCGCGCTCGCGACGCGCATGATCCCCGTGCTCGCGCGCGACGCGCGCCGCCTGCACGACGCCCAGCGCTGCCTCGCGGGAGCGCCCGCGCCGCGGCGCGCCGTCGTGCGGGCGGTCGCGGCGGGCGCGCTGGACCGCGCGGTCGACGTGGCGGCGACGCTCGAGGTGCGCGGCTACGGCGCCGCACGGCGTGCGCCGCGTGGCGGCCGCCGCCCGTGGTCGCGCCACGACCTCGCGTTCGCGGCCGGCGCCGCCGCGATCGCTCTGCTCGGGCTCGCGGCGTACGCGGGCGACTGGGAGGCGTTCGAGGCGTATCCCGCGCTAAGCGCGCCGGTCGACGCGCGCCTGCTCGTCCTGACCGCCGGGCTCGCGGCGTGCATGCTGCTGCCGTTCGCCGATCGCCGGGGGATCGGGCGATGAGCGCGGCGCTGCTCCTGGAGCGCGTCTCCTACCGCTATCCCGAGGCGACCGCGCCGGCGCTGCGCGACGTCGACCTGCGCGTCGCCCGGGGAGAGTTCGTCGTCGTCGCGGGCGGCTCCGGTTCGGGCAAGTCGACGCTGCTGCGCGCCGCCTCCGGCCTCGTGCCGCACTTCCACGGCGGCGAGTTCAGCGGGCGGCTCGAGTCCGGCGGCCTCGACACGCGGACGCACGAGCCGGCCCAGATCGCGGCTGTCGCCGGCACGCTCTTCCAGGATCCCGAGACGCAGGTCGTGATGGGGACCGTGCGCGCCGAGCTCGCGTTCCCGCTCGAGAACCGCGGCCTCGGTCCCGCGGCCGTCGCGCGCGGGGTGGAGGAGGCGGCGCTGGCGCTCGGTATCGCGCCGCTGCTCGACCGCGCGACCCACGTCCTCTCCGGCGGCGAGCTCCAGCGCGTCGCGCTCGGCGCCGCGCTGGCCGGGCGCCCGCGGCTCGCGCTGCTCGACGAGCCGACGTCGCAGCTCGACCCCGTCGCCGGCGACGAGCTGCTCGGCGTGCTGCGCCGCCTCAACGAGGAGTGGGGCACCGCCGTGATCCTGGCCGAGCACCGGCTGGAGCGCTGCCTCAGCGCGGCCGACCGCGTCGTCGCGCTGCGCGACGGGGCGATCGCGTGCGACGCCGACCCGCGCCGGTTCCTCGACTGGGCCGCGGAACAGGCTCCCGAGCTCCAGACCCCCGGTGCCCGCCTGTTCTCGCTGGCCGGCCGCCGGCCGCTGCCCGTGTCGGTGAAGGACGCCCGCCGGACACTGTCGGCGCAGGCCGCGCCCGACGCTCTCGGTTCGATCGCCGGGCTTGGCGCCGACGACCGGTCGCCGGCGGGTTCGATCGCCGGGCTTGGCGGCGACGGCCGGTCGCCCTCGCGTTCGATCGCCGGGCTTGGCGGCGACGGCCGGTCGCCCTCGGGTTCGACCGTCGGCGGGCTGCGGCACCGCCGCCGGAAGCCGCGGCCGGAGCCGGCGCTCGCGTTCTCGTCGGTCTGGCTCGAGCACAGAGACGGTCCGGCGGTGCTGCGCGGCGTCGACCTCGCGTTCGCGGCCGGCGAGCGGGTCGCGCTGATGGGCCGCAACGGCGCGGGGAAGTCGACGCTTCTGCGGGTGGCCGCCGGGCTCGCCGAGCCGACTCGCGGCAAGTTGCACCGAGCTGGCCGTGTCGGGCTGCTGCTGCAGAACCCCGGCGACTACACGCTGCGCGACCGCGTCGGCGACGAGCTGCCCGCCGACGCGCTCGACGCCGCGGGCCTCGACCACCTCGCCGACCGTCACCCGCGCGACCTCTCCGGCGGCGAGCGCCAGCGGCTCGCGCTCGCGATCGTGCTGCACGGCGAGCGGCCCGCGGTCGTCTGCCTCGACGAGCCGACGCGCGGGATGGACCGCTTCCACAAGGACGCGCTCGCGGCGCTCCTCGACGCATTGGCGCACCACGGCAGCGCCGTGATCGTCGCCACCCACGACGCGGAGTTCGCCGCCGCGTTCGCCGGGCGGACCGTGCTGCTCGGCGACGGCCGCCCGGTCGCCGACGCGCCGACCGCGGAGGTGCTCGCCGGCGGCTGGTACTTCGCCACGCAGACGGCGCGCATCCTTGGCGGGGCCGCGCTGCTGCCCGAGGACGGAGCCGCGCTGCTGCGGCGCGAGGCGGTCGTCGCATGAGCTGGGTGCTCGCGTCGTTCCTCGTCCTCGGCCTCGCGCTCGCGGCCGGCTTCGGCTGGTACGAGCGCAGCCACCCGAGCGCACGCGTGCTCGCGCTCGTGGCGACGCTCGCCGCGCTCGCCGCGCTCGGCCGGATCGCGTTCGCGCCGCTGCCGAGCGTCAAGCCGACGACCGACATCGTGCTGATCTGCGGCTACGTGCTGGGCGGAGCGCCGGGATTCGCGGTCGGCGCCGTCGCGGCGCTCGCCTCGAACCTGTTCTTCGGCCAGGGTCCGTGGACGCCCTGGCAGATGGCGGGCTGGGGCAGCGCCGGGCTGCTCGGCGCCGCGCTCGCGCAGATCGGCGGCAGAGAGCTCGGGCGGATCGCGCTCGCCGCCGCCTGCGCCGCGGCCGGGATCGCGTTCGGTGCGGTGATGAACGTCTCGCTCTGGATCACGTACTCCGGCGACCACACGCTCGCGAAGCTCGGCGCGGTCTTCGCGACCTCGCTGCCCTTCGACATGGCACACGCGCTCGGCAACGCGGTCTTCTGCCTCGCCTTCGGCCCGGCGCTCGTGCGCGCGCTGCGCCGCTACCGCATGCGCTTCGAGGTGACCTGGAAGGCGGCGCCGATCACGTCCGGCGTCGCGGTCGCGCTGCTCGCGCTCGCCGTCGCGCTCCCCGCGGCAACCGCCCGCGCCGCCGGGACCGCGAAGTCCGTCGCCTACCTCGAGCGCGCCCAGAACGCCGACGGCGGCTTCGGCCCCGCGCCCGGCAGCGGCTCGACCCAGATGCACACCGGCTGGGTGGCGCTCGGCCTCGCCGCGGCCGGCCGCAACCCGCGCGACGTCGAGCGCGGCGGGCGCGACGTGGTCGAGTACATCCGCGGCCACGCCGCCGCCTTGCGCGGCGACGTCGGGGAGCGCACGCGCACGATCCTCGCGCTGCGCGCCGCCGGCGTGCCGCCGGCGCGGATCGGGGGCCGCGACCTGCTGGCAGAGCTGCTGCGCGAGCAGCAGGAGGACGGCTCGTTCGCCGGCCGCGTCAACACCACCGCCTTCGCGCTGCTGGCGCTGCGCGCAGCGGGCCGCTCGACCCGCGACCGCGCGGTCCGCGCCGGCGCCGCCTTCATCGCCGGCCAGGCCAACGCCGACGGCGGCTTCAACTTCGCCGGCAGGGGAGGGCCCTCCGGCGCCGACGACACCGGCGCCGCGATCCAGGCGCTCGCCGCCGCGGGCCGCCGCGGCTCGCGCGTCGTCCGGCGCGCTGCCGACTGGCTCGAGAGCAGCCAGAACGCCGACGGCGGCTTCGCGCTCCAGAGTGGCGCGAGCAACGCGCAGTCGACGGCGTGGGCGGTCCAAGGCCTGATCGCCGCCGGCCGCGATCCGTCGCGCATCCGCAACCACGGCTCGCGCTCGCCCCTCGGCTACCTGCGGTCGCTCGTCACGCCGAGCGGCGCGATCCGCTACTCGCGCACGAGCGCCCAGACGCCGGTCTGGGTCACCGCGCAGGCGCTCACCGCGCTGGCGGGAAAGGCGTTCCCGCTGAGGCCCACGCCGCGCGCGGAGCGGACCGCGGCGACGCCCGCGGCCGCCCCCCGGTCGGCGCCCGCGCCGGCGCCGACCCCGGTGCCCGAGCCGCCGCCGCGCAAGCACAGCCGCAGCGCGCCACAGCCCGTCGCGACGAAGTTCACCCCTGTCACGGTGCCGCGGACACCGGCTCCCTCGCTCTCGCTGGCCGGCCTGCTCGTCCCGGAGAAGGCCGCGCGCGCCGGTTACATCGCCGCCGTGCTCGTCCGCACCTGGCTGCCGGCGACGTAGGCGCGGACGTTCGCCGGGCTTCATCGTCTCCTCATCGGCCCCGGCGTATGGTGGCCGCCATGACCCGCAAGCTGAAGCTGACCATCGCCGCGGCGGCGGTCGTCGTGATCGCCGGCGCCGGAACCGGCATCGCGGTGGCGACCGGCGACGACGACGGCAGCGACAAGGCGATCACCGGCAGCGCGCTGGACCGGGCGTCCGCGGCGGCCCTCCGGCACACCGGCGGCGGCCGCGTCACCGAGACCGAGGTCGGCGACGAGGAGGGCTACTACGAGGTCGAGGTCACGCGCGCCGACGGCAGCCAGGTCGACGTGCACCTGGATCGGAGCTTCGCCGTCCTCGGCGACAAGGCCGACGACGACGGCTCCGGCGACGACGGCCCAGGCGAAGACCGATGACCAGGCGGCCCGCGGCAGCCCTGCTCGCGGCCTCGCTGCCGCTCGCCGGGATCGCGGTGGCGAGCGCCGACAAGGGCGCACGGCCGGCGGCCAAGCCGCAGCGGCTCGAAGCGGCGACGATGATCGTGGAGGTCAACGCGACCGATGGCGACGCCGGCCTCCAGGTCTTCCTCGACGGCGAGCCGTGGAAGTCGATGCGGATCACGGCTCCGAACGGGCGCCGGATCCTCGCGATCGACACGCGCAGCCGGTTGCGCGGCTACGGCCTGACCGAGCTGTTCTCCGAGAGCAGCGAGCCGCCGTTCGACCGCTTCCCGCTAGCCAGGTTCAAGCGCCTGTTCCCCGCGGGCCGCTACCGCTTCGCCGGTCGCGACATCGAGGGCAGGAGGGTCGTCGGCTCCGCGCGACTGTCGCACGACATCCCGGCGGGTCCGAAGATCACGGCGCCGGCCGCCGGCGCCGCGGTCCCCCGCGACGGCCTGGTGGCCGCCTGGAAGCCCGTGCCGGAGACCGGCGCGATCGACATCAAGGGCTACCGCGCGATCGTCGAGCGCGAGCAGCCGCTGCGCGTGTTCAACGCCGATCTGCCCGCCTCGGCCACGAGCGTCACGGTCCCGCGCGAGTACCTGCAGCCGCACACCGACTACAAGCTCGAGGTGCAGGCGATCGAGGCGAGCGGCAACCAGACGCTCACCGAGGTCGAGTTCAGCGTCCGCTAACGCACCCCCGGGAGGTCGAGGTCCGCCCAGACGAGCCGGTGGTCCGACGTCGGGAAGCCGCCGACCGGCCCCCACAGGGCGCCGTTGAACACGCCGGTGAGCCGGAACAGCGGATCCGCCTGGACGGGCCAGAACACCGCCGAGTCGGCGATCTTGATGTTGCGGCGCGGCAGCACGTAGTCGGCGCGCAGGTTGCCCGGCGCGGTGTCCAAGAAGTCGGCCGTGTCGAACCGCGGGTCGCTGCGGTGGCTGAGGTTGGCGCCGCCCTGGAGCGCGGTGGCCTCGACCGCCCCCGCGCTCGACGGCGGATCGGTCGCGTTGATCCGGTCGCTCTCGAGCAGCTGCTGGATCGCGCCCGGGATGCTGTCTCCGTCGAGCGGGTCGGAGTTCTGGTCGCCCGCGATGACGAACAGGGCCGAGGGATGCAGCCCGCCGCGCCGTCCCTGGTCGTCGTATATGTAGCCGCCCGCGCCGGGCGTCACATAGTCGGCCGTGAGGCGGATCTCGTCGGCGTTGCGCTTGCCGTTGCGGTCCTCCGCTCCGTCGAACACCGGCGGCGTGGGATGGCTCACGAGGAAGTGCACCGTTTTGCGCCCGATCCGGATCGGCAGGTCCCAGTGGCTCTTCGACGAGAGTGGGAGCACCGCGAGCTCAGCGGGCGAGTACCAGTCGGCCGGCGCCGGCGTTGCGGGATCGTCCGGCAGCCGCGCGCCCGGCATGTCCTTCCACAGGAAGTGCTGGAACGTGCGGGCGCTCGCGTAGTCGATTGGGAGCTTCGAGTAGACGACCATGCCGAACTGGCCGGGGAAGCTGCCGAATCCCAGCGCGTCGTTGCCGGGTGGGCCGAGAGGGTTGTTGTCGAGGTCGAAGCCCGACGGGATGCCGGTGTTCGACGGCGCGACGAAGAAGTACGGGTAGTTCGCCGCCGGGGCGCCGTTCTGCGGCACCGCGAGGAAGTTGTCGCGGAACAGATCCGCCGCCACGCCTCCCTCCACGAAGTCGAACTCGTTGACGAGCACCACGTCGGGAGCGGCCCGCTGGATCACCTCGGCGACGTTCTTCGCCTGGCGGACCCCGACGGTGTCGGCGCCCGGGTTGGACAGGTCGCTGACGAGCTGCCCGGGCGCGCCGCGGTTGAGCGACGCGTTGAAGGTCGCGAAGCGCACGTCCGCCCGCGAGGCCGCCTGGGCGGGCGCGGCCAGCAGGATCGCAAGGCCGGCGGCGGCGACCACCGCGGCCGGAGCACGTAGGTTCACGGGAGACCCCCTCGGTAGAAACTGCGCCAGTTCTACCGAACCCGCCAAAAGGGGGGTTGCCGATCGGTTAGCGCGCGAACCCGGGGCGGGCTTGTGTAGCTTGCCGCCCTCGTGAGGATCGGAGTCCCCAGGGAGACGGCCGAGGGGGAGCGCCGCGTGGCGCTCGTGCCCGACATCGTGCGCAAACTGGCCGCCCAGGGCCACGAGATCGTGCTCGAACCCGGGGCGGGCACGCAGGCCGGCATCCCCGACGCGCTGTACGACGAGGCCGGCGCGACGCTCGGCCCCGGGGCGTGGGACGCCGACGTCGTCGCCAAGGTCGCGCCGCCCACGGCTGAAGAGGTCGGCGCGCTCAAGCCCGACTCCGTGCTGGTGGGCTTCCTGGCGCCGCTCACCAACGGCGCCGGCAACCAGGCGATCGCCAGGACCGGCGCGACGGCGTTCGCGATGGAGGCGATCCCGCGCATCTCGCGCGCGCAGTCGATGGACGCGCTCTCCAGCCAGGCGACCGTCTCGGGCTACCGCGCGGTCCTGATCGCCGCCCAGGAGCAGGGCCGCTTCTTCCCGATGCTGATGACCGCTGCGGGCACGATCCCGCCCGCGCAGGTGCTCGTGCTTGGCGCGGGCGTCGCGGGCCTCCAGGCGATCGCGACGTCGCGCCGGCTCGGCGCCGTGGTGACCGCGTTCGACGTGCGCGCGGCGGTCAAGGAGCAGGTCCAGTCGCTCGGCGCGAGGTTCCTCGAGGTCGCGGGCTCTGCGGACGCCGAAGCCGCCGGCGGCTACGCGCGCGAGCTCACCGAGGAGGAGCAGCAGGCGCAGCGCGAGGCGCTCGCCGCGCAGATCGCGAAGTCCGACGTGGTGATCACCACCGCCCTGGTGCCGGGCCGGCCGGCGCCGAAGCTGATCACCGCCGATGCCGCGAACGCGATGAAGCCCGGCAGCGTGATCGTCGACCTCGCGGGCGAGGCCGGCGGCAACTGCGAGCTCGCGCGGCCGGGGGAGACCTACGCGACCGACCGCGCGGTCACGATCGCGACGCCGCTCAACCTCCCGAGCGGCATGGCCGAGCACGCCTCCCAGCTATACGCCCGCAACGTCGCCTCGCTGCTCGAGCTGATGACCGGCGAGAACGGAGCGCTGACGCTGAACTTCGAGGACGAGATCATCGCCGGCGCGTGCATCGCGCGCGGCGGCGAGATCGTGCACGAGGGCGCCAAGCGCGCCGCCGCGGCCGCCTGATGGACCTGCTGACCGAGCTCGCGATCCTCGTGCTGGCCGCGTTCGTCGGCTTCGAGGTCATCTCGAAGGTCCCGAACACGCTGCACACGCCGCTGATGAGCGCGACCAACGCGATCCACGGCATCGTGCTCCTGGGCGCGATCCTCGTGATCGGGCCCGCGGACGGCTTCCTCAACGACCTGCTGCTCGTGATCGCGATCGCCTTCGGCACGATCAACGTCGTCGGCGGCTTCCTCGTCACCGACCGGATGCTCGGGATGTTCAAGGGCCGCAAGCCGGACCCGAAGGCCGACGAATGAGCAACGAGGACGTCGTCAACCTCCTCTACATCGTCGCGTTCGCGCTGTTCATCGGCGGGCTGCGGATGGTGCGCGGGCCCCGCACGGCGGTCACCGGCAACCTCGTCGCCGCGACCGGCATGGGCATCGCGCTCGTCGCGACGCTGATCGACGACCGGATCGGCGACTGGGGCCTGATCGTGATCGGGATCGTGATCGGGACCGCGGTCGGGATCCCCGCAGCCCGCAGCGTGAAGATGACCGCGATGCCGCAGATGGTGGCGCTGTTCAACGGCGTCGGCGGCGGCGCCGTGGCGCTGATCAGCCTCGTCGAGTTCCGCGAGTCCGACGACATCCCGCTCGAGTCGCTGATCCCGATCGCGTTCGCCGCCGTCATCGGCTCGATCTCGTTCTGGGGCTCGAACGTCGCCTTCTCCAAGCTCCAGGAGCTGAGCTGGGCCAAGCGCCGCTTCCCGCGCCTCACGGTGCTCAACCTCGCGCTAGCGGCGATCGCGCTCGCGATCGCCGTGATCATCGTCGCCGGCGCGGACGCCGAGGTCCTGTTCTGGCTGCTGCTGCTGGCCGCCGGGCTGCTCGGGATCACCGCCGTGCTCCCGATCGGCGGCGCCGACATGCCGGTCGTCATCTCGACGCTGAACGCGTTCACCGGTCTGAGCGCGGCGGCGGCGGGCATCGCGCTCGACAACACGGCGCTGATCGTCGCCGGCATGCTCGTCGGCGCGTCCGGCTCGATCCTCACCAAGCAGATGGCGGAGGCGATGAACCGCTCGATCGGAAGCGTCTTCCTGGGCGGCTTCGGAGGCGCCGCGGGCGCCGTCGCCGCGGGCGACGACGGCGCCGACCGCACGGTCCGCTCGACCAGCGCCGCGGACGTCGCGATCCAGCTCTCCTACGCACGGCTCGTGGTCGTCGTGCCCGGCTACGGCATGGCGGTCGCCCAGGCGCAGCGCGCGGTCGCCGATCTCGCCGCCCAGCTCGAGAAGCGCGACGTCGAGGTTCTCTACGCGATCCACCCGGTCGCCGGCCGGATGCCGGGACACATGAACGTGCTGCTCGCGGAGGCCGACGTGCCTTACGACAAGCTCAAGGAGATGGACGACATCAACGGCGAGTTCGCGCGCACCGACGTCGCGCTGATCATCGGCGCCAACGACGTCACCAACCCCGCGGCGCGCAACGTG
>Ga0126312_10001162_pt1 | contig 16983 bp, 19 predicted proteins | sample Plot104A_FD_92537 | JGI IMG/M metagenome (GOLD analysis project Ga0126312, IMG submission 92537) | Serpentine soil microbial communities from UC McLaughlin Reserve, CA, USA - Plot104A | ecosystem: Environmental > Terrestrial > Soil > Grasslands | place: USA: UC McLaughlin Reserve, Lake County... | reverse complement strand
CGAGGACGGCACGGTCGGCGAGATCTTCCTCACCGACATCGGCAAGGAGGGCTCGACCCTCCGCGGGATGATGAACGCATTCGCGACGGCGATCTCGCTCGGCCTCCAGTACGGCGTGCCGCTCGAGGTCTTCGTGAAGAAGTTCAGCTACATGCGCTTCGACCCGGAGGGGATCACCACGAACCCCGAGATCCCGTTCGCGAAGTCGATGCCCGACTACATCATGCGCTGGCTTGCGAGCCGGTTCATCGAGGACGTCGACGAGCTCGAGGACCTCGGCATCCTCACGCCGGAGGTGAGGGCGCGCAAGGAGGCCCAGCAGGCGCTCTTCAACGCCGATACGGCGGCGTCGACCAACGGCGGCAACGGACACGGCAACGGCGGTTCCGCGGAGCCTGAAGCTGCCGGACCGACGCCGGCGCAGCCCGCGGCCGCTGCGCTCACCGACACGCCGCCGGTCGTCCCGGCCCGTCTCGCCGGCGCCGACCTCGGCCCCGCCTGCGAGCAGTGCGGCGGGATGATGCAGCGCACCGGCTCGTGCTACACGTGCTCCAGCTGCGGCAACAACACCGGCTGCGGCTGACGGGCTGAGCCTGGGCGAGGCTGTGTCCTCGCCGGCTCGCGTGCGCAGCACGCCGCGCCGGCTGCGTCCTTGCCTCGCGGACGCTCAGCCTCGTCAGTGCGAGACAATCGATTCGTCGCCGCGCCGTCGGGTACGCATGGTGCGACGTGGAAGTGACGATCATTGGCGCGGGCAACATGGGGCGCGGGATCGGGGGCCGTGTGGTCGCCGGTGGACACGACCTGGTGGTGATCGACCATGACCCCGACGACGCGCGGCGGCTCGCCGAGGAGCTCGACGGGGCGGGCGACGGGAGCGCGCGGGGCGGCGGCGCCGACGAGGCCGTGCGCGGCGACGTCGTCGTACTCGCCGTCTACTACGACGCGGCGAGGCAGGCCGTCGAGGAGCGCGGTGAGCAGCTCGAGGGCAAGGTGGTTGTCGACATCACCAACCCGGTCGACGCAGAGACGTTCGACGGGCTGGTGACCCCGGCGGACAGCTCCGCGGCGGAGGAGCTGGCGAAGCTCGCGCCGGACGGCGCGCGGGTGGTGAAGGCGTTCAACACCACGTTCGCCGCGACGCTCGCGAAAGGCGAGGTCGCCGGCCAGCAGCTCGACGTCTTCATCGCCGGCGACGACTCCGAGGCGAAGCAGGCAGTCGCGGAGCTGGTCAGCTCCGGCGGCCTGAACCCGATCGACGCCGGCTCGCTGCGACGTGCCCGCGAGCTCGAGCGGCTCGGGTTCCTCCACATGGCAGTCCAGGAAACGCTCGGGACGAACTTCGCGAGCGCCGTCAAGATCGTCAACTAGTTCCCGTCGTCCGGGCGTCAGGCCGCTTGGCTCGCGCAACCCCGTTGCTTGACGAGCCCGATCGCCCGGAGCCGTCGTTCCAAGCCCGGCGTCCAGCGGAGATCAGCCCTCGAGCTCCGGCGGGAAGCGGGTCACGTCGAGGAAGCTCCGCGACCGGACGATCGGCAGCTTGTCGTTGGCGCTCGCGCCGCCGAACGGGTCGGCACTGACGGCGACCAGGTTGAGGTAGAGCGGTTGACCGGGATCCGCGGTCAGCCGCAGGACCCCGAACTTCCGGGTCGTCTGCGGCCCCTCGGCCGGCAGGCAGTTGAAGCCCGTGGTCTTCGAGAGGTTGCCCTTCCAGGACGAGACGGCGCCCGCGACTCCTCCGCCGGGTTCGGGCTGGTCGTCGGCGTCGGCAAGGAACAGCCTGCTCGAGATCCGAGCGGCGTAGCCGAGCGTGGAAGCGTCGGTGGTCAGCTGCGCCGTGACGAACAGCTGCTCACCCTGCCGCAGGCCCGCGAGCCGATGAGAGAACACGACCGTGTCCCGCTTGGCAACCGGGATGCCGTTCACGCGGCAGGTGGAATCGCGGGCCGGCTTCTGTAAGCGCTGCGTGCCGGGACGCAGGCGGACGACCCTGATCCCGGCCATGTCCTGCCCGACGACCGGCGTCTGCTCGTTCTGGCCGACGAGCAGCAGGTCGCCCTGCTTCGCGCGGGGATGATCAGCACCGAGGACGAGGTTGACGTGATGGTCTCCACCCCAGGGCAGGCCCGCCGCCGGAACCGTGAACGTGCCCTTCGGGAAGACGACCACTCCGTGGTGGCGCAGATGGCTGACCGCCTCGCGCCACGGCGGCGCGAGCGCGATCGCCTTGCCCGCGCGCTGCTCGGTTTGGCGATCATCCGCCGCAAGGAGCAGGCGCGCCTCAACCTTCGGGGCATACGAGTACGGCTTGCCGATCAGTCCGGGATGGTGAGCGTCCTCGGCGTCGGTGGTCACCTCCAGCTCCGCGAACACCAGGAGCCGGTCGCCAGGGGCGAGGTCGGGGAGCGGGGAGTCGGTCCGCGTCGCGGACCCGAACGACATCGCCACGCGCCGCTGGCGCCCGCGCTGCTTCGTGATCGGGATCGTCTCGCACAGCTCGGCGTCGTTTCCGGTCGAGCCGACCCGAACCTTCCTGATCGCCGGCATCGGCCGATCCTAGGACCTATCGACGCGGCCCGGGCACGATCTCCTCGACGAGCGACCGCACGCGGCCCTCGATGTCGTCGCGGATCCGGCGGACCGTGTCCAGGTCCTTGCCATCCGGGTCTTCGAGCTCCCAGTCCTCATAGCGCTTGCCCGGGTAAAGCGGGCAGGCGTCGCCGCAACCCATCGTGATGACGACGTCGGCCGCGCGCACGGAATCGTCGGTGAGTGGCTTCGGCCGCTCACGCGAGAGGTCGATCCCGACCTCCGCCATCGCCTCGATCACGGCGGGGTTCAGGGCGGTGGCCGGCTCGGAGCCGGCGCTCAGGACGCGCACGCGGCCGCCGGCGAGAGCATCGAGGAAGCCGGCCGCCATCTGGCTGCGCCCGGCGTTGTGGACGCAGACGAAGAGGACCTCGGGCTGTTCCATCTCCTCGAAGGCTACGGGCGAGGTTCGCGGCTCTGGTACGCAGTCGCTGAGCGCCGGCGGGATTCGTAGGATCCGGCTCCGGTGAAACCCGACGACGAGAACGTGGCCGGAGCTCCCGTCGAGCCCGAGCCCGACGAGCCAACGCCCTGGTCGGAGCTCGACCGCCGAGTGAAGCTGGCGCTGATCGGCCTCGCGGCGCTCGCTGCGGGGCTCGGAATCGCCCTCGCAGTGATCGTCGCCGAACCGCCGACCGAGAAGGTGTTCGTCACCCGCAACTCGACCACGACCACGACCTCCACCGCGGTCCCGACCACGACGGTGACGACGATCACCCGCCCGACCACGACCACCTCGACCGAGACGACCGAGACCGTCACCGAGACGACCACCCAGGTCGAGACCTCGACCGTCACCGAGACGTCGACGGTCGAGACGCCGCCGGGGGGTTAGAGCGGCCCCGGACAGAAATCCGCGCGTGGAGCCGGGAGCGTAGGTGCGAGAGTCGCTCTCCGCCGCCGAGGCCCGGCGACTGGCGCTCGGGTCCCAGGGATTCGCGGACCCGCATCCCACGCGACCGCCGAACGGCTGGGATCTCCGGCGGGTGCTGAAGCGGGTGGCGCTGATCCAGATCGACTCCGTGAACGTGCTTGCCCGCGCCCACTACCTGCCGGCCTTCAGCCGGCTCGGCCCCTACGACACCGACCTCCTCGACCGCCTCTCCCAGCGCGCGCCGCGGCGTCTGTTCGAGTACTGGGGCCACGAGGCGTCGCTGCTGCCCGTCGAGCTATATCCACTGCTGCGCTGGCGCATGGAGCGTGCTCACCGCGACGCGTGGGGCGGCATGCAGCGCGTCCAGCGCGACCGGCCGGAGCTCGTCACCGCCGTCCTCGAGCAGGTCGCGGAGCGCGGCCCGATCGCCGCCTCCGAGCTCGCGGAGGAGCGGCCGCGACGAAGCGGCCCGTGGTGGGACTGGTCCGACACGAAGCGGGCGCTCGAGTTCCTGTTCTGGAGCGGCCAGGTCACCTGCGCGCGCCGCCGGCGCTTCGAGCGCCTCTATGACCTGCCGGAGCGCGTCCTCCCGCGGGCTGTGCTGGAGGCGCCGGCGCCGGAACCGGCCGACGCCCAGCGCGATCTGGTGCGCATCGCCGCCCGCTCCCTCGGCGTCGCGGGTGAGCGGGACCTGCGCGACTACTTCCGCCTGCCGACGCCCGAGGCGAAGGCCCGGGTCGCGGAGCTCGTGGAGGCCGGAGAGCTCCTTCCGGTCGAGGTCGAGGGCTGGGGCCGCACCCCCGGCTACCTCGCCGCCGGCGCCCGGATCCCACGCCGGGTCGAGGCGCGAGCGCTGATCGGCCCGTTCGACCCGCTGATCTGGGAGCGAAGCCGGATCGCGCGCCTGTTCGCGTTCGAGTTCAGGCTCGAGATCTACGTCCCGGCCCCGAAGCGCCGCCACGGCTACTACGTGCTCCCGTTCCTGCTCGGCGACCGGCTCGTCGGCCGCGTCGACCTGAAGAGCGACCGCGCGGCCGGCGTCCTGCGGGCGATCGCCGTTCACCTCGAGCCGGGTGCGCCAGCGGATACCCCGGACGCGCTCGCGGTGGAGCTAGCCTCGATGGCGAGATGGCTGGAGCTGGATCGCCATGAACTCGCCTGAAGGCCTGACCGCGCTCGTCACCGGCTCCACCGACGGGCTCGGGCGCTCGGTCGCCACCGAGCTCGCCGGCCGGGGGCTCACGGTGCTCGTCCACGGGCGGGATCCGGAGCGCGGCGCGCGCACCATCGAGGAGATCCGAAAGCAGACGGGAAACGACCGGGTTCGCCTCCACCTCGCGAACCTCGCCTCGCTTGCCGAGGTCCGAGACCTCGCCGATGCGGTCGCGGAGTCGGCGCCGCGCCTGGACGTGCTCGTCAACAACGCCGGCATCGGCACGGGGCTGCCGGAGGGCCGCGAGCGCCAGGAGAGCCTCGACGGGATCGAGCTGCGGTTCGCTGTCAACTACCTGGCCGGGTTCCTGCTCACCGAGCGGCTGCTCGAGGTGCTGCGCGCGAGCGCGCCCGCGCGTGTGGTCAACGTCTCCTCGCTGGGCCAGGCGCCCATCGACTTCGACGATCCGATGCTCGAGCACTCCTACGACGGCGTCCAGGCGTACTGCCAGTCGAAGCTCGCCCAGGTGATGCACGCGATCGACCTCTCGGAGCGTGTCGATCCCGCCGAGCTGACCGCCAACAGCCTTCATCCGGCGACCTACATGCCTACAAAGATCGTGCTCTCCGAGCGTGGTCAGGCGCTCGAGAGCCTCGAGCTCGGCACGAGCGCCGTCCTCCGACTCGCGATCGACCCGGAGCTCGAGGGCGTAAGCGGCCGGTTCTTCGATCGCCTGGAGGAGGGCGCCGCCGACCCGCAGGCCTATGACGCCGACGCCCGCGGGCGGCTTCGGAACCTGAGCGAGGAGCTCGCCGGGCGCTGAGCTAGCCCGCCGGATGGGGAGCGAACCTCCACGCGGTATCCTTACTTCACAAAGTAAAGGAACTTCACATCGCGAAGCGAGGCCCGAATGCAGCTCCTCCTCATACCCCTCGACGACAGCATCCTCTTTCCCGACATGACCGCAACGGTCGCGGCGGACGTGGGCGACGCGAAGCGCGTGCTGGTCCTCCCGCGTCCCGACGGCGAGTATGGGCGGATCGGCACCGTCGCCGAGGTGGTCGAGACCGGCCGGCTGCCGGGCGGGCTCAGCGCCGCGACGCTCACCGGCCTGCACCGCGGGCTCGCCGGAGCCGCCTCCCCGGGCCCCGGCGGCGAGCTCGTGATCGACGTCGAGGAGCTTCACGACGGCAACCCGGACTCAGAGCGGGTCCGCGAGCTCGAGCGCGAGTATCGCGCGGTCGTCGAGGCGATCCTGGACGTGCGCGGCGATGACGGGCGGATCGCGGCGTTCATGCGCTCGATCTCCGAGCCGGGCGCGCTCGCCGACACCACCGGCTACAGCCCGGACGTCTCGCTCGCCGACAAGCAGCGGCTGCTCGAGACGGTCGACGTGAGCCAGCGCCTCGAGCTCGCGGTGGGGCTCCAGCGCGAGCGGCTCGCCGAACTGCAGGTCCGGCGGCGCATTCGCGACGACGTCGAGGAGGGCGCCCAGGCCCAGCAGCGCGAGTACTTCCTGCGCAAGCAGATGGAGTCGATACGCAAGGAGCTCGGCGAGGACGACGCCTCGGTGATCGACGAGTACGAGACGAAGATCGCCGACTCGGCAATGCCCGAGGCCGTGCGCGAGCAGGCGCAGCGCGAGCTCGCGAGGCTCGAGCGCATGGGAGAGGCGAGCGGCGAAGCGTCGATGATCCGGACCTACCTCGACTGGCTCCTCGCCGTGCCGTGGGGGGAGCGCTCCGACGAACGCCTCGACCCGGTGACGGCGCGGGAGGTGCTGGACGCGGACCACGCGGGCCTCGAGGACGTCAAGGACCGGATCACCGAGTACATCGCGGTGCGCAAGCTGCGACGCGATCGCGGGCTCACCGACGAAGGCCGCGGCGCCGGCGCGATCCTCACCCTGATCGGTCCGCCCGGGACCGGCAAGACCTCCATCGGCGAGTCGATCGCCCGCGCGACCGGACGCGAGTTCGTTCGCATGTCGCTCGGCGGCGTTCGCGACGAGGCCGAGATCCGCGGCCACCGCCGCACCTACATCGGCGCCCTGCCGGGCAGGCTCGTCCGCGCGCTCAAGGACGCAAAGACGATGAACCCGGTGATCATGCTCGACGAGGTCGACAAGGTCGGCGCCGACTGGCGCGGCGACCCGAGCTCGGCCCTGCTCGAGGTCCTCGACCCGGCGCAGAACCACTCCTTCCGCGACCACTACCTCGACGTCGAGCTCGACCTCTCCGAGGTGCTCTTCATCGCCACGGCGAACGTCGCGGAGACGATCCCCGGGCCGCTGCTCGACCGCATGGAGGTCGTGCGCTTCGACGGCTACACGACCGACGAGAAGGTCGAGATCGCGCGCGGCTACCTGTGGCGGCGCCAGGTCGAGCGAAACGGGTTGGGGTCCGAGGAGGTCGAGATCTCCGACGAGCTCCTGCGCGAGATCGTCACCGAGTACACGCGCGAGGCCGGGGTCCGCGGCCTCGAGCGCGAGCTCGGCAAACTGCTTCGCAAGACGGCGACGAGGATCGCCGCGGAGCAGGCGAAGGCGCCGGTCACGGTCGATCTCGACGCGATCCGCGACGCGCTCGGCCGGCAGCGCTTCTTCCAGGAGGCCGCCGAGCGGACCGCCGTACCGGGCGTGGCGACCGGCCTGTCGGTCACCGGCGCCGGCGGCGACGTGCTGTTCATCGAGGCGACCTCGATGCCCGGCAAGGAGGGCTTCGTCCTCACCGGGCAGCTCGGAGACGTGATGAAGGAGTCGGCGCGGATCGCGCTCTCCTACGTCCGCGGCCACGCCGAGCAGCTCGGACTCGATCCCGAGGGGTTCGCCGAGCGCGAGTTCCACATCCACGTCCCCGCAGGGGCGATTCCGAAGGACGGGCCGAGCGCCGGCATCACCATGACGACCGCGCTGATCTCGCTGCTCACCGGGCGCCCGGTACGCCACACCGTCGGCATGACCGGCGAGATCACGCTCCAGGGCCGCGTGCTGCCGATCGGCGGCGTCAAGCAGAAGGTCCTCGCCGCCCATGCAGCGGGGCTCACGGACGTGATCCTGCCCGAGCGAAACCGCGCCGACCTCGACGAAGTTCCGCTTGACGTACGCGAGGAGATGAGCTTTCATCCCGTGCTCTCGATCGACGAGGTGATCGAGCTGGCGCTCGAGCCGGAGCCCGCCCAGAGCGAACCGATTGCGGCTTGAAGCGCTTGATCAAGCCGGAATCGGCTTCTGAGCGGCCCCGCCCGGCTGCTTGCAAGATCAACTATCCCTTGCTATACTTTTTGAAGTCAGGGGTAGGGGGATCGTAGGACTCAACACCGAGGGGTGAAGATATGCCTCGCCAGAGGGGCGCTGCCGACCAGCGCCAAGTGCGCCGCCGACGCGGCGACCATGACAACCAGACTTCGAGCACCCGGGCGCAGCAGCGCACGGGCACCCATGAAATCGTCGCCGAGCCGACCACGGACAGCCTCCAGCTGTTCATCAACCAGGCGATGCGCTATCCGCTGCTCACCGCCGCCGAGGAGGTCGAGCTCGCGAAGGCCATCGAGCGCGGCGACCTCGCCGCCAAGGAGCGGCTGATCAACTCCAACCTGCGGCTCGTGATCAAGTTCGCGCGCCGATACCAGGGCTTCGGGCTGCCGCTCGGCGACCTGGTTCAGGAGGCGATGCTCGGGCTGATCCGGGCTGCCGAGAAGTTCGACTGGCGCCGCGGCTACAAGTTCTCGACCTATGCGGTGCTGTGGATCAAGCAGTCGATCCAGCGCGGCCTCGACAACACCGGGCGCTCCGTGCGGATCCCGGCTCACATCGCGCAACGCGAGCGCACCGTCAACCGGGTCACGAACGAGCTCGCGGTCGAGCTCAACCGCGACCCGACCGACGAGGAGGTCGCCAAGAAGGCGAAGCTCCCGCTCGACGAGGTGATGGCGGTCCGCGACCTGACGCGGGTCACGACCAGCCTCGACACGCCGGTGGGCGACGGCGACACGACGCTCGGCGAGCTCCACGCCGAGAGCGCAAGCGATCTCGAGGACGAGGTGCTCGAGCGCGAGCAGGAGCAGGCGGTCGAGACCGCCCTCGCGCGCCTGCCCGACGAGGAGCGCCAGATCATCCAGGCCCGGTTCGGCACCGGCGGGCGCCCTGCCCGCTCGCTTCGCGACGCTGCTCGCGAGCTCGGCGTGACTCAGAAGGTCGCCCAGCGGCTCGAGGCGCAGGCGCTCGCGCGGCTGGCGGGCGACGACTCGCTGTCCGGTTTCCGCGCGGCGGCCTAGGGCAGAGCCCAGGAAGTCGCCGCCGCCGCGCGGGCCGGTCGGCCCGCGCTGAGGGAGGCTCGCTACGCCTTTCCGAAGTGGTCGGTCGGATAGAACTCGGGCCATGTCCGGGTTCCCGCTCGCCGGCCGCAGCGTCCTGATACGGGCGCCGCGCGTGGGATCGGCCTCGCGACGGCGCGTGCGATGCGCGACCGCGGCGCCGCGCTCGCGCTCGTCGACCTGGACGCCGAGGCGCTCGAGGCCGCGGCCGCCGAGCTCGGCGACGGCGCCCTCGCGATACCGGGCGACGCCTCCGATCCCGAATCGCTTCAAGCCGCCGTCCGCAGCGTGGTCGAGCGCTTCGGCGGACTCGACTGCGTGGTAGCCAACGCCGGCCTCGCGCCGCGGCCGAGCACGGTCCGGACGATCGACGTAGAGGAGTTCGAGCGGGTCGTGGAGGTCGACCTGCTCGGCGTCTGGCGTACGGTCCGAGCGGCGCTGCCGCAGATCGTCGAGCGCCGCGGCCAAGTCGTGCTGCTGGCGTCGGTCTACTCGTTCATGAACGGCGCCTTCGCGAGCCCTTACGCGGTCAGCAAGGCCGGTGTCGAGGCGCTCGGGCGGGCGCTGCGCGTGGAGCTCGCACCGCACGGCGCGGGCGTGACGCTCGTGCATCCGGGCTTCATCGACACGAAGATGGTCCGGGACACGCTGGAGGACCCGATCGCGCTCGAGTGCGAGGGCAGGCTGCCCGGGTTCATGACCCGCCGAATCACGCCGGAACGGATCGCGGCATCGATCGTGGAGGCGGTCGAGCGGCGCGCGCCGCGGGTCATCCGCCCCCGGTGGTGGGGCGTGTATCAGGCGCTCCGAGGCGTGCTCAATCCGGCCACCGACGCAGCGCTCGTCCACGACCGTCGCTTCGCGGAGATCGTCGAGCGCGCCGAGAGCTGACGCTTGGCGTGTCCGGCTCCGTGGTTTTCACGGAGAGCGAGTGCTCCTTTGTCCCGATGGAAGCGGGGCTTCCCGCGCGTAGATTCGGCATGTGGGATCCCAACCTCGAGTCAAGCCCCGCGTCGGCGAGAGCCTCGCGGCGATCGAGCGCGACCGCGCCGCCTGGGCCCGCGAGCTGCATGACGAGACGCTCCAGGGCCTGACAGCGGTCCGGGTCAGGCTGAGCGCGGCGCGCCGGCGCCCGCGCGAGGAGCTCGCCGCCGAGGTGGACACGGCGATCGACCTACTGGCCAAGGAGACCGCGGCGCTGCGGGCGCTGCTCTCCCGAGTGGGCCCGCCGGCGCTCGATGACCTGGGGCTTCCGCACGCCTTCGAGGGTCTCGCGATCCACCATGCGAGCACGACGGGGCTCGATGTGACGTTCGAGTGGGAGCCCGCCGACGCGTCCCTTCGCCTCGAGCCCGAGCTCGAGAACGCGCTGTTTCGCGTGACCCAGGAGGCGCTCGACAACGCCGTCGAGCACGGCCATGCCGAGACAGCTTCGATCGACGTCCGTCGCGACGCCGGCACGCTGCTGCTCGCGATCCGCGACGACGGCGCCGGCTTCGATGTCGAGCACGAGCCCAGCGGCCTCGGCCTGCGCGGGCTGGAGGAGCGAATCACGCTGCTCGGCGGCTCGCTGCGGGTCAGCTCCGCCCCGGGCGCCGGCACTTCTGTCCGCGCCCGCGTCCCGCTTCGCGGCTGAGCCAGCCGCCCTACCCCTGCTCGGGCTCGAGCAGGCCGCGATCGAGCGCGTAGCGAACGAGCTCGGATCGCTTCGAGAGCCGAAGCTTCTGCTGGATGTGGGCGCGATGGGACTCGACCGTGCGCACGCTCAAAAAAAGCTGCTGCGCGATCTCGGAGTTCGTGTGGCCGAGCGCAATCAGCCGCAGCACGTCGCGCTCTCGCTCGGAGAGGCCATCGGGGTCCTCCCCCGGATCCGCGGCGAGCCGCGCGCCGAGCTCAGGCTGCAGGTAGGTGCGGCCGTCGGCGGCGAGCCGCACGGCGGTGACCAGCTCCTCGTCGACCGCCTCCTTGAGCACGTAGCCGAGCACCCCGGTCTGGATCGCCTGGCGCGCGTAAGCCGGCTCCCCCTGCATGGTCAGGACGACGATCCCGGTCTCCGGCGACGCCTCCCGAAGCTCCGGAACGGCGCCGATGCTGGGACCCCCGGGCATGTTCAGGTCGAGGATCAGGACGTTCGGCTTGTGGCCGCGAACGTAGCGAACGGTGGAGTCGATGTCGCCCGCCTCCGCGACCACCTCGAGGTCCTCCTCGGCCTCGAGGAGCAGGCGCAGGGCCGATCGGACCACAGCGTGGTCGTCCGCCAGCACGATCTGGATCGCCTCCCCCACTGCGGTGCAGAGTAACGCCGCCGGACCGTCCGAGCGCCGGGACCTACGCACGGTCCGGTGCGGCTAACTACGGAGGCGATCAGCGGCACGGCAACGTTGCCTGAGAGCGCCCAGAGGCGCAGAATCTGCGCTGGATCGGCGAATCAATGCGTTCATCGGTCTAAGGGCTGTTCAATCGGCCCGCCGACGCCCCCGTCCGGTGCTGCCCTCCCGTCTGCCGGCCGGGGGCGCTTTGGCGTCCCGACGCGTGGATCAGCGCTCGCGCACCAGGAGCGTCTGAAGCGCCCGACCGATCGACCCGCGCTCGTCGTGGAGCGCCGTGTCGCTCAGTCCGAGACCGCTCGCCTGCGGGATCGTGACCGCGTCGAGACACACCCACTCGGTCACCGGCATCCGGTGGAGGTGGACGGTGAGGTCGACGTTGATGAACAAAAAGCGCGACCAGTCGAGCGTCGCGCTGACCCCGTTGCCGGAGTCGGCCGCGACCATCACGCGCTGAATCGGGGTCGGCTCCTCCCCGGCAACGAGCGGCGTCCTCATCCGCATCCACACCGTCGCCGGCCCCGGTTGGAGAAAGGAGCCGGCGACGAATCGGTACTCCATCGCCGTGTGGTAGCCGACTTCGTGGCCGGTCGGGAAGAACGGCCGCTCCTCGGCGGCGGCGGGCGGCGGCGGCGGCTCCTCGGCGTCCAGCCCCGCCGGGAGCTCGAGGGCTTGCCGCGCCACCCGCCACGCCGAGGCCCGCACGAGCTCGCCCGCCTTGCCGACGAGCGATGCGCTCAGGTGCTGGACCGAGCGCCCCGGCCGAAGCACCCGGGTCTCCACCATCAGCGGCTCGATCGGCACCGGCCGCAGGATCTCGTAGGTGATCCGGCCGATCTGCCAATCGGTCGCGCCCTCGGCATCCGGGAGGCGCTCGAGTTCGCGGGCGATCAGCGCCGCCGGTGGACCGGCGTGCTGGGATCCTTCATCCCAGGGACCGCGCGTGAGCTCGGATGAAACGAAACGACCCCCATCCGAGACATAGAAAGCGGAAGGCATGAGCGGCGTAACCTAGGAGACGAGATGGAGAAGGTCTTGAAGAGCGAAAGGGAGTGGCGGGACGAGCTCTCGCCGGAGGAGTACCACGTGCTGCGCGAGCGGGGGACCGAGCGGGCGTTCACCGGCGCCTACTGGGACGCGAAGGACGAGGGCGTGTACCGCTGCCGCGCCTGCGGGCAGGAGCTGTTCAAGTCGGACACCAAGTTCGACTCCGGCACCGGCTGGCCGAGCTTCTTCGACCCGCTCGACCCGGACGCCGTGGAGACCGAGGAGGACCGGAGCTTCTTCATGCGCCGCACGGAGGTCCACTGCAGCCGCTGCGGGAGCCACCTCGGGCACGTGTTCGACGACGGACCGGAGCCCACGGGGCTCCGTTATTGCCTCAACAGCTGCTCGCTCGACCTCGAGCGAACGGACTGATCAGGTCGGGATCGACGTCGGGGCTCCGGCCTCGACAAGCGCCTCCGGCAGCGTCACGCCGCCGTCCTCGAGCTGGCCGTTCTCGATCAGCGCGATCAGGGTGCGGCCGACGGCGACCGCCGTCCCGTTCAGGGTGTGGACGAAGTCTGGTGCGGCGTCCGGGCCCGGTCTGAAGCGCGCCCCGAGCCGGCGCGCCTGGTAGTCGGTCGTGTTCGAGCACGAGGTGAGCTCCCGGTAGCGCTCCTCGCTCGGGATCCAGGCCTCGCAGTCGAACTTGCGCGCGGCCGGGGCGCCGAGATCGCCGACCGCGATGTCGACGACCCGGTACGGGAGCTCGAGCGCGCTCAGGATCCGCTCCTGGATCGCGAGCAGCCGCTCGTGCTCGGAGCTCGACTCCCTCGGCTCGACAAACGAGAACATCTCCACCTTGTCGAACTGGTGGACGCGGAAGATCCCGCGCGTGTCGCGACCCGCCGCCCCGGCCTCGCGCCGGAAACACGTCGAGATCCCTGCGTAGCGGCGAGGGAGCTCCTCGGCGGCGAGGACCTCGTCGGCATGCAGCGCCGCCAGCGAGACCTCCGAGGTGCCGACCAAAAAGAGCTCGTCGCGCGGGACCTCGTAGATCATCTCGCGCTCGCCCGGGAAGAACCCGGTCCCGTAGAGCGGCCCCTCACGAACGAGGACGGGCGGCACGACCGGCTCGAAGCCCTCGGCACGCACTGTCTCGACCGCGAAGCGGATGAGGGCCAGCTCCACCATCACCAGGTCGCCGAGCAGATACGCGAAGCGCGACCCGGAGGCGCTGGCCGCCTTCTCGATCTCGATCCAGCCGTGGTCGAGGCCGAGCTCGAGGTGGTCGCGGATCTCGAACCCGAACTCGGGCCGCTCGCCGACCTCGCGCAGCGTGACGGCGTCCTCCTCCCCGCCGTCGGGAGCGTCGGCGTGGGGGAGGTTCGGCAGGGTCGCGGCAAGCGCGTCGCGCCGCTCCTCGACCTCGGCGAGCTCCGCCTGCATCGCCTTGAGCTCCGCCGCGACGGCGCGCATCCGCTCGATCACGTCGGACGCGTCGCCGCCGGCCCGCTTCTTGGTCGCGATCTCGTCGGAGGCCTCGTTCTGCGCGGCGCGGCGCCCCTCCACCTCGGGCAGGAGCTCGCGGCGGCGCGAGTCGAGCTCGAGCAGCTCGTCGAGCGCCTCGGCGGCGCCGCGGCGAGCGAGCGCCTCGCGCGCGGGCGCCGGGTCGTCGCGGATCGCCCGGACGTCCAGCATCAGCGGGCTCCCTTACGGAGCGGAGGAGGCCGACCCGCCGGTATCCGAGCCCGGCTGCGCCGGCCGGTTGACGTCGGCGCCTGCGTACTGGGCGACGAACTGCGCGACGGCCTCGGCGTCGTCGCCCACGACGATGTTCTGCGGCATGACCGCGCCGGAGAAGCCACCGTTGCGGATGGCGTACAGCACGTCCTCGACGCTCTCGGTGCGCTCGTTCAGGTTCGGCCCCTGGTTTCTGAGCGCGCGGTTCGCCGACCCCTGCGCGCCCGCGGCGTCGAGCGAGTGGCAGCCCGAGCAGCGCTCGGAGAACAGCGCCGCGCCGGCGTAGTCCGGATCGGAGTCAGCGAGCTGGATGCCCTCGGTCCCACAGGCACCGAGGATCAGCGCCGCCGCGATTGCCGCTGTCGGAATCCAGAGCCTGCGCAAGACCGGCGGCATCATACTTCTGGGCCGCTTGGGAGCGCCGACCCCCGATCAGCTCCGTCGCGCGATGTCATCGCTGCCGACGGGTGTCACGATCGTCACCTCGAGCGGCTCCGGCGGGCCCGCCGGAGCGACCGCGAACGCGGTCAGCTCGCTGTCCCTCGAGCCGCCCCTGATGCTCGCCTGCCTCGACCGTGGCTCGCGCACGCTCGCCGTCGTCCGCGACGCCGGCCGGTTCGGAATCAGCGTGCTCGCCGCGGATCAGGGGGACCTCGCGCGCGCCTTCGCCTCGAAGGCCTCACACGCTGAGAAGTTCAGCGAGGTCGCGTTCGGCGAGCGCTCGGGCGTCCCGATCCTCGCGGGCACCGTCGCCTGGGCCGCCTGCTCGCTACGGGCACTCCACGACGGCGGCGACCACGAGATCGCGATTGGCGACGTGGTCGAGCTCGGCGCCGACGGCGGCGATCCACTCGTGTTTCACGGAGGTGGCTACCGGGGTCTGGGCTGATACTCAGCCGGCACCGGAAGCTTGTGGATCTTGCACCACTCAACCAGCTCCCGCCGGGCGACCTCGGCCGGATGCGCGTCCCCCTCGGCCTCCCGTCGCTCTTCCGAATCCGATCCGTTGCTCTTGTTCGGACGTCTCTCGTCCATCGTTCCCGTAACCGACCACTACCCGGGAAGTAGCGGTTGAAATTCGGATTTCAGCGTTCTCAGAGGAGTCCGCCGCTCGTCCCCGCCGCGCGGAGCGCAAGGCCGAAGACGACGAGCGCCGAGACCGCCATGATCCCGGTCTCGCGACGCGCGATCGCCGCCGCGATCAGCTGCCGGCGCTCGCGCGGGAGCGCATCGAAGTCGAGCCCCTCGAGCTCGCGGTCGGCGGCCCCGGCGCGCGCGCCCTCGGCAAGCAGCGCGACGAGCAGCGGCAGGACGCCGTAGACGTAGTGCAGGTCGGGCGCCTCGTGCCCGGACAGCAGCAGGATCGAGCCGAGCAGCACCTGGAGCACGACGGCGGCCTGCGCGACCCGGAGGACGTACCAGAAGCCGACGCTCGGCCGGTGCCGAAGCCAGGCGATCCCACCGATCGCGCCCGCGCCGAGATTGGCCAGGATGACGCCGACGCCGACGATCAGGTGGACGGTTTCCATGGGCCGGGGATCAAACCACGGCGGGCCGTGGGCGAGTGTCGCCCGCGCATAACGGAAACCTCAATATCCGCCCGTGGAAGTCGGATTTACCGCTTTCTGATGCGGAATATCACTATGTAGCAAGATCGCACAAAGTCGGGTACAACTCGCCGCGGAGTGCTCGAGAGCTACCTCCCCATCCTCGTCTTCGTGGTCCTGGGTGCGATCGTCGGCTCCGCCTTCGCGATCCTCAACCATTTGGCCGGCCGCAAGACCATCCGGGGCAGGCGGGCGAAATCCGACCCCTACGAGTGCGGGCTGCCGAGCGAGGTCTCGCGAACGTTTCGCTTCGGCGTCAGCTTCTACATGGTCGCGATGCTCTTCATCCTGTTCGACATCGAGGTCGTCTTCCTGTATCCGGTCGGCGTCCTGATCAACGCCGCCGACTCGGTCTTCGTCCTCGTCGAGGTGCTCGTCTTCGTCGCGCTCCTGCTCGTCGCGCTGATCTACGTCTGGCGTCGGGGCGCCCTCGATTGGAGGTAAGGCGGGAGAAGCTCAGGGCGCTCTCGCCGCTGGCCGAGCCCGGCTCGCCGGAGCACCTGCGCGTCCGCCAGCTGCGCGCCCGCGACCTCCTGCGCGGCGACCTCACCGACGAGGAGCTCTCCGAGCACGTCTCGCAGTCGGTCCTGACGACGTCGCTCGAGAAGGTCCTCGCGTGGGGCGCCTCGAACTCGATGTTCCCGATGACCTTCGGGCTCGCCTGCTGCGCGATCGAGATGATGTCGATGGTCACGGCGCGCTACGACATCGCGCGCTTCGGCGCCGAGGCCTTCCGCGCCTCGCCGCGCCAGGCCGACTTCATCATCCTGTCGGGCCGGGTCTCGATCAAGATGGCACCGGTCGTCCGCCGTGTCTACGACCAGATGCTCGAGCCGCGCTGGGCGATCTCGATGGGCGCCTGCTCCTCCTCAGGCGGCATGTTCTCCAACTACGCCGTCGTCCAGGGCGCCGACAAGTTCATGCCCGTCGACATCCACATCCCGGGGTGCCCGCCGCGCCCGGAGGCCCTGCTCTACGGGTTCAACAAGCTTCAGCGGATGATCATGGGCAACCCCGACCAGGGCTGGCGGCGGCGCTACAACGCGATCGGCACCGAGGAGTGGGCGCGCGACGACGTGATCGCCGGGCAACCCTCGGAGGCCGCGGAGGCCGCCTACGCGCGCGCCCGGCAGGCCGTCGCGGGCGCGGCGGAGGGGACGGGTCCGGAGGGTCCGGGGGGACCTCGGCGCAAGGGCGCCGGAGTCAGGTAGCGGAATGCCCGACGCCCCCGGTCTCGAGTTGATCGCAGGCGAGCTTCGGGACGTCCATCCGGGCAGCGTGCTCGGCACCTACTACGAGCACGAGCAGGCATGCCTGATCGTCGATCCGGAGCAGGTGCTCGAGGTGCTGCGGTGGCTGCACGACACCGCCGGGCAGGAGTACACGTTCCTG
>Ga0126312_10001159_pt1 | contig 16999 bp, 21 predicted proteins | sample Plot104A_FD_92537 | JGI IMG/M metagenome (GOLD analysis project Ga0126312, IMG submission 92537) | Serpentine soil microbial communities from UC McLaughlin Reserve, CA, USA - Plot104A | ecosystem: Environmental > Terrestrial > Soil > Grasslands | place: USA: UC McLaughlin Reserve, Lake County... | reverse complement strand
CTACTTTCCCGAGCCGGACATCCCGGCAGTGGTGCTTGGCAGTGAATTTTCGTCGTCTGTCATGCAATTGATGCCCGAGCTCCCCGATGCCCGCAAGGATCGCTTTGTTTTAGACTACGACCTATCGGCCCACGTGGCGCAGGTGCTAATCAACAACAAGGAGCTTGCCGACTTTTTCGAGTCTGCCCTGAAGACGTACCACTCGCCCAAGGAGATAGCTAACTGGATAGTCACCGACCTGATGGGATTTATGAACGAAAAGGAAGAGCGGCTCTTTGAGGGCCTGAAGATAGGGCCAGAGCACGTCGCAGAGCTGGCAAAGCTGGTTGACCAGAACGTGATAAACAGAGCGACTGCCAAGCAGATCCTTGGCCAGATCGTGAAGACAGGCGAGATGCCTTCTTCAGTGGCAGAGAAGACGCGCGCCTCGATGATAGACGACGCCGGCGCGCTAGCGCAGGCCATCGACTCGGTCTTTCAGTCAGAGCAGGCAGCTGTTCAAGATGCAAGACGCAATCCCAACGCTGCCAACTTTTTGCTTGGAAAAGTAATGCAGCTGACAAGAGGCCGGGCAGACCCCAAGGCAGCGCTTGAACTCATTCAGAAAAAATTGAGCGAGCCTTCTTCTTAGTAGTTGTAGTCGTAGTCGTCATCGTTGCTTCAGGGTCTGTTGTTGTTGTCGTCATCATCGTCATCCAAGCAGTCTTCAGTGATCCTGTCAAGCACACTGTTCACCCGATTTCCGGTGATCGTCTCGTCATCGTAGATGTTATTGTCCTCTAGCATGTTTGTAAGAACGTTGCTTATCCTGTTCCTGTCTATCTGGTTGTTAAAGCAATAGTCTTCTTCATCCAGAAGCTGGGCGAACCTGATTACGAGCACTCTAGCAGAGTCGCGCAGGGTCATGGCCTGGTCGTTTATCGTAACGCCGGCGCCATTAGCGTCGTTATTGTCTTCATTACCATCATCGTTGTTTTCGTTATCGTCACCATTCGCTCCAGCATCATCTACATGCCTTCGGAGTCGTCAGGTGCATTGCTTCCACTCTCACATCCTATGCCATTATTATCACCATCAAAATCGTGTGGGTCTGAGCCAACTACCTGAAAGTTGCGAGCAGAAATATCATCGCACTCTAAGTCTGGAGGAGCAGGTGGTATACAATCATCTGGGTACGAAGGATGACATGAGTTATCTCCAACATCATCTACACCATTGTCGTCATCTTCACTATTGTCGTCACTTGGCACGACGTCGTCACTTGGCACGACGCCGCTAGCGTTTTCAGGAGCTATCCTGTATATCGTGCCCTGACCATATGACACCACGTACAGGTAGCCGTCCGGACCTACCTTGACGTCAGTGATGCCGTGAAAACCGGGGCCAGACGAAAAACCGGTGCCAAATGTGATGCCTTCGTTTTCTGCCAGCGTATCTGCGACGTTGTCTGCAAGCGCCCCGTCCAGCACAAGCTCGTTCCTATCCTCGTTCAGCTCAAAGCGGTACAACGCACCGTTGTTGATGTCTCCGATGAACATATCGTTCTCGTATTCTTCGCCGAGGTTGCTCGAGTTAAGGAATGCCAGGGCTGTTGGCCCAATGGTCTCTACCCATGCAATTTCTGGGTTGCTATAGCTGCTCCTATTGTTAAACAACACCAGCTCTTCACTTCCTAGTTCTTCATCCGATACGGCTCCAAACACGCCCCTCCAGCCGCTGTTAAAGCCCGGCTCGACAAAGTTGATCTCGTCGCCGGTACCCGGGCCGTTCTCGGTGTCCCATAGGGCGCCGGTCACCGGGTCAAAGGCCATGCCAAAGCTGTTGCGTATTCCATAGGCAAAGTAATACCTGCTAAATTCCCCTGTTCCTATGACGCTTGGCGGGGTTTCGCCGTTCTTGCCTATCCTCAGTATGCCGCTCGTGCCGTCTGCAGAGGGGCCGTCCTCAAAGTTCTGGGCCTGGGTAGTGTGGCCTTCGGCATCCCCTATGATGACGTAGACAAAGTCGTCCGGCCCGATAGCTATTATCCCGCCGTTGTACCGCGGGCCGGGCACTGCAGGCAGGTCAAGCAGCAGCCGGGGGTTTACAAGCTCGCCATTTTCCAGCTCGAATCTGTACAGCCGGTTGCCGGCAGGTTCGATTCCCTCTCTGTCGTCGCCGTCAGACCCGCCGCCCGACTCTGTGAAGTACAGGAATACGTAGGTTGTTGCATCGTTCTCCTTTGAAACGGCTATCCCAAGCATCCCCCTTTCGTTGTCGTTTGCCACCGCGACGTCGAGCAGCGGCTCATCTTGGAGCACGCCGTTTTCGACTACCCTTACAGTGCCGCGGTCTTTTTCAAGCGCCAGAATTGTGTCTTGGTCCAGAAACGCCATTGTCGTTGGCCGCTCAAGCCCATCGACAACGTCTTCCACCCTCAGAGCCGGATCGGCAACGGCAGGCACTGTCGATACCTGCGCGCTGGCATAATAATATCCAGCCGGAACGGCAGCCAGCATAACGAGAATGGCTGCTAGGAGTGTCAACGTAAATTTGTAATGCATCGCTGCTGTAAGCCTGTATAAATATATAATATAATATGAATTGTGGAAGGTGACTCTGATAGAGATTTCTTGAACGCTCTTTTATTGATCCATGCAGAGCGGCATCTTGCCGGCATGCTTTTCAGCGTATTCTTTCAGCAGCTGCTCCTTTACTTGGCCGTACGAGGGCGTGACCATGTACCGGAAGCGTTTGGCCTTGCCAGCGCACGGGTCTGACAGGCATTCTAGCAGCGTCTGCCTTATGTTCTCGCTGCCGCCTATATACAGCACCTTCATGCTTGCGTGCATCACGCAAACGCCAGAGGATTCCGGCACGCCCTCTACGCTAGCCTTGTCAAAGTCCAGCCACTGCGACCACTCTTCTTTACTCATTGCTGATGACCGTCGTCGCGTCCTTTGACATCTTTAACGACAGAGAGTTGATGCAGTAGCGCAGGCCGGTCGGCCGCGGACCGTCGTCAAAAACATGCCCTAGGTGCGCGCCGCACTTGCTGCACATTACCTCAGTCCTCACCATGCCGTAGCTTGTGTCTGTCTCTTCTTTCACGCTATCGTCTTTGGCAGGCTTCCAGAAGCTGGGCCAGCCGGTGCCCGAGTCGAATTTCGTGTCAGAACTAAAGAGCTCGTTGCCGCAGCAGACGCACCTGTAGATGCCCTTTTCCTTTGAATCGTGGTACTCGCCGGAAAATGGCGGCTCGGTGCCTTTGTTCCAGCACACTTCGTATTGGTCCGGCGTCAGGTGAGCCTTCCACTGGTCTTGAGGAGACTGGCTTGTTTTTCCCTTCTTCATATGCGCTATACTTTCGGCTCCAATTATTTTAGGCATTGCCTTCCTTGGCAATCGTTGTTGTCTTCGCAGCTGCCTTTTTTTGTGTTCTCCAGGCACGCCAGCGTCATGCCAAGGTTGCCAAACCTCATCGAGTTGAGCGACTCGGACGGGATCATGACTATCGTGTTGCCCTGCACCTTTATCGACTCATATACAGCATGTTCGACTGCCTGAGGGAGTACGCCATCAGGTTGTCAGTGTACACACCTTGGATGCCTCTTCAAACTGCTTTGCGACCAGGACTTCTGACTCGCTGTACGTAACCCTTGCGCTCTTTTCCCTTTCTGCCTGCCTGCGTCTGCATCGACATCGCTGCTTCGAGCTCCTGCGGGATTATCACCTGCCGGATCTAGACGCCCGTCACTTCGATGCCCCAGCTGTCGGCCTCGCTTGCTATAACCGACTTTATGTGCTGCTTGACCTCTTCCCTCTTGGACAGTATGTATATATGTCCTGAAACACTGACGAGCTGATGTTGTTTCTCAGCATTGCCTGAGCCACTTGCTGGATTATTTCGTTAAAATTTTCTACGTTCAGTATCGCGTCTCGGGCACGCTCTTCGATTATCTTGTAGTGCAGGATTGCGTCTATTGTCACCGGCACGTTATTATCCTTGGTAAGCATCCTCTCCGCCTTGAACTCACGCACTTTTTCTCTGATGTCCACCACCAATATGGTGTCGACGAATGGGGTATTCTCGTCTGGATGCCGGGGCCGACCTACCTCTAGTGTACTTGCCCGGCCGCAGAGTATATGATGGCGCGCTCGTACCGCTTGATCATCATCAGGAAGGCCGAGATGATTACAGCCAGCCCGGTGATAATTGGCGCATACACCACCGCTTCGCTTTCTAAAGACGGTCCTATTGCGACTCGTACTATATCAGTATCAGCAGTCCTGCTATGACATGGGCTCCTGACTCTTTCTGATGACTATTCTTTCCAATATGTTAAATAGAGATGACATTTCCTCTTTTACCTCAGGTACTATATAGGAAAGACGAAAAGATAGGGCTTGATTACTAGCTCTACCTTAACTATATAGTTACTTGCTTCTTCTGGCCATTTGCTTAAGGTGGTCCACTACTATTGGCAAGAACGCGCCGACATCTGTCACGATACCTATCGCCTGTGCGGTGCCCCTGTCTATAAGCTTGGTCACCACAGGCTGGCTTATGTCCACAGCGACTACCTTGACGGACGCAGGTAGCATGTTGCCCACTGCGATAGAGTGGAGCATTGTCGACAGCATCAGCACCATCTTAGCCCCATGGACAATCTGTTTGTATTTTCTCTGGGCCTCTACAACGTCCGTGACAACGTCAGGCAGCGGCCCGTCGTCTCTGATAGAGCCGGCCAGAACAAACGGCACGTCGTTCATTACGCACTCGTACATGACGCCGCTTTTCAGGATCTTTTTCTGCACCATCGCCTTGAGCCCGCCGGCCTTGAAGACCTCGTTGACGGCCTGCATGTGATTGCGGTGCCCTCTTACCGCAAGCGTGCCGTCCTTGACCCGCATGCCAAGCGAGGTGCCCATAAGCGCGTTTTCAACGTCGTGCACCGCAAGCGCGTTGCCTGCCAGCAGGCCGTCGACGTAGCCCATCCTTATCAGTGATGCCAGCGCCTCGGCTGCGCCAGAGTGTACTAGCACCGGCCCGGACACGACGACTATCTTGCCGCCCTCCTTTTTCGTGCTGTAGATGTCGGTTGCGACCTTGCGCGCGATATGCTGCGTGGGGCGCTCGCTTGAGCTCGCGCTGCTCATGAACTGGAAAATGTCAATTCCTTCCCTTGGGCGCTCCAGCGGGATTATCTTGATGCCCCGCTCGCCTACCACCACCATGTCGCCCCTGACGATGTCTCGTACCATCTTGCACTCGGCAGTCTTTCTTTGGGTGTCGACCACGATACACTTGTCCATCATCATGTTCTGCACGCCTATCCACTTGCCGCCGTAGTAGACCTGAGTGGCATTATTCGTGGTGCTGTAAAAGTCGTCGGGCATGACCATATCCTTGGGAGCAGGCTCGAGCCTAGCTTCGTGCACCGAGACCGGCTGGGCGCCGGCGCGGTAGACAAGCTCGAGTATGTCTTCGAGGTGCTGCTGGGTCTTGCCTCGCACCATCAGCCGGGCGTAGCTTGGGTCCTTCTTTTTCTTGCCTACCGTAAACTCGAGGACCTGAAAGTCGCCCTTGAGGTCCATGACGCTGTCAAATATCCTCGTCAGTATCATGGAATCAATGAGATGTCCACTTACCTCGACTTCCTGCTCGAACTTACCGTCTGCCAAGGTATATGACCGTAAAAGCCTATTTCGGTAATAATAAAGTTATATATTATATTGGAAGCGATAGCTTGCCGAAGTACTCCTGCATGTTCTGTTCGGCCTTTATTTTTGCGACTATCTCGTTCTTGACATCCTCAGAGAACCACTGCGCAATCGACTTGGCGATGCCGTTCTTGTCGCAGAACGCGATCATGTAGCCGGCGTCTTCCTTGACCACGGCGTAAAGCGTCTCTTCTCCCACGGGCTCCCACTTGTTGTCCTTGTTGTCTTTGAGCGCAAGGGCCGGCATGGCGTGCCCCGTGTAGAGGGTGAGCAGTTCTTGCGCAGCCTTGACCCGTTTTTCGCCCATCTTGAGAGCCATGAAATACTGCATTGCGCCGTTATTTTGTAGCAGGCGCCGGCCTTAAAGAGTTTAGGATTTCGCTAACAGTGTCGCCTTCGTCGCCTACTGCAGATTTAGCAGATTCAAAGAACGGCGCAAGGAAAGTGTTTGCATACCCTTGCTTTGCGTACTGGTTTGCCTGCAGCGCCATTTCTAGCTTGTCTATCCTGTGAACAAATTTGGCGATGCCAGTTTTGTTCTGTAAATATTCAAGCCAGATCTTTTCGTACTCCGCCCTAATTTTCTTGGGCAGGCCAGCAAGTATAGCCTTCATTGCCTTTCTTTCCTTGGCGATTTTTTGTTTTGCCGTCACGTCGCCGGGCATATAGTCGCCCACTATCGACTCTGCAAGGTCGTGCAGGATCACCATCTTCATTGCCCTTTGCGCGTCAAGCCCCAGCATGTCTGCAAGCAACATGGCCATCGCACACATCGAGAACGTGTGGTCGGCAACTGACTCGGCGCTTTCAACTTTTACTTTCGAGACCCAGCCGGCGCGCTTGACTGATTTGAGCTGCAAAACAGACTGAAAAAAAGGTGTAAGGTCATTTACCATTTTCTGCTGTCGCCTTCAAGCAGACCGGAGCCGTGGTGTATCCTATCTATGTGCTTTGACAGTTCCTCGTTGTCCTTGAACTTGGACTGACAATAGGGGCAGCTAGCTCCATCTTGTTTGGCTGTCATTTAATGAAAATTACTTGCAATGACCTTAAAAGCTAATCGCCAGGTGCCGTCTGTACGCTGCGCTCTACAGCGCCTGCAGCCACTTGCGTCTCCTCAATTGCCGATGGAAGGAGGTCGACAAAATATGTCAGCATCGTGGTGAGGACTGCCATCATTGCAGTGATTGCCAGTATTAGCATCACGTTATGGACTTGGCCCAAGGCCTTACCTGCCGGAACATCCGCGCTTTGATCATTTTAATGTTAGTATGTCTTTGCAATTGCTGACTACTACTACTATTTTCGCCACGCGACGTCCGGGACGCCTTGCCTCTTGTTGGCAACCCGGGCCGCCACGAAAAGCAGATCAGAGAGCCTGTTGAGGTAGATGACAATTGCAGGGTTCACTGCCTGGCACTTTGAGAGCGCCACGACTGCTGTCTCGGCTCGGCGCGAGATGCCCCTGCACTGGTGAAGAAGAGATGCCTCGACGCTCCCGCCCGGCAGTATGAAAAACGTTATTGGTGGGAGCTCTGCCTCAAACCTGTCGATGACTGGCTCGATCGCAGCTGCCATTTTCTCGTCTGTGCGCGGGGTCTCGTTTTCACTCTTTGGGTAATATGGGTCCGCAAGGTCGGAGCCGACCACAAAAAGATCGTTTTGCACCTGCACAAGGACATCCGTCAGATCCGCAGCAAACTGCCCCTTCTGGCGCAGGAACGCGGCTGCAAGGCCTACGCTTGAGTTCAGCTCGTCGACTGCGCCATAGGCCACTATTCTCGGGTCGGCTTTGCTCACCCGCTTGCCGCCGATAAGCCCGGTCTCGCCCTTGTCACCGGCCTTGGTGTATATCCTCATGCTTTTACAGAAACTGAGAAGATAATTTAAGAATATAGTTTCTTTCACGGAAAAGGAAACCGCTGTCTTAAAATACCACTAGCGAAATCTAATGGGTGAAAGATGAGGAGGATCGCTGTCGTCGACGACGAAATCGACATCACGACCATGCTGAAGAAAGGTCTCGAGCAGCACGGGTTCTCGGTCGACACATTCAACGACCCGCAGGCGGCGCTTGTAAGCTTTAGGCCCGGCCACTACGATCTCATGATAATCGACATCAGGATGCCCAAGATAAATGGCTTTAACCTGTACAGAGAGCTGAGGAAAAAGGACGCCAAGGTCAGAGTATGCTTTCTGACTGCATTTGAGATCTACTACGAAGAATTTCGCAAGATGTTCCCGACGATAGACGTAAGGGCGTTTGTGAGAAAGCCTATAAGCATCCAGAGCCTTATCAGGCTGATAAACTCGACTCTCGAGCCCTAGCGGCGCGAAGCTGCGACAACAGGCTAGATGGCTTTAGAGCGCTCCTTGAGGTATTCCACGAGCTTTATTGCGTCTATCTCTTTGAGGCTCTTTCTGTTGGAGGCAATATAGCCCTTGAACAAGTCTATCTCGCCTTCAAGCGACGGGTGCTTTTCCTTCGCCTCTTCGATAATGTACGCATAGTTGCGGTGTGGAAAGTAGATGTCCTTGGCAACCCGGGCAATGGCCATTTTTGCTTGCCTGCTTATGATGCTTTTTTTGTACGCAAGGTAGAGGTTGTAGCGGATGTCTATCATGGCCTCCGACTGCAGGCCATAGCTTTCCTCTTCCGGCGCAAAGGTCACCGCCACCTCGTCGTCAGCGTTTATCCTGCCGCTCCTGTAGAGCTGGAACACCCTGCCTATACCCACCATGCCAAACTTTTCCAGCTCGACTGCTCGCAGCGCCCCAAGGCTTGCTGCCCCAGCCAAAAGCACGCCCTGCTTCCTTGCAAGCTGGTACACCTCAATCGGAGTCGGAGGGTAGTCCTGCAAAAAGACGCCGTCCACCAGGCCCACCATCCTGACTTCAGGGTCTGCCGCCAGCCGCAACAGGTCGCCCTTTTTTGCCGGCGGCCTGTAGTCTGCGCCGGCAAATATCCTGCGCGCCCTTTCGTGGCTCAGCGAGGGACCGAGAAATATTATTACCGGCTTGACCATTGCTTCTTAAAACACGCCCTTGCCCGCATGCCCATCACCGACTTTGTTATCTTGAAGGTCTCAAGACCCGGCACTATTGCACGCACCACCGGGATTCCTATTTCCGGATTCGTCAGGTCGACAATGATTACGCGACAGAGCCCGATACTCCTCAATCTTGAAAGGATGAGCTTGATGTCGTCAAGTATGTCTTCGTTAAAGAACGTCTTTACCTGCGAGAACTTTTCCCTCTTTGTAGCCGGCATGAACTGCCAAGCGCGCTTGTCGTCCGTGTTGTTCTCGCCGTACCTTATCTTGCGTAGGTCGTCCCTTGCCCCCTGAATGTTGGCGGCCCTTGTCTGTGAAACCTCGGTGATCGCGCGGAGGAGCGCTATCCTCGCGTCGGGATGCGTGCCGTGCCCCTCTGCAAGGTAGCCGTAGTCGTGTGTGACCCACTCGATGCTGCTTGCGTTGAACGTCGGGATGCCGATGTCGGAAGTGATGTCCTTTATTATCAGCGGGATACCTGCTTTTTCGAACTTGCGGACGAGCTTTTTGACTGGCTCGAACTCGACTTCAGATATGTCGACCTCGGGAAAGACGTCCGGGTCGTCGACGAACCTGTCGGCAGGGATCGGCGGCACCGGGAACCCCGCCAAGTTCAGCGAGTGAACAATGGTTCGCAAAACGTGGAACGGGATAGCGCTTGCGCGCAGCTCCGCAAGGCTCATGGCGTCGCGCTCTATTACTTCGCAGAGCGCGTGGCATATCGCCTCTTCCATTACGTTGCCGGAAGCTAGGCCGTTTGTGTGAAAGTATGCAAACGGGTTGACCGCCGGCGGCGGCGGCATGTAGCGAAATAGTGCAATTGAGGCAGGAACCATCACCTCCTCGCCACTTGCAAGGTCGTGGCCTGGCAGCCAGTCCATAGGCATGTCGTTTCGATACTCGAATCTTACCGGCTCGACGATTTCGTCAGGGTGCAGCATCTTGCGCGTCTTGGACAGCTCGAAGTAGCTTGACCTGACGAATTTTCGTGGCCCGCCTGCTGGCAGCGACGAGTAACGCTCGATGCTCTCCATGAGAGCGCTTGCCATCGCGTGCTCTCGGGTGGGGCCCTTGCCGCTGTATACCCAGATGTAGTCTTCGGTGCCCGGCAGCACTGCAGAGTAGTTGGGTATTCGCAAAACATCCATGTCAGTAATATCGGCAAGCCTAGTGACTCCGATCTTTTTTGATATCGGTGTCACCTTGTCCAGCGTTTCCTGCGCCGGCCTTATCCTGGACGTGCCATTGACCGTCCACTTTTTCCTGCTCTGCAGCTGCAGCACTTTAGTTACAAGCCTCGCACAAGTTCATATCAAGCTTTCTTCTTTGGCGGAAAATCGTGCAGATCAGCATGCTGGCACCTCATGCATGCCCTCAGCTCGGCATCTGTCAGGTAGTTGATGTAAAAGCACTTGGCACACTGGAGCCTAGTCAGCTTGCCCAGCAATTTCAGCTCGTTGCCGTCCTGTCCCAGGACCTTCCTTGCAACCAAGTTGTCGATTACCGGCCCCATCATTTCCGACAGCTGCTGCAGGTCGGCGTTTCGATAGCGGAGGTAGAGCGTTGCCATCTCGTTTGGGAGTGACTCTATCCTGAACGAGGTCTTGCTCGCGTTTGACTGCCTGAAAAAGTGGTCGCGCAGGTACCAGTCCAGCTCCCTTGCCGTCGTTGTAGTATCAGACATATGCTGTCGCAGGACTTGACACGAGGCAACGATATTTAAACGATAAAATAATTAATCCATCTGTGCCATATCTGGTGTTGCCTTCTGCCAGCCGTGACCTTGACAGACTATGCGACAGGATTTTGCCCTTGACCGCACCATCAGGTTTGCCGGCGTGATCGACAAGATGAGCAAAATCTCATTGCAGGAAGCATGTGCAAGGGGAGGGTGGAGCCACTTGATCCAAAGAAGGACAGGCGTAAGCTGTACCCTGAGATTGCCCTTAGGAACGCGATGCAGCAGGACTTTGACCCCGAGTACGGGCGGGTCTCATCTATACGCTGTCAGAGCGGGAGAAGATAAAAAAATCACATCATTCCCGATTGGCGAGAACCTTGTGCTGGTCTCCAATGATAAAAAGGGAGCACATGGCAGGATAATAGGCAAGATTTTGAACCTGATAGCAGCCGACTGACAATTATATACTTGCGCCTTGTTTTACCTGCTGCTGCATCAACATGCCTGCAAAGAAGAAGAAGAAGAAGAAAGGCCGGCGGCATCACCATGACGCTCAAGGAGCAGACGGCGATGATGTGGTTGCGCGCCACAAGATAACCGGCAAGGAGCTGAGCGAGGCAGAGGAGCTGAGTGCTCGGCTCACCACGCTGGTCGAAATGCTGGATGAAAAAGGCATAATCAACAAGAACGAATACGGCAGGACGGTGACGATGCGCCTTCACGAGATATCCAAGGCCGGCGCCTTTGAGGAGCTGGATGAAGAGCTGTAGTGGCAAAAATGATCGCGTCTTTGCAGTCCAGCAGGGTTTTCGCGCTGTCAATCCTCGCAGGCCTCATAGCCGGCGGGATTGCTGTCGCGGCCAACGCTGCGCTGGTACAGCCGTACACGAATGCAATTGTCGAGCTCTGGATTGACGAGCTGCTGGCAGAGGGCGAGTTTGACGAGGAAGAGTTTGACTTGCAGACGCAGTCGATATACTCGTCGCAGGTGACCGGTTACATCATTAATGGGCTTGCCGCAGGAGCACTCGTTGGCGGCGTGTACGTCTTTAGTAGTAGCAGTAGTAATAGCAAGCTGCCGACAGCAGCAGCAACAACAACAACAATAATAACAATAACAAGCCCGTTCAAGATCGCAGTCATGATAGCTGGCGCAGCGTGGTTTGTGCTGTATGTAGTGCCGGCGGTAAAGTACCCGCCAAGCCCGGAGGCGCTGCTCGACTCCGAGGCGGCAGGATCATACTACCTGCTCTATGCAGGATACGTGACGGTTTCTGGGCTGTCGGCACTTGGGATAGCCACAGGGTTCCGCAGGGTAAAGAGGAAGGACAAGGTGTTCGGTATGGCGGCGCTCTACCTTGCGGTGATGGCGGCCGTGTTCTTTGCATTTCCAGACTATCAGGAGGATACGCTGCTATTCCCGCAGCCAGTCGTCAACGCATGGAGAGCCTCTATCTCGGCTGCAATGACTGCATTATGGTTTGCCGCCGGGATGATATCTGGTCTGCTGTGGACTTACGGCAGAAAAAGCGCCAAGGCCGTCTGATGCAATATATAATACATCATATATTCAGTAATGATAAAAGAAAAAGAAGAGGTGGTGATGTATTGTTATATATCTCCACCCTTCTATCAGGGACTAGTTGTTACAGTAGTGTTGTCGTTGTTGTTGTTGTTGTCGCTGCTGCCACTTTATCCCATGGTGCTGTTTGGCGCTGTCATTGTCATGTTGCCGCCGCGGTGATCCATCATGCTCATGACCTGTTGTATCATCTCCGGCGTCACTATTATGCCGTAGACAGGCGTGTCGCCAAAGTGGCCGTCGGTGCTTCCTGGATCGAATTCTATTGCCACCGTGCCGTTCGATAGAGTCATCTCAGTACCCACATCGTTCATTGGACCCCCAGGCAGCGTGATTGTCGAGGTGCCGGTTATTGTGGTCTCGTTTGTGGCGCTGTCAAATTCGGTTCCCAACTGCGTAAAGTTGGACATCTCGTGGGTATGCTGTGCAGTGCCGTCGAGCATCTCCATGAACCACATACCATCGAAGCCTGTGATGTTGCCGTACTGTCCAGCGCTGGTGGTATTAGTAGTAGCATTGCTTGCTACTCCGGTGGCATTCTGAGAGGCAAGCTCCATAGTCCAGTGACCCGATACTATCCAGGCAGGCTCGCCACCCTCGTCATTCTGGATGCTCGAAATCAGACCGAATCGCTTGTTCGGGTCATTTATCATGCTTCCCATCCCGCTGCCGTCTTGGCCCATCATATTAGACGTTGAAGAAGAGGGGGCACTTACACTGCTGATGCTGCTTGATTCATGCATTATAGAATATGCCGGTGCCGGAGTTACGCTGGCTGCAGAAACTCCTACTGCAAGTATTGCAGATAGCAGCAGCGCAGCTACGACAGAATGTATTTTGTGCTGCGTCATTACGCTCGATGTCCACACCGAAAATATATGTAATATAGTACAAATTTCGATGTTTTTGTACATAAGTTTGTTACTGTCTTCTCCGCGCATATGTATAGACAGAGACACCGTCAGGCGGCCGGCTGCCATTTTCTCTTCTTTACGGCTTCAAGCCTGCTGTCCCACAAGAGCTCGCCCTGCCTGTACGATATGACTTCGCACTTTGTCCTGAGCTCAGAGTGCCTTGCCCTCAATCTTGTCAGCTCTTCAAGCGCCTTGACTCTTGCCTCGCGGAGCTGCTTTATCTCCTTCGCTATCTGCTTAAGGCGGGCGGAAGCAACGTCGTTGTAGTGTACCACCATTTCGTCAAACCCCAAAACCAGATCCGGTTCCTCTTTGTTGCAGCGGGATACTTGTTGCTCTAGACTTGTGATCTTTGCGCTCAACATGTCGAGTTCTGCAGCAATCTTTTCAAAGCCTTTTGATGACTGGCCAGCTCTTTTCTGAAGCTCGTGGTTCATGCTTTTGCCAATAAGAGTACGCAAGTATCACATATTAGAAGGATATATGCGGTGGTCGGCACCACAACTCGAGAAAAAATTCGATTTAACGGCGGCCGCGGAAAGCCTCGCGGCAGCAAAATCTCCTGAAAGATCCCATAATTTGGCAGCTCTAGTTAAAGGCGCAGGCTACGACCGTAAAACTGATTGACTAGTCAGTCAGTTATTTTTATATATATATATGCCATCAAACCATACAGCATTGACAATAAAAGTTGGCATATGCACAACAACCGAAACCTCATCAACAACAACAATCGGCACGGAGCATCAAGGTGCTCTGTGGGCTGACCGTGCTGGCCGGAGTTCTGATGGTGATTAGCGGAATAATTCCGCCGATGGTTCTGACTTCCGAGATACCCCGCTGATACTGGTCCTGCTGGGTCAGATGCCCCAAAGCCCGGCTGGAGTTGCTGCTGTCTGAAGCATGCTCACTGTAGCAGGCATTGCTTCCGTGGCTGTTGCCGCCGGCCTTTACAGGGGCAAGGGTTGGGCACGCAAGGCAGCCATGGCCGTCGCTGCCGTCGGCGCGGCAGTGGCAGCGGGGCCTCTGTTGCCATGGGACATATAGGAGAAGCGGCGAGCATCATTGTCAACGGAGCTGTCCTGTGCTATTATCTGTGCAGGCCGAACGTAAAGGAGTGCTTCCTCTTTAAGGCGGCAGCAGTACCACAGCAGGGAGCATAGGCCGGCGCCCCCTCTCTCCCTCCCTCCTTCCTTCCTTTTTCATCTTTTTATGCCCAGAATCCTTTCCCTCTTTCCTGTCACGCCTTCTATTAGGCTCTCCGCTCCAAGCACGAGGAACGCCAGCGAGAGGAGCAGCGCGGTAAAGATCGCCGCAAATACAGGCGACGCAATGACCCCTATGGCAAGCACGATGCCAAGGGCCCCGGTTCCAACGATGGCTGCCCTGAACCATCCGTTGGCGCCCTTGGCCCTGACGCCGTGTATCACCTTGCCGGCGCCTGCGGCAAGCAGCCCGAGGCCAAGCAGGATCGCCAGCACTTCAAACGCCAGTGCAGGGAATGCAAAATCAAGAGCCGCTGCTGCAATGACCGCCGCGCCAAGGCCGACGTTTCCCGCGCGCGACCACCTGTCTACGGACTTGGACATTGTCCCGACAATGATCCTCTCAACCCCAAATGCAGCCAGGGCAATGGCAAACAGGTAGCCGATGGAGACTATGACGCCCAGAAACGGACTGGCAAGAGCCAGCAATGACATCGATATTGCAATTATGCCGATTATGATCTGTATGATGCGGATCCGCTCCACGGCAAGCAATTGTAAAGTGACATTGGATAAAAGAAGTGTGATTGCATTTACCGTAGTGTTAAATTGAACTTAAAAGCTGTAGCTAGCTTAGCTGCGTATGTAAGGCTAGTTCAACTCCAAAATATCTGATATGTGACTATAAGGGAAGTATTTTCTTAGCATTGTTAGCAAAAGATAGTCAGGTGATACCAATAAGGGTTGCCAGTTCAATACGGCACTAGGTAAGATGTCTGCGGATTGCTTTTATCCTATAATCGAAAAACGGCATTATGAGTGTCAAAGGTACTCAGGAAAAGGCTCCAAAATCTGTTCGTACCGTGGAAATAATAGTTGGCGCAATCACGTTGGTGCTTGCGGGCCTAGTCATAGCGTTCCCATTGTTTGCAGTGCTCTTCATAGTCTTCTGGCTTTCGCTTTCTCTCATATTTGGCGGCCTGGAAGGCATCATCATTGGCGCAAGCGCCCGCCACCTTTCTAGAGGATGGCGTGCTCTCAGCCTAGGCGTGGGAGTATTTGCGCTGATAATGGGCTTTGTGGTTCTCGCGTTGCCAGGAGCTGCCGTGATGACTTCGATATTCCTGCTCGGTCTGGGGCTGCTTGTTCTCGGAAGCGGAGCGATTGCGCAGGGCATATCCGGCAAGCATGCGTCAGGATGGGCTAGGGGGATGCTGATAGGGATAGGCGCGATAACCGTCGTCCTTGCCATGATGGCACTGGTATTCCCGGTATTCGGGGCGGAGCTTCTGTACGTCTTTCTCGCAACTGCCCTGATAATAAACGGAATAGGCTTCATCATAGCTGGAGTGACCGGCAGCAAGTTTACCCCGATAACCCCAGGGAGTTTTGTAGGCGGCAAGAAGAGGCAATGGGAGTCTGATGCAGCGTAAACAACAATAGCAGCAGCGGCATCTACCTTTCATTTTTCCCCTTCGGGCGAAAGTATGTACGTATATACCAGAGAAAATGAACTGAGCGCTGAAATCAAACTGGCTCCCTTCTTTTTTCATTATCGTCAACCAAAATTTCTTTGACAAATCCCGCGAACTGGCAGTGGTGCTTTCAAAGGTGTATGGCGTATATCCGGAAGAAGAAGAAGAAGGTTCATAGAATAGAATACGCATATCTGGTGGAGAGAGCGTCTGGAACAAGAGCAAGAGAATTGCGACGCAGCAGATCATAAAGTATCTCAGCAGGTCGTCTGACGTGACTCTTGACGATATACCTCTCAAATACAGGAATAACCCAATGTTGAGCCTTTCATTTTGTCGCACAGCTTGAAGAGCAGAGCAAAGAAAGATGCAATGCTCCGCAATTACCGCGACTGGCTGCTCAAGGCGCTTTGTAACGGCGACAGGCAGGAAAGCGTCGACGTCTATGGCAGATATTCCACATCATGTTTGACCTTGTCGACTTTTATGACAGTGTACTAAAGCACCTGATGTATGCCATCGGCGACCTGTAGGAAAGGGAAGAGCTGGACATGACCACTGAGCACGTATATGCAGCAACATGGCTAAGGAGCTGATACGGTACATCAACGGGACGATTGTATTTAGCAGCGATAGCAGAGGAAATGTCCTGGTATGCACGCCCCTTGGCGAGCTGCACAACTTGAGGTTGTGACATCATCGAATCGGTCCTTGTAATATTTTGGAATACAAAAATAATTCACAAGCATCTAAGCAAGAACTGTTTCTGCCATTCTACAAAATCTTCCATACCAAAATATAAGCAAGGTCAACGTCAACGTAAATATGACCAGCGTATCTACAGATGACGAAAATCGTGCAGATGCCACTACGAGTGTTCCTTCATCTTCTACACAAGACGTTCAAATGAATGCAGACAGGGCGGCCCAGACGATCAAGGATGCAGCAAGAAGGATAAGAGAAGAGTCTGCGAGGATGAGAGAGACCGTCAAGACAATCAGGCAGAGCGGCGCCATAGAAGAGCTTGCGGCAGCAGTAAGAGAAGCTGCTATAGCTGCGCGCGATACTTCAAAAGAGGTCAGCATGGCCGCAAGGGAATTGAAAGACCGCGGCCATATTCGGGACACAATGAGCGCAGCAGATGAGACAACCAGAATTGCAAGAGACACTGCACAGGTGGTCAGCAGCATGTCCCAAGAAGCCAAAGAGGCTGCTCCGGAGATGACAGCTGAAATAGGAAAGGGCATACAGTCAGCAAAGGAAAAAGCTCGGGCTGCAAAAAAGAGAACAACAGAGACGGTTAGCGAAACGACTGAGAAAGTAAAGCGAAAGTTAAAAGGCGAAGAGTAGCAGCAATAACGCAGAACTCTAGTTCCTTTTGAAGCT
>Ga0126312_10001158_pt1 | contig 17008 bp, 18 predicted proteins | sample Plot104A_FD_92537 | JGI IMG/M metagenome (GOLD analysis project Ga0126312, IMG submission 92537) | Serpentine soil microbial communities from UC McLaughlin Reserve, CA, USA - Plot104A | ecosystem: Environmental > Terrestrial > Soil > Grasslands | place: USA: UC McLaughlin Reserve, Lake County... | reverse complement strand
CGTCGCTCCCTTCCTCGGCCTCGGCCGGCGGCCGGGCCACCGAGCCCAGCGGGCTGGTCTCGGTCATGCCCCAGGCCTGGATGATCTTCAGCCCGTGCTGCTCCTCCCAGGCCTGCATGAGCGACAGCGGGACGGCGGAGCCGCCGCAGATGATGCGCGTGATGCTCGAGAAGTCGGGCTTGTGCTCGTTGGCGTAGTTCAGGAGGTCGGCCCAGATCGTCGGGACAGCCGCGCTGATCGTGACCTTCTCCTGCTCGATCGCCCTGGCCAGTGGCTCCGCCTGCATGAACTTGTTGGGCATGATCAGGTCGCAGCCGATCAGCCCGGCCGCGTACGGGATCCCCCACGCGTTGGCGTGAAACATCGGCACGATCGGCAGGATCCGGTCGTTCGCCGACAGGGCGAGCGCGTCGGCCAGGCAGGCGCCGAACGAGTGCAGGACGTTCGACTTGTGCGAGTACAGGACGCCCTTCGGGTTGCCGGTGGTGCCGCTCGTGTAGCAGAGGCCCGCGGCCTGGCGCTCGTCCAGCGGCGGCCACTCGAACGGGTCGTCGGTCTGCTCGCCGATCAGCTCCTCGTAGCGGATGACGTTGGGCAGCGACGCGGCGTCGCCGTCGCCCATGACGACGTAGTGCTCGACGGTCTCGAACGTGGGCGCGACCTTCTCGAGCAGCGGCACCAGCGAGTCGTCGACGAAGACGACCTTGTCCTCGGCGTGGTTGGCGATGTAGGTGAGCTGCTCCGCGAACAGGCGGATGTTCAGCGTGTGCAGCACGGCGCCCATGCAGGGCGCGGCGAAGTAGACCTCCAGGTGGCGCTGCGTGTTCCACGCGAACGTCGCCACGCGGTCGCTCTCGTCGACGCCCAGGCTCTTCAGCGCGTGCGCGAGCTTGTGCACCCGCTTGGCCACGTCGGTGTACGTGGATCGCTGCGGCCCGTCGTCGGTGAGCGTCACCACCTCGGAGTCGCCGTAGACGCGGGTCATGCGATCCAGGATGTGCTGAAGCGTCAGCGGAAAGTCGTTCTGTACCAGTCCCTCGAGCATCGTCTCCTCCCACCTCTCCGGGGGTCCGCCAGCCGTATCGTACGGATGCGGTGAGCCGGTACGGACGTGACGTCGCCGCGCAGCTCCGGCGACGTCCCCTAGCGGCGGGCGCCCGGGCGCTCGTCGGGCCAGTAGCCGTGCTCGTCGAAGTAGCGCCGCGCGTCCTCCTCGCGGTCGCGGTCCCGATCGCCCTCCATGCCGATGCGGAAGAACACGTTGAGCAGGAGCACCGCGAAGGCGGCGCCCATCAGCATGGCCCCGATCTCCAGGCCGCGCTGCTTGTCGGAATCGACAATCGGCACGATCGTCCCGACGAGGAACATCAGGCCGGGAATGCCATAGCGGACGAACGGCAGGAGCATGGCTCGAAGCTAGCTACCCCGAGTCTCAGGCCGGTATGCCGACCGCGCCGCGCACAGCGGTCGTTACAGTCGCCGCGTGCGCACGCGAGAGGCGATCGTGATCGGCGCAGGGCCGGGCGGGCTGGCCACGGCGGCGATGCTCCGCCGCCGGGGCGTCGACAACATGGTGGTCGAGCGGGACGACGCCGTGGCCGCCTCGTGGCGGCGCCACTACGACCGCCTGCACCTGCACACCGTCCGCTGGCTCTCGCACCTGCCGGGGTACCGCTTCTCGCGCCGCCACGGGCGCTGGGTGTCGCGTGACGGAGTGATCCGCTACCTGGAGCGCTACGCCCGCCACCACGACATCGAGCTCATGCTGTCGACGGCGGTCGAGCGCGTCGATCGCGACGGCGACGGCTTCGTGCTGCGCAGCTCGCGCGGCGACCTGCACGCGCGCAACGTGGTCGTGGCCACGGGCTACAACAACACGCCGCTGATGCCGGACTGGCCGGGAATCGACTCGTTCGCCGGCGAGCTGGTCCACGCCTCCGACTACCGCAACGCCAAGCCCTACGCCGGACGCGACGTGCTGGTGGTCGGCGCGGGCAACACCGGCGCCGAGATCGCGGTCGACCTGGTCGAGGGCGGTGCCGCGCGGGTGCGGATGGCGATCCGCACCCCTCCCCACGTCGTGCTGCGCGAGTCGAACGGCATGCCGACGCAGGCCACCGGCGTCCTGATGCGGCGCGTGCCCACGCGGATCGGCGACCCGATCGCGGCAGCCGTGTCGCGGTTGACCGTGGGCGACCTGACGCCGTACGGGATCGGCAAGCCGCCGCGCGGCCTGTACACGCGCGCGACCAAGGAGCAGCAGATCCCGATCATCGACGTCGGGCTGATCGAGCAGTTGAAGGAGGGCAGGGTCGAGGTGGTCGGCGCGGTCGAGGCCTTCGACGGGCCCGATGTCGTGCTGGCCGGCGACGAGCGGGTCCAGCCCGAGGTGGTGATCGTCGCCACCGGCTGGAAGCGCGCGCTGCAGCCGCTGGTCGGCCACCTGCGCGTGCTGGGCGACGACGGTCGCCCTACCGTGCACGGCGCGCAGACCCCGCCTCAGGCGCCGGGGCTCTACTTCACGGGCTTCGTGAACCCGGTGAGCGGCATGTTCCGCGAGCTGGGAATCGACGCGAAGCGCATCGCCCGGGCGATCGCGAAGCGCGGGACGGCGTAGGGACGACCGATGCGCGCCCCGCGGACGCAGTACGCCAGGTCCGGCGGCGCCTCGATCGCCTACCAGGTCGCCGGCGACGGGCCGATCGACGTCGTGCTCGTCCTCGGCTTCGCCACGCACCTGGACATCCAGTGGGACTGGCCTCCGTTCGCCCGCTTCTTCGAGCGGATCGGCTCGTTCTCGCGCCTCATCCTGTTCGACAAGCGCGGCACCGGCCTGTCCGATCCCGTCACCGAGGCGCCGACGCTCGAGCAGCGGGTCGACGACGTCCGGGCCGTCATGGACGCCGCGGGCTCCGAGCGCGCGGCGCTGTTCGGCGTCTCCGAGGGCGGCCCGATGAGTGTCCTGTTCGCCGCCACCCATCCCGAGCGGGTGGGCGCTCTGGTCCTGCACGGCGCGATGGGACGCACCACCGAGGCGCCGGACTACCCGTGGGCGTCACCCGCGGAGGCGCTACGCGAGTCGGCCGCCGAGTTCATCGCCCCCTACTGGGGCGTGCAGCCGGAGGGCATGCTCGAGGTCTTCGCGCCGAGCTTCGCGGGCGACCCGCAGGCGGTCGAGTTCGCCGGCCGCATGGAGCGCTCGGCCGCCAGCCCGGCGATGGTGCAGCAGATCTTCGAGATGTTCCTGGACATCGACGTCCGGGCCGTGCTCCCCACGATCCACGTGCCCACGCTGGTGCTCCACCGGCGGGGCGACCGGGTGGTCAACCGGCGCGCCGGCCGGGAGCTCGCCGCGCAGATCCCGAACGCCCGGTACGTGGAGCTGCCCGGGATCGACCACCTGCCGTGGGCCGGCGACGCGGAGGAGATCGTGGGCGAGATCGAGGAGTTCCTCACCGGCGCCCGTTCGGTGCCCGAGCCCGACCGCGTGCTCGCCACCGTGATGTTCACCGACATCGTGGGCTCCACCGAGCTGGCCGCGGAGCTCGGGGACGCGCGCTGGCGCGAGCGGCTGGTCGAGCATCACGCCGCGGTCCGGCGCGAGCTGGAGCGCTTCCGGGGACGCGAGGTGAAGAACCTGGGCGACGGCCACCTGGCGGTGTTCGACGGGCCGGCCCGGGCGATCCAGTGCGGCCGCGCGATCGGCGACGCGACGCGCTCCTCCGGCCTCGACGTGCGCGTCGGGCTGCACTGCGGCGAGGTCGAGCTGACGGAGGACGACGTGCGCGGGATCGCGGTTCACATCGCTGCGCGGATCGCGTCGCTCGCGGGCGCCGGCGAGGTGCTCGTTTCCAGCACCGTCAAGGACCTGGTGGCCGGGTCGGGGATAGCGTTCGAGGACCGCGGGACGCGAGAGCTCAGGGGCGTGCCCGACGAATGGCGGCTGTTCGCGGCGGCCGCCTGAGAGGACGCCTGCTCAGGCCGACATGCGCCTCCCGGTGAACCGTGTCGTCTGCGGCGAGCCCAGAGGATTGCCGGACGGGTCGACACGGCGGAGCTCGGCGTTCCCGCTCATCCTCCTGCCGCGAAACGATCCCGTGGCCTCCACGTCGACGATGTTGCTCAGGACCCCCGAACTGTCGAAGTGGAAGTTGGTGTAGGCGAAGCTGAACTTCCTCGTGCCGGTGCTCTTCCACTGCCCGATCCCCGTCCCGGGCTCGTCGGACCCCGTGGTGACGAAAACGCCGCCCGCACCGAACGCGGCCAGCGCGACGAACGGCGGCGCGCCGGGTGGAAGCTGCGGCGTGATGCGCCACGACCCCTGCACGCTCTCCGCGGCCGCCGCGGCCGGCGCCGCGCCGGCCATGGCCCCTGCCGTCGCCGCGCCGGTAGCGGCCGCCGTCACGGCCTCGCGCCTGCTCAGTGCTCGTCCCAACACTGCCCCCTTCGTCAGCCGACGGCGCATCCTCCCACAGCGCGCCGGGCGCCGGGACCGCCTACGGCTTCACGCGCGTGATGCTGTTGCCCTTGGTGTTGATCACCCACACGTCGCGGATCCCGCGCAGGCCGACCGCCACGCCCTGGGCGCCCTTGCCCACGTCGATCGGGTCGCCGATCGGCTTCTTGGTCTTCAGGTCGATGCGCTGGAGCTCGCCCCGCGTGGGGAACGTCGCCCACAGCGCGCCCAGGCCCACGTCGTAGAACGACGCGCCCTTGAGCGGGACCGGCTCCTCGATCGTCGTCGACGTCGGGTCGATCTCGACGATGCCGTTGCCGGTCCCCACGTACAGCGTGCCCTCGACCACGCTCACACCGCCGGGCTGGAAGTCCAGCTGGACCGGGTCCTGGAACACCTCGCCGGTGGCCGACTCGATCTTCGTGACCGTGCTGTCCCCGTAGTTGGAGACCCAGACGCCGCCCTCGCCGACCGCGATCGACAGCGGGCGGTCGCCGACCTTGATGGGGTCGCCCTCGGGCTCGAGCGTCGACTCCGACACCTTGGTGACCGTGTCCTCCTTGTCGTGCGCGATCCACAGGTAGCCGTCGCCGGCCGCCACGGAGGCGACGTCGCCGCCCGTGTCGGTGACCGTGCCGGTCACCTCGTTGGTGGCCGGGTCGATCTTCTGGATCTGGCTCGGGCCGCTGACCCACACGGCGTTGTCGTCGAAGTCCACCTCGAAGGGGAAGAGGTCCTTGACCGGGATGTTCGTCGCCTTGCTGGTGCCCGGATCGATGCGCGAGACGGTGTTGTCGTCCAGGTTCGCGGTCCAGACCGCGCCGCCGCCGAACGCGATGTCGCGCGGGCCCTTGCCGATGCGGATCGGCTGACCCACGACCTCGCCGGCCGCGTTGCCGCCGTCGTCGCCGCCTCCGCCGGCCAGGGCCAGCACCACGACGAAGGCGATGATCGCGGCGAGCGCCGTCCCGCCGATCAGCGCGATCAGCGGCAGCTTGCTCTTCTTCTGCGCGGGCGCGTAGCCCGGCTGCGACGGGTAGCCCCCGGCCGGATACGCCCCGCCGGGACCAGTCGGATACGACGGCGGACCGCCGTAACCCGCCTGCTGCGTGCCCTGGCCCCAGCCCGGGGCGGCCTGGCCGCCGTAGGTGCCGGGCGGCTGCTGCGCGTACGCGGTCGGCCCCACGCCCCCGGCCGCGGTCTGCGGCGCGGCCTGGCCGACGGCGACGCTGCGCTCGTCGCTCTCGCCCAGCGTGCGGTCGGCCGCGGCGGCCTTGGCCGCGCGGGCCAGGTCGCCGGCCGACGGGTAGCGGTCCTCGGGCTTCTTGGCCATCGCGCGGGAGATGACCTCGTCGAACGCCGTCGGCACCTGCGGAGCGACCTCGCGCAGCGACGGCGGCGGCTCCTGCATGTGCGCCCAGATCTTGGCCGGCTCGGTGTCGCGCACGTACGGGACCCGGCCCGTGAGCATCTGGTAGAGCATGCAGCCGAGCGCGTAGACGTCTGCGCGCGCGTCCACCGGCCCGCCCTGCAGCTGCTCGGGCGCGATGTAGTCGAGCGTCCCCACGAACATGCCGGTCTTGGTCATGCCGCCGGTCGTGGCGGCCTGCTTGGTCAGGCCGAAGTCGGTCAGGTAGGCGAACGGCTCCTCCGCCGTGCCCGCGATCAGCACGTTGGCCGGCTTGATGTCGCGGTGCACGAGCGCGCGCGCGTGCGCGGCGTCGAGCGCTCCGCAGACCTGGGCCAGGATCTGCGCCGCCTTGCGTGGCTCGATCGCCCCCTCGCGCTCGATCATCGCGCGCAGGTCGGTGCCGTCGACGTAGCGCATCGTGATGTAGAGCTGCCCGTCCTGCTCGCCGGCCTCGTAGAGCGGGATCACGTGGGGGTGCTCGATCTGCGCGGCGATCTCCGACTCGTGCTCGAAACGCTCGCGAAACGACGGGTCGGACGCCAGGTCCGCGGCGATCAGCTTGAGCGCCACCTGGCGGTTGAGCCGGAGCTGGGTGGCCCGGTAGACGACGCCCATGCCGCCCCGGCCGGCGACCGCGTCGAGCCTGTGCCCGGCGATCTCCGAGCCGATTGCTGCCTCAGTCATCGACGCATGTATACCGTGGCGCCGCGACAGCCGGGCTAAGAATCGTCTGTCCGCGAACCGGGAGCGTCCCGCCAGCCCTGGAGGTCGGCGGCGGCGCAGACCAGCTCGACGACCTCGTCCGGATCATCGGTCACCCGCAGCAGCGCGGTGTCCTGCACGCCGATCTTCCCCTCCCTGAGCAGCGTGTCGTCGAGCCAGTCCACGAGCCCCTTCCAGTAGTCGCGCCGCATGAGGATCAGCGGGAAGTAGCGCACCTTGCGGGTCTGGATCAGCGTCAGCGCCTCGAACAGCTCGTCGAGCGTGCCGAAGCCGCCCGGTAAAGCGACCATCGCGCTCGCGTAGCGCACGAACAGCACCTTGCGCACGAAGAAGTAGTGGTTGTCGACCTCGAGGTCGACCCACGGGTTCTGGTTCTGCTCGTAGGGCAGGTCGATACGCAGGCCCACCGACAGCGCGCCGGCGTCGCGCGCGCCGCGGTTGGCCGCGGCCATCGCGCCTGGCCCGCCGCCGGTGATGATCGAGAAGCCGGCCTCGCCCAGGCGGCGGGCGGTCTCGCGCGCCAGGTGGTAGTCGGGGTGCTCGGGAAGGGTGCGGGCCGAGCCGAGCAGCGACACGCCGCGCCGCACGTCGCGCATCGCGGTGAACCCCTTCTCGAGCTCCGCGCGCATCCGCTCGATGCGCGTCTCGTCGGTCTCGGTCGATACGACCGAGGCGATGTCGGCGCCGAGCAGCTCCTCGTCGAGCGTCGCGGCCGGCTCGGGCTGCGCGGACTGCAGCGGCCGGCGCGCCGCGGGGTCGCTCGGCCGGTGGCCGAAGGCGCTCATCGGGCGGCGGGGCGGTTACTCGGTGCCGCCCTGCTCCTCTTCCTCCTCGGTCTGCTGGAGCCGCCCCTCCTGCGCCTGCTCCTCGCGCTCGGCGGCCTCCTCCTCGGACTCCCCCTGTTGGGTCTGCTCGTCGTTCTCGGTCATCTGGTCCTCCTGATCAGCGTGCCAGTCGGCGATCCTTGCAGGTCGCGGGCGCCGACGGCTCGATCAGGAGCACGCGCGCGGTGTCGGGCTCGGGCAGCTCGATGCGCAGGCCGCGCTGGAGCTCGCGCGACGTGGCGGTGCCCGCGGTCGCGCCGTCGGGCGCCGAGCGGAGGGCGAAGCAGCGGCGCGCCGGCACGTCCTCGAGCGCTATGCGCGCGGCCGGGCGCGGGTCGTGCTGGCGGAAGGCGAGCAGCGCGCCGCGGCCGCGCTCGGGGTCCCACGACTGGAGCGCGGTCCAGCGCTGCTCCAGCGGGTCGCGCTCGAGCGGCAGCGTCATCTGGGTCAGCAGGTCGCGCTCGCGCTTGTAGAAGTCGATCCACGGCCGCGCGCGGGCGATCACGTCGTCGGGCAGCTCGCGCAGGTCGCTGAAGAACGTCAGGTGACTGGGCAGCGCGGCGGCCATCAGCGTCTCGACCGGGTAGTGCTCGTAGGCCCGGCCGCCCAGGAAGTGCTGGCCGAGCGCGAACGCCGGCACGTAGGGCGAGAGGTTCCAGACGTTGTGCAGCAGCTGCTCGGGCGGCGGGGTGCCGTTCTGGAACCAGGTGGGCCCGCGGCTCGTCGACTCGAACGGGAACAGGCGGTAGTCGTTGGTCTCGTCGATCTGGAAGGTGACCTCGGGGTGGTCGGCCTGGACGCTGTCGAGCATGGCCAGGAATCCGTCGTGGTGGTCGTAGAGGTCGCCCTGGCCCGCGCAGTCGAGCCACAGCAGGAAGTCGAACTTGAAGTAGCGGACGCCCCACTGCTCGATCGCGGTGCGGATCCGGCGCTCGATGTGCGGCCACGCCGCGGGGCCCCAGGCGCCGATACCCGCCTCGTTCGAGCCGTCGTCGGGCTGGAGCAGGTTGTAGCCCGCGAGCGCGTGGCCGAGCGGCGCGCAGGTCCACTCGGGGTGCTCGCGGTAGGCGTTCGAGCGCGGGTTGAACGACCCCGGGCTCATCCACAGGCCGAGCTCCATCGGGGCGATCGCCTTCTTGATCGCGTCGAACGTCGCGTCGGGGAAGCGCGGCTGGAACCTGGACAGCGGCGTGCCGTCGTAGCGCGGCTCGGGGTGCTGGGGCGAGTCGGGCTCCCAGTCGCCGGAGGCGGCCTGCCAGCCGTCGTCGAGGATGAACGTCTCTATTCCGAGCGCTCGGGCCTTGGGGGCGTCGCGCTCTATCGCGGCCAGGTTCATGTCGTCCTTGGCGCCGGTCGAGATCTCGTCGCGGTCGGTGCCGTTCGAGTTGAAGGTCACGCTCTTGCGGTACGGAGCCAGGCGCTGCTCGACGAGCACCTTGTGGAACTGCCAGGCGTCGTCGTGGCCCTGTGTCCCGAAGCCGGTCCAGGCCGGCTCGAGCGCAAGGTCCGCGCCGGGCGAGACGGTGCGCGAGCGGCCGGCGCCGCTGCCCGGGTTCTCGACGTGCGCGTTCTCCTCGAACGGGCCGAGCGAGATGACGTCCTTCGACCAGTCGACCTTCAGCGCCGCAGTCTGGCTGTCGTACTGCGCGCGGCTCGAGGGCAGGTCGTTGCGCTCGGCGACCATGGTGAGCGCGCGGCCCCGGCTCTTCGCGGTGAGCCACTCGGCCGGGCCCTCGACCGGCTGACCGCGAGCGCCGCGGCGCGTCTCCCGCCAGGTGCCCGGGTGGTTGTAGCCGACCCACAGCGGCGGGCCGGGCCAGCCCGGCTCGCGCCAGTCGGCGCCGCCGCGGAAGGAGTGGATCGTGGCGGCGGCCTTCGAGCCGACCGCGGCCTCGTCGAGCGTGGCGGCGCTCAGCACGAGCGGCGCCGTGGCGTGCAGCGTCGTCCGGGTGCGGAAGCCGGCGATGCCCGGGTACGCCTCGGCCGTGCGCGTGGCGGTCAGGCCGGCGACCGGCGCGCCCGCACGCGGCACGAGCTCCATCGACAGGCGCAGTCCGCCACCGGGAAGGCGCTCGGCCCGCGCGCTGTCTACCTGGAAGGCGTCCGAGCCGATCGGGACGCCACCGGGCAGCGTCAGCGTGAAGTCGCGCGCGCGACGGCCCCAGGTGCGCCCGCCGTCGCGGAGGTCGCGAAGCCGCACGGTGGCGAAGCGCTCGCGGTCCCAGACGCGCTGCGCGAGCCCGTTGTCGAGGACGACCCGCTCGTCGGTGACGCGAGCCCGCACGGGCGGCTCGGCGGCGCGGGCAGGGGCAGCGCTCGCGATCGAAGCGACCGCGGACGCCACGACCAGCGCTGTCGACCTCCCTCGGCGCACCCCGCAGCGAATGATGCCGCGCGGGTGCGCGCGAAGCCGCAGCCGGCGCGCCTGTCCATCGAGGTGGGCCTTCTCAACCGCGCATATGGCGGCTCAAACGGCCCACCTCCCGCGGCGCCCCGGGTGACGCCGCGGCGCACCCGGTCCGACCGCCTTTCCAGGCCAATCGGCTCAGGCCGCGACCCGCCGGACACGCCGGAGCGGCGCGCGAGTTGCCACGCTACGCGTCCGCCACTGCGGCGTCAGCCCTGAGCTTCTCCAGCCCCAGCCGCATCCGCGAGCGCGCTGTTCCGAACGGCACTCGCGCCGCGACAGCCACCTCGCGGGCGCTCATCCCGCCCCAGTAGGCCAGCACCAGCGCCTCGCGCTGCTCGACCGGCAGCTTGCGCAGCGCCTCGCGCAGGACCGAGCGCTGCTCCCGGTGCTCGGCCACCGACGGGGGCGCCTCGTGCACCGGCGTCTCGTCGCGCCCGGACACGGCGCGGAGCCGGTCGTTCGCGCGCCCGTCGGCCTGCTCGTGGCGCAGCAGGTCGAGCGACCGCGAGCGCGCCATCAGCCGCAGGTACGACCCGATCTCGCCGCGCCGCGGGTCGAACCGCTCGGGCGAGCGCCAGAACCGCACGAAGACCTCCTGCGTCACGTCCTCGGCGTCGGCCGGGCGGCCGAGCACGCGCAGTGCGGTGGCGTACACGCCGGGGCGGTGGCGAGCGTAGACCTGGGCGAAGGACGGTGTCGCCGGGTCAGGCGTCGGTGTCGCCGGTACGAACGCCATAACGCCCCTAGCACGGTAGGGGGCCAACCGGGTTCGGAGTAGACCCGATCCGTCGCGGTCGGTCCTAACCGGTGGTTTTGACCAGGTGGTCGATCAGCGCGCGCGCCGCCGGGCGCAGCGTCTCGTGCGCGCCCATCAGGATCACGAACCGCCGCGAGAAGTCGACGCCCTCGACCGGCCGCTCCACGAGGCCCTCGGCGTTGCCCCGCACCGCCATGCGCGAGAGCAGCACCGGCACACCCTCGGAGATCGCCGTGGCCTTGGCCGCGCTGGTCGACCCCACCTCGGCCAGCGGCGGCGCGAGCGACAGCCCGCGCGCCTCGAGCGCGGCCTCGATCGTGCGGCGCGTGTTGGCGCTCGGGTCGCGCATGACCATCGGCGTGCGCACCAGCTCGTCGAGCGGGATCAAGTCGAGCGCGGCCCACGGGTGGTCGCCGGGCACCGCGACCACGACGGCGTCGTCGCAGAACGGAAGCTGGCGCAGGACCCCATCGGACGACATGGCCGCATCGACGGCCGCGATGCCGAACTCCGCCCGGCCCTCGCGCACCAGCTCGTGGACGACCAGCGAGTTGGCGATCACCAGCTCGACCGACAGGTGCCGCTCCCGCTTCTGCTCGAACTCGACCAGCGGGCCGGGCAGCACGTACTCGGCGATCGTGTGCGAAGTGGCCAGCCTGACCGGCTGCTCCTCGCCGCGCAGGCCGGCCATCAGCGACTCGACCTCCTCCGCCTGCGCGAGCAGCTTGCGCGCCTCCACGTAGAGGCGCGTGCCGGCGGGCGTCAGGGTCACCCCGCGCGGCGATCGCTCGAGCAGCCGCGCGCCGGCGACGGCCTCCAGCGTGCGCAGCCGCTTGGACAGCGCGGGCTGCGAGACGCCGATCAACCGGGCCGCGCGCCCGAGCGAGCCCAGGTCCGCCGCGGCGCAGAAGGCGCGCAGCTCGGCGATGTCGGCCAGGCGGACGGGTCCGCTCATAACCCAAGGATAGGACGGGGCGCCGCGCGCCCGGAACGGTCGCTCAGCCTTCGTCGAGGTCCCGCGCGACCTCGCGCAGGAACACGTCGACGAGCCACGGCTCGAAGGCCGACCCGCTCATCCGCGCGATCTCGGCCAGCGCCTCGGCCGACGTCCAGGCGTGCTTGTACGGGCGCTCGGAGACCAGCGCGTCGTAGACATCCGCGATCGTGCAGATCCGTGACTCGAAGGGGATGTCCCGGCCGGACAGCCCGTTGGGGTAGCCCTTGCCGTCCCAGCGCTCGTGGTGGGTCAGCGCGACCCGCTCGGCCATCTGGACGACCTCGGAGCTCGAGCCCTCCAGCAGCTGCGCGCCGATGGTGGTGTGGGTCTTCATCAGCTCCCACTCCTCGGCGTCCAGCTTGCCGGGCTTCAGCAGCACCCGGTCGGGGATGCCGATCTTGCCGATGTCGTGCAGCGCCGACGCCTGCAGCAGCATGTCGGCCTGCGCGGGGTCCATGCCGGCGGCCAGCGCCAGGCGCTGGCTCAGGCGGCTCATCCGCGAGATGTGGCGGCCGGTCGTGTCGTCGTGCCACTCGGCGGCCTGGGCCAGGCGGCGGACGATCTCGAGGTGGGTGCGGCGCAGCTGCTCGGTGCGCTCGCGGACCGTGTCCTCGAGCGCGCGGTTGTGCCGGGCCAGCTCCTCCTTGGCGAAGGTCAGCGAGCGGGCGACCGTGCCCAGCATCTCGCGTACCGCGGCCGGGTGGCGGTCGAGGATCTGGTCGAAGCCGTCCTTGTCGACGACCACGGTCGTCGAGTCGGCGAGGGCGACCAGCGTCGCGGTGCGCGGCGACGAGTTGAGCACGGCCAGCTCGCCGAACACCTTGCCCGGCCCGAGCACGTCGAGCACGATCTGCGCGTCGTGGCTCGGGCGGACGACCTTGACGGCGCCTGACCGCAGCACGTGCAGGCAGTCGCCGAGGTCGCCCTCCTCGAAGATCGTCGATCCGGCCTGGTAGCGGCAGATGCGAGCCGTCCGCGAGAGGTCGGCCAGCGCAGGCTGCGGCAGGCTGGCGAAGAGCTCCACGGCGGCGAGCTCGGGCGGATCGACGCGGCGGTCCGCGCCGTCCGGGGCGACGGCTGCGCGCAGGACTGCTTCGCGCTCGTCGAGCGGTGCCTGGCGGGCCGTCATCTTCGGTTAACCCTCCCTCGAGGGCCGTGCCCGCACGCGCGCAGGCGCGGGCCAATGAATGCGCATGAGTTGTTTATCGGCCGCGCGCCCGCGCGCCTTAGCGATTCATTGCGCCAGCACTGGCCGTTTCGGCAGCGACGGCGGCCCAGGGCTAAAGCGGCGGCGAACGGCGCCGATAGCGCTGACTACCGGGCCCCTGCGCACCGCGCGTGGGCGGACGTGCAATACAGGAGGAGCGGAGTTGGTCACCTACGCCGTGGTTGACGACCAGACGGGGTCGATGCTGTCGAGCCATGGTTCGTTCGAGGCGGCGCGGGCCGAGCTCGCCCACAGCCCGACCGACCGCCCCGAGCAGGTCTCCATCTACGTGTTCGACGACACGGGCCACGTAGCCGGCGAGTGCGCCGCCTACGCGGACTGATCCGAAGACGCCAGGCTCACCTCACCGCCTTGATCGGCGGGCTCGAAGGGTGAGAGGGTCGGCCCCCCACCAAGGAGGCCGCAATGGCACACGCTCAGGACGCAGCCGCGGTCGAGGCCAAGGGCTTCGACACGCCGGACGAGGTACGGGAATTCGAGGGCAACGGACACGCCGACGTCGTGGTCGTCGCCGGCCACCCGGTGGCGCGCGGGGTGTTCGAGCCGGGCTGGAAGTGGTCCGTGAACCTGAAGCCGATCGCGCAGACCGACTCCTGCGAGGTCTCGCACCTGGGCTACTGCGTCTCCGGCCGGATGAAGGTCTACATGGACGGCGGCGGCGAGTACGAGATCGGCCCCGGCCAGGCGGCCGCGATCCCGCCCGGTCACGACGCCGAGGTGGTCGGCGACGAGGCCTGCGTGTGGGTCGACTTCGGCGAGATCAGCGAATACGCGAAGCGCTGATCAGCTGACGGTGTCGACCGACGCCTCCTCGGCGGCCGGCGCGATACCGAGCTCCTCCACGAGGACGAAGAACGCCTTGGCGTAGGGCGACCCGCGCGTACGCTCGCGCACGACCTGCCAGTCGATCTGCTCGCGCAGCGCGCGGGCGATCTGCAGGATGCCGGCGTAGTCGAGCGAGTGCTCGGTCAGCGCCTCGAGCTTGGTGGTCAGCACGTCCTCGAGCGACATGACCTTGATCTCCATCGAGAGGACGTTGAGCGTCTCGCCCCGCTCGATCACCTCGTCGGTCATCCGGATGCCTGAGGGGCCGAAGATCAGGTCGATCAGCACGTCGCCGTCCCAGACCTTGTAGAGCCACTCCTCGGGCGGGCGCTCCACCTTCATGCCGATCTCGGCGAGGACCTCGAGCGCGCGGTCCGCGTCCTCGGGCTTGAGCATGAAGTCCAGGTCGTGCGTCGTCTCCGGGCCCCCGCGCGCCCAGCTGGCCAGGCTGCCGCCGAGCAGGAACGGAATGCCGGCCTCGCGCAGCGCGGCGGCGGCCTTCTTGAGGGACGCCTCCATCTCGCTGAACGGCTGCTCGTCCGAGCCCATGGCCTCGATTGATACCCCGGCTGCCGTGGGTAATGAACCGTTTGTGCCGCTCAAGCCCCCCGGCGCCCCCGAGCCGAGCCCGGACGGCAGGACCGTCAGGATCGCGGCCGCAGGCGACATACACGTCACCGACGCCAACTGCTCGGCAGTCGCGAGCGCGTTCGCGGCGATCGACGAGGCCGCCGACCTGATCCTGCTGGCCGGCGACCTGACCACCCACGGCGAGCCGGAGCAGGGCGAGCTGCTGGCCGCCGCCGTCGAGGGCGTGCGGACCCCGATCATCGTCGTGCTGGGCAACCACGACTGGCACGTCAACCGCGCGTCCGAGCTCGTCGCGATCCTCGAGGACGCCGGCATCAAGGTGCTCGACCGGGCCTGGACGATCGAGCGCATCGGCGACTGCGAGGTGGGCATCGTCGGGGCCAAGGGGCACGTCGGCGGCTTTCCCGGATCGCACCTGCCCGACTTCGGCGAGCCGTCGCTGCGCGCGGTCTACGCCGAGGGCACCGACGAGGTCGACTCCGTCGACGAGGGCCTGCGCGCGGTCGCCGCCTGCCCGTTCCGGATCGTGCTCCTGCACTACGCGCCGACGACCGAGACGCTGATGGGCGAGCCCGAGCCGATCTGGGCCTTCCTGGGCACGGACCGCCTGGCCCCGCCGATCGTCGAGCACGCGCCGGACCTGGTGCTGCACGGGCACGCGCACGCCGGCACGTTCTCAGGCCATGTCGGCGAGGTACCGGTCTTCAACGTCTCGGTCCCGGTCATGGGACGCGATTTCTGGGTATTCGAATTGAGTACCGCCGACAAGCTGTCGTCGTCGATCCACTGATCGACCGAAGGGAGTTCCCATGGGCATCACCGACAAGATCACCGGCCGGGTCAAGCAGGCCGCCGGCGACCTCACAGGCGACGAGCGCCTGCGCGAGGAGGGCCTCACCGAGGAGCGCAAGGGCGACGCAAAGGAACAGGCCGCGAAGGCCGACCTGCGCGCCGAGAAGGAGCGCGAGAACGCCGACCAGCTACGCCGCGAAGCCGCCCGGCTCGAGACCGGCGGGCGCTCCGAGGGCAGCGACGCCGACGGCGCCGGCCGGGCCGACCGCGGGGGCCAGACCGACCGCGGGGGCCAGACCGACCGGGCCGACCGGATCTAGAAAGCCGCGCCTACTTCGCGCCGAGCGCGCGGCGCGCGCGCCGGGTGAACGACGCCTTGGCCGGCGTGAGGTCGCGCTGATCGACCATCGGGACCTGGGCCCACGCGAGCCGCAGGTCCTCCTCGGCCTTGCGCACGCGCTCGTTCTCCAGCGCGATCAGCTCGGCCATCTCGCCGGCGGTGGCCTCGGCGATCGCGCGGGCCTGCTTCTCCTCGGCCACCTCGGTGCGGACGCGCGCGACCAGTAGCGCCATCTCGTTGGCGGCGGCCTCGGCCTCCTTCACCTGCGCCTCCAGCTCGGCGATGCGAGCGGCTTCGGTGCTCTGCGGCGCGTCGACGGCGTCGACGGCGCGCAGGTGCGGCTGTCCGAGCCGCTCTGCGGTCACGCGCTCCACGACGTCCCGCCCTGCCGGCGCGCGCAGCGAGTCCATCGCCGCCTGCTGATCCATCGCATCGCTCATATCTCTCCCTGGGCCGAGTGAAGAAGGGCAAGTAGACGCGACCGACTCCCGCTCCGGCCGCGGTTCTCACGTTTACCCGCCCGGAGGCCGCTCTGCCAGTGCTATTGGACGCATGTTCGGTCGTTTTGCGGGGCATTCCACAAGAGTCCGGTCCTACGGAAGGAGACGACATGCCCGACAAGGAGACGCTCGACCGCTTCGGCGAGGCCGTCGAGGAGAAGAAGCAGCAGTCCAAGGAGGCCTCGGAGCAGACGCGTCCGCTCGCGGGCGACACCGAGGACGCGTCGCCGCCCGAGCAGTCGGCCCGGGTCGACCACGCGCACGAGCAGGACGACCGCGACGTGCGGGCCAAGAACTCGGGGCACGGCCAGAAGACCGCCGACAAGTGGAACCAGTAGGCGCGTCCGCGCGTTGACCCGGCCGCGCGTGTCCGTCTAGGGTCGCGCGATGCCGGACTGGGCCCGTGAGGGACTTCAGACCTGGGCGCGCGAGCGCGGGCTCGAGTTCCAGGAGCAGGGGCTGCTCGCGCCCACCAACACCGTCCTGCGCGCCGGGATCGGAGCGGGGTCGCACCGCGCCGGGATGATCACCCAGTGGACGGCTCACTCCAAGACGTCCACCGGCGGCTTCACCAAGCGCCCTGAGCGCGGCACCGAGGACCTGTGCAGCGGGCGGCTCCCCGGCGGCGTCGACGGCGTCCTGGCCCACCACTACTACCTGGCCGACGGGCTGATGGGCGACTACGGCAACTGGAACGCGCTGCCGCACACGGTCGTCGTCGTCCACATGCCCGAGGCGGTCCGCGCCTTCCGCGACGTCAAGAGCACCGACGCCGGCCTCGTCACCGACCCGCCCGAGGACCAGGAGACGCTCGTCCGGCACGTACTGGGCGGGCCGCTGGCCCAGGGGCTCGGCTATCTGGGCGAGGACGTGGACGTCGATCTGCACGACGGCTGGCTTTGCGTCTCGGTGGCCCAGGTCTGGTCCGACGCCGCCCGGCTCGACTGGATGTGCCACGCGGCGGCCCGGTTCGCGGACGGCGTGCGCCGCGCGGTCGCCGCCCAGCCGCCGCTCGACCACGAACGGCCGCTGCCGCCGCCGCGCGACACCGAGCAGGGCCGCTGGATCGACCACGGCGTCCGCGAGATCGACTGGCCCGAGCCGCCCGGGAGCGTGCCGGCGGCCACCGCCGCCTACGCCGACGCGCTGCGCGG
>Ga0126312_10001157_pt1 | contig 17010 bp, 13 predicted proteins | sample Plot104A_FD_92537 | JGI IMG/M metagenome (GOLD analysis project Ga0126312, IMG submission 92537) | Serpentine soil microbial communities from UC McLaughlin Reserve, CA, USA - Plot104A | ecosystem: Environmental > Terrestrial > Soil > Grasslands | place: USA: UC McLaughlin Reserve, Lake County... | reverse complement strand
GGACCGCTGTAGACGACCGGCGGGCAATCCGCGAGGCCCGAGAGGCCGTCGGCGCCGGCGACGTCGAGGCGGACGGGGCGGTTGTACCAGACCCCGAAGTCCGGCGTGCGCTCTGGCGCGAGGCTCGTGATCTCCGGCCCCGTCGAGTCGTACTTGAGGCCGTACGGGAGCGGGCTGCTCGTGTTGCCGGCGTTGTCGGTGCAGGTGCCGGTCACAGACGCGGCCGAGGTGTCCGGTCCGCCGTATGTCGTCGACGTGCAGGCGGCGATGCCGGACGTCTGGTCGGCGCCCTTGAAGGTCAGCAGGACGTCGTGGTTGTACCAGCCGCCGGCATCGGCGGCGCGGGCCGGCGAGCCTCCCGTGACCACCGGTGGCGTGGCGTCGCGCTTGATCCTCAACTGCACGGTGGTCTGCGCCTCGCTGACGGGATCCACCGCTGAGCAGAACTCACTGGTGCCAGGGGTGTCGGTAGTGAACGGCTTGTTTATGCAGCCGGCCTGGACCTGCCCCCCGATCACCGTCCAGGCGATCGCCGCGTCGGTCCGATACCACCCCGAGCAGTCCTGTGGCGCCGGCGTGCACTTGAACGTCACGCTCGGCGGCGCCGCCTCGGCCGCCGGGGCAGCGAGCACCAGTCCCGCGAGGACCGCGGTGGCGGCCAGCACACAGCGGGTCCGCCGGCTCATCACGGCGCCGCCTGGAGCTCCTTGCCGGCCTCGGCCGGCGTCTTGATGGTCCGCGACAGCGCGTACCCCGTCTGCCCGTTCGGCAGCCGGCGCTTCTCGAGCTCCCCGCGGTGTGTGAGCGTCCGCAGCAGCGGCGGCAGCGAGCTCGGCTTCACGCCGGTGGCCGCGGTCAATTCGCGCAGCGTCAGCCCCGGGCGCGCCGCGACCGCGCGCAGCACGGCCTCGCGGTTCGCGCCGCGCGGAGCGCGCGGCGGCGACGGGCGCTTCGCGGCCGCCTCGGCCTTGAGCGGACCGGGGCCCACCAGCTCGAAGTTGGTCGGCGGCTCGCCGGCCTTCCGCCACACGAAGCGTCGCTCGGACCACACGCCGCCGGAGTGGACCGGCTCCCAGCCCGCGGCCGCGATCGAGGCGAACATCGCGCCCATGGCCGTCTCGAGCTCGCGCGCGGACGCCTTCGTGACGCCCCGCGGCCAATGCAGGACCTTGGTCTCGGTGCCGCGCTCGTCCGAGGCGCCGTCCGGCGCCATCACGGCCTGGAACCGGAGCTTCCCCGGCTGGTAGGCGATCTCGCAGGTCCACTGGGTGTCGGCGTCCGCCGGCGCGCGGGCGTCCCGCCGTCCCTGCGCCCGTCGCTTCGGCGGGTTGCCGGAGCCGGCGAAGGCGTTCCTCCATGCGGCGGCCAGGCGTCGACGCGCGAGCGCGAAGACCGGCTCAGCGCCCTCGCTGCGGAGGTGCCGCGTCGCCCGGAACCAGACGCAGAGGAACGCGACATAGACGAGCGAGAACAGCATCCCGAGCTGCAGGATCAGCCGGGCGTCGGCAGACCCGCCGCCCGGGGGCGGGGCCTCGGGCGCTCGCGGCAGGATCCGGGGCACGGCGACGCCGCTCTCCCGCGCGTAGGGACGTTGCGGATAGGGCGCCGACTGCGGCCGGTCGGCCGCCGAGTGCTTCGGCTTGCTGCGCTTCGCCTGATGTGTCGGCCGCACGGGGCGGCGCGTGATCTCGGGAGTCGCGCGGGGCGCCGGGCGCGTGACGGACGGCGCGGGGGTTCGAGTCCGCGCGGGTGACGGGGCGGCCCGCCGCACCGGCGCGACCGGTGTGCGAGAGACCGGCGCCGGTGTCGCCGGAGCCGGTGTTGCCGGTGCCCTCGGCGCAGGCGCCGAGGTGACCGGCGCCTGCGGTGCGGGATCGGGCCGCGGGCCTTGCGTGGCCGGCGCTGGATCAGGGTCTGGCCCCTGCGCCTGGCCCGTCGCGGGTGCGGCCGCCAACAGGGCTGCCGCACACAACCACGGGACCAATCCTCTCCCGTTCTCGTACGTCGCGCGTCGCGGTGACAATTGACCCGCTCTGCTCGGTTGACCAGTTCATCTGACGCTAGCTCTGCGCGCGCCCCTAGTCAACGCAACCCCTCCGATGGCCTAGCCCGCGCGTGCCTCTCCGTGCATTTCCGGACAGGATTTTTGCGGAGGTCGGTAAGGTCGGCGACGGATGCCCGATCGCGTCGCGGTGGCGGTGGTGGGAGCGGGGCCGTTCGGGCTCTCCGTCGCCGCGCACCTTGCCGATCGGAAGGTGCGGGTCTTCGGCGCGCCGATGCAGACGTGGCGTACGCGCATGCCGCCGGACATGCGGCTGCGGTCCGACTGGGAGGAGACCTCGCTCTCGGCGCCCGCCGACCGGGGCGCGATCGACGTCTGGTCCCGCGCCTCCGGAGAGCCGCGCGAGGAGCCGATCCCGCTGCAGAAGTTCCTGCGCTACTCGGACTGGTTCCGGGCCACCTTCGTGCCCGATGCCGATCCCGACGACGTGGTGCACCTGGACCGCGCGGCCGGCGTCCTGCGCATCACGACGGCCGGCGGGAACGAGGTGGACGCCGAACGGGCCGTGATCGCCGTCGGCGTCACGCCCTTCCCGCATGCGCCCCCGCCCTTCGACGGGGCGATGGGCGGCGACATCGGCTTCGCCATCGAGCGCCACGACTACAGCCCCTACGCGGGCGGCCGCGTGGTGGTCGTCGGCGGCGGGCAGGGCGGGCTGGAGGCCGCGGCGCTGGCCCGCCGGGCCGGCGCCGACGTCGAGCTCGTGATCCGCTCCCAGCTGCGCTGGTTCACCGACCGCGAGCCCTACACGCCCCGCGGTCCGCTGCGGCGGCGTCTGTACCGGGCCGCGTATCCCGTCGTGGGCTACGGCCCGCCGCCGCTGAACCGGCTCGCGCTCCACCCGGACCTGTTCGCCGCGCTGCCGACCGCCGCGCGCCGGCGCGTGGCGGGCCGGATCCTGCGCGCCGGCGGCTCGCCGTGGGTGCGCTCGGAGATCGACGGCCACGTCGCGGTGACCGAGGGCGTCTCCGTGCAGGGGGTCGAGCGCAACGGCGACGCGATCCGCCTCGCGCTGAGCGACGGCTCGGTGCGGGAGGCCGATGCGGTCGTCGTGTCCGCCGGCTTCCGGTTCTCGCTCGACCGGCTCGCGTTCCTCTCGCCGACCGTGCGCGCCGGCGTGGTCGTGCGCGACGGCTGGCCGGTGCTCGACCGCTACTTCCGCTCGTCCGATCCCGACCTGATGTTCGTCGGCTTCGCCGCCGAGCGCCGCTTCGGGCCGATCGCCCGCTTCGTCTCCGGGAGCCGCTTCACCGCATACCGCGCCCGCGAGGGCTTCGACGGCTGAGGAGCCGGCGCGCCGGGGCGAGGCCCTCGAAGTAGAAGCGGTGCAGCCGCTCGGAGCGCTTGAGCCGGCGGCGCGCCTGGATCGCGCCGAGGTGCGCGCTCGCATAGGCGCGGCCGCGCAGGCCGGACGCGACGCCGTAGCCGTGGTAGAGCGGCGCGAAGCCGTCGGCGAGCTCGAGCTTGTAGCGCTCGCCGCCGCCCAGGAACTCGACGCGGGTCAGCCCCTCCTCCGATGCCGACTCGATCGCGTCGAGCGTGTTGACGAGGCCGGGCGAGAACCTCCCGACCTCGGGATCGAAGGCGAGGCGGTGCACGTACATCCCGCCCTCGAGCGCGAACCAGTAGTGGAACGCGATCGCCCGCCCGTCGACGCGCAGCGTCACGATCCGCGCGACGTCGATCGCCTCGAGGCGCCGCAGCGCCGCGCGGTGGAAGCGCCGCCCGGTCTCGGTCGCGAAGCCCGAGCCGTCCGGCCGTCCCTCCCAGCGCAGGTCGTGCAGGTGGAAGGCCTCCTCGAGCGCGGGCTCGAGCTCGTCGAGCCGGCGCGCGACGGTCGTCGTCACCGTGCCGAGCTCGCCGAGCTGGCGCCGGCGACGCTTGTGCAGGTTGCGCTTCTTGCTGTTGGTCTTGCTCCGGTAGACGGCGTCCCAGCCCGCGCTGAGGTCGATCACCGGCGCCTCGATGCGCTGGATGAGCTGGAGCCGGTCGCCCAGTGCGGCGGCCATCCGGCTGTGCTCGGGCAGTCCGTGCAGATCCGCGACGTCGAAGCCGCCGGCGGCCAGGTGGCCCGCGAGCGCCTCCGCGGTGGACTCGTCCTCGCCGGGCGCGAGCAGCAGGTCCGGCAGGACGGACAGGCGCCCGCCCATGAAGGTCGCGACGCGCAGGCCGGGGCGACGGCGGACCACGAGCGGAAGCGCGCCGACCAGCCGCGAATCGCGCCTGGCGACGTGCACCGCCAGCTCGGCGCCGTCGCCGTAGTGGGCCCACCACTCGGCCAGCCACGCGTGCAGCATGAACGGGCTCGGCCGGGGCATCGCGCGGACGAGGCCGTCCCACTCGCCGGCCAGCGCCTCGAACTCCTCGCCGGTCGTGACGGTGGCGAGCGCGACGGGCGCCGCCGAGGGTGCGATGGTCATGGCTGGCGATCCCGGAAGGTCGTGGGGTGGTCGTGGGTGACGGGCTGCGCGCCGGGCGCGATCCCGCTGTAGTCGTTGTCGTAGAACGCGTTGCCGTTGCCCCGGTAGTCGCCGATCGCCGCCCACGTCTGGCCCGCGAAGGCGCTGCGGCGCACGGTGGTCCTGGTCGAGCCTTCATCGAGGTAGACGCCCGCCATCGTGCTCGCGATCGAGCTGTCCTCGATCACGTTGCCGACGCTCGCCGGGCGCCGGCCCCACTCCGGTGCGGCCCATTCCGCCAGGACCCCGATCCGCACGTCCGAGCCGATGCGCAGCCGCCGGAACGCGCTGTCGCGGGTGAAGTGCTCGACGTAGACGCCGGTGGGCGTCGCGTCGATGTCGATGTCCTCGAAGCGTGCGCGGCGGACCGCGGTCCCCGTCCAGAGCCCGCTCCATGCACATTGGCGCGCGCGCACCCGGCGCACCGTCCCGGTGTCGCCGATCCACACACACGCCTCGGCCCGGCCCTGCGACGAGCCGGGCCGCGGCCGGGATACGCGGGCGACGTCGACGTCGGAGACATCGAACGGCTCGCTCGGCCGCTTGCGAGCGGGCTCGTTGGCGTCGACGAGCACGCCCGCGTCGGTGAACCCGCGGGCCACGAGGCGGTGGATGCGGAGCCCGTCCGGACGCCGTGCAACCACCCCGCCCCGCAGGGTGCCGCGGCCCCTGACCGTCGTGTCGAGGATCCGCGTGCCCCGGCCGGTCCCCCACACCGCGATTGCGGCCCCCTGCACCGTCCGGCGGCGGTCGCCCACGTCCACGACCAGGCCGCGGACGAGACCGCCGCCGGGCCCGGTGTTCCCTCCCATGCTCAGGCCGGCGCGCAGCACCGCCCGGCCGGGTCGAGCCGCGTAGAGGCGATGGCCCGAGGGGTTCAGGAACGGCCGGCGGCTCCGATAGGTGCCGCTGGCGAGCACGATCGCGCCGCGGCCGTGGGCGGCGAGCGCCGCGTGCAGGCCGCGGCCGGAGCCGACCCGGACCGCGTCCGCCGGAACGGGGTAGGCGGCGGGCCGGAGCGGCCGGACCTGCGCGAGGGCGGGAGGACCGGCGCCGGACTCCGCGGACATCACGGGGTCGTCGCTGCGCACCCCGGTGACGAGGAGCCAGATCCCGCCTGCCGCTGCGACGCAGACCAGCGCCACCTTCATGAGCCCGCGCCGTGGTCCGCCGAGCTGCGCCGGCGTGCCAGGAACGGGCGCGGGTCCAGGATCGCGAGCTCCTGAGCGAGCGTGCGGAAGCAGACCGCGATGTCGACGGCGAGGTTGCCGTGGCGCATGTACCAGAAGTCGTAGGAGAGCTTCTCGGCCGAGCTCGCGCAGTCGGTCGCGTAGCCGTAGCGGACCTGTGCCCACCCGGTCATCCCCGGCTTGGACAGCAGCCGTCGGCTCCAGAACGGGATGTCGGCCTCGAGCATCGTCACGAACTCGGGCCGCTCGGGGCGCGGCCCGACGATCGACATGTCGCCCTTGAGCACGTTCCAGAGCTGCGGCAGCTCGTCCAGGTGCGTCCGGCGCAGCAGCCGCCCCGCAGCCGACGCCCGCGGGTCGCTGGCCTGGGCGAACACCGGCTCGCCGGGCCGCTCCGCCGTCACCCGCATGGTGCGGAACTTGTACATCGTGAAGCGCCGGCCTCCCTCGCTGACGCGCGTCTGGCGGTAGATCAGCGGGCCGGGCGTCCGCTTGACCAGCAGGACGATCAGCGGCAGCAGCGGCAGCGTCATCACGAGGCCCGTGGCGGCGACGGCGAGGTCGAACAGCCGCTTGGCGGGCCGCCGGCCCGGCCGCTGGCGCAGGTGCAGCAGGCTCATGAACCACATCGACGTGATCTGCTCGAGCGGGACGCAGCCGAAGGCGTGCTCGTAGAAGCTGGTCAGACCGGCCACCCGGAACCGGCGGTCGGTCATGTCGAGCAGCTGCTCGAGCGCGAGCGAGCACGACTGGTCGTCGGTGAGCACGATCACATCGGGGCGCTGCGCGGCCACGACGGCCGCGAGATCGTCCACGTCGGACAGCGAGAGCGCACCGCCCTCGGGGCCGGCGGGATCCTCGCCGGGCGCCCCGAGGATCTCGAGCGGCGCCGAGCGCTCGCGGCGCGTGGCGGCCATGATCTGCGTCATCGCGGTGGTGCCGACGACCAGCACGCGCCGCTTGGTCGTCCGCTCGAGCACCCAGCCCCAAGTCCCGCTCGAGAGCAGGACGCCGCAGTACATGGCCAAGAGGGCCCCGAGCGAGAAGCGCATCGCGGGGAGATGCGGGTTGAGCGCGGCGACGCACACCAGGCCCGTGGTCGCTCCCATCGCGGCCGGGACCCAGGGCCCGAGCGCGTACGGCGACTTGCCGCTCGCCGCGTGCAGGTTGACCAGCCAGATCAGCGCGGCGAGCGTGACCGCCAGCACGCCGTCGGTGCCGAGGTGGTGCTGGGAGGCCGCGATGACGGCGAGCGCGAGCCAGACGAGCACGGCACGACCGCCGGTCGCGATCACCTGCCGGCCGGACGGACCATCGAGGAACCCACGGCTCATGACACCGCCCGGGGCGTGGAGACCCCGGATCGCGTCACGGCACACATCACCTGGACGGTGGGAAGCCAGCAAAGCGGCGGCTCCTGAGACTTGCGTTGCGGAACTGGAAGCCGAGGTTAGACTCAACGCATGGGACGTGTAAAGGGGGACCGCGGCTCACTGGAGCCGGGCCTCCCAGCTCCCGCGCCGGTGCCTGCCGGAGGCCGCGCGGTGAGCTACACCGACGCCGAGGGATTGCCGACCGACGACCCCGGCTCCGCCGTGCGCGGAGAGATGGTCGAATACGACGCCGGCGGCGAGGTCCGCAGGCGGACACGCTTCTTCCTCAGCGAGCAGGAGATCCCGTGGCTGCCGGTCAGCGAGGCGGCCTTCCTGCTCTGGATCCTCGTCGCGCTCGTCCTGATCTGGGCCGTCATCGGCCTGATCCTCCTCACTTGAGTCGCGAGCGTCCGCGCAGCGGCTGGGCGAGCGCGCGCAGGAGCTCGGAGTCGCCCGGCTCCGGCACGACGAGCTTGCGCAGGCCGAACGCGGAGAGCCGCCGGTAGAGCACGAGCGACACGGCGCCGCCCGCGAGCAGGCCCGCGCTCGCCGCGATGGCGGCCCCTGAGGCGCCCAGCGGCGGGACCAGCACGAAGTCGAGCGCGGTGCCGAGGACGAGCGAGACGAGCGGCCCCGCGGACGAGCGCGCAGGGGCCGACGAAGCGACGAGCGCGGCGGAGAAGATCGCGAGGGCGGCGAAGCCGAGCGCGCCCGGCAGGAGCCACAGGAACGGCGCCGTCGAGCCGTGGAACCCCGCGCCGAACACAGCACGGATCAGCGGCGGGCCGAGGGCCGCCGCCAGCGCGATCCCGAGCACCGTCACGAGCGTCACGGCCCGGAAGGCGGCGAGCACGCGCCCCATGCGCAGCGCCGGGTCGGCGCGCGCCACCAGCGGCACCATGGCGGTCGCGGCGGCGGCCGCGAGGTAGAGCAGCACGTCGAAGGCGTTGACGGCGGTCGCGTAGATGCCAAGGACGGCCTCGGAGGCGAGCAGCGCCACGAGGATCTGGTCGAGGCGCTCGTTGAAGGCGGTCGAGAGCGTCCCGATCCAGGCGCGCACGCCGAAGGCGATCGACTCCCGCAGCAGCCGCGGCTCGGGGCGGGCCAGTCCTTCCGCCCGCGCCGACGCGACCAGCAGCACGCCCGCCTTGGCCGCCTGCGTGATGACCCAGATCAGCGTCGCGTGGACGACCGTGATCTCGCTCGTGACCGCGAGCAGCCACATCGTGCCCGCATACAGCCAGGCCGCGGCCGCCGTCACGAGGGCATGCAGGCGGAACCGGCTGCAGCCGAGCACAAACATGTACCCCGCGTCGGAGAGTCCGGAGGCGAACATCGCGCCGGCCAGCACGGCCAGCTCGGCGTCGCCGATTCCGGGCGGCCTCAACCGCGGCACGAGCGCGAGGGTTCCGCAGACGACCACCGCGGCGACGAAGGCCGCGACGGACACGGAGAGCAGCAGGTTCGACAGCAGGGCGGCCCGCTGCGCCGGGCGGCGGGCGCAGAACACGGTCGTCGCCTCGGTCACTCCCAGCCGCGCGAGCGTCGCGGCGATGATCGCCGTGACCGTGATGAACGCGACCGTGCCGCGGCCGCTCGGTCCGAGCTCGCGGGCGATTGGGACCACGGCGACGAGCAGGCCGGCGTTGCCCACGACCTGCGCCCAGAACAGCGGCGCCGACCCGCTCGCGATCGTGTCGCCGTCGTCAGCGGGCATCGGCGATCAGCTCCATGAGGATCCGCCCTGATTCGCTGTGGAGGGCGCGCAGGCGAGCGCCGTTGGAGGCGAACGCGCGACGGTGGTCGTCATAGCCATCGGCCACGGCCGCCGTGGCCTCGGCGAGCGCCGCGGGATCGCCCGGCGGCACGCAGAAGCGCTCGAGGTCCGGCCGCGCGTAGTAGCGCGGGGCGTCGCCGACGCGCGTCGCGATGACGGGCACGCCGCGCGCGAGGGCCTCGAGGACCGCGACCTGGACGTTGTCCCAGCGCGACGTGGAGAGGCAGGCGTGCGCACGCTCCTGGGCGGCGAGGACCTCGGGCCACGGCCGGCTGCCGTGGAGCGTCAGCCACGGCCTCGTGCCGGCGAGCCGGGCGAGCTCGGGCTGCAGCGGCCCGCCGCCGTACACGTCCAGCGTGGCGTCGCGGCCCTCGCGCAGGTGGTCGAGGGCCCGCACGGCCAGCAGCGGGTCCTTCTCGGGCGCGAGCCGGCCGACCCATGCGAGCCGCAGCGGCTCGCCGGAGGCCGGGCCGGCACGCGGCTCGGCCGCCGGGAGGTCGGCCAGCGGATACGGCAGGTAGCGGACACGGACACCGTACGCGCGCTCGGCGCCCTCGACGCCGGCGACCGACACCGAGACGGGCACGCAGCGGCGCATCACCGGGCGCGTGACCGTGCGCATGAAGAGGGAGCGAAGCGCGCGAACCGCGTGGGAGCCGTGCCGCCGCGGCTGTCCCGAGCCGTGCACGACGAGCAGCCCCGGCACCCCGTGCCGCCGCGCGAGCGCGACTGCCGCCACCGACAGCGGCTGGAGCGCGACGTTGGCGACGACCGCGTCCGCGCGGGCGACCTCCCGACGGACCGTCCCCCAGCCCGCCACGGGGAGCGGCCACCCGCCAGGTCCCAGGTATCGCGCCGGGACGACGGCGTCCGCTGTCGCGTCCTCGCCGGGCAGCCGGCAGGCGAGCAACCGGACCTCGCATTCCCGCGCCGCAAGCAGCTCGCGGACGGTCTGCACGAACTGCTCGACGCCGCCGGCGTGCGGCACCACGAAGCTCGAGACGAGCAGGATGCGCATCCGTGCATCTTCCACGCACCACCGACACCTTGTGAATTACGGATCGAGCGGGTTAAGGTTCGCGCATGGGCGAGGCGACGCCGCCCCGGGCGATTTCGACGGAGCGCGCGCTCGACGCGCCTCGGTACGTCGCCGCGCTGCGGCGCGGCTTCTGGCTGATGGTGCTGATCGTCGTCCCGCTGACCACGACGGTGCTCGTGCTCTCGCTGCTGCTGCCGAAGACGTACACCGCCACGGCCAGCCTCGTGCTCGACGAGCGGCCGGGCGTGCTGGACTCCGGGAGCGGCGAGACGTCGGTGCGCCGGCTGGCGACGATCCAGCGCCTGCTGACCTCGCGCGACGTGCTCGAACGGGCCGCTGAGCAGCTGCCGGGCGAGACCGCGGACACGCTCCAGGACAAGGTGAAGGTGACGTCCGACGACGCGGCGGACATCATCAACGTCCAGGCGTCCGACAACGACCCGGAGGGCGCGGCGGCGATCGCCAACGGGGTGACGCGAACCTTCCTCAGCGTCGAGCGGGCGGTCGACGCGCGCACGGACGCCGCGGAGCGGCGCGAGCTCGAGGACCTGCTGCGCCGCCTCGAGGCCGGCGGCGCCTCCGCGACCGAGATCCGGGCCGTACGTGACCGCCTCGCCGCGCTGAGCGTCAGCAGCATCGGCGGCAGCGACGAGCTGCGCCTGGCCGAGGTCGCGCGACCGCCGGAATCGGCCGCGGCGCCGCGCCCGCTGCAGAGCACCATCTTCGCGCTGTTCGCGTCGATCTTCATCGCGGTGCTCGTCGCGCTCGGTCGCGACCTGGTCTCGCCGCGGCTCACCGGGCCGCGGCAGCTGACCGCGCTGACGGGGCTCACCCCGCTCGTCGTCATGCCGCCGGGGCGGCGGAGGGGCCGGGCCGCCCGCTCCGACGAGGCCTACCAGGCGCTCGCCGCCTCCGTGCGGCTCCAGCTCTCCGAGGCGCAACGCGTGGTCGTGGTCACCAGCCCGCACGTCGACCCCGGCCGCGCCGAGGTGAGCGTGGGGCTCGGGCGCGCGCTCTCGGCCAACGGGATGCCGACCCTGCTCGCGTCCGCGGACCTGCGCCGGCCGATGATCCACGAGGAGCTCGGCGTTCCGCAGGCGCCGGGCCTCGGGGAGGTGCTGAGCGCGCTCGAGGCGGATCCCGCCGAGAGCGCGGCCGGGCTGATCCGCACCGCGACGCGCTCGCATCAGCGCCCGTCGCCCGGCGAGCTGCGCGCCCTGCCCAGCGGGGACATCTCCCAGCACCCCGCGGCCCTGCTCTCCGGCGACTCGCTCGGCGTCGTCTTCGAGGAGCTCGGCCGCTCGGAGTACCGGTACGTCATCGTCGAGGGCCCGCCCCTGCTCGGGCCGATCGACGGCCAGCTCGTGGCCCGATGGGCCGACGCCGTGCTCGTCGTCTGCCGGCTCGACCGCCTGTCGCCGGACGAGGCCGTGGAGCTCGGGGAGGTGCTCGCGAGGCTGCGGGCGCCGGTGCTCGGATCCGTCGTCGTGGGTGGCTCGCGCGTCCGCTACTCGCTCCCGGCGTGGACGCCGGTGCGGGCCAAGGCGTAGCTCACGGCGCGCGCTCCCGCGATCCGAGCATCGATCCGGCCCAGATCAGCCCCGCCACCAGCCACAGGTGGCGCCAGTGGAGCGTGTCGATGAACGCGCTGTTGGCGAGCAGCCCGCACCAGGCGCCGGCCAGCGCGGCGGCTCCGATGCCGTAGGTGTCGCGGCCGCGCAGCGCGTTCCGGAGCCCGGCGCCGAGGGTGAAGCCGAGCAACGCGATCAGGGCGAGCAGGCCGAGGAACCCCTGCTCGCCGATGGCGCGGGCGTAGGTGCTGTGGGCCGAGATTCCCGCGATCGCCTCGAACTGGCCGGGCCCGGCGCCGAACGGGTACTCCCACGCCGGCTCCAGCCCGGCGCGCTGGCCGGCGAAGCGCGTCGTGTCGTACGTCTGCGGCCGCGCCCGCTCGGCGAGGAAGTCCGCCGAGCCGGTCGCGACCACCGTGCCGGCCACGACGGCGGCGCCCACGAGCCCGATGGCCAGCAGCGCGAGCGCCTGGCGCGCCCCGCCGCGCAGGACGAGCACCACGCCGATCACCGCGAGCGCCACCACGAGGTTCAGCCAGGCCCCGCGGGAGTAGGAGAACACGACCCCGAGCACGAGCACCGCCAGCATCAGCGCCTTCACGACGGTCGAGGACCGCAGCAGCCGCGGCCGCACGAGCTCCTCGGCCACGATCGCCGCGGCGGGCACCAGGAACGGGCCGAACACGTTCGGGTCCTGGAACAGCGCCCTGGCACGCCCGCCCTCGGTGAGCACGGCGGCTCCCGGCACCACCCCCGCGAGCGCGAGCATCCCGAGCAGCGACGAGCCGACGGCCGCGAACAGGTACGCCTGGAGGATCAGCCGGGCGCGCCCTTCAGAGGTCACGTAGCCGGGGAGCCACAGGCCGAACGCGGCGAGGTAGAGCGTGATGGCGAAGAAGCCCGCCGCGCGACCGGCGTCGGCCACCTGGATCGACGACATGACGTTGAGCGCGGCCACCACCGCGAGGATCGCGACGGCCGCCCGCGGCGCGGCGCCGAGCCGGAAGCGACCGGTGACCAGCGCCACCGCCATCACGACGCAGAGCGCTCCGTCCGCAGGGGCGGGATCGACGAGCACGACGCCGAGCAGGCCGATCCCCAGGGCCACGGCGGCGTGCAGGTTGGCGACCGCGACGGCCAGCAGCACCAGGACGCCGGCGCCGCCGGCCACGGCCAGCGCCGCGGGCGGCGGGAAGCGGTACAGGCCGATCGCGAGCAGCAGGCCGAGCGGGACGGCCAGCAGCAGCGCGAGGACCCGCGGCGTCCACTCGCGCTTTTGCGTCTCTTCGGCGAGACGAGCCGCCCCGACGGTCATCGATCCGGCTCCTGCGGGCACGTGCCGATCCCGAACAGCGGCCGGCAGTCCAGGGATCGTCGCTCGATCGGCCCCGACACCGTCTCTCCGGCCAGCCGCTGCTCGACCCAGGCGGGCAGCGGGACGCCCTGGCGGACCGCGGCGCCGGCTTCGGCGATCGCCGGCTCGAGCGGGTTCAGCCGGGCCGCGACGACCAGCCGGGCCGCCGCCGCGGCGCGGCGGCCCTCGCCGAGCGCGACGAGGGCGAGCTCCGCCTGGGCGTACCAGTCGCCGGGGTCCCTGGCGAGCGCCCGGGTGAAGGCCTGCCGCGCGCGGCCGAGGTCGCCGTCGCGACGGGCCAGCACGCCGGCGATGACGTCCGCGCGGGCGCTGAGCGGGTCGAGCGTGTGCGCCCGGTCCAGCGCGCGCCGGGCGGCGTCCGGGTCGCGGTCCCACGCGGCGACCGCCCGCTCGGTGTCGCGCGCCGCGAGCGCCGGCAGGCCGACGGAGACGGCCGCGAGCCCGGCGAGCACCGCGATGGCGGCCGTACGCGCGCGGCGCGACCGGTCAACGTCGCCGCGCGGGCCGGTCGCGAAGCCGAGCCCGGCGATCAGCCCGAGCAGCGCGAAGGCCGGGGCGGTGACCGCCGGCACCTCCCACAGCCAGTCCACCGACGCGTGGGCCAGCCACGCCGCGGCGGGCACGAAGGCCGCCAGGGCGATCGCGTAGCGCCCGGCGTCCACGGCCCGGACGCGCCGGAGCCCGGCGACGGCTGCCGCGAAGAAGCAGGCGAGGAGGCCCGCCCCCACGATCCCGGTCTGCCCCAGGGTCCCCCAGACGACGCTGTGGGGGTACAGCGGCAGCTCCCGGTTCTTGCGCTCGCGGGCGTAGTCCTGGGTGAAGTTCCCGGCGCCCGCGCCCGTCAGCGGTGCGTCCGCGAACTGGCCCGCCGCCACGCGCCAGAAGTCGTAGCGACCGGATGCGGCGCCGCCCGCGAGCCGGGTCTCCCCCGCCTGCGTCCACACGGCCGCCGCGAGCAGGAGCGTCGCCGCGATGGCGGGCAGGTGCAGCGGCAGCCGGCCGGCTGGGGCGTGCAGGCGGCGGTCGAGCCGCCCCGACGCAAGGCCCGCGGCGAGCAGCAGCGCGGAGCTGACCGTCATCGCGACCGCGGCGCGGATCAGGGCGGCTTGGTCCCCGCCTCCCGCGTAGACATCGAGCAGCGCCGGCAGCGAGAGCAGCGTCGTCAGCGTGACCGCGGACAGCGCGGCGAGCACCCGCACGCGCTCGGGCGAGAGCGCGATGGCGAGCACGAGCGACACGGCGCCCGCGAGCAGCGTCCCGCGGCTCTGGGCCAGCACCGCGAGGCCGAGCAGGAACCCGGCGGCCGCGAGCAGCAGCCCGCGCAGCGCGAGCGGCGACGACCGGCGCGCGGCGAGCAGGACGGCCGGCCAGAAGGCGGTGAGCATCAGCGCGGCCGTGGCGTTCTCGTAGCCGACCGGCCCCGCGAGCCGGCCGTCCTGCACCGCCTGCCCGCTGCCGGCGATCGCGTCCCCGAGCGCCCACGTCCCCGCCAGCGTGGTCGCGAGCACGAACGCCACGAGCACGCCAACCGCCTGGGTGTCGGTCCACGGCAGCGCGGCGAACAACGTGAAGGCGACGAGGTAGACCAAGGCACGGTCGGCCGCCTCCCACGCGTCACCGCGCGCGCCCGCCCAGGCGATCGAGAGGAAGCTCCACGCCGTGAAGAGCGCGAGCGCACACAGGGCCCATCGCGCCGGCCGCGGCACCTGCGCCCACTCGACCCGCCGCGCCGCCACGACCAGCGCGGCGACCAGGGCCAGCGAGCCCGCGCACAGCGGGCCCGGCGTCGTCCCGCCCTCGCGGAGCGCCCACCAGCCGAACAGCAAGGCGACCGCGGCGCCGGTGCCGGCCGCCGCACGCTGCCCGCGTGGAGCGAGCTGAGCGCCGTTCATCGGTAGAGCATAAAGTCGCCCGCACGGTGCCGCTGGAGCCTCCGCACGCCCGCAGGCCGAGGATCCTCATGCTCATCACGCTCGCGGAGACCGGCGGGGCGCAGACCTACGTCGCCAATCTCCTCCCGGGGCTCGCGGGGCGGTTCGACGTGATGGTCGCCGCGCACGGCGACGGCCCACTGCGCGAGGCGGCGGGCGCGGCCGGCGCCCGGTTCGTGCCGCTGCGCCACGTCCGGCGCCCGCTGCATCCGCTCCGCGACCTGCTCGGCCTGCTCGAGCTCGTCGTGCTGATGCGGCGCGCGGCGCCGGACATCGTCCACGCCAACAGCTCGAAGGCGGGGGTACTCGGCCGCCTGGCCGCCGCTCTCGCCGGCGTGCCGGTCCGGATCTTCACCGTCCACGGCTGGGCATTCTCGGCGTCGTCGGGCCTCTCGTCGGTGCTCTACCGGTGGGCGGACCGGCTGATGGCCCCGCTCACGACGCTCACGATCTGCGTGGCCGAGCGCGAGCGCGTGTCCGGCCTCGCCGCACGCACCTGCATCGCGCAGCGGACCGTCGTGATCCCGAACGCCGTCGACGTCGACGCGATCCCGCAGGCCCGCCACGCCGGCGGGCCGCCGCTGGTCGTGGCCGTCGGGCGCCTCGCGGAGCCCAAGGACGCCCTGACGCTCGTCCGTGCGCTCGCCGCCGTGGCCGCCCGGTCGTTCAGGGCCCTGCTCGTCGGCGACGGCCCGGACCGGCCGGCCGTCGAGGCGGAGGTGCGGGCGCTCGGGCTCCAAGATGTCGTCACGCTGACCGGCACGCGCGAAGACGTGCCGGCGCTGCTCGCACGGGCGGACGTGTTCGCGCTCTCGAGCCGCTCCGAGGGCGCTCCGCTGTCGATCCTCGAGGCGATGGCGGCCGGGCTCCCGGTGGTGTCGAGTCGCGTCGGCGGCGTGCCCGAGCTCGTCGTCGACGGGGAGACGGGGCTGCTGGTGCCGCCCGGCGACCCCGAGGCGCTGGCGGTCGCGCTGGGCCGGCTCGTCGCCGACCCGGACCTGCGCCGCCGGCTCGGCGCCGCCGGCCGGGAGCGCGCGCAGCGATGCTTCGACGTCCACCGGCAGCGGCAGGACCACGTCGACGGCTACGCCCGCGAGCTCATCCGCCGCGGCCTCCCGGAACCCGCGCCGTAGCGCAGCCGCCGGTAGAGCCCGCGCATCGGAAGCGGCGTGTCGTGGCCGCCGCCGATCTTGGCCCGGAAGTCCAGCAGGCGGTCGCCGCGATCGATCTGGCGCCGGCGCAGCGCCAGGCGGTCCGAGGACGGGAGGTTGACGCCCGGCTCGCAGGTGACCCCCACGGTGAACCCGGCCTCACCGACCAGGCGCCGCTCGCGCTCCGCGTACAGGCCGGCCGGGTAGGCGAACGCCGAGACGGGCCGCCCGAGGTGCTGCTCGAGCTCGTGCCGGCTGTCCGCGATCTCGTCGCGCGCCGTCGCGTCGTCGATGGACAGCAGGTTGGGATGCGACACCGTGTGCGCCTCGAAGCGCAGCGTGCCCTCGCGGTCCAGCGCCTTGATCTCGTCCCAGCCGAGCACTGGCGGCTGCCCTCCCGCGTACCACGGGAACGCGCGCCGGCCGTCGACGACGCCCGTGGTGACGAACACCGTCGCCCGGAAGCCGTGCTCTGCGAGCACCGGAAGCGCCTCGTCGCGGACATCGATGAATCCGTCGTCGAAGGTCAGACCCAGAACCCGCGGCGGGAGCTCGCCCGCGTCGAGCATCGCGACCGCGCTCATCAGATCGACCGCCGTGTAGCCCGCGGTCGCCAGGTACGCCATCTGCTCCCGGAAGCGCCGGGGCGCGAGCGAGAGCGGATCGTCGTCGCCCGCCACCCGGTGGTAGAGCAGGATCCGCAGTCCGGACGTGTCGTCGCGGCCGCCGGTGCGGGTCCTCCAGGCCATCGAGCGGGCGCGGGTCAGCCCCACCTTGACCGCCGGGGGCAGGCTGGGTCCGACACCCGGGACTCTCGCCCCTCCCATGGTGCGCGATCCTACGCCGCTAGGAGCGTTCCGACTCGCTCTCGAGCCGGCGCAGGTGCGAGTCCGGCGGAGCGAGGCCGAGGATCTCCTCGCGGAAGGCGACGGCGATCGCCTCCGTGCTGCTGCGCACGGCCAGCTTGCGCAAGATGTGCTCGACGTGGGTGGCGACGGTCTTGGGGCTGATGAACAGCCGGCGTGCGATCTGCTCGTGGCGGAGCCCCTCGCTCATGAGGCCGAGCACCTCGAACTCGCGGG